>Ga0070682_100002097_pt1 | contig 11084 bp, 8 predicted proteins | sample KBSC63LmetaG_FD_64668 | JGI IMG/M metagenome (GOLD analysis project Ga0070682, IMG submission 64668) | Corn rhizosphere microbial communities from Kellogg Biological Station, Michigan, USA - KBS C6-3L metaG | ecosystem: Host-associated > Plants > Roots > Rhizosphere | place: USA: Michigan... | reverse complement strand
CTCCACCGGGGGCAACCCGAACTCGACCGTCCGTCCCTGCCGAATCTCGATCACCGGCAACACCATCTACGGCCAGGCCACGTACGACGCTGATGGCGCTGGCCGTGGCATCCTCGTCATCGGCTCGGAGGCGGTGTCGATCACGGGCAACACCATCGGTGACACCTTCAGTGACGGCATCGCCATCTACAAGGACTCGCTGGGATCGAACTTCCGCCCCCGCAATATCACGGTGAGCGGCAACACGATCCGCCGCGCAGGCCAGGTGGGTGACGTGACTCAGCCCCGTAAGGGGGTGCGTCTCTCGGGGGTCGACTACATCACGGTGAGCGACAACACCATCAGTGATTCGCACGAGGACGGCATCCACGTCACCGACGCCACCACGACCGTCATCAACGCCAACAGCATCCACCACAATGGGACTTCTTGCACTGCCCTGGATGCTCATTTTGGAGTCAACCTCTCTGGCGACTCAACCCTGCTGGATGTCGTCGGCTGCGTAGTCGAAGGCAACGCGATCACCCTGAATGCTGCGGGAGGCGTGCGCAACTACTACACCAACCGATGTCGGATCGACGGCAACGTGTGCGCTGACAACGGCGAGGCAGGCGATGGAACCCTGGCAGTCTCGGCAGGCATCTACATGCGTGGGAATGGCCGCTTCTTCGCCAGCGGGAACAACTGCTACGAGACCCGTCTGACCACCGCCCGCCGTCAGGCGAACGGCATCCGATTGGAGTCTGGTGTGAACCCCGCTCTCCTGACGCTCATCGGCAACTACACCGACGGGCATCCTGGGCCGAACATCAACATCTCCGCCACCCCGGCGCTGTACCTGAAGCGAGGGAACTACGAGTCGGGGACCCCGGCCTCGAACTACGACGTGGAGATCGGTGGTGTCCGCTCCTACGCAGGCACGGGCACTCCTGAGGGCGTGGTCACTGCTCCTGTCGGCTCCAAGTTTTCCCGCAGTGATGGTGGTGCGGGGACTAGCCTCTACGTCAAGGAGACCGGGTCTGGGAACACAGGGTGGGTGGGGAAGTGACGATCGCCTCTCGACTCCAGGAACTCGCTGACTGTCTGTGTGCCCAGGTGACGACCGACGGTCTCCCTGGCCTGTGCTTCTGTGGCGTGGTGCCCGGCGAGGCTGCGGCAGCGGACTACATCTCCGACTCCTGCGACGACTGTGGGATGGCGTGGGTGCGTCTGGTGTCGGTGTACCCGTCGGCGGGCGTAGGGATCGCGGACACCACGATCGGCAACTGCTCGAAGGAACTGGGCTTCGACGTGGAGATCGGGATCATGCGCTGCTACGTGGTGGGTGATGGACGAGGGAACCCGACCCCACCGGAGGAAGTCCGTGAGGCTGCTGCGTTGGCTGCGTTGGATGCGGAGACGATGTGGCGTGCGGTGGCGTGCTGTCCTGCGATCACGTCGAAGGAGTACGTGATGGGCCAGTACCAGCCGTTGGGTCCTGAGGGTGGTGTCGTCGGGGGCGTCTGGACCCTCTCGATGGTCTGATGCCAAAGGTCGTCTACACCTCGATCCTGGTGTACCCGGAGGTCCTGTTCGATCCGGGCCACGAAGTCGACCGGTGGTTCGTGCAGACCACAGCGGAGGTGAAGTCCGCTGTGCGTGCTCACACGCCGAAGCGGACAGGCAAGACTCGTGCGTCGGTGACTGGTCGGTCGTCTCGGATCGGGGCGTTGCAGTCGCAGGGCGTGGTGTCGGTGGGCGGTGCGGCGAAGTACGTCCTGGGTGGTACTGCCTACCAGGGCCGTCGGTACATCTACTCGAATGCTGGGTGGGCGAACAAGGCGCAGGTGGATCTGGTGGCTCGTCGTACGGCTGCTGGTCAGCGTGCGTGGGGGAAGGATGAGTCGGGGAGGGGCATGTACTTGGCGATCCGTGACGGTGGGAAGAAGTACCACCTGCGGGTCCACGGACAGAAGTCGAACAACTTCCTGATCGATGGGTACAACGACGTTGCTCGTCGTCACGGCGCACTGAAGCCGATCCGGAACAAGTTCTTGTTCTGACCCTCCTGCACGCGGGGAGTTTCTAGTCGTCTCACGTGCAGATACGATGCGTTTCAGTCAACTGAAAGGCACACGATGCGCGAGTACGTCACCGCAGCGGAGAAGACCTCCGGCGAACCGATCGAGTTCCGTCTGGATGGTCGGATGCTCACCGCCTACCCACCCGGCGAGGGCCAGGTGGCACTAGTAATGGCCCGCATGGGTCGTCACTCCTCCACGCAGGACCGAGTCGCAGGGCTGGTCGACTTCTTCTGGGAGTTGCTCCGTGAGGGCGACAAGGAGTACGTGATGGGTCGTCTCCTGTCCGGCGAGGACAACCTGGAGTTCTCTCAGATCGCGGACATCACCCGCGACTTGCTGGAGGAGTGGGGAGGACGCCCTACGAAGTAGTCCTTCGCCTATTCATCTTGGCTGAGGACAACTGGCCCCGTCTCGACGCGGCCTACTACCAAGTCAACTTGATGGCGCTCCCGCTGGATCGGTTCCTGAACTGCGTGTACGCGTGGTACGTCGAACGGCAGCAGGACGCGAAGGGCTTCGAGGAGTTCGAGGCTTGGCTCACCGCTCCGCTACCGGGAGAGAAGCGCAGGGTGAGCGAGACTGTTGCAGAAGAAGAAGGCGTGGCATTCATGGCCGCGATGCAGACACTGAAGGTGAACTAGATGCCGATCCGTGGAGAGTCCGTAGGTACGGCGTACGTGCGCATCCTCGGCGACGGTTCATCCCTGCCTGACGATGTGCGTGACGCGCTGGAGCGGGCTGAGCCTGCGATCCGCGCTGAAGGTGAGCGTCAGGGTGAGGTCTACGAGAAGGCGTTCTCGAAGGAGATGAAGGGCAAGTCCGGCAAGTCGCTGGCGAACTCGTTGGAGCGGGCCATCGGACGCTCGGACGCCACGGAGGCGTTCTTCGGCGGCGACAACTGGGACGAGTTCGTCGGCGAACTGGAGGAGCGGTTCGGTGAGGCTGGCCGGGTTGCTGCGAAGGAACTGGAGGATGGGTTCACGAAGCAGGGCAATCTGCGTGGCATCAAGTCGTCCATCGAGAACATCTTCCCAGAGATCGACAAGGCGGTCCGGAAGATCACCGCCGCTGAGAAGGAGTGGGAGGCACAGTGGCGCAAGGACACTGACGCGATCATCAAGCAGACGGACAAGATGGTCAACCAGACCACGGCTGAACTGAACCGGTGGAACAACACCACGAACCACGTGTTCCGCACGGTCCGCACCTCGTACCACGAGATGGCCACGTCGTACGACAAGGACAGCGCGTTCCTCCGCCGGGCCATCAAGGGCACGGTGCATGACTTCGACTCGTTCGCTGAGGGTCTCGGCGGGATCTTCGGTCGAGGGTCGCGCAACAACTTCCTGAACTTCTTCGGGTCCATCGTCACCAACGTCCTCCGGTTCGGTGGGATCATCGTGTCCGTCATGGGCGGGGTGGTCCGCTCCGTCGGTTCCGTGATCGACGTGGTCCGACAGTTCGGTACGACGTTCTCGAAGAACATGGCCCAGGGTGAAGGGGTGGTGGCGTCCTTCGCTGCCGCCGTCGGTGAACTGGCCGCGATGATCGCGGGGTCTGGCGGGCTGGCGCTCATCCCGATCCTGATCGGGCTTGTCGGCGCGATGGTCCTGGTCGCTGCCACCGCTGGCACCCTGGTCTCCGCGCTGCTCCTCCTCGGTGGCGTCATCACCGCGCTGGCTGCCACCATCGCGTTCGCCCTGGGTGGTGCCCTGGGTGTCGCGACTGCTGCGCTGATCCCGTTCGCTGCGCTGATCCTCGGCACCATCGACGTGATCGCGAAGTTGAACAAGGCCACCGGTCCTCTGAAGGACACGTTCGACGGGATCAAGAAGTCGTTCAAGAGTCTCCGAAAGGACTTCGAGACTGAGGCCCTGAAGGACGTCGGCAAGCAGGCAGAGACCATCGAGAAGTCTCTGGGGAAGTTGTCCCCGCTCGCTGAGGCGGCAGGCAAGGGCTTTCGGCGTGCGGTGAACCAGTTGCTCGCCGGTCTCAACGACCCGGCGTTCGACGCGTTCATCGCCAAGTTCTCGAAGTTCCTCCCCGGACTGATGGCGGACATCGGGTCCATCACTGGCAACCTGGGTGGCGCGTTCGCTGGCGTCGCGACCGCTGCGCTGCCGATCACGCAGGACTTCTTCGACTACCTCGACCAGCAGACAGCACGGTTCTCTGCGTGGGCGAACTCTATCGCTGGACAGAAGTCGTTGACGCAGTTCTTCGAGGACGCCAAGGAGTCCGCTCGGGCGCTGTGGGACTTCATCCGTGAGGGCGGTGGTCTCGTCAAGGATCTGCTGTCGGCTGGCAAGGGTGAGGGTGACAGCATCTTCACGAACATGGCGAACGGGTTGGAGCGGGTGCGTAATTATCTGAAGGAGAACCCGGAGGCGTTGAAGAACTTCTTCACCGACGCGAAGACCTTCGCTGACGACCTGGGTACTGCGATCAGCGCCATCGTGTTCGCGATTGACGCGATCGACTCGCCTGCTACCCGTGCCGCTGCTGGCTGGTTCATCAAGGCCCTGGCGACATGGATCGCCACCTCTGCCTTGGTGCTGGGGTCGATGGTCGACCTGGGCATCGGGACAGTGAAGGTGTTCCAGGCGATTCTGGAGGGTGCGCTGAAGGCAGTGAAGGCGATCATTGATGCGTTCGCGAAGATCCCTGGCCCCGCTGGTCGGGCTGCTCGGTCGATCCAGTCGGCGTTCGATGAGAAGTCGGAGGCTGCATCGAAGTCTCTGGATGGGATCGTGGACAGTATGGAGGAAATCAAGCGGACTGCTGCCGGACTGAACCCGAAGATCGACATCGACATCACCCCGGCGATGTCGAAGTTGCAGACGTTGCAGGCTGCGATCGGGTCCATCAAGATCCCGGCGTCGATCGCTGCACCTGGGTACAAGGGCCCGACGACGCCACCGACCAGCAACCAGCGTTCCTCCGTGAGAGGTGGCGGTGCGGTGGTGCAACGTCAGGTCAACATCGAGAACATCAACGTGACATCCCCGAACAACTCGGAGGCTGTGGCGCAGGAGACTATCAACCGCCTCGTGGCGACTGGGTACTGAGGAGAAGAAGATGGCCTGGGATGGGTACTTCGAGTACGCAGGACAGGAGTTCATCAACGTTGCCCGCACGGAGGCGTACGCAGCCGAGGCTGGGTGGTTCCGTCCTGGGTACCACGCGGACGACCTGCCGCTGATGGTCGGCGACGGAGCGAAGTACATCTCACCGATCCTCGACGACGCACCGTGGACGGACCCCGATGACGCATCGTCGTACGACTTCTGGGGGGCCTACCCGCTGTCGATCACCGGCATCGAGGACTCCACCCGGTCATCAGTGGTGGTGGAGAACATCAACGACGGGGGCACCCCTGGACGGGTACGACTGGGCACGAAGAACGTGGTGTTTCAGGTGGCCCTACTGGGTGCGTCTGACTGTGGCGTGTCGTACGGGATGAAGTGGCTGCGGCGTCTGCTGCTGGGCACCGCATGTGGTGCGTCTGCCGCAGAGTCCTGTGCTGGTGGGACGCTGTGCTACCTGGATTGCTTCCCCCAGTTGGCGTCCGGGAGCGACACACCTTCCATCGTGCTGTACGACGGAGGTGGCAGTGACGGCTCCGGTGGCCTACTGATCGATGGCGGCTCACCCAGTGTCACATCCACTGACGACGCGGATGGCTGTGACCCGTTGGAGACCTGCCTCATCGGAGCCCGGTTCAATCCGGAAGACTGTCTCCTCCCGTTGCTGCGGCACCTGCGGAACGTGGTCTTCAACAGTGGCCCCACGGTGACTGCGAAGCGGGACACGTCTGACGGTTCTGCTGTGTGGACGGTGACGTTCACTGGTGTGGCTGGGAACCCGTACGAGTTCGGCACCGAAGTCCCGGTCATCGAAGGGTTCATGAACCCCTTGATCCTGGACCCGTACGTCCCGGGCCTGAACGGGATTATCGACCTCAATGGCTACATCACCACAGACGGAAACTGCACCACCCCGGTGTACGCACCTGTGTACGACCCACACTGCCCTGCTGTGGTCCCACCCCCTGGCCCTCCGTCGGTGCCCCTGGGGTGCTGGACTGCGCCCACGTCGTGGCGTCGTCGGCAGTTCACCATCCCCAAGGAACTGATCCCCCTGTGGGGTGACGTCGTTCCCACTGTGTCCGTGTCTCCACTGACGGTCGACGTGCGGTCCCTGCGGCTGCGGTTCTACGCCGACGTGTCCGGTGACGGGTCGATCCTTGACGACCCCTGCGCATGGTGCGGTGACATCGTCGTGTCGTACGTGCCGTTCGGTTCCACCCTGGTGATGGATGGTGCCGACCAGTCCATCTACCTGGAAGTCGGCGGTGGTGGTCGACGCCGAGCAGACAGCCTGCTCTTCGGTACTGACGGCAAGCCGTTCACGTGGCCCGTCCTGTCCTGTGGGTTCTCGTACATCGTGACCCTGGACCTGCCGCAGACCCAGGCTCCGCCTTCAGTGGACTTTGCGCTGACTCCTCGGGTGGCTGCCTGATGGTCAAGCCCAGCACCCCGGGTGACGTTGAGGTCAACGGACACCCGAAGAACGACGGCATGGTGATCGACACCACCACTGCCAAGATCTCCGCGCACATCTACTCACCGACGAACGACTCGGGTGGCAAGGACCCTGTCCGTCTGAACGTGAAGTTGTTCGACGATGACGGCAAGCAGGTCACCTCTGACAACTCTGTGTTCATCACCACGGGTCCTGCTGGTGGTCGTACCCAGGTGGCGTTCGCTGGGTTGAAGCGCAGCCAGAAGTACGTCGCTGAGATCCGCGCGTACACGGCACTGTCTGGGTTCTCGAACTCGACCACGGTCGCGAAGTTCAAGGTCGCAGCGGACGCACCCGGTGGTGGGAGTGATCCACAGGTCGCTCAGCCGCCCGTGGTGCCGTCGGCGATCGAAGTGAACGGTGTCGCTGAGACACCTGGGATGGCGACGAAGACGACAGTCATCAAGTTGACGGCGTTGGTGTCGGCGGCTGCTCTCCAGCGGGTACGGATCGTGGTGCAGTTGTCCACGGAAGGCAACGCTGGGTTCGCTACGTACCGTTCTGCGTGGGCGACCCCACGCGAGGGCCAGTCTGCTCGGGTGGGGGTGGCCTTCGGGACACTAGTCACGAACACCCACTACACGGTGAAGGTCTGGTCGGAGACGGACCTGTACACCTCGACTGCGTACGCCGCTGTCGACTTCTACACCAACCGGAACCCGAATATTCCGGAGTTGGTGACTCCGCTGGAGAACAGCCAGTTCCCGTCTGGGGTGCCGGTGACTCTGACGTGGAAGTTCAGTGACCCTGACGACGAGGATCAGGCGTCAGCGTTCGTCTTGTACCGGGTCGCTGGGACGGCTGTGTCGGACCCTGGTCCGTGGCAGTGGAGTGGGTCTAGGACGGCTGAGTCCGTCACTATCCCGTACGACCGGCTGTCTGCGAACCAGACGTACGAGTGGAAGGTGCAGACGTCCGACTCTTCGGGGCTGTGGTCGGGATACTCCCTGGTCCGGTCGTTTTACGTGTCGGGTGCCACGGTCCCTCCGTTGGCTCTGTCGCCTGCTGGGGGTGAGGCCCGGGATGTGGGTCAGCCAATCACGTTCACGTGGCAGTTCCGTTCTATCAACGGTGGTGACGTCCAGGTCCGTGCTGACTTGCAGTACCGCCCTGTAGGTACGGAGGACTGGTTCGTGGTGGCGGGAGACACCTTCACTCCCGGTGCGGAGCAATCATGGACGGTGGCCGAGAACACGTTCATGTCGGGTGCAGCGTACGAGTGGCAGGTCCGGACGTACGGCACGGTCGTCGGCGGGGTGCCGTCGGACTGGTCGTACTCTCAGTGGTTCTGGGGGATCTACACTCCCGGGTCAGCAGTGGCGTCCCTACCTCCGGTGCCGTTGGCCTCTGACATGCAGGGCCTGGGGTGCGGCACCCACCGGGTGTTCGTGTACGACCAGGGTGGACAGGTTCCCCGGGGTGAGATCACACCGCTGGCTCAGGTGAAGTGGAACCGGAAGCGCGACGACATCTCGAACGCCGTGGTGGACACCACGAACTTCGGTGAGGACTGCTGTGCCCTGCTCGGTTCACTGCGATCCTGGATTCACGAACTGGTGATCTTCCGGGACGGTCCCAGTGGGATGGAGCGAGTGTTCGAGGGACCGATCACACGGATCACGTACACCACCACGAGCGTGGAGATCGAAGCCAAGGACGTCATGGCGTACGCCTACCGGCGGATCATGCGACAGGGTTACAACGACGCCTATCAGGTCAACAACCCGCTGTACGTAGACGGGGCACTGGTGTCGGGCACCGAGTTGGGTCTCTCCACCACGGTGGACCGCGCGAACTGGATCTTGGTGAACGCCCTCGCCCGCCACGACCCGAACGTGTTGCCCTTTCTCACCACGCTGCGTCACCCGAACGACGCCCGCCAGTCCCGGGTGGTCCCCGACTACGCGAAGACTGCATGGGAAGAGATCGACGACATGGCAGCCCACGCTGGGCTGGACTACGTGACAGTGGGCCGACGGATCATACTGTGGGACACCCACCGTCCGATCGGTCGGCTACCGGAGATGCGGGACAACGACTTCTCTGACCCGCCGATCGTCACTGAGTACGGGATGAACCTCGCGAACTACTTGGCGACCACGGACGGGTCAGGGGTGTGGGGTGCTGCGTACCCGAACGGTCTACTGGACCCGTTGGTGGCGGGGGTTCCCTGGTTCGGGATCTACCCGGTGGGACAGAGCGCGTTCGACTACTACGGTCCCATCGAGATGTTGAATTCTGCGTACGCGGAGACCACCTCCGGCGATGATGCAGCCACGGACACCCTGTCTCCGGCTGCGATGGAACGGAAGGTGGAGGCGCTGCGGTCTCAGTCGCAGCGTTCCATCGCGAACCGGTGGCCTACCCCGCTGCTGGTGCGTGTGCCTGACAACGTGACGCTGAACTCGGACGTGAACCTGTCGATCCAGCAGTTGGTCCCTGGTGTGTGGATCCCGCTGCGTGCACAGGGTACGTGTCGTGACGTGGCACAGTGGCAGAAGTTGGACTCGGTCACGGTGACGGAGGCGGACGGCGTAGAGAAGGTGCAAGTAGTGATGTCTCCTGCACCGAATGGTGGCAACGACGACCCGGATGCGGATGCGGCAGCGGCGGCGGAGGCGGACTGATGGGTCACGACTGGCGTACCGCGATCGACATGAACGACTGGATGCGGGATCAGGAGCGGCGTACCACCCAGGTGGAGCGTCGGCCTGTGCCTGGGTTGCAGACTCCGGCGACGTTCGCTCGTACTGCGGTGCGGGTGGATGACTGGGATCTGCCGCCTGCCACGATCAACGGCTTCTTCTACTCGGACCCGGATGGTGCGAACTCACCTGTTCCGGGTGACCCGTGGGTCGGTAGCACGGTGGTAGACCCTGCTGGGTTCGGGGTGCAGGTGGTGTGGCGGTACCAGGGTGACGCGCTCACCCAGTACGCACGACAGTTCACGTCCTTCACGGGTACCCCGTCTTTCGAGGCGTGGCAGCAGGTGTTCCCGGCTCCGCTCCAGCCGATCAATGTGAGTGCGGCTGGGCCGTGGCCGACGGCTGTTCCCGGTGCTACCACTGGTACTGCGTTCGTGGTGGCACGGGCGGGGATCATGCAGGCCACGTTCACAGCCACTGGGTACGTGACTGGTGGTACGAACTGCACCGTTGAGGTGTACGTGGATGGTGTGCTGCGGGGTCAGACGAAGTTGTCGTCCGCGTTGTCAGTGAACGTCCACATGCTCTTGGCTCCCCTGGTGGCGTCCATATCGTTGACGGCTGGGACGCACTACGTGGCGTTTCGGTCTACCGAGGGCGCGAGTGATGGCGGTGACTACGCCTCAATGTCCGGTCTCGTGATCCCTACCTAAGAGGGCTTGATGCCCTACCCTGAGTTCAGTAGGACGGCCAGTCGGTTTCAGTCAACTGAAACGACCGGAGCCCAGATATAGGAGATGCACATGGCCCGCTGTGGGTGCGCAAGTGACAACTGCTCTTGCACGATCCTGGTGGGCGACGGTCTCACCATCTCAGGTACGGGTTCCAAGTCGAACCCCTACCTGATCGAGAACCCGACCGCGTCGTTCGCGTTGATCGGCCTCAACACCGCATCCGTCGACATGCACGTCACGGGGGTGGGATCGTACGACGACCCGTACGTGATCTCTGCGGAGGCTACCCTCACCCTCCCTGCTGTTTCGATGGTGACGTTCACTGCCGCCGGTACATGGAACCGCCCTGTCGGGAAGTCCATCGCCAATGTCTACTGCTTCGGTGGTGGCGGAGGTGGGGCCAGCGGCCCACGAGTCAACACCGCCAACACGGGTGGTGCAGGTGGTGGCGGCGGCGGCATGTCCCATGCCGAATTCCAGATTGCGGACCTCGCTGCCACTGTCGCCGTGACCGTAGGAACCGGTGGTGCCGGTGGTGCCGCACGATCGGTAGACGACATTGCTGGGGTTGGGGGTGGCTTCGGTGGCGCTTCTTCCTTCGGCACCCACCTGCGTGCTGGTGGTGGCTCTGGCGGTGGTCCCGGGTCGACTGTCGCAGGTAACGGCCTCGGTGGCGCTGGTGGTAGCGGTGAGTTCCCTGGCGGCTCTGGTGGCAACGCAGGCAACGGGATCATTGCGCTACCCAACGCACCCACCATGGCCCCAACGAACGGGTTCGGTGGTGGTGGTGGTGGTGGTGGTGCTGCGTACCCACCCAACGCGTTCGGTTCCACGGGTGCTGCTGGCAGTACCCAGTACGCAGCACAGGCCCCTGGTGGTGCCGGTGGCACAGCGAGTGTTGCGGCTGGCGCGGGTGTCAGCCCGGCTCTCGCCACGTCCGCTTCGTATTACGTCATGGGTGGTTCTGGTGGTGGTGGTGGTGGTGTCGGCATCTCCGGTGTCGGCGCTGGCTCCGGCGGTGCTGGTGGCTTCCCGGCTGGCGGTGGTGGCGGTGGTGC
>Ga0070682_100002096_pt1 | contig 11086 bp, 16 predicted proteins | sample KBSC63LmetaG_FD_64668 | JGI IMG/M metagenome (GOLD analysis project Ga0070682, IMG submission 64668) | Corn rhizosphere microbial communities from Kellogg Biological Station, Michigan, USA - KBS C6-3L metaG | ecosystem: Host-associated > Plants > Roots > Rhizosphere | place: USA: Michigan... | reverse complement strand
CAGACGGTAAGTATCGCTTAGCGTAACGTTCTCTTTAGTGTTCGGTTAGAAATGAGGAAGGATCTTTTATGAGCGATATCTTTGCTATGCAACGAGCGAACGGCGACTGGTTTGCGCTTGACCATCATGGACGTCTTCGCGTGCCGCTATTCCACAGCAGTCAGGGCGCCATGATTGCCCGTTTGCGTAACTTTGGATTGCTGGTTTTCAAGCCGGTGTTGCTCAATGCACGCTTTCTCAAAGAAATCGCACCCTTGCCCGGTGAAGATGAGGTGGACTTCTGCATGGTAGACGATCCGTTTGCCAGTTTGAACCGTGGTAGCACCATGGGACGCACACAGCTTGCCTTGCTAATTCATCGCCCCCTTCCTCAAAGCGACCGCCAGGCAACTGAGACCTGGGAGGATGAAGGAGGCACATACGCAAAGTGTGCGTGAAGTTGCGCGAATATCAGAGCAGGTTTGGTTACGCACAGAAGAAATAAAGGAGCACTTATGAGCGAGAACGGGAACACGAACATCGTGCAGAATGTCTACGAGAATTTCAGGGCTGGAGAAATTAAGGCCTTACTCAATCTGCTTTCTGATGACATCGAGTGGCAATTACCCGAAATAGAGAATGTGCCATTTGCCGGGAAACATCGAGGTCATGAACAGATGGGGCAATTCTTCACATCTCTGGTAGATACTCAAGAGGTCCAGCATTTTGAGCCAAGAGAGTTTATTGCTGACGGAGACAAAGTTGTCGCTCTTGGTCATTACGCTTGGCATGTTAAATCTACTGGTAGAGAGTTCGGAGGTGACTTTGCCCATGTGTTCACGCTGTGCAATGACAAAGTCATAAGATTTCATGAATACATGGATACTGCCGCAGCCGCTGCGGCCCATCGAAGAGACGACTATGATGAAGTTGATGCGCTCTAAAAACCGGATGCCCCACCTGTGAACGCGAAATACTAGTCGGATACTCGAAGCCAGACATCACAAAGATATACACGCCCGCAACGCAATCAAGCGCTGGAAGCGGCCCTGGAAAAGTTGATCCAACCAATCGTTCAGTTGGTCGAATTTAGACCGAAAGAGGGATAGAGTAGTGACTCATCTTTGGCTAATCGATGTATCTACGTCAGGATTTTTTGTTTCAGGGAAAGAATTAGGGTTACGGACAACATGCCGGCGGGGGAATGGCAGACGCTGCGGACCTAAACCCACAGCGAGGGGCCGCTCCTGCCACTGGCTCAAGCGAGCACAGATGGTTTAAGATGCGTTCAGATTGATCCGTTGCGCGCGAATTGGCTGGTCCAATTATGGCTGTAAGTTATTGATTCTAGCCCGCTTGGCTCAGTGGTAGAGCACTCGCTTCACACACGTTCTGAAAGCTCTCAAATTTCCTAACAAAATCGTAAACGTCCAATAAAAGACGCTGGTTTTTTGTGTCCCTCGGTGTCGCCTAGTGTCCCGTTGTGTCCTGAAAACCCGCTAAAAAGGGGTACAAAAGGGGTACACGAATATTGCTGAAACGAAGAGAAACACGATGAAAAAGACCCAACATAAACAAGTCGACGATCCCGATGGCTTCGATGAAGGCACTTACAGGCTTGAGGTTTGTACTGAGAGTTTCTCAACTAGCAACAAAGTAGTTCTGACAAAAACTAACGAACGTGCGCTTGCAGCGGGAGGTGCCCAATGACAGGCAAAGTCGAAATCATCAGCCGCACGTACCGCAAGATCAAGGGCAAGTATTATGCTCGTATCCGTTACAAGATCGATGACGGTAAACCGCTCGACATTCTGCGTCAGGTTGAGAACAAGTCTGCGATCAAATCGAAGCAGGCAGAGATCGAAGTTGAACTACTGCAGCATGGACCAGCACAACTCGTTGCCGGTAAGGTAACATTCCGGCAGCTTGCTCAATATGCCAAAGACAACATCTATGTGGCTGCTGTTTACGACGATCAGGAGACAAAAATAAAAGGCGTTCGAAGCGTTGTCCCAGCACACGCCTGCCTCAATAATCTGGTTGCCTTCTTTGGAGACATCGATATAAGAAAGATCAATGAAAAGAAGCTGGCGCAATATCAGGTCGCACGACTGACGGGAACAATAAAGAACCTGAGGAAGGTTACTCTTTCGACCGTTAACCGGGACTTGTCTAAGGCCCGCAGGCTCTTCAACATTGCCGTGGATGAAGGGTGGCTTCTTAGATCGCCGTTCACTAAAGAGGTGTCAAGGAACTTGATTCACGATGCCGCTGAAACTCCAGATCCGATCAAGACGCGCGAGCTTACTGACGAAGAGGCACTGCGAGTAATGAAGGCGCTCGACACTCCTGAACGTCGTCATACTCTAGCAGTGTTCATTGCGGCCATGGATACTGGAGCCAGAAAGTCCAGCTTGTTGGATTACCTGCGATGGAAAGACATTAACTTTGCTGACGAGATCATCACGCTCACTGCCTACAAAGGCAAAGGGAGGAACATCAAGCCAAAGCGCTGGCCGGTGCAGATGACTAGCCGGTTGAAGAAGGAGTTGTTGCAACTGCAACTCCAGAGAGAGAGAACAAGAACGACGATGCTCTTGTGTTCGAAGATGCGAAGGTCAATTTGCGCAAGTTATGGACTGCGGCATACGCCGAAGCAGGAGTCCCGAAAGGTACACGCCTCTTCTACTCTGTGCGTCACAACTTCGGTACTGAAATGGCTAATGAGGGCATGCCGTTACCAGCGCTTGCTCATCTGTTAGGCCACAGTGACGTGAAGATGACGATGAGATACTACAACATGAATAAGAAAACCATTGACAAAGCTCGCGACATTCTCGACAGGAGGGCAATGGTCAATAGCTAAAGACAATCCTCCCGAGGCGCTAATTAACAGCCTCATGTGGACCATCTATTTAGGTCGACGGTACATTCGACCTCGGCTTGAGCTTCCGGGCCTTGCGTTCCTCTTTCTTAACGAGTTTGACCGATGGTTCTGTGTTCATGTCTTCTGCTTCCTATGATCGGTGGAATGCGTGCGCGTACTGAAGCCAGATCTGGAGATAATCGTCTGAAGGCTAGATTGGGTGGAAGTGTCCGTCCATGCACTAACAGACATATAGACACACAAAGTGTAAGCTCATCTGTCATTCCTCGCAGTGCCTTTCCTATGTGTGCTGACGCACAGACTGCCAATCTGTTGAGTCGTAAACTCATTCGTAGTCGTTCTTTAGACGAATCACTCTCGACACCCGAGACCAACCACCTCCTTTTTGTGCCGTTTGTGCTTGCCAAGGATGGCCATAGTAAATGGAGGCGCGGTGATCTAATGCCGCGTTCCATAATCACGTGATATCAAGAAGGGGAGAAATTCATGGATTCCAATGAAGAGACGGTACAGAAGCGGGTCGTAGTCGATAGGCCATACCAGCGCAGCGAGGTTGTGACCGAAAGAACAGAGAGAGGCCCGCGGGAATCGCGCCTTTCACCGGGCACGATAGCCATAATTGCGGTTCTCGCGATCACGGCCATCGGCGCTATCTTCTATATAGTAAGTAATAGAAACGCGAATGAGTCGGCCAACCGAAACGCGAACCTCGAAGTTGCCAGCCAGGCGCAGCAACCGGCTACGATAGTTCAACAACCGGCGCAGCAAGCGCCAGTGATCATTCAGCAACCGGCGCAACCGGCACCTGCGCCTGTGATCATTCAGCAACCAAGCCTGCGAGACAACGCGAGCGATGATGCAAACATGCAGGAAGTTGCAACAAAAAGACTGGGTGAGGAGACGGACATGAATGCAGTTTCTATAACTATCACCGACTCACAAGCAGTCTTGACTGGAACCGTCTATTCAGCCGCCACAAAAGCGAAGGCCGAGCAGATAGTAAAGGCTGTTCGAGGCGTGAAATCGGTAGACAATAAGATTGTCGTTTCGGGCTAGTAAAGAGTCGTAATAGGAGCGCTGCAAGGTATGCCTATCCCAACGTTAGCAGAGCGAGCTCAATATTTCTGAGTCCTAACACGGCTCGGACTTAACAAAAGGAGATGAAGTAATGTTGTGGACAATACTGGTGATCCTGTTGGTCTTATGGTTACTGGGGTTTGGCTTTGGGATCGGCGGCGGAACTAGCCTGATTCATATCTTGCTGGTCGTGGCCGCGATCGTTTTGGTCTATAACCTGGTCTCTGGCCGACGCACAGTCTAAAAGCTTTGACGCTCGCAGAAAAGATACTTTAGAAGAGAGCCTCGGAAAGTAGCGAGGCGGTTCAAGTTAGGTCAACCGGACCGCGACGCTCTTAGCAACGGTAAGTCGAGGAGTAGTACAAAACTGGAGGCAGGTAATGAATATAACAACATTAGGCCCAACAGAGCTGGCCTTAATTATTAGTCTCGGCGTGATTGTGATTGCAGGCATCGCAGCATGGCTTTTTTTCCGAAAGCGCCGAACCGGAAAACTGCGCACTAAGTTTGGTGGCGCTGAATATGACCGCGCTGTGAAGGAAGACGGGAGTCGGCGGCATGCGGAAGCTGGGCTCAAAGAGCGCACCGAACGAGTAGAGAGTTTGAACATCCGACCGCTCGCCCCAGGCGATCGTACGCGTTTCGTAGAGTCGTGGAGCAGGGTCCAGGCGCGGTTCGTTGACGGCCCCGGAGGTGCGGTCACGGAGGCCGATCAACTGCTACGCGATGTGATGTCCACACGCGGCTATCCGGTAAGTGACTTTGAACAGCGGGCGGCAGATATTTCCGTGGACCATCCATTGGTTATGGAAAATTACCGGACGGCCCATGCAATCGCGGTTCGTCAGACGCAGGGGCAGGCCAACACCGAAGACTTGCGCCAGGCAATGATCCATTACCGGACGCTTTTTGAGGACCTAGTTGGCGAGCCAGAGGTGGCTCGTGCAAAGACTGCGGCCTGAACTTGAGCTGCACAAAGAGCGAAAAGCATGTTTGGAGCCGCTGAGAGCGCAGGCGTCAATTACGCAGTGCTCTCACACGCATGAATTGTTGTGGTTACGAGCGCCGAGAACAGTTAAGCGGCTTCTCATGAGAAATAATCTTCAAAGTAAAGGAGCTATGAATGAGCGAAGGCGTAAAACAAAACGTGGACACTAGTTCTGCGGAGTTTAAAGAAGGCGTGAAAGCCGGGCTGAATTCAACAGAGGACACGAAGAACTGGCAAGCCGGTATTGAATTGGGCCAGGAACTGAAAGATGAAGGTGACAACAAAGAGCCGGTCTCTGAAATCCTTTTTAAGGAACCCTCAACTCCGCTTTTTATTAGGGATAGCCAGGGCAATGACGGAAGCGCCCAGGATGAGAAGGATGAAACGGAAGAATAAATTCTCCGTATTTGACTGCAGACGATTAAGAGTTTTCACAACCAAGTTAGCGATTTTCGGTACTTCATCAACCGCGTTAGCAATCGAATTTGTTTCATTGGAATCAATTCCATTTCAGCTCGGCCAACTCGTCAAGCCTTTTCGTGCGGGCTGAGAATTTTAGTGGTGCCTGTCGCATCGTGCTGTTCCAAAGTGATTTGTGGATTACCTTTGTAGCTCCGGCTTTAAGATAGGGCTCGTGAGACACTCGATACTAAGAACGACTGCCACGTTTGGTCCTTCGAGCCCCGTGGCTAAGCGCGTGTATAATAATCTTCTTGCTACTCACAACCGCGACTCTCGCGCCCCGTGGTAGGTTCGCTTCATGAACCCTTGGGTTGGTCTCTCCTGGAGAAGGCGGTATGGACACTGACAGAGAGCAGTCGGAGTCGAGGCAGACAGCGAAAGCATCGCAGGAGCAACGTGAGTTGCTGCGTGTCACTCTCTCTAGCATTGGCGATGCAGTTATCACCACCGACAAAGAAATTCGCATCACTTTTTTGAATCCCGTGGCTGAGACACTGACCGGTTGGATGCAGGAAGAGGCTACAGGCGTTCCGCTGGAAAGGGTGTTCAGAATTGTCAACGAAGACTCGCCGGACGGTGGAGAACCCCGCGACCCGTGCCTTGCGCGAAGGGGTCGTCATCGATCTAGGAAACCACACACTACTCATTGCGAAAGACGGCACGGAACGCCCCATTGACGACAGCGCCGCTCCGATTCGTCATGCGAACGGTGAAGTCGCCGGAGTGGTGTTGGTGTTTCGCGACGTGAGCGAACGCAGACGGCAAGAGCGTTTGGTGCAAGATAGCTTCGACTAGCTATTCCCAAAAAGAACTCGTGGGCAAGGAACTCTGGCAGATCGGTCTCTTCCGAGATCAAGCAGAGAGCCGGGCCGCTTTCAGTGAGCTGCAAGCGCAAGGTTATATTCGCTACGAAAATCTGCCGCTCGAAACCAAGCAAGGACAACGGATCGACGTCGAATTTGTCAGCAACGTCTACCAGGTGGATCAGCGACAAGTCATACAGTGCAACATTCGGGACATTACTGAGCGCAGTCGCCTGGAGAGACAGACGCACGAGCAGGCGGAAGCGTTGGCAGAACTTCACCATCGCAAGGATGAATTCCTGGCGATGCTTTCCCATGAGCTACGCAATCCCCTGTCTGCGATCTTCAATGCCCTGCATATCCTTCGTCTCGAAGACACCGAGAACCCAATTCAACGGAAAGCCAAAATTGTTCTGGAGCGTCAGGTGGGCCAACTGGCGCATCTCATTGATGATCTGCTGGAAGTGTCCCGCGTCATCACCGGAAGGATTCAACTTCATCGGGAACGCCTCGAGATGCGGGGCATCGTGGAACGCGCTCTAGAATCTGTTCGCTCTCTGATTGAGCAACGCAAGCATGAGCTATCGGTGTCGCTTCCGGCTGAACCTATCTGGTTACAGGGCGATTCAACCCGATTGGAGCAAGTCGTGGTGAACCTGCTCAACAACGCCGCCAAGTACACCGACGAAGGCGGACAGATATGGATCACCGTTGAACAAGAGCGCGGTGAGGTTGTGCTACGTGTGTGGGATACCGGCGTCGGCATCGCTCCCGAACTACTGCCGCGCATCTTCGATCTCTTTACGCAGGCGGATCGCACACTTGATCGCTCGCAAGGTGGCCTGGGCATCGGCTTGAGCCTGGTCCAAAAACTTGTGGAATTGCACGGAGGGACAGTCAAGGCTCACAGTGCGGGATTGGGGCAAGGAAGCGAGTTCATCGTGCGTCTGCCGGCACTCTCTTCGGCAGGAGAGTCAATAATCGCCCGCATTGAAACAGCGAAGCAGCCCGCGCAAACATCGCGGGTGCTGGTAGTGGATGACAACATGGATGCGGCTGATATGCTTGTCATGATGCTGCAACTGTTCGGGCATGAGGTTCGAGCGGCTTACACCGGTCAGACCGCTCTGGAAACGGCAGTTGAGTATCAACCGGACGTCGTGTTGCTGGATATTGGCTTGCCGGATATGAACGGCTATGAGGTCGCGCGACATCTGCGTCAGCAACCACAAACAAAAGATGTGAAGTTGATTGCCATGACCGGCTACGGGCAGGACTCCGACCGCCAACGCTCTCAAGAAGCGGGCTGCGAGCATCACTTAGTCAAGCCGGTTGATCCGCAGAAACTTCAAGACCTGCTGGCGAGACGGGTGAAGCAACCACGTTCCAGAGCATGAAACATTGGGTGTGTTGAGGGTCTGGATACAACTAGGCATCTCTGGGAATTGGTCTGAATGCCATTCCTTACGTCGGCATATTCTGGATCTCGGACTCACCACCGCTTTTACGCTGGCCGACGGAGGTGGGTCCGGCGCATAGGAGGCATCCTGGGGGTGTTTGTGGTGGTCCAAAGTATAGAACGCTACTTTTTAACGCCGCGTATTCTTGGCCGCCGTTTGAGCTTACATCCGATGGCTGTTTTTCTTGGTCTATTGATCGGGGGCAAACTCTTCGGTTTACTCGGCATCATCCTTGCAGTTCCTACCATCGCCATCGCCAAAGTCTTTTTGAAGTTTCTCCGACAACTCTACACGGGCTCATATTTTTATCACGCCGGAGACATCACTGCAGCCGAAGCTCAAGGTGAGGTTCTGGAGGAACGTCTGGCTGACGCTGCCGAAACAGTGCTCGCTCAACAGATCGGGTCTGAAAGTGGTGACGAACTTCTCGCGCCGGACAAGAAGCATGACGATCCAATCGCGCTTGAGGATCCAAGTTAAGAATTCGCGGTGCTGAATACCTTGAACCGAACATTACCTTGAGGCGTTTCGTCAAACGCAAATCGGGCAAAAGCATGATGTGGACGACACGAGGTTGGAGAATCAGCGGGTGGCGATGGAAGACGTTCGCTAAGCACCTCTGGACGAAAGTCAACACGGACGACGTGCTTAACCGTGCCGCGATTCTTTCCTTCTACTTCCTGCTCGCGCTCTTTCCGCTGCTGCTCTTCCTGACGGCTCTCTTGGGTTACTTCGCGGACCCTGGAACGGAGTTGCGCCGCAATCTGCTCACTTATCTGAGCGCAATTGTGCCCCTCTCAGCTTTTGACCTGATCAATACGACAGTTGACGAGATCAGTCAAAAACGCAGCGGCGGTAAACTATGGTTCGGTCTGCTAACTTCACTGTGGTTCGCTTCCTCCGGCATGGGCGCGATCATCGAGGGGTTGAACGTCGCCTACGACGTGAAAGAGACGCGCGCGTGGTGGCGAAGAACTCTGCTCGCCATTTTGCTGACGATTGCGCTCGCTGTGCTGATTATCACCGCGCTGGCGCTGATGTTTTACGGCAGCCGGATTGCCGAAGCGATCGCGAACCACTACGGTTTCGGCGCAGCGTTTACAACGGTGTGGAAGGTCTTGCGATGGGTGTTCGTAGTCGTATTCGTCTTTCTCGCCTTTGAGTTGATCTACTACTTTGCGCCCGACCTGAATTTAAAACGACTACGCTGGCTCTCCCCTGGGGCAATGACCGGCGTCGTGCTCTGGTTGCTCGTCTCCTTTCTGTTCGGCTCATACCTCAACTTTTATAACAACTACAGCGTGGTCTATGGCTCACTGGGGGCGGTCATCATTCTGATGCTGTGGTTTTACATGACTGGCGTGACGATTCTTATCGGCGGCGAAGTTAACGCCATCATCGAGCAAGCAGCAGCTCGAACTGGAGACCCTGAGGCGAAGGGGACAGGTGAAAAGCCTCACGATGAAGGCGTGAGGGTACGCTCGGCAGGAACTCAATCACCATAGGATGTTGAAGCAGTTGTCGAACAAGAGCCCGTCTCGAATGCCACCTCAACCATTCATGATCGGATCTATTATCCGCTCGTTTTCAAAACGCTAGGTTGTGAACTGAAGGGCGTTCGCGACCGCGGCGAGTTTATCACCTTGCTTGCCGGAGTGATCTTGCGATATACCACAAACAAGTCGGAGAGCATCTGCGAGGCATGATTAGGTTAGACAGCTAGGCCGAAAACACTCTTCCTGCGGCTCGACCCTAAACCGGTTGCCAATTATGTAAGAGAGGCCTGCGTTGCAAATCATCAGAAAAATATTTGCCGTCATTCAACTTTATTCTTGAGGGTATCGGGTTATTAACCATCGCCGTCGTTGCTCTGGAACTCGGGCAAACGATCCTGGAAGAGGAAGTGCAGCGGAAAGTCCAGGTGAGCGCGCCTACCCGCGTCCGGCGATTCTTGTCGCGGTTTATAGTAGTTGTCGTCGTGGCGCTTTCAATAGAATGTTTGGTGACTGTCTTCGCGTTCGCTCATGAAGATCCAGCCCGACTGCCGCAGGCGGCTGCCATCGGAATCGCGGCGGCCGTGCTGCTGGCTGCCTGGGGAATATTCATTAAATTGAACAAGAGCGCCGAGGAGTTAGAGCCGGAGGCAATGGCGGAGGCTAAGGGCGAGGATCGCAAGATGAAGGAGTGAATGGCTGAAGGGATTCGAGTTCAAAGTTGCCCCGGATCCTGATCCGTATGGTCGAGCACACAGGCTTCAAGGTCTTTGATAGCCGCGCACTCGCGCTTTAAGTTGAGCTGTCCGGGGGTCTTGTTCAAACGTTACCCACCCTTCGCGAGTCGCATGGCGCGGCACAAAAGGGATATCGAATTCCCCTAGCGCTTTCACTTCACCGCCGCTCTCCATAACCACCTCGATGCGCACGCCCTCGGCTGTTTCATCGCCGTGATTAATTACAGTGACGGGCACAATGAAATTGAATTGACGTTGTTCCGGAGTTCCCAGGCGAACCTCGAGGCTGGGTGGTTCGTGGCCCATCGAGGCGCCGGCGTATATGAGATAACCGAGCGTTGAGGAAACCAGGATAAGCCCGAGGGCAAAGACAATCCACTCGAACCAATTCTTTTGTGGCTTATTCATTGCAGCAATAGCCTTCCAGCGGATGCGCCGAGTGTCGCGGCTAATCCGAGCGCCACGGTCTGAGCGAGGGCGGTGAACATTGTCACGCCGTCAAACCGACCGAAGAACCAGAGGATCAATGCCGAAGAGCTTAAAGCAATCGCGTAAGTAACCACAGTGCCTAGCAGAATAAGTGTTGGATGGTCCGCACGAACAAATTCCCCCGCGCCTTTGAAATCGCTGTAGTGCAGAATCAGGAAGGCAATCAAAAGCGAAAACACTGCTACTCCTATTAGTTTCAACCAGGACGTCTGAATTCCGATGATGACGACTTCTTCAGTCGGCGCCAGGTTCGCCGCAAAGAGCACGGCGCCGCAGAAGGCAAAAACAATCTGGGCACCGAAGTGAATTCCGTCCTTGTCCGAATTCCCTCCCATTCCCTCGTCCTTCCCACCCGCCCCAAGCTGCGCTGCGCCGACAGAAACACCGATTGCTACAGTCATGGCTTCCAACACGATGACTCCGACAATTTCATTGATTGGCATCTCGAAGGTAATGCGCCCAAAAAGAAACAGAACCAGGAATGCGAGAAAAAGACCGATGCCCATTTCTTCGACGGAGTCGATTGCGACTTCCGTCATACTCGTATCGCGCCTTAAACCCGCATACCGATTGTAGCCAAGTAACAAAAGGAACGTTGTCAATACATAGGCTAGCAGCCGGTAAGGATGGGTGTTAAATCCCGCCCACCACACTTCCATGGTGTACAGCAGAGGGAGGCTGAACATCAGGCCTCCTGCCACGCCGCGTCCG
>Ga0070682_100002095_pt1 | contig 11092 bp, 8 predicted proteins | sample KBSC63LmetaG_FD_64668 | JGI IMG/M metagenome (GOLD analysis project Ga0070682, IMG submission 64668) | Corn rhizosphere microbial communities from Kellogg Biological Station, Michigan, USA - KBS C6-3L metaG | ecosystem: Host-associated > Plants > Roots > Rhizosphere | place: USA: Michigan... | reverse complement strand
CCTCAAGCTGATCGAGAAGGAGCAGCCGGGGCTGGTGATCCTGGGCAAGCAGGCGATCGACGACGACGCCAACCAGACCGGCCAGATGCTCGCCGCGCTGTGGGATCGCCCGCAGGCCACGTTCGCCAGCAAGGTCGAGATCGCCGATGGCAAGGCCACGGTAACCCGCGAGGTCGACGCCGGCCTGGAAGTGATCGAGGCGGAACTGCCCGCCGTGATCACCACCGACCTGCGCCTCAACGAGCCGCGCTTCATCAAGCTGCCCGACATCATGAAGGCCAAGTCCAAACCGATCGACACGATCGAGTTCGGCTCGCTGGGCATCAAGGCGGACGACCATCTGAAGACCACCCACTACGCCGCGCCGGCCAGGCGCAGCAAGGGCGTGATGGTGAAGGACGCTGCCGAACTGGTCGCCGCACTGAAGCAGAAGGGCCTGCTGTAACCGCATTCATCCCCTCTCCCACCGGGAGAGGGTGGCCGAAGGCCGGGAGAGGGCACGGGCAAAGCGCGGCACCGCGCACCGCCGAACCCTCACCCCAACCCCTCTCCCGATAGGAGAGGGGCTCAAAAGAGAGACCATCATGAGCAAAATCCTCGTCATCGCCGAACACCTGGGCGGCAAACTCAACTCCTCCACCGCACGCGCCGTGAGCGCCGCCGCTGCGGTGAAAGGCGAAGCGATCGACGTGCTGGTGCTCGCCGACAACGTCGATGCGATCGCCGCCGAGGCCGCGAAGATCGACGGCGTGAGCCGCGTGCTCACCGTCGCCCGCGCCGAGAACGCGCACCCGCTGGCCGCCGTGCTGGCGCCGCAGATCGCCAAGGCCGCTGCCGGTTACAGCCACGTGTTCGTGCCCTCCACCACGTTCGGCAAGGACGTCGCCCCGCGCGTCGCCGCCCTGCTCGGCACGGCCCAGGTCAGCGACGTGATGAACGTCGAAGCCGCACACACCTTCAAGCGCCCGATCTACGCCGGCAACGCGATCATCACGGTCGAAGCCGACCCCGCGCATATCGTGGTCGCCACCATCCGCACCGCATCCTGGGCGGCGGCGGCCAGCGGCAACAACGACGCGCCAGCCGAGGCGCTGACGATCGACGCCAGCCTGCCCGCCCACACCCGCTTCGTCGAACTGCAACAGGGCAAGAGCGACCGCCCCGACCTGCAGAGCGCCAGCAAGGTGGTCTCCGGCGGCCGCGGCGTCGGCTCGAAGGAAAACTTCGACATCATCTACAAGTTCGCCGACAAGATCGGCGCCGCCGTGGGCGCCTCGCGCGCCGCCGTCGATGCCGGCTACTGCCCCAACGAAATGCAGGTCGGCCAGACCGGCAAGATCATCGCCCCCGAGCTGTACATGGCCATCGGCATCTCCGGTGCTATTCAGCACCTTACCGGTATCAAGGACGCCGGCACCATCGTGGCGATCAACAAGGACGCCGAGGCGCCGATCTTCGAGGTGGCCGACTTTGGTTTGGCGGGGGATTTGTTCAAGATCATTCCGGAGCTTGAGGCGGCGCTGGGCTGATACACCTGCGATGGGAACGGTCGGATACTGACCCTGCGCCAAGGACGTCCAGCTGATCATCACCATGCTGCCGGCCAGAAGTACGCGTTTTCCGGATCACTCGGCAAACCGATCCAGCACAAGGATGATCGTTTGAAACCACGATTGCTTCTGATCTCTCGCAAATGGCCTCCCGCCATAGGGGGCATGGAAACCTATTCAGTCGAATTGGCCGCCTCTCTCGCGCTGCCTTTTGAAGTCACCACGCTGGTACTCCCCGGGAGACCCGACGGTCGACCTCCGTCACTGCCAAGCTACGGATTGTTTCTCTTCAAGGCCATGGTCTACTGCCTGCTCCATGGGCGTGGATTCAGCCACGTGGTGTTGGGCGACCTCATCCTTTTCCCCGCGGCACTTTGCTGTCGCCTGGTTCGCAAACAACGGCGAGTGGTAGTTGTCTATGGCCTGGATCTTGTCTACGGGCAACGAAAGGGCCTTTTACCTCGCCTGTATGCCGCTTACTTCTCCCTTTTTCGTGCATGCCAGGGCCTGTTCAGCAGCGTGGTAGCTATTTCCACCTGCACTGCAGATTTGGCCAGGAAGGCTGGTCTGCTGAGGGTAGAAACCGTTCACCCGTCACTGCCGGCGACCCCATTGACGAACGCCGGGGTCGACGGTGTCGATCTGCCAGTTCATTTCGTGCGAGCAAGGCGCCGAATCCTCCAGTTTGGGCGCCTAGTCACCAGGAAGGGCGCGCTCTGGTTCGCACAGAACGTGCTGCCGCAGCTACCTGATGATGTAGAAATGTTTGTCGTGGGATCGGCTCATGGTTACGACGATCTCGACGCACTCAAAAGTTGCGGAAGAACGCATTATCTTGGGCCCATGCCTGCCGACATGCTGGCGGCCCTCATCCGGAATGCTGACGCCGTCATCATGCCAAACATTCCATCGCCCGCTGGCGCACAGGATGTGGAGGGCTTCGGCCTGGTCGCGATCGAAACATCTTCACTCGGCGGGTTGCTGGTCGCTTCCCGCCTGCAAGGCATATCGGACGCAGTTCTCGATGGGGTCACTGGCCTTCTGGTGGAACCAGGCGACGCGGCCGCGTGGCGACAGGCACTGACCCGCCTGCTAGATGAGCCCATGGAGCAGCGTTTGCGGCGAAGGGCAATTGCACAACAGCAAACCCACGAGCACTACTCACGCCAACGTATGAGTGACAGCTTCACAAAACTCTTCGCAGCAACCCAATGAGGATATGCGGATGACAACACTGAAGGATTACGAGAAAGCCACCGCGTTCTACAACAGCGAGTACTACAGCCGTGAGTTCGCCCTCAAAAACACCAGTTGGCACGATCGCACCATCGCTTCACGCCTGAGCCCTCTCGAGGGCCGCGAGGTTCTGGACGTTGCCTGCGGTGGCGGACTGTGGCTGAAACTGCTCGCCTCACGGGGAGCCCGGATTGCAGGCGTGGACATAGCGGATCGTGCGATCGGATACTGCCGGGATACCCTGCCACAGGGCGAGTTTCATGTGGCCGCAGCCGAGCAGTTGCCATTCGAGCCCCAACGCTTCGATGTCGTGACATGTATGGGATCCCTCGAACATTTTTCTGACAAGTCCATGGCTCTCAAAGAGATGCTTCGAGTCGCCAAGCCCGACGCCAAGTTCGTCATCCTGGTTCCCAATGCAGGCTTTGCAACGCGCCGTATCGGCTTGTTCCGGGGAACGCTACAAACAGTGATCAGGGAGGATGTCTACACTCTCGCCGAGTGGGATCGACTGTTGCGCGAGAACGGTATGGTGGTAATCGATCGCTGGCGCGACTTGCACGTTTTGTCGTGGAACTGGATCTGCCAGAAGAGTCCGTGGCTATGGCCATTGCGTGCTGCACAGGCGCTGGCCCTGACTATTTGGCCTGTGAGCTGGCAGTACCAGGTCTATCACTTCTGCAAAAAATCGAACTGAGACAATGAATCAAACCCTCAAGCGCCTCCTGAATCTCGCTGGAGCCCTTGTATCCTTGATTCTGATCGCCTATCTGGCCTCGCGATTCTTTGAACTACGAGCCGCTGTTGCTTCGCAAATCGAAAACGGCCTTCCGCTGGGAATCCTAGTTTCGGCAAGCATTGTCTGCCTGCTCGCTTACATACCCATTTCGATCGCCTGGGCACTGCTCACCTCTGAACGAGGTCACAACTTTCGCAACATACCCATCTCGTTGGGGATCGTTTTGCTTTCACAGGCGGCGCGCTACCTGCCAGGAAATGTCGGGCATCTGGTCGGCCGCGTGATGCTTACTCGCCGCTATCTGGGCATAAGCGCCACCCGTGGCGCTGCGCTCGTAACGATCGAGCTGCTGCTTTCACTGGCATGTGCAGCGTTGCTGAGCTCGGCGGCAATACCCCAACTAGCTCCGCTTGCGCCTTCCTGGCTGTCTCATATTCTTGAGCAGCGTTATATGGTGGTGATCGGCGTCTGCGCCATGGTGGTTGCGCTGATTGTCATGGCAGCGGCGACTCGACGATGGCTGAAGTTCAGCCTGCCGTCGACTCATACCCTGGTCTCTGCGGGCATCTTTTACGCAATGGCGCTAATGATAGGTGGCTACGCCTTGTGGTTGCTGCTGGGCTCTGAGCACGTTCGTGTCGTCGGTGTCAGCCTTGCACTGCTCGCATATACCACTTCGTGGCTCGCCGGCTTTGTCACTCCGGGAGCTCCGTCCGGGCTGGGAGTTCGTGAATTCATCCTGGTTCAGCTGCTCTCGCCCGCTGTGGGCGAACCGCAGGCCCTGTTGGCGGCTGCACTGCTGCGCCTGTGCTCTGTATCTGCCGATGTCGTGGCATTTGGCATAGGTTTGTTGCTCACCCGGCACTTCGGGCGCATACGCTCCGCAGCAAGCATGGCTAGCGGAAAATAGCTGTGTCCGCGTGTCGTTTTGCTTAGGGTATCGAAGGGCATCGACGCGCAACTCCACCCTCCGGCCCGGAACGGAACGGGTGACCAAATGCGACAATCCCGCGACAGTCGTCGATGTTGCCTGCTGAATCATGAAGGAACCCCATGAAACTCATCATCCAGATCCCCTGCCTCAACGAAGCTGAGACGCTGGCCATCGCGTTGGCCGACCTGCCTCGCGAAGTCGAGGGGTTCGACACGGTGGAATGGCTGATCATCGACGACGGTTCCACCGACAACACCGCCCAGGTCGCCAGGGCAAACGGCGTGCATCACGTCGTGCGCCACCCGGTGAATCGTGGCCTGGCCGTGGGCTTCATGACCGGGCTCGATGCCTGTCTGCATCTGGGCGCCGATGTCATCGTCAACACCGATGCGGACAATCAGTACTGCGGTGCCGACATTCCCAAGCTCACCGCGCCGGTACTGGCGCATGAGGCCGACATCGTCATCGGCGCGCGGCCGATCGACCAGACGGAACATTTTTCCTGGATCAAGAAGAAGCTGCAGCGCCTCGGTAGCTGGGCCGTGCGCATGGCCAGCAAGACCGACGTGGCCGACGCGCCCAGCGGCTTTCGCGCGATGTCGCGAGATGCAGCCATGCGGCTCAACGTGTTCAACGCCTATACCTATACGCTGGAAACGATCATCCAGGCCGGCCAGAGCAACCTGACCATCCTTTCGGTGCCGATCCGTACCAACGGCGATCTGCGTCCTTCACGGCTGGTCAAGAGCATTTCGAGCTACGTCCAGCGCTCGCTGGTCACCATCCTGCGGGTGTTCGTGATCTACCGCCCGCTGGCGCTGTTCTTCTATGTGGGTTCGGTGTTCTGGCTGATCGGGCTCGCGGCAGGCGGGCGTTTTCTGTACTACTACCTGAGCAACAGTGGCGAAGGTCACATCCAGTCGGTGATTCTCGCCTCCCTGTGCGTCACCCTGGGCATGCTGCTGTACATGATGGGGCTGATCGGCGACTTGATCGCCACCAATCGCAAGCTGATGGAAAACATCAACACGCGATTGAAGAAGATGAGCTACGGCGACCGTAAACGGGACTGATCCGGAATGCATACGTCGTCACTTCCACCCAGCGCCCTGGCGACAACAGCCATCACTCCTCGCGTTGACTAACGACGTGCACGCCGCGGGTTCGCCAGATGCAACCGGTAGATCGTGGCCCTTGGCACTCGGCATGGCCGTGCTGGTGTTCTTCACCACCTGCGCATACATCAGGAACGTGCCGCTTGGCCAGCCGCCGGATGAATGGGCGCAGCTGAGCTACATCGCCGACGTCGTATCGGGCGGGCCGCCGATTCCGGACTATGCCGATTCGGTTCTCCTGAATTCAGGGCAGCAGAACTACCTGACCCATCCTCCACTTTATTACTCGGTTCTGGGGCTCACCGGCAAGCTGCTCTTCTGGGAGCCGCTGAGGGACTACCAGAGTTACCGATATGCCAGCGCGCTGATGGTGGCAGCGGGCGTCTTTTTATGGATCCTGATTGCCCTGCGGATGGGCTTCGCTTCCATCCAGGCAGCCGGCCTGGGAGTGGCCATACTCGCCATCCCCATGTTCCCGTATCTCGCGGGTAGCGTGAACAACGACAATCTTTGCTATCTCGGCGTGGCGATCTTCTTTTATGGATTCGTGTCGTTGCGGTCGCGCGTCAAAGTCGGCGCCTACGTCTGCGCACTGGGACTGTCGGTGGTTCTGCTCACCAAGGCCACTGGTGCAGTGTTTCTGCTGGCTTTTGTCGGCATCTGGTGCGGCCTGAGCCTTGGCGACACGCGGGCGCTGCTCAGGAACCGGCATGTCCGCGGTGCTGCGATCCTCGCGGCGGTTCTGTGTGCCGGATATTTCCTGCCGACATGGTTTGCGCATCACGTATTTTTTCCCGCACCCGGCGCGATCTATCAGGAACGCCATGCCCCGGCAAACCCGATCGGCTTCGCCGCGTACCTAGGCGTATTCGGCCACCTCATGCTCGATCGCCTGCCCGCGATCATGGCCGCCAGGGCCTTCTTCCCTATCCCGAGCGCGATGAATCCGCTGTTCTACCTGATGCTCGGAGCGCCTTTGCTGGCGTGGGCCGTGTACCGCCCGCTCTCGCCGGCGAGCCCGAATCGACGCATGGCCGATGCATTCCTGCTGGCACTGCTGGTCACGCTGTGCGCTCACCTGTGGGTGGCCTGGCAAGGCTACTTGCGAACGGGCCTCTATGCCGGGCTGCAGCCGCGCTATTACGCCTATGCACTGCCCGGCATTTTCCTGTTCACTCTCGTCGACGGCATCGATACCTGGTTGAAGCGGGGGCTCTTCTTCGTCTTCGGTGTGGCTGCACTCGCTCTCGTGGCAGTCGTCCCACCGCGAGCGTCACTGGCCATCGTCAGCCAGCAAAGAGGGGATCACGCGAGCCATCTTCGCGCCCCGAAGATCCTTTCCAGCCATCCGAACGGGCTTCCCACTGCCGCCACGGCCACGCCGGCGGGCTACGTCGATGATGTTCGCACCAACGGGGAAACAGCCAGGCTGTCGGGCTGGGCTGTCGATGCAGTCAGCAAGCATCCGGCACGAGCCCTGTGGGTATTTCTGGGTGGACGCTTGATCGGAACCGCCCAGCCCGCTTCGAATCGCCCCGACGTCGCCGCCGCCCTCGAATCCCCCCAGGCGCTTCATTCCGGATTCCTGATCACCGTGTCTCACATTCCCTCCGACATGTCACCCTGCGATTTGTCGATCCAGGCGGAGCAGGACAATGGCACCCTGGCCACCTTGCCGAATTCGACCTGCATCCGGATGCGTGCGAAACCGGCGGCGGCCATCACGCACCCCGATCCGCCGCCACATTGAACTCTCCAGTCGGGGGTGCGCCAAGGTGTCGAGTTCAAAATATCCTCAGATTCGATGCGTTAAACTGGCTTGACCCCAACTGACAATTCACGCGCCTCCATGGGTCATGGACATGGCAGCACGCTTACTCACACCCGACATTCGACAAGGAGCGCCTCATGTTGATCCCCGTCATTCTCAGCGGCGGCAGCGGCACGCGGCTCTGGCCGCTGTCGCGCAAGAACCTGCCTAAGCAGTTCCTGCCACTGGCCGGTGACGCGACACTGTTCCAGCAAACGGTGGCGCGAGCCCGTGCGCTGCCGGACTGTGCGAGCCCGGTGGTGGTGTGCAGCGAGGATCATCGTTTTCTGGTAGCCGAGCAACTGCAGTCGCTTGGTATCGACGATGCCTCGATCGTGCTGGAGCCGGTGCCGCGCAATACGGGCCCGGCAATCGCACTGGCCGCGCTGCAAGCGCTGGAGCGGGATCCCGAAGCGATCATGCTGGTGCTTCCCGCCGACCATCTCATCGGCGACACCGGCAACTTCACCGATGCCGTGCACAGAGCCCTGCCGTTGGCCGCCGAGGGCTGGCTGGCCACGTTCGGCATCCGCCCCGACGCACCGGAGACCGGCTTCGGCTACATCCGTCGCGGCGACGCCCTGGGTGGCGGCGCCTTTCGCGTCGATGCCTTCGTGGAAAAACCCGACCGCAGTACGGCCGAGGGTTATCTGGCCAGCGGTGGCTACGACTGGAACTCAGGCATGTTCCTGTTCCAGGCGCGGCGACTGCTGGACGAGCTGGCGCAGTGGGCACCGGCCATGCACGCCGCTGTTCTGGCCGCGTACCAGGGCGCCCACATCGACCTCGATTTCGTGCGCGTCGATCAGGAGGCGTTCGCCCAGGTCGTGGCGGACTCGATCGACTACGCCGTGATGGAAAAGACCGCCCGCGCAGCCGTGGTGCCGGTCAACTGCGGCTGGAGCGACATCGGTTCATGGGAGGCGCTGTGGGCGGCCTCCGCACGCGACGCCGACGACAACCGGCTCGAAGGCGACGTGCTGGCGTTCGACAGCCACCATTGCTATGTGCGCGCCTCCGACCGGCGCATGGTGGCCTTGCTCGGTGTCGACGACCTGGTGATCGTCGACACCCCCGATGCGCTGCTGGTCACCCGTCGCGACCGGGCGCAAGACGTCAAGCAGATCGTGGAGCAGCTGAAAGCCGCCGAACGGCCTGAACACATGTTCCACCGCAAGGTTTATCGCCCCTGGGGCAGTTACGACTCGATCGACATGGGCGAGCGCTTCCAGGTCAAGCGCATCGTGGTAAAGGTCGGCGCGGCGCTGAGCCTGCAGAAACACCACCATCGCGCCGAACACTGGATCGTGGTCTCCGGCACCGCGGAAGTGACCCGCGACGAGGAAGTCTTCATGCTCAGCGAGAACCAGAGCACCTACCTGCCGCTGGGCAGCGTCCATCGCCTGCGCAATCTCGGCAAGGTGCCGCTGGAACTGATCGAGGTGCAGTCCGGAAGCTACCTCGGCGAGGACGATATCGTGCGGCTGGAGGATGTGTACGGTCGCGCCTGACAACCAGTCCCATGCAAGGAGGGCACCGCAGTATTCCTCCGATGCTGCGGCGCCCTCCTTGCACGGGCCTCTCATCCTTGCGAAAACGAATCCGGCGTGAAGCAGACGGAATACCCGCAAAGCGGCCCCGGAGAAGCGGGCGCTGCGGGCACGGATTCGCGAAAGCAATCAATGAAGTATGATCGGCAACTCAATCGGAACGGGCGACAAGCATGGGTTATCACTTCGAATACGACTGGTTCAGCCCGAATATCGAGGTTTTCAAAAGGCATCTGACACACCTGAAAGGAGCCCCGTGCCAGACACTCGAAATTGGCACGCATGAAGGCCGATCGACTACCTGGATGCTGGAGAACATCCTTACCAACGCGGATGCACGAATCGTTGCGGTCGACCTTCTGCAGCAACCCAACTTGTGGGGCAACTTGGTCGAGAGCGGCCATCCGTCCAAGGTGAATCTGCAAATCGGTGTGTCACGCGACATTCTCCCAACGCTGCCGGTCAATACCTTCGACTTCGCCTACATCGATGGCAGCCACTGGTCGTGCGACGTGCTGGAAGATGCCGTGCTGACTTTCCGACGCGTAAAAGTCGGAGGCATCATGGCGTTCGACGACTATTTGTGGGATGACCCGGCTTTCAACGAGCACGGCACACCGAAGGATGCTGTCGACGCCTTCCTGGCCTGCTATGCACACAAACTGGAATTGCTCGAGCAGGGCTATCAGGTATGGGTCAGAAAAGTCAGTGACTGACCTTGGGCATGGGGATGCGACTCCGATGAGGATCTCGCGGTTCTTTGCCTTCGAGCTCGCCACCAGCGGCCTGTAAGAGGCCGAAGCCGCGCGATCCCCGCACCGTCAGAAGTGGCGAAAGCAGGCCATTGTGCCCAGACAAACGACCGCTACCTCAGCCTTCGATCAGGCGGCGCAGTTCTTCTGTCTTCCGCCCGAGCAAGGCGATGTCGCCACGCGTTTCCACATTCAACCGCAACAGGGGCTCTGTATTGGATGAGCGCAGGTTGAAGCGCCAGTCGTCAAAGGCGACGCTCAGACCATCCGTGCGATCCACCGACCCGGAAGCTTCCTGTGCGTAGCGAGCCTCCACCCGCTGCATCACCACGACCGCATCGGCCACCTTGAAGTTGATTTCACCACTACACGGGTACGCGGCGATGCGCTGCTCCACCATCTGCGCGAGTGGAACCCCGGTAGCGCTGATACGCTCGGCAATCAACAGCCATGGCACCATACCGGTATCGCAATAGGCGAAGTCGCGGAAGTAGTGGTGCGCACTCATCTCGCCGCCATAGACCGCATCCTCCTTGCGCATGCGCTCCTTGATGAAGGCGTGACCGGTCTTGCCCATCACCGGCACACCACCGGCGGCCGTGACCATGTCAATGGTGTTCCAGCACAGTCGGGGATCGTGGACGATCCTGCCGCCGGGGTGCTTCTCCAGCAATTGCGCAGCCAGCAAACCGACGAGGTAATAGCCCTCGATGAACCGGCCCTCGGCATCGAAGAAGAAGCAGCGGTCGAAGTCGCCATCCCAAGCGATGCCGAAATCGGCGCCATGGGTGCGCACCGCGTCGGCGGTGGCCGCGCGGTTTTCCGGCAGCAGCGGGTTCGGAATGCCATGCGGAAAATGCCCATCGGGGTCATGGTGTATACGGATGAACTCGAACGGCAGGTGTGGCGCCAGTTCGTCGATCACCAGGCCGGCGCCGCCGTTGCCGCCGTTGACGACGATTCGCAGCGGACGCAGCACGGCGCGATCGACATAGCCGAGCAAGTGGCTGATGTACGCCGACTTGTCCTCGTCTACCCGCCGCGCCGCTGGTTCGGTCGATGTCGGAAACCCACCGGCCTCGACTAATGCCTCGATGTCGCGTAAACCAGTATCGCCGCTGATGGGCCGGGCATCCTGCCGCACCAGCTTCATACCGTTGTAGTCCATCGGATTGTGGCTGGCGGTCACCATGATGCCGCCGCCGACACCGCGATGCGCAGTCTGGAAGTACACCTCTTCGGTACCACACAAACCGATGTCGATCACCGCGGCGCCACCGTCGTTCAGGCCACGTGCCACCGCCGCGGCCAGTGCCGGGCTGTCCAAGCGCACATCGCGCCCCACCATCACCTCTGCCGGCTGCAGAATCTGCGCAAACGCGCGGCCGATCCGGTACGCGACATCC
>Ga0070682_100002094_pt1 | contig 11101 bp, 6 predicted proteins | sample KBSC63LmetaG_FD_64668 | JGI IMG/M metagenome (GOLD analysis project Ga0070682, IMG submission 64668) | Corn rhizosphere microbial communities from Kellogg Biological Station, Michigan, USA - KBS C6-3L metaG | ecosystem: Host-associated > Plants > Roots > Rhizosphere | place: USA: Michigan... | reverse complement strand
CGGAGCCGCGGGCAGCACGGGCACGCCGACCTGTCGTCCCGACTGCGGCTCTCACAAGTGGGCGTGCTGGCCCATGCCGAACCAGGCGGGCAGCGGGCTGCCGAACGAGGCGAGCTACACGACGACGGACGAAACCGTCGTCGACGACGTCACGTGTCTCGAATGGCAGAAGACCCAGCCCGACGACAGGTTCGACTGGGGCGCCGCGCGCGCCTACTGCGAGGGTCTGACGCTCGCCGGGCACGAGGATTGGCGCCTGCCGACGCGCGTCGAAATGATCAGCATCACGCTCTTCGGCGACACGGCCGGAGTGGACGTGGACGCCTTCACCACTCCTGACTTCCCGGCCAATTGGACGCTCTCCGTCTGGTACCAGTCGATCGAGAACGCGCACGAGGTGGGCGACGGCAACTCCTGGATGAAGGGCACGCTCTACGGCGGCATGGCGATCGACCGGCAATCGTTCGAGCGTTCGGCCCGTTGCGTGCGCAGTGCCGGTACAGGTGAAGGTCCCTTCGACCTCGCGAGCGCGCCCGACGACCAGTACAGCGAGGTCTCGACGGGCCAGATCCGCGACAACTACACGGGACTCATCTGGCAACAGGGCCAATCGAACGAAGTGATGCCCTACGACGATGCCCCCGCGTATTGCGCGTCACTCGAGCTCGGAGGCGCAGCGTGGAGGCTCCCGAGCCCGCAAGAGATCTCGACGCTCGTCGATGAAGCACGCCAGGGGCCGACCGTGAACCCCGAGGTGTTTCCCGACACGAAGGTGGGCGCCACGGTCGAGGATTTTCATCGCTACTGGTTGTGGACGCCGCCCGACCTGCCGGCGCCGAATCGCTTCGGCCTCGAGTTTGGCGGCGGCAGGTTGGACGCCCGCGACGCGACCGACGAAGAAGGATGGGTGAAGTGCGTCAGGTAGCCGCGCCCGGAGTCACGCGGTCGTAACGGAGCGCCGCCGCCGGCGAACGACGAGGAAGCCGAGGGCGCCCAGCAATAGACTGCGGCTGAGCGCGGTGTCGCGCGAGGTCGCGCCCACGACGCAGCCACAACCGGTCGAATCGTTGCCGGCGCCGCCCGAAGGGCTCGGAGTGGAGCCAGCGCCTCCGCGGCCGCCCGTCGCGAACGCGCCGGACGAGCTGCCGCCAGCGCCGTTCATGGAACCGCCGGACGCGGACGTCCCGCCCGCACCCGAGCTGGCTGTGGCACCTTGACCGCCCGAGGCCGCGCTCGACGTGCCGCTCGCTCCGCCCGTCGAGGGCGCACCGCCGCTGCTCGTGCTGCCCCCGTTGGACCTCCCGCTCGTTGGAGCGCCAGCCGTGGATGCTCCTGCAGTCCCGCCGCCACCCGAAGCGCCACCGACGGTCATGCCGTTGCTGCCGGCGGCGCTGCCCGCGCTGCCCGCGATGCCGCCACTGGTGCCACCGCTGTTCGAGTTGCCGCCCGTCGCCGAGCCGCCTCGCCCCGCAGTGCCGCTCGCTCCTGCGCTGCCGCCCATTCCCGCCGAGCTTCCGTTGCCGAAATCCGCGTCGAAGGCCGCGCCGTCGATGGGTACCACGATGACCTTGCTGCCGTGATTGGAGCCGGCCGGTATCTGGTTGTCTTTGTCGACGTCGGCCACGGCCCACGTGATGTGCGTCGGGTGACCGTCCTCCAAGAGCACCCCGGGTCGCTCCATCTTGTACCACTGCGAGCACGTGCCGCCTTCGTAGCAAAAGATGTCCTCGTACTGCCTCGGGGTGAAGGCGAGGCCATTGTCCGTCCAGTTGTTGATGCCGTCGGCCGAGTACAGGTGGTAGCCCACGCGATCACCTGAGCCCGAATAGAGGACGTGATAGACGCCGCCGCTCAGCCAAATGTGCGGATCCTCTTCCCACGCATAGGTGGGGTTCGAGACGCCGGGTATCGAGGTTCGCTTCGGGTAGATGCTGTCGATGCTGGGACGATTGGCCGTGGGATAGGCCCACGTGGGCTTCTGCAACTTGTACGGGCCACACAGCGTGTCGGCGAGGCCGATGAGCCCGTGGCGTTGCGCGATCTCGTACTTGCCGTCGTGGCGCGCGACGAGGCTCACGTTGGAGGCGAAGTTGGCGTCGCTGCCGTAGTTGATCCCGTTGCTCTCGATCGTGGCTTGGCACCCCGTCCACGGCCCGTCGAGTGAGCTCGACTTGTAGATCGTGAAGGGCACGGTCTCGCTGACGACCACCGCATAGCTGCCGTCCGGCAGCTCGAGCGCCGAGACGTTGTGCCCCTTGTGGGACCCGTTGTTCGTGTACACGTAGCCCTGCCGTTCGTACGGGCCGAGCGGCCCCATCGTGCTCACGGCATGGTACGCGTCGGAGCTCGTCCAGCCGGGATTGAACCCGGCCGAGCCCGCCCACGTGCTCATGAACAGGTGGTAAACGCCGTCCTTGGCGCGGATGATCTCGCCGTCCCAGTAGTAATAGTCGGGCGAGACACCCGCGCCCTTGGCGCTCTCGATGCCGTTGCACAGGTCGCGCGGCAGCACGCCCGCCACGCCCCACGTCGCCGAGCTGAGCGGCGAGCAGGTGACGGGGGTGGGCTTGAGATACTCCATGAACGGCTTGGCCTGCGCGCCGGCCGCGAAGCTCAGACTGGCTGCCACGAGCAGGGCGGGCAGGGGACGGCGAAGCGCGCGCGGGGCGGGTAGGCGGTGAGGTTTCATGTTCACGTTCGTCATTTGACGCGCAGGATTGCGGCCGACTCGGCGCTCTTCTGTCCCTCGGCATCGAGCACGAAGAGCTTGTAGGTGCCGGCATTGGCCGGCAGTGAAATCGTGCCCGCGTCGCCTGCGGCGCGCGTCATCGTCGGGCCTTCGGTGAAGGTCGTCGTTCCCGCGGCCGCAAACCAGATGACGCTCCCAGCAGCGCGCGTCGCGCGGACCTTCACGGGTCCGGAGTTGAGTGCCGCGGAGTAGCTCGCGGGGAAGACGAGATCGGCTTCGCCGAGGATGGTGGCGGGGATGAGCGAGCGGTACGCGTCCTCGACGCCCGAGGTCACGGCCGTCGTGTATTGCGCGAGCGCCCAGACGTTGTCGGAAACGACGACAGGCGCGTCAATCGTGCTCATGGGCGGAGTCACGCCCATCTTGTTCACGGTGGCGTAGGTGCGCAGGATCGTCAGATCGTGCTTTTCGCCGTAATCCTCGCAGTTGATCGTGTATTTCACGCCGGGGTCGATCTCGAGGACGTTGTCGTTTTCGGTGATGTAGGCGCTGCCTTCGTCGTTGTGCAGCCCGTACGTGGGTCCGCTCGTCGCCGGAGGAATGCCCTTCACGTAGTTCTGATTGATGTTCGTGCCGGGCATCTGCCCGATCGTGTAGATGGCGCCGCTGTCGTGCAGCCGATTCAACGTGTCGGTGAGCCGGTTACCGTTGATCGTGTTGTTCTTGCACGTCGTTGAATCTTTGAAGTTTCGCCAGCCCCAGCCCAGGTTGATGCCGTTGTAAGCCGTCTTCTGGATGTAGTTGTGGGTGATGGACAGCGTATCGACGAAGAAGGCCGTCACGCCGGCGTGCCCGCCGAAGCCGGGCTGAACGCTCACGTCGTAGATGACGTTGTTCGTGATCGCGGTGTCCCTGCACACCCCTTCGACGCCGGCCGGGTACTTCTCGTGCGCGCCGCCGTCGCCGATGTAGATGTGCTGGGGGTGCCCGATCGTGATGCCGCTGCCGGCGATGTCCGTCACGTAGTTGCCCGTGACGCGCGTCCCGACGACGTCGTTGATCAGTGAGAGCCCGTCGCTCCCGCCGTGTTTGAACACGTCGCCGATGAATTCGAGCGATTCGGCGCTGTTCGCCAGCACGATGCCCGGCAACGTGTCGGTGATTTCGTACTTGTCGGCGTGCCAGTCGGTGTCGCCGAACGCGATGAACGCGTCGGCGGCCTGGCACGTGGCCTTGCCGTGCGAGCCGGCGACCTCGGCGAGGGCATAGTCCGTGTTGGCGAACGTGAGGCCTTCGAACGTGAGGTTCTTCACGCGCGCCGTCGTCGAGGTGCCGTTCAAAGCGATGAGCGTCTCGAGCACGGGCGCTTCGACCACGGCGGTCGACATGTCCTCGCCCTGGCGCGGGTAGTAGTAGAGGGTCTGCGCCGTCTTGTCGAAGTAGAACTGGCCCGGGCCGTTCATGAACTCGCGCGCGTTGTAAATCGTGTGCGAGCCGGAGGTGCTGAACGCCGCGCCCCACCCGGGGACCTGCGCGATGGCGCCGTAGGGCTGCTGGAAGAGCAACGCGCGGTAGTTGTCGGACGTCGTGATCACGTCACGCACGCAGACGACGTTTTCGTTCCACGTCGTGCCGTTGACGATCTCGAGATCGTCCTTGTTGCTCGCGATCGCGGGGACGGCCGACGTGTCGTACTTCGCGCCGTCGCTCTTCGAGCCGCTCACCCAGGCCCAGCTCGCCTGGCCCTGCGTGACGGCATAGGTGCCGTAGTCACCGCGGCCCGTGACTTTCTTGCTCGTCATCGCGGCGCGTGCGTCGTTCACGTAAAGGTTGCGGAGCTTCCCCGTGCGCGCGAGCGGCGCTTTGTAGACGCCGCCGCTGTCGGGCGTGAAGCCCGTCACCGGCACCGAGCCGCTCACGATGGGCGTCTCCCCCGGGTAGGCTTCGTAGCGCACGCGGTGCCCGTTCATGCCCGAGTCGGCGGGCCCGAACGTCACCGTGGCGCTCAGTCGGTGGATGCCGCCGCGCAGGTAGACGTGAATGTCGTCCGTCATCGCGGCGTTCACGCTGCGGACGACGTCGCGCGCTTTCGCGAGCGTCTGAAAGGGCGCGTCGACCGTGCCCGCAGCGTCGTCGCTGCCATCGGGTGAAACGAAGTATCCCGGGCCTGCGAAGGGTGCACCGCCCGAGCCACCCGCGCCGGCGCCGCCACTGCCACCGGCCCCACCGTTTCCAGCGCCGGCCATCGACGCGCCCGCCGTGTTCGCGCCGCCGCCGTTCGCACCACCGCTTGCCGAATCGCCGCTGAGCCCGCCCGCGGCGGCGCCGCCGTTCGTGCCGCTCCCGCCGCCATTGCTGGCTCCACTGGTGCTCGGCGTCCCGGCGCCACCACCGACGCTCGTCGAGCCCGCGTGACCACCGGCGGAGCCCCCCGCGTTGACGGGCGCGCCTGCTACGCCGCCGGTTCCACCCTTGCTCGAAGCCGTGCCTCCGCTCCCTTGCGCTGGCTGCTCGTCACCGCAGGCGACCTGGGCGGCGGCAACGAGGCCGAGCACCGCTGCGCGCAGTAGATTTCTTGCAGGATGGGCCCGCGTTCTTGCGGCGAGAGAAGACACCAAGGGAGCAGTGGCGGATCGCGCCCCAATCCGTCCCCGCCCTTGCGCAGGTCAGCGTCCGGTCGTGCCTGCCGCGCCGGCCGTCGCCGTCCCGCCCGACCCGCCGGTCGTCCCCACTTGTCCCACGAGCGCGTCGAGCTCCGCGGCGAGCTGTGCGTTTCCGCCGAGGGCTCGGCCTTGCCGCAGGATGTGCGCGACGGCGCGTTCGATCGTCTCGATGCGGAGCGAGAGCGTGGACAGCTCCGTCAGCAAGCCCTGGCGCTGCTCGACGCGGCGGCGGGCGAGGACCAAGGCCTGGCGAATGCCGAGCTTCGCGCCGAGATCGAGCTCCGAGGCGAGCGCTCCCTGCAGTCGGTCGACCTCGCTCGCGAGCTCGGCCTCGGGCGTTGCTTCGAGGAAACGCGTCGTGCCCTGGTGGCTCTCGCACAAGCCGAGAAAGGTGGCGCGCAGCCCGTCGAGCTGCGTGAGCGAACGCGCGAAGGTGGGCTCGGACCGGACGCTCGCGAGCGCCTTGAGCTCCTTGAACGCCTGCTCGAGGAGGTTCACGCGGTGCTCGTACACGCGATCGAACACGGGCGGTGGGGGCGGCGCTGGCTCGGGGGCGGCCGCCGGCGCGGGTGTTTCGGCCGACGCCTCGCGCCCGTCGAGCCAACGCCGTACCGAGCCGAGATTCGACCCGATCAGCAGCCACAGGAGCTCGGCGCCCGCGCCGGCCGCGAGTGGGAGCGGCGAGGCCGAGGCCAGCGAGAAGAGTGCCGACCCGCCCAGGAGGATCAGGTTGTACTGGAGGAAGAAGGCGCGCGCCGCGTAGCTCGAGCGCGGCGCGGGTTCGTCGAAGGCGTCGGCAGTGGTCATCCTGCGGTCGCTCCTCGGATGAAGAGGATGTCGGTGCGTCGGTTCTCGGCACGGCCGTCGGGCGTCGCGTTGGAGCCGCGCGGATTGGCCGCTCCGTTTCCGCGAGCCACCATGCGTCCCGCGACGATGCCGCGGGAAATCAGGTATTCGACGATCGCCTGGGCGCGCTGCTCGCTGAGCGTCTGGTTGTCGCGTGGGTCACCGACGTTGTCGGTGTTGCCCTCGATGCGCACCGACATGCCGCCGGCCATCTGCATCTGCGCGAGGACCTGCTGGTTGATGACGGCGATCGCCTCGTGCGTGAGGCGATTGCTCCCCGTCGCAAAGCCGATCGACAGGGACTTCGTGAACACCGGCGCCCCGGTCCGCGCGAGATCGGGCGGCGCATTCGTGCTCGCGAGCGCGACGGGCTTGCCGGCTGCCTCCCAGAGCTTCTTCACGATCCGGTCGTCGCGCAGCACGCTCGGAGCGAAGCGGTCCTTGATCTCGGCCTCCGGGTAGTTGACCCAGATGCTGTCGGCTTGGTTGTACACGCGGTCGAACGCCGGAGCGCTGCCGTCGAGCCCGAAGAAACGCGCATTGTCGGCGAGGGTCGTCCATTTGGCCCAGCCGAGCGCCGCCAGGGTTTTCTCGTAGCCGAGCTCGTCCCGGAAGCGCGACGCTGCGGTCGAGATCAGGCGGGCCGCGGCGGGGCGATCCTTTTCCGCGAGGTCGACGGCCGAAAACCACGCGCGCGCGAGCTTGTCCACGAGCTCCGGCTGCGCGTCGACCAGCTCCTTCCTCCCGAAGAGCACGTCCGCCACGAGCTCGGTCGCGTCCGCCGTCGAGAACAGGCGGCGCGACCCGGGTCGTCCCGCGAGAGCGAGCGTCACGTCCGGCTCCCACAGGCACGCCACCTCGATCTTCCCCTTGATGAACAGGTCGCGAGCGAACGTGAAGTCGTCGGGCGAGAATTGCGTGGCGCGGCGCACGTCGCGCACCTGGCTCGGCGTGAGCTGCGAGTTCGTGATCATGAACTCGAACACGGTGTGGTCGGGCGAGAACAGCAACGTGGCCGCGCGCCGGCCGAGCAAGTCCTCGACCTTGCGCACCTCCTTGGAAGAGACGCAGGCGTCGCCGCCGCGCGACCAGTCGAGCTGCAAGACCGCGCGGGCGTCGATGCCGAGCGCCTTGTAACTCCCGAGGCTGATCGGCAGCTCATCGACCGTCTGCCAGACGAAATCGATTTCACCCTTCTGGAGGGCTCGATTCTTGCTGGGTGCGTCTTCGATGAACACGATTTCGAGGTCGAGCCCGAGCGCCGCTGCCGGCGAGCCGGGCTGGGTCTTGAGCCCCCCGGCGGCGATCAGGAGAGGCATGTGCCCGGGCCACTGCGAGACGGCGACCCTGAGAGGCCGTCCGAGCACCGGTGCGGGCGGCTTGGCGGTGGGCGCGACGTTTCCAGCGGCAGGCTTCTCGGCGCTGGCGAGAGGCGCCGGAGCGGCCGGAACGCTGCGCCCGAGCCTGGCGAAGCGGTCGTGATGCGTGTGGAACGCGACGACGGAGGATCCGCCGAGGATGGCGGCGATGAGGAGCTTCGAAACGGGGGTCAGCTTTTCCAAGACGAGCGTTCCGCGACGGCGTCGATGCTGCGCGAACGAGCTGTGAGTATCTCACCCCGAGCGTTCGAATGCGCACAGAGCGGCTTCGAATCGGTGGCGTCGACACGCAGCGCGCGCGCCGAGCGTGACGACGAAAACAGGCTGCAAGCCTGGGGAAACCCTCGCGACTCGAAGCGCCTCGGCGTCGGCACGGCGCCGCCGGCAAAGGGGATGCTATGGTGCGGCAGTGTTGCTCTGGCGGGCGTGGGCTCTTGCAGGATTGCCGTTCGTATACGTAGCGTGCTCGGCGGACGGCCCAGGTGCGCCGCACGGAGCGCCGGCGGGGGTGGGGAGATCCGGAGCGGGCGGTGCCGCGGCGGCGGGTGCTGGTGCTGGAGCTGGCGCTCCGGGCGGGGGCGTCGACGCGGGCCCGGGCGGCAGCTCGAATCACGGAGGTGAGGGCGCGCAGGGGGGCACCGAGCCGACGGGCCCAGGCCCCGACGATGCCGGCGCGCCGGGCGCGGGTGGTGCGACCGGCGAAGCCGGAGGAGGTGCGGCGCCGCTGGCCGGAACGTCGGGCAACGGTGGCGCAGCAACCGGGGGACGGACGGGAGTTGGCGGTGCAGGACCCGTGGGCGGCTCCGCGGGGCGCGGGGGCTCGGGCTCGGTGAGCATCGCCGTCGACGACTTTTCCGAATACCAGGTCGTGCAGCGGATCCCGCTCGGGGCAAGCCAGATGGTTGCCGTCCACGGGAGCCTCACGAGCTCGGGGATGGGGACGAGCGCCGTCGAGGCGCGCGTCGTCGATTTTGCAACGGGCACGACCGAGATCGTGCCTTGGACGTCGATCGCGGACGCGCCGACCGGCAGCTTCAGCGGACAGCTCGAGGTGCCCGAGGGCGGGTGGTACCGCATCGCCGTGCGTGCGGTCGACGAAGCCGGCACGCCGCTCGGCGAGGATCTCGGCACGCACCGCTGGGGAGTGGGCATCAACGTGTTGCTCATCGGCCAGTCGAACATGGTGGGCAACGGCAACGCTCACACGTACACGTCGGTGACGAGCGACCTGTCGGCGCTCTACGGCAACGACAACCACTGGAAGCACCTGGCCGATCCCTATGACGGTGGCGGTTCGGCGAACGAGGTCGACTACGATTCGTGGATTGGCGCCTCGCTCGTGCCGTCGCTCGCCAACGCGCTCGCGGCGACCTTCGTGGGCGTGCCCGTCGGCTTCGTCACCGGGGCGCGTGGCAGCAGCCCGCTGCACGGAAACGAGGACATTTCGTGGGTGAGGCGCACCGCCGCCAATCATGCGGACACGACCAACCTCTACGGCAACTCGCTCGCGAACGCGCTCGCGGCGGGCGGCGTCGAGCTCATCGTGATGCACCAAGGCGAGACGGACGCGACCAACGAAACGAGCAAGACCGAGTACGAAGCCGACCTCCAGACGTTGCTCGCTCACTATCGCGAGGACCTCTACGACACCCTCCCGCTCTTCATCTGTCAGATTGGCCGGTCGACCACGAGCCTGGGCGAGAAGAACCGCTCGGACGAGACCCTGCAGCCCATTCGCAGCGCGCAGCGCGACTCTGACGACGGCACCAACGTCTTGCTCGCGGCGGTCGCCATCGATCTGCCGCTCGACCCTTCCGCGGCCGACCACTACACGAAGGCGGGACACGATCTCTTGGGTCCGCGCATCGCGAACGCGATCGGCTACTACTTCGGCAAGAGTCCGTACTATCGCGGCCCCACGCTCACCACCGCGACTTACACCACGTCCGCGCACGACGTGATCGAGGTGCATGTCCAGCACCGTGGCGGTACGGACATCTCGCCCTCGAACGGCATCAACGGCTTTCAAGTCCTCGACGACGGATCACCCGTCTCGCTCGGCGCGACGACGCGCAAGAATGCGAGCACGATCGCGATCGCCCTCGACGCGCCCATCTCCGGGGTAGGCAGCGTGCGCTACCTCTACGGAAAGCTCGCCGTGAACTCGCTGAGCGGGGCCGTTCACGACGACAGCGAGCTCGCGCTGCCGCTCGAGCCCACCTCCGCGGATCTGGTGGTCCAATGAAAGTGGTAAGGCGACCTTACAATGACGTCCTTGACGCCTCGCGCCGCACGACGTTTCAATCCTGCCCGGAAGCGTTCGAACATGAAAAGTGAGACCGACGGCGCCAGCGCACTCGAAGGAGAGATCCTCTCCGGCTCGTCCCGTTGCGAGCGCGTCCTCGGTCCGGTCCACGCGCCGCAGGCGGTGTGGTGATGCGCCTCGTCGCTTGGGGCTGTGTTTTCGGGCTCGCGGCGTGTCAGCTCGTCGCGGGCATCACGGAGGTGAGCTCGCACGGGCCCTGCAGCACCGACAGCGAGTGCCCGCCGACCGAGAGCTGCGTCGTCGACCACTGCCAGGCGAAGGGCGCGAGCAGCGGCGCAGGCTTCGGCGCCAAGGCGGGGGGCGGAGGCGCCGCGGCCGAGGGCGGCCGGAAGAACACGGGTGGAAGCTCGGGCGGGGGCGCATCGAGCGGATCCGGCGCCCAGAGCGGCGCGCCGCAAGCGGGAGCAGCAGCGGCTCAGGGCGGCGACGGCGGCGGGGGAGGCGTTTCGGCCGGCGGCAGCTCGGTGGGCGGCGACACCGGTGGCGCTGACGCGGGCGAAGGCGGTGCGGGAGATATGACGGGAGCAGGCGGTGCCGGAACCGGTGGTCGCGGAGCCGGCGGAGCTGGTGGCGGTGGGGCAGGGGCCGGCGCCGGTGGCGCAGGCGGCGGTGCGGGAACGACCGCGGGCTCCGGCAACAGCGGCGGCATGGCGGGGACCGGCGGCGCAGGTCCGATCCGGATCATGTCGCTCGGTGACGGCATCACCGCCAGCACTTGCATGCGTGCGTTCCTGTGGAACGCGCTCAGCGTCAATGCGTACCCGGCGTTCGACTTCGTGGGGACTCGGTCCAGCACCGACGCGTGCAGCCCGACCGAGTACGACAAGAACCACGAGGGACACTCCGGCTATCGCGTGAGCGACCTGCTCTCCACGACCTCCCTGCACACCGATTCGGGGGGCGATCCGTACACGGGGTCGTCGGCCGATCTTGCCGCCTGGTTCGACGGGCGACCTGCCGACATCGTGCTCATGCTCTTCGGCTCGAACGATTTCTTGAGCACGGACAGCAGCGCGGCTGACGTCCAGAACGCCTATTCCGCGATCCTGGCCAAGCTGCGCAGCGTCAACTCGCACGTCACGCTGCTGGCCGGGCTCTTGCCGCCGATGGCCACCAACAAGTGCGGCACGGTTTGCGCCTCGCGACTCTCGGACTTGAACGCCGCCATGCCCGGCTGGGCGACGAGCGCGAGCACGGC
>Ga0070682_100002093_pt1 | contig 11112 bp, 10 predicted proteins | sample KBSC63LmetaG_FD_64668 | JGI IMG/M metagenome (GOLD analysis project Ga0070682, IMG submission 64668) | Corn rhizosphere microbial communities from Kellogg Biological Station, Michigan, USA - KBS C6-3L metaG | ecosystem: Host-associated > Plants > Roots > Rhizosphere | place: USA: Michigan... | reverse complement strand
ACCCCGGCCTCGGACATTTTACAAATCGCATACATGAGCCGCGCCAGCGAAGGCGACTGCAGAGCGGTATTGTATGCTCGCTGCCACCCGTCCCATTACGATGTCTATAGCCAGTCAAATGCGAGCCTACGGGGCGCGGCCACTGCTGCTTGGCGCCGCACTGGTCGGCATTGTAGTCGTCTCCGCGCTGGCGGTGCGCGAGTCAATGCACAACGCGCAACAGCGCAAGGCGGCCGCCGAGCGAACGGTGAGGGACTACGCGATGTTTGCGAGCTACCTCTATACGACCCGCGCGTACCTTTTCGCGCGCGATCGCACGCTCTTCCAGGCGTACCTGCCTATTCACCCGAGCGACCCGTGGGTGAAGAGCGAGCTGCCGCCGGCATCGGCGCTGGCCGCTGTACCAGACACCACCGAGCGGTGCGGGCCCGCGGCGAGCTGGCCGATCTACCGTTTCCGGCTCGATCTCCCGCAGCGAAGCGTGAGCTACGCCGGAAGCCGGCCGACACCCGAGATCGACGCAATCATTCGAGACTCGATTCCAAAGCTCGCGACCTCGCGCTGGGTGAAGGCGGCGGGATTCGGGTATCTGTTCGTAGACGGGCCGGAAGGCAGAGAGACTGTCGCGTATGCTCCGACTCTGGACTCCGCCCAGAACGTGCTCGCTGTCTATGGGTATCGGTCCTGTTACGGCGTGCGCGACACGATGGATTACAACGCCATCTATAAGGTCGTGAAGGTGCTGCCGCCGATGGTACCCGGCTACATCGAAAACGAAAGCTCGACGGCCGATGATTCAGCGCACCGCGCCACGGAGTCGGGTGAGAGGATGCTGCCCAGTAAATGGCCGGCGGGGGTGCCGCCCGAATCTCTCCTGACGCTCACCATCAACGACATGCAGCGTCGGACGATCTACCAGTCGCAAAAGGGTAAGGCGGCGTCCCGGTTTTATGGCGTCGCTCCGCTGGGATTCATCGGCGGCACGACGTTCTGGGTTGCGCTGCGGCCCGAGACGGCGCGCTTCCTCGTTCCGGGCGGGATTCCGGAATCGCGACTGCCGGGATCGCTCCTGCTCATGGCGGGCAGCATCATCCTGGCGATTGCCGGTTTTGCGTCGCTGCGGAGCGAGGTGCGACTCGTCAACTCGCGGGAAAGGTTTCTCGCGAATGTCTCCCACGAGCTGAGGACCCCGCTGCAGCAGATCCTGATGTTCGTGCAGCTACTTCGGCTCGGACGAATGCGCGGCGAATCCGAGCGCGAGCGATCGCTCGAGATCATCGAGAGAGAAACGCATCGTCTGATCGCGCTGTCCAATTCAGTGATGGCCGCGGCCAAACCGGAGGTCCAGCTTCGATCGGCACCCGTCGATGTCGGCAGCGTCGCAGAGACCGCGGCGGACTTCTTCGCGCCGCTGGCCGAAGCGCGAAAGATGCGCATCGATCTCGACGTCACCGGCCCAGCGATCGCCCGCGGCGATCCGGGTGCGATCCGCCAGATCCTGATCAATGTCCTCGACAACGCGGCGAAATACGGCCCGATCGGACAGACCATTACGATCGGCGTGAGGAAGGAAGGTCCGATGGTGCAGCTGTGGGTCGACGACTGCGGGCCCGGCATCCCCCCGTCGCAGCGCGAGAATGTCTGGAAACCTTTTTTCCGCGGCGGCGGTACGGTGAATGACAGCACGGGCGGCGCGGGACTGGGGCTGGCGATCGTGCGCGATCTGGCGACTGCGATGGACGCGGAAGCCGATCTCATTTCCCGCAACGGGGGCGGAACGCGGTTCACGCTCTCGCTTCACAGCAGTCAGAATGGTGCACCGAAATGAGTCAGTCCTGGCAACCGACACTTGCAGCGGAGTCCACTCTCGAGCGGTCGATTCTGATCGTCGAAGACAACGAGACCCTTGCGCTCGGCCTCCGGACATCGCTGGAAGTAGAAGGCTACAAGGTCGACTGGGTAGGCGACGGCAACGAAGGACTGGCGTGGCTCGACCAGCATGCGCCCGACCTGATCGTGCTCGATCTGATGCTGCCGGGGATGAACGGCTTCGAGCTGCTGCGCCGCTACAGGGAGCGCGGGGGATCGGCCGCGGTGCTCATCCTCTCGGCGCGCGATCAGGAGGTCGACAAGGTGCAGGGCTTTCGAATCGGCGCTGACGACTACGTGGTGAAGCCCGTCGGAGTGCTGGAGCTTCTGGCCCGCGTCGAGGCGATCATCCGACGGGTGGCCACAGCCCGCACTGCAACGAACGGCGACGGCGCGGCTCGTCAGTCGCTGCACCGCTTCTCAGATGTGCTGGTTGATTTGCGCACGCGCACGGTGCTGCGCTCGGGGAATCCGGTCGATCTGAGCCCAATGGAGTTCGATTTTCTTGCCTATCTAGTCGAGTCGGGAGGCGACATCGTCTCGCGGGAGAAGCTGATGCAGCAGGTCTGGCGGTACAGTGTCGGCGTGACTTCGCGCACGGTCGATCAGCACGTTGCGCGGCTGCGGAACAAGCTGGAGCCCGATCCGGCGCAGCCTCGGCATCTGATCACGGTGAGGAAGGCGGGGTACCGCTTTCAACGGTAGCTCGGCTTCTTGGACCTGAGCGCTTCGGCTGGCCACCACATGAAAGAAAGCGGGGAGCCGGTAGCGAGACAGCAGCTAAGGGCTCCGCGCTTCAGTACTGTTGGATGCTGACGTAGCGGCCGAATGCGAAAATCCGCGACAAGCCGTTAGCGTAGCAGCTGAAAAGCTTGCAAGCTGCCAGCTTCAGTTCATCCGATTGCCGGCCGCCGCTCCCGACGCGGGACGGCGATGGTAATAGAAGTCGTATTGAGTTACCCACGACTTCCCCCCGTCCGGCGTGGTCTCCGAGTGTTGGCGGACGGTGGCGCTGTCGATCGGGGTGAAAGTGAGCCGGGCTGCGGGAATGCTGCCGGTGCTGTCGTTCACGAGAAATACGAGGCTCGGGCCGTCCACTCTGCTCGAACGGTACTCGGTGACTCCGCCGTCGGCACCGATCCAGAACTGCTGCCATTGATGGAGCCGAGGGTTGTAGGCATTGAGACTCTTGCCCTGACCGCCGCCGCGGCCGGTCCAGTTCTCGAGCAATGCGCAGCCCCGGCTCACAGACTGGATGACGCTGCTGCCGACGGGCGCGCCGCCCTGCGTCGTGACGTCCCACTCCCCGAGCCAGAAATCGAACCGGTGTCGCTCGGGTTCGGTGGTGCACGCGGGTGGACGCTGCGGAGCGGATGCGGCCGACTGGCCCTGCGCAGCTTGCGGCGTGGTGATGAATGCGCCGAATACCATCGCCAGCAGGAGGAGCGCAGCGCGCGGCCGCGCTAACCGATTTTCGCTCGGGTTGATTGGGTGACTCAAAGACATAGGCATCGGTTAACGCGGCTTTGAAAGCGCGCTGAGGTTGGGGAAATACGGTGCGACGATGGGAAGGTTGACTGCCTGTCGCCACGCAATCCAGAGATCGCGAAGAAAGGCCTTCTCCATTTTGCGAAGCGCGGATAAGTGGCATCGCTTGGGGGTCCAACCGGGCCGCAAGCTCGCCAGCCTCTCCCGCTCGGCGTCGTAGTAGGAGCGGTAGTCACTGCGACAGCGGAGCATCGACATGCCGACGAGAAAGCACGATTCGCGGGCGCGCGCGTCATAACCCGCGCGGCCGCCCAATGCCGTTCGCCGCGGGGCGACGCGGGTGGCGGCGCCGGGCATCGACTCGAGACGGCCCTGACACTGCGACGCGCCCGCTTTCTTGTTGTGGGGGCCGGTCGGCTCGTAGCCGATCGGGTAGGCGACCTCGAGGCCGCAGACGCTGCATTTGTACGCGACGCCGGGAATCGTCCCCAACCCACAATATGCCCAGAAGGCCGATGGAGTCCGCGCACGAGTCACGTCCAGTCTCGACAGCAATCGCGCAGCGAGTAAATGACCGATTCCCTTGACGGTCGACAGCCACGGCCATGCGGGATGAAGAGCGATGGCGCAGCGCAGCGCATCGGCAGCGCTCTGCTCGTCGTCCATGGCGCGGCGATACGCGCGCTCGAGCAGGGATGGCGCGCCGGCGTGCCCGCCGGAGAGCACTTCCTTGAGGAGGGCATCCGCATCTTCTTCACCACTGCCCGTGCCGCCCATTGCCCTGCCCTGAAAGATCGCGCGCAGCCGCTCACCGTGCGCGATCCTGGTGCGTTGGGCTTCTTCATACAGCTGGTACAACAGCCGCAGCTCGGCCGCCTCATAGACGCCGTAGCTGGATTCGTCGACTTCCTGCACCGAGATGGCCATTGCAGCGGGACGTTGGTGGAATACCAACGAACGCTACAATCGGGAACACGCCCCCAGTGTTTACGTCAGGTAAAGAATTTGTCCGCGCTCGGTTACCGCGAGCGGGCAGATTGGATCAACCTCATCTGCAGCGATACTACTCGCAGCTGCGGGCGATCCGTTTTGCCTGTGGCGAGTTTGGAAAAAGCGAGACCGCCCGCCGCGCATAAGGGCGCGCCACCGAACAGCGACCTCTCCGCGAGTACAACTCCGCTACGCGAAGATTGATGCGATAGCTCCCCGGATCCCACGTCGCGCCATTTACCCAGCCCGCGGTCATCCCGCCACGGCCAACCAAGGTCATGGAGATCGTCTGCGCGGCGCTGCGAGCGGTGGAGATGATTGTCATCAGCAGCAACGCGATGGACGCGACACCGAGTGCGGAGGACGGAACGTTGAGCACTCGGGGTGGCGGGCGGATCCCGCTCGTCGTACCGAGCACGGCCCAGACGAGAAATACCGGCGCGCCGAGCAGCAGGACGGCGTCGAATGCGCTCACCACCATCGTCGCGACGATGGTGCCGGCGAGAGCGCACTGCGCGAGCACGGCGTCGGGATTCGCGAGCTCCCCCCAACGCCGCAGCGCGCGAAAGAACAGCACTGCGAACGCAGCGAGCAGTGCAATAGTAGGGAGAAAACCGCGCTCGGAGATGAACGCTACCCAGTCGCTGCTCGGCCAGGGATTGGCGGTCATGCCGTCGTCGGCGAGTGAGCGGTCGTTCGACGGCGCAAAACGCACGTACCGAACTGGCCAGTTCCCCGGGCCGACGCCAAAGACCGGGTTGGAGATCGCCATGCGCAAAGAGTTGGTGTACTGCGCCACGCGCCCGCGACCACTGCCTTTCTTGTAGTCGACCATCCCGCGAGCCGAGTCGAGATAAGGAGAATCGCTGTTCCAGTTGAGTGAGTTCGGCATGACGATGGCGACCATCCCGCCAATTGCCGCCGCGAGGCACAGCCGCGCAAAACGTCCGCCGACCAGGCCACCGCGCCAGTATTTGCGCGACGCGATCATCGGAATGAGAAGAATGACGATCGACGCGGCGACCGCGAGCCAGGCAGCGCGCGAGCGGGACAAAACCAGTGCAGCGCCGACCAGCGCCGCGCCGAGTGAGCCGAGTAGCGCGCCAACCGGGCGACGCGCGGTGACCGTGCACCAGACCAGACTCGGAAGACCAATCACCGCAATGTGCGCGACAAAATTCCGGTTTCCAAAGGTTCCGCCTGGAGCGCGGTTGGTGCTGAAGTAGTCGGTGTCGAGCCCGTAGGCCTGTGCGAGGCAGAGCGCGGCAGTGCAAACGGTCGCTATCGCCGCTGCAACAAGGATTGGACGGTAGGTCCCGGCACGCGCGACGGCGCGAGATCCCCAGAATATGATCGCACCCGAAACACTTATGGCGACTGACCGCTGCGCGACCCAGTGATTGGTGGCGAAGAGCGCCGAGGCGACACTCCAGAGCAGGAAGAAGGCGATCAGGCCATCGACGATGTCGAAAGTGAGAGAACGGCGTCGCACGATCAGCAGGATCGCGATGATGAGCGCCGCGGCGTGGAGCACCAGCTCCTTGGGCACGAAGTAGCGATCCAGCTCGAAAAGCTTGTACGGGAGCGCGATGATCATCGCGGTGATCACTCCCACTTCGACCACCAGTCGTATCAGCCGATCGGACATCCGGGAAATATGCACCGGCAAGGAAGCCACAAAAAAAGCCCCGCTCGGCTTCGAGCAGGGCTTTCCCCGTGGATCTGAGGACGTTTCCTCAGGTGCAGACGATCGCGCCCGAGGAGTTGTCGCAGGTCTTGGCCGACTGCGAGTGCGTCGCGGTCGCGGTCCAGGTCTGCGGCGGGCCGGCAACGATCACAGCGGTGATCGTCACGTTCTGCGACGGCGTGAACCCGTTGAGCGGGGTCGTGCTCGTCGCGCTACCCGCGAAGTAGGCGCCGTTGTTGTCGGCGGCGTACTGCTCTTCGTAGGTGGCCAGGTTACGCAGGTCGGACTTCATCGCCGCCACGTAAGCCTTGTCCTTGGTGTTCGCAAACTTCGGAATCGCGATCGCGGCAAGAATGCCGATGATGACCACGACGATCAAAAGCTCGATCAGGGTGAAGCCCTTTCTATTGTTCTGCATGTGGAAACCCCATGATGGGAGGGAAAACGTTCTCATTCAGATGACGCCGGAGGCCCCGCTCAGCAACGCCAATCGCGCGCAAAAAACTTCTTGAAAAAAAAATGTTACCGAGCGTGGCATGAAAACGCAGCGTGGCCGCTAATGGAATCCCCTTACCCGGCCCCGAAAGCGTTGCCAGACCCCCCTTCCGGCTGTCTAAGAGGGGTATTCCCCTCGACGCGGCCACTACAGCGGCCATCTCTCTGACCGGAAGCACCATCGCTTGCTGACGCCCGTAACGCCGCTCAAAAAGAACGACCTGCTCGTCTCAGTACTGATTCCGGTCTATAACGAGGTCGATACGGTCGCGGAGATCGTCGAGCGCGTGCGCGCGACACCCTACTCTGTCGAGATCATCTGCGTCGACGACTGCTCGACCGACGGCACCCGCGACGTGCTCGCCCGGCTCCAGCGCGATGGAAGAATTCAGCAGGCGATCTACCAGGAGAAAAACCGCGGCAAGGGCGCGGCGGTGAGAGCCGCCATCACCGCCAGCCACGGCGACATCGTCATCGTCCAGGACGCCGATCTCGAGTACAGCCCCGCCGATTGGCCGACCTTGTTCGAGCCGTTGATCCAGGGCCGGGCCGATGCCGTGTTCGGCTCGAGATTCCTCGGCGGAACGCATCGCGTGCTGTACTACTGGCACTCCGTCGGCAACGGGCTGCTCACCACTCTGAGCAACATGTTCAGCAACCTGAATCTCACCGACATGGAGTGCTGCTACAAAGCGATGCGCGGGGAGCTGGCCCGCTCACTGAAGCTGAAATCGGAACGCTTCGGCTTCGAGCCCGAAGTAACCGCCCGCCTCGCCCACGCCAACGCCCGGATCTTCGAGGTCCCGGTGACCTACAGTGGCCGCACTTATCTCGAGGGGAAGAAGATCACCTGGCGCGATGGCATGGCCGCGTTGTTTCACATTCTACGGTACAACCTACTGCCATAGCAGCTTCACGCCCTCACCATAGGGCACCAGCTTTGGCGGCCCTTCCTTCGTCGCCCTCATCAACATCATCGGTGTCCGATCGGGATAGCGCGTAATGAGCTGCGCGTTGAGCTCGGGCCCCAGATCGCGCACGATCATCGCCTTGCCCCGCATCGCTCCCGGCAGGTCGCCCTGCCAGACGAGCGGCGAAATGTCGATCACCCCCAGGGTGTCAGACGCGACCTGACGCTGGCACCACTGCGACAATGCCCTGCCGGGCGTATACCGGATCTGATCGCCCTGCGCGACGTCAATCCTTTGCGTCGGACTCGGCACGCTGAAGTCGAAGTTGGGGTGCACCGGCGCTGAATCTCCAGGGCTCCGCCTCGCGTACCAGCTTGCGAAGGCATCGACGTCGCACGTTGGATTGAGCGCCATCGCTGCCTCCACCGAATCGCCACGCAGCCCGTGAGCGGTGAGGCGCACCGCGATCCTCGTCGGCCAGCCGCCGTGCACGAATACCAGCGATGGCCCGGGCGTCGCGGGCAGCGTCAGCCGCGCGCTCGCCATCCAGCTGCCGCCGTACCGCACCAGCCTCTGCGGCGCTAGATAAACCACTCCCGCGACCCACGCCAGCGCAAAGGCGAGCGTCAATCCCGCGCGCGGGAAATAATTTCCGAAGGATTTCTGCGCCGGGATTCTGCGCACCAGACCGACTGCCGCCACGGCGGTGAGCAGCGCCCACGCCGCCGACCATTCATTGAGCATCCGCGGGCCCATGAAAATCCCGTGGTGCCAGTAGAGCGCGTTTGCGACGACCGGCAGCAGCGCCCAGATCACCAGAATCCGGGTGCCGACGGCGAATCGCCGCGCAACGAGCAGGAACATCCCGACGACGAACATCACCGAGATGGGACTCTCGAGCAGGTACATCCCGAGCGTGGTGAGATCCGACGATGTGTAACCCAGCGCCTGCGCCGGACCGTACCAGTGGCCGGCCGGATCGCGGTGGAATCCCGGCGCGACGAGCGGCCCAACCGCCGCCGAGTAGCCAAACCGGAACGGGCTACCGAAGAAATGCTGGTTGTACGCGCCGAGGGCGATGAAGAAAGGAAGGATTCCAATCGTCGCGCCGACAATCCTTACCGACAGCGGCTTTAGCGCCCCGCCTTCGCTCCTCGGCGCGATGATCCAGATCGCGCCAACGACGAGAGCCGCGACCACTCCGGTCAGCGGCCGAATCGAGAACACCGCGCCCACCGCTGCGCCCGACAGGACCGACCAGCCGAAGCCGGCGCCGTCGCGGCTGCGGACCGCGCAATACACCGCGATGGCAATGAACGCCGCCGCGCCGACGTGATTCATGTAAGCGCCGGCGAGCCCGATCACGAACGGACTGAATGCGAGCAGCACCGCGCCGATCCGCGCTACGATGCGATCGTCGGGAAAGAGTCGCTCGGCGGCGAGCGCCGCGAAAAAAACGGTCACGCCGACGAGTATCGGACCGACTAGAGACACGATCCCCAGTCGCATCCCAAATCCAAGGAGTACGAGATACCCGGGCGGATACTGCGACACCCAACCGCTGCGGGTGACGATCGAATTCGGCAGGTGCCAGAACTCGGTGAGGGTATCGACCGGTCCGCTCAGGTGCCCGGCGGCGACGAACCTCGCCTGGGTGAGCTGCACCATCGCGTCGATGAGATTCGGCTTGCCGTGCAGCACCGACGCGCTGAAAACCGCGGTGATCACCGCCGCGATGACCGCCAGCGACGCGGCAAACCAACCGACAGAGAGCGCCGTCAGGCTGCCGCCCAGACGAGCCATCCTTTCATCGAAGCGCGCCGGATCCATGAATCTGCTCGCCAGCACGCCGAGGGTCAGCACGATGAAGGTGCCAAGCAGGCTCAGAGTGCGCGCGGTTTCGGCGGCCTGGACGACGTCGGCGGCGATCCGGCCCGAGCCCGTCGACGCGACGATGCGATAAATCGGAAAGACGGTGAGCAGAAGAAGGATCGCGCCCAGAAGTCGGAACGCGTATGAGACGAACCGGTTGTCGTTCGTCTCGCCCACCGAAGTTGTGTCGGCCATGCTGCTATGACTTGCGACGGCGCGAGTGCGTTTCAGGTTTGCGCGCGACCGCGAGCAGGCTCTGCCCGAGCGGCGGGTGCGCTAAGGATTCGAGCCGGCGCAGCCAGGGAATTACCCAGCGATCGTAGAATCGCACCTGGCCGCGGCCGAGGGTGGTGCGCCGCATGATTCTGCCGGCGACGAACCATCCGGCGATGCCGATCAGATTCATGTAGTGCAGGCGCTCGATCTCGAATCCGGCGTCCAAGAGATCTCGTCTGAGCTCCGGTCTGGTGTAGCGGCGGTAGTGCTCGAAGGCCTTGTCGAGGGAGCCGTAGAGCGCGGGCAAGGCCGGGACGAGTATGAGCAGCCCGCCGCCGGGCGCAAGGCGCGCGTAGGCCGCGTCCAGAAATCCGACTGGCCGCTCGACGTGCTCCAGTACGTTGACCGCTACTATAGTATCGGCGGCAAAGGAAGGATCGGCGTCCTCCAGATATCCGTGGTGGACCCCAACCCGCGGATCCTTCGCGAACCGCCGCCCCAGCGCCTCGGCGTTGCCGCGATCGGGCTCGATGAGGAGCATGGCCTCCGGGGCTGCCCGTCGCAGCAGCAGCTCGGAGACGGTGCCGATGCCCGCGCCCGCCTCGGCGATCCGCCGGCCCAGGAAGGGGGCAAAGCGGTCGCTGATCCACCGGTAGTAGTTATGGGCCTCGGCGACGGCGTCGAGCTCGGTGCCGGAATAAGCGAAATCGGAGATTGCGGGGCTGTGGAAAGGGCTGGCGCCGAATTTAGCCAAAACGCCTTGCAGCTTGCCACGGGGGTTGCAAAATGCGGCCGTTTTGGAGCGTTTCATGGGCTGGAGGAGCCATTATAACACGTTGTAGGATAACGTCTTATGAGCTAATGCCCGGTCTGGATTGTGGGTTGCGACTACCTTACCGTTGCCTGACTTCAGGCGCCGCGTCTTCATGACATGCTGAAGGCCTTAAGAAAGCCGGCGGCGATTTCCCAACGTTTCAGGAGAGACTTAAATGAGCAACAAAAAGGGTTTTACCCTCATTGAGCTTCTGATCGTGGTCGTCATCATCGGCATTCTTGCCGCGATCGCGATTCCGAAGTTCGCGAATACGAAGGAGAAGGCCTACCTCGCTGCGATGAAGTCTGACCTTCGCAACATGGCGACCTACGAAGAGCAGTACGCTGCCGACAACGGTGGTGCCTACTTCTCTGGAACCGCGACGGCTGCGGCTCCTCTCCAGGGCTTTAGCCCCTCGCAGAACGTCACGGTTGTCGTGACCGCAGTTGGTGGCCCGCCCCCGTCGTGGAGCGCGACCGCTACGCACACGCAGACCGCTAAGACCTGCGACATGACCAACGGTGTGATCACCTGCACCTGATCAGGCTTCTATTAGTCTGAGAGAAACGGAGCGTCTTTCGACGCTCCGTTTTTTTTGATACCCCGGGCTTCTCGGACCTGTGCGCTTGGGCGGGCCACCACATGAAAGAAAGCACGGAGCCGTTAGCGAGACAGCTGCTACGCCGAGAGCTCTCGGGAAGCATCGCGTCTCGTCGTCGTAATCCGCAGTTGGAATGGCGAAGGGCTCGGACGAGCCGGGCTCTCGGCGT
>Ga0070682_100002092_pt1 | contig 11112 bp, 10 predicted proteins | sample KBSC63LmetaG_FD_64668 | JGI IMG/M metagenome (GOLD analysis project Ga0070682, IMG submission 64668) | Corn rhizosphere microbial communities from Kellogg Biological Station, Michigan, USA - KBS C6-3L metaG | ecosystem: Host-associated > Plants > Roots > Rhizosphere | place: USA: Michigan... | reverse complement strand
AAGTGGTAATGTCACAGCCAACAACTTTAATGGTAATCTAAACGGCAACGTCACAGGCAATGTCAACGGTAGCGTGACCGGCAATGTGACAGGCAATGCCGGTACAGCGACGGCCCTGGCTGCTAATCCTACAGATTGCGGCGCAAACACTTTTGCTCAGAGCATCGCGGCTAGCGGCAATCTAACCTGCGCCAGCGTCAATGTCGGCACTGCGGATATAACTGGTAACTTATTAGCCACGAACCTCCAAAATGCCGCAGCCGACCTGGGCGCGGCTGACGTAAATGTAATTCTGAGCAACTCCCACGCTGGATTTAACACAAACCTGACACTGGATGGTACGCTGACCGTGGGCAGCACCATTAATGGTGCTGCCATTACTTCGACAACCTTTAATGGCGCAACGATCAACTCTACCAGCTTCAATGGCGTAGCTATAGGCAGCGGCAGTGTCACGGCCAATCTCACCGGCAACGTCACGGGTAACGTATCTGGCAACGCCGGCACGGCTACCGCTCTGGCAGCTGACCCGGCCGACTGTAGCGCCAACACCTTCGCACAGAGCATAAACGCCAATGGCACTTTGACCTGTGCGCACGTCAACGTTGGCAGTGCAGACATCACCGGCAATCTGCTTGCCACAAGTCTTCAAAACACAGCGACTAACCTTGGCGCGGCTGATGTAACTATCAATTTAAGCAACAGCAACGGCAGCTTTAACACCAACCTGGTCTTAGATGGTACGGTGACTGCTGGCACATATAACGGTGCTACCATAGCCTCTACAAGCTTCAACGGCGCTACCATTAGCAGCACAGCATTCAATAACGCGACGATCAACTCTACAAGCTTCAATGGAGTGACGATTGGCTCTGGAGCAGTGAATGGCCTGACTATCTCAAGCGGCGCATTAACCGGTGTTACCGGCATTACATTTACATCCGGCAGCCTGGCGCTCGGCGGCGGCAATATCACAGGCGTGGGTTCGGTCACAGCTACCACTTTCAATGGCGCCCTCAGCGGCAACGCCACGACAGCTACAGCTCTGGCCGCTGACCCGGCTGATTGTGGTGCCAACACCTTTGCTACCGCCATAAATGCCAGCGGAACACTTTCTTGTGTCAGCATTGCCGCCAACAACTTGCCAAGTGCGGCGGCTAACTTAGGTGCCGCTGATGTGACGATCAACTTAGGTAACACTAACGGTAGCTTCAACACCAATCTGATAACTGATGGCACAATCAACGGTGCCACCATCGCCTCAGGCAGTTTCAACGGCGTCAACATCGGCAGCGGCGCAGTCAACGGCGTGACGATCAGCAGTGGCGCATTGAGTGCCGTTACTGGACTGGCATTTACCTCCGGCAACATCACCGGCGTCGGCACAGTCGACGGCGCAACTTTGTCGGGCGGCACACTGTCTGGCGGTTCGGTCTCTGGCGGTTCACTAACGGCTACCGGCGTTAGCGGTACAGGCGCCTTTAGCATCGCCAGTGGTGGCAGCAGCGACCTGACACTAACCAGCGCTTCAAACAACATCGCACTGGGCACCACCAGCCTAACAACCACTAACACCTCAGAAACATTGGATCTCAAGGGCGCCAGCAACAACACATTCAAGCTGGATAATTCTGGCACCGGCACAGCAGACCTAAATATCCAAGACGGTGGTTTGCAGATTGCTGGCACAAGCATCCTGACTAGCGGCAAGGCTTTGCAAAACCTAACTGGGCTAAGCCTGACCTCTGGCAATATTAGCGGTGCTGGAACTATAGATGGAGCCACGATTGCTTCAACTAGCTTCAATGGAGTGACGATTGTCTCCGGGGCCGTTAACGGGTTGACGATAACGAGCGGTGCACTAAGCGGCGTAACTGGTATAACGTTCACGTCAGGTAACCTAAATGTCGGCAGCGGTACAATCACATCAGGCACAGTCAATGGTGCGACCATCGCTTCCACCAGCTTTAACGGTGTAACAATTGGCAGCGGCGCAGTTAACGGCGTGACGATCAGCAGCGGCGCATTGAGTGCCATTACTGGCATTACATTTGCATCAGGTAACTTGAACGTCGGCTCCGGTACGATTACATCTGGTGCAATCAATGGTCTCACACTAGCTTCGGCAGCCGATGGCTTCACGGTAGCTGGCGGCACGACAAGCCGTACCCTTAAAGTAACAGGAGCGGACATCACAGTTGGCAGCACGATTACCCCGACTAGTGCAGGCACCCTAACCGTTAAATCCAACGGTGCCAACGCTACCAACATCGATGTTGGCGGCGCTTCAACTATCGGTATCGGTGCCGGTACGACAGGGACAGAAATCGACCTCGGCAACACGACTAGCAACCCAAACATCAAGTTCCAGGGCAGCGGAACATTCGATACGGGTACAGGCGCGATTACGCTGAACGGCAATGTCGGCATTTCAGCGAATAACACCTTCTTGCAATCTGGTACAGGTACTTTTGGAACGGGTAGCGGGGCAGTTAGCTTGAATGGTGATGTCACTATCGCCAGCGGCAAGAACTTTAGTCAAAGCGGTACGGGCACCTTCGGAACCGGCACCGGCGCTATCAGTCTCAACGGCGATGTGACGGTCGCCTCTGCAAAGAAGCTAAGCGTGACTAATCTACAGGTTGGTACTAGCACTACAGCTGGCTTTATCCTGACAGCTGACGCTTCGGGCAATGCCACATGGCAAGCACCAATTGTACAAAAGGTTTACAACGGCAATACCATACAAAGCGGGGGCAATATCATCTGGACGGGCTCGGGTACCACCACCTCTGGTCTGGTAACGATTTCACTACCAGCTAGCTTATTTACCACAATATTCTCGGCACAAGCTACGGCAGTCGGAGGAACAAGTGAGATTACGGCGCCGCTAGCAAGCATAAAGTCAGTCTCTACTAGCTCCGTAACTGCTTCAGCCGTAGTTGGCATTAATTACCCAGGTTGTACGGGTCTAGGTACGTGTGCTGCTGATGACACTGTAGTATTTGCGCCCAATGGTACGACTGTGTACATAACGATTATCGGGCGTTAGCTTTTGTTGTAGAAATGAAACAAATGCCTTGACCGAGGTGTTCGGGCTGCTACAATTAACCATAAGCAAACAACGGGAGGGAGCTACCAATTATGGCTGATAACAATACAGCTATGCCATCTGAGGACGAAGATTTTGATGCAGTTCACACTGGCGGACCGATTATGGCGGATAATTTTGACGACAAACCAGCTGAGGATAAGCCAGCCGGCACCAGCGTAAAGATCATCACTGACGATAATGAGCCTGAGGAAGATGAGCAGCCCGCAGAGAGTGAAGCTGATAGTTCGCAGGAGGCAACAGCTCTGGCTGAAGAAACTTCACATGAAGAATCTCCCGCAGACGAACCAGCTGAATCGGTGTCTGAAGAATCTGAAGAACCGGCCAACGAGCCTGAAGATAGCAAAGCCGAGGAAGCTGTGGCAGAGCCTGAACTAGTAGCCGCTGAAACCACTCCGGCACCTGCGATTAGCGAGGGCGTTGTCAAAGAAAGCAAGCCACCCAAAGCGCCTAGGTCCGGCGGTAGCGGGCTAGCGCGCAACATTCTTGATATCGTCCTGATGGTTGCGGTAATTGGTCTTGGACTTTGGAGTTGGCAGCTGTATAGCGACAAAAAGGATCTGAACAATAAGCTCAACCAAGCTCAAACCAACCCGTCGGCTATCATCCAGAAGCAGACTCAAGATCTCATTAGTAAAGTTAGTCAGCTATACAATGTGCCAAAAGACGAGACGCCTACTATTGCCAATGTGACCGATGCTTCTCAAGCCAAGCAGCAGTCGGCTTTCTTCAACGATGCCAAGAACGGCGACAAGGTATTAATGTATGTCAAAACCGGCATTGCCATTTTGTATCGACCGAGCACCAACAAGATTGTGCTTGTCGCACCGCTAACATTTACTGGTACAGGCAACACCTCGACTAGCACGACACCAGCTGGCACCAATAACACGAGCAGCAGTCGCTAACAGATTAAATCTCGGCCGAAGTCCAATTTCTTACAGCCATTTGCCAGGCCTTTGCATTAGCATTATTGGTGATTTAAGCCAAAAGGAGGCATGCATGGCAGGAACAATCAAAGGCGGCCAATTGGCTGCCAAGAAGAATAAGCAAAAGCACGGTAAGGACTTTTACGCTCGGATTGGCCGCATTGGCGGCAAACGGGGGCGCACTGGCGGCTTCGCTGCTGGCGAAGAGGGCCGTAAACGTGCCAGCTATTATGGATCTATAGGTGGTAGCATTTCGCGCCGCAGCAATTAGTAACTACAAGCACAAACTTGTTGACTGTTTAGCAATAGCGTGATATCATAAGCGTGATTTCGAAAGAATGAAGAGGGTAACCCGTTCGCGGGGAACCCTCTTTTTCTATCGAGAGAAGACTTATATAAGGAGGCCTCACAAATGGCTGGAACTAAAGCTGGCGGCCAAGCCGCTGCCGCAACCAACAAAAGTAAATACGGCGCAGATTTCTACGCTAAGATCGGTGCCAAGGGCGGTAAGCTCGGTCACACTGGCGGCTTCGCTGCCAACCGTGAACTTGCTCGTCTAGCAGGTGCCAAAGGTGGCCGCATTAGCCGCCGCAGCAAAAAAGTTGCCTAAAGTAGGTTAACTTCTCGCAAAAGAATCTCCGCTTTGATCAGTCAGGGCGGAGATTTTTGATAGACTGGACTCAAAATGATACGACCAAATGATCTATTGCAGGCACATATTCAACCAGCTGCACTGGTATTGCCGGATGCGCTGACAACAAAACTAGTGCAAGAGAGCTGTTTAATTGAAAACGGTTCAGTTGTGGTGGATGTTGGGTTGACCAAACATTGGCCACTCTGGGAAGCCACGGTTGATGGTCTTGAGCCTGACGAGAGAATGCTTGTCTCACGCGCTCTTGGGGGAGCGATCGACTGGCAATTGCTTAATTTACGCCAAATCCGCAGTATGTCTCGAGATGTAATTAGTAGATACGTGACGCGGTCAGTGGATGATCGTGTAGAAGCACTAGGTCGAACAATGGTCTTAAATTCGTTTGGTTATTACCTGGACCCACCAGGCCAGCCTATAGACAGCATCAGTCCGTTGAGTACTTATTTATAGACTAAACCGTTTGAACGGTTTTTTCGGTTGACCGATATGGTCGGCAGAAACGGTCGGCGCTGACGCGCCAAGCGGTGTGGCAGTTGAAACATTTGTAATGAACGAAGTCGTTTTGCTGTAGACTTTTGGTGCCACAGCTCGGGCAGATGCTGCGCTTGTACAGCCAGTCGCGGTAAGTGTCCAAGCAGTCTTGAATGTGGTCTTCGTCGATGTTAATGCCGACGTCTTTGGCCAGTTCTCGAGCGCGCTCCCAGGCTTCAAGTTCCAGCCGTAGCAGCTCGACATCAGCCTGGTAAGTCTGGTGGCGTAGCAACGCATGGCCGGTTTCGTGCAGCAGCGACCAAGCGGCTGATTCGCCACTGGCATTCGGGTCATAAAAGATCTCGTCAGTCTCCGGCGACCAGTAGAATCTTTCGCCGTAACTAAAGTGCAAGTTCGGATACTGAGCTTGCAGGCGGGTGATCATATCAATCATTTTTTGCTGCCGAAAGTTTGCTTGGCGATGTCATAGCAACCAAAAATGACGCACTCATTTGGGCGCTTTGCCTCGACAACTTTGGGAATATCAACCACTGGCATGCGCAGCTTATCGAGCGCCGCTTGAAGCTGTTCGCCATACTTGTCGAATTGCGCGCCAACACTGCCGCCCATGATGACAAGATCGGGCTGAAAGATGGCGATGTTGGCAAAGATACCAATAGTCATGCGACGAACAATGTAGTCCCATGCCACTTTATCGCTGGCGGGTATGTCTTCAAGTTTCTTGCCAAAGTGCTTGTACAGGATCCGACCAGCACTGTATTTCTCCCAGCTAATACGTTTATCGCCGTCTTGGACAAGTACGTGGCCACCTTCACTATCAAGCATCGATGGTTCCAATCGGTGTTTGTAAACAAAGCCTGTGCCAATGCCTGTACTGATGGTGATATAAAGTATGCTATCAATATCCGGGTGAAGCATCGCCTCTGAAAGTGCAGCGAGATTGGCATCGTTTTCGATCACAACAGGGCAGCTAAAGGTCTTTTCGCAGTCGGCTTGCAGAGGAATATTCTTCCACGGCAAATTTGGCTGACTAATTAATCGACCGTGTTTACGGTCTACATAACCAGGCGCTGCGACACCGCCCGCTTTGAAATCGTGATGTTCCAAATGAGCGGCTGTGTTGCGCAGTTCTAGCAGCCAATGATCATAATCTTTAGGGGTGGGGAACTTGGTTTGCTCGACAATCTCGCCGTGCTCGTTGAACACTGCGACAAGCGTCTTGGTTCCGCCAATGTCTACCCCCACATACATGCTCCTAGTTTAGCAGCCGGCGTCCTTTACTCAAAGGTGTTTATTAGATATAATTGACCTAATCTTACAGTCAGCAAACTAACTGGTTCTAAGTGAAAAGCAAGAGTTTTTAGCGGAAAACTGCTGTTTGCTACTGAAGAAATACATTTGAGAGGAGACATCTAAGAAATGTCTAAAACTGTAACTATGGATGAGCTGCTTGCCGGCAGCGACATCTCGGGACTAGCTACCGGTGAGGTAGTTGAAGGGGTCGTAACGGCCGTCAAAAAGAACGAGGTCTGGATCGACCTGGGAGCACGCGGCGTTGGAGTCGTGATGCGTAGGGAAATTGGCTACGGCCAAAAATTAGAAGAAGGTCAGGCAGTAACCGTAAGTGTTATTGACCCTGAACTTGACGAAGGACACGCACTGCTCAGCATGAAGCGGGCTGTCAAAGATCGTGGTTGGGACGAACTACAACGCATCCACGAAGCTAACGAAATCATCGACGTTGTACCTTACGACGCCAACCGTGGCGGATTACTCGTTGAGCTCGAAGGCATCCGTGGCTTTTTGCCTGTCAGCCAACTCGCTGCTGGTCACTACCCACGTGTATCTGGCGCTGACAAGGATGAGATTCTGCAAAAGCTGCATGCTCTGACTAACAATCCACTGCGGGTTCGCGTCTTAGACGTTAGTCGCAAGGACAACAAGCTGATCTTTAGCGAAAAGGAAGCTGTCAAAGATGACATGCAAGCTCGTTTCTCTGAGCTGAAAGTTGGCGATGTCGTTGAAGGCGTCGTAACTGGCGTGATCGACTTCGGCGCGTTCGTAAACGTTGATGGCATCGAAGGCCTGATCCACATTTCCGAGATTTCTTGGGAACGTGTCGACAACCCACGCAACTACGTGAAGGTTGGCGAAAATGTCAAAGCCAAGATCATTGCTATCGACAAAGACCGCTTGAGCCTAAGCCTAAAGCAAATGCAGGAAGACCCATGGCTAGAGCAAGTCAAAGCTTTCAAAGCCGGCGATGTCGTTGAAGGCAAAGTCACTCGCATCACGCCATTTGGCGCATTCGTACAGATCAGCCCGAGCGTTGAAGCACTCGTACACGTGTCTGAAATGAGCGACGACGAAGCTGTCGACCCAGAAAAGCTTTTCCGACTCAATGAGAAGAAAGAGTTCAAAGTCCTGGACATTGACACCGAGAACCGCAAGATTGCTCTGAGCCTCAAAGAGGCAAAAGCTAAAGCTCCTAAAAAAGCCGCCAAAGAATAGTATGTGTAAATAGGTAATCGGCCAGCTGGCCAGAAAGGAGTGCAACGATGGCAGAAGAAACCACTGAGACCACAGAGACCACCACAATCGAAATCGAAGATATGATCACCGTCGGCACCCTGGCTGAAAGGCTGTCGATTCCCGTTTCACGTCTCATCACTGAACTCATGAAAAACGGCGTTATGGCGACCGTTAATGAGCGAATTGACTTTGACACGGCCGAGATCATCGTTGAAGAACTTGGTCTTGGGCTGAAGCTGAGTAAGCGCAAGACCGCCGAGTCGTCTGCGCCAACTCACGCCAAGCCAACTGCCAGCGACAAGGCCGAAGCTCGGCCACCAGTGGTAGCTGTGATGGGCCACGTTGACCACGGCAAGACTTCTCTGTTGGATGCTATCCGTGGCGCTAAAGTGGCGGCAGGCGAAGCCGGTGGCATTACTCAGCACATCTCCGCTTACCAAGTCGAGCGCAACGGCAGGACGATCACTTTTCTGGATACGCCAGGCCACGAAGCTTTCGCCGCTATCCGCGAACACGGCGCATTATTGACTGACATTGTCGTCATCGTCGTGGCTGCCGATGACGGCGTAAAGCCTCAGACTTTGGAAGCCATTCGCTTTGCTCGCAAAGCTGGCGTGAAGATTCTGGTCGCCGCCAACAAGATGGACAAAGAAGGTGCCGACATCAACCGTCTCAAGCAGCAATTGGCTGAAAACGATCTGTTAACAGAAGAGTGGGGCGGTGACACGATCGTCGTGCCAGTTTCTGCCAAGACAGAATCAGGCATTCCAGAATTGCTGGACATGATCCTGCTGGTGACTGACGTCGAAGAGCTCAAAGCCGACACCGATGTACCAGCCAAAGGACTTATCATCGAAGCCCACGTCGAGCAGGGTCGTGGCCCAGTCGCCAATGCTCTTATTGAAGCTGGAACCCTACGCCCAGGGCAATTTGTCGTGGCCGGAAGCAGCTACGCCAAAGTTCGCAATCTCGAAACCACCGAAGGTAAAACACTAAAATCTGGCACGCCTTCGATGCCAGTTACGATAACGGGCTTCAAAACTCTGCCGGAGTTCGGTGATGAATTTACTGTAGTTGCCGACGAAAAAGAAGCACGTAGATTGGTGGAGTCAGCTACAACCGAAAAGACAGCTGCCGGCGGTCGCATGGATATTGGCAGCAGCGAGCTGATCCGTCTAATCAACCGCGACAACAAACTCACAGAGTTTAACATTATCGTCAAAGCCGATGTCCAAGGCTCATTGACCTCTGTTATAGACAGCCTTAAAGCCATGGACACTGACGAAGTATCGGTCCGCGTAGTTGGCTCTGGTGTCGGTCCGGTCAGCGAAAACGATGTCCACTTGGCTCACACTAGCGGCGCGATTATCTATGGTTTTCATGTAGATTTACCAACCAGTAGCCGCCAGCAAGCCGCTCGCGACAAGGTTAATATTCGCTTGTACAAGGTGATTTACGAGCTGATCGACGACGTCAAAAATGAACTTGAAGCATTGCTTAGCCCAGAAATTGTAGAGACCGAACTTGGCCGATTGGTCGTCAAAGGTATCTTCAAGACCACCAAGACCGAAATTATCTGCGGCGGTGAAGTTACTAAAGGCAAACTGACGGCGCCGGCTTTGGTACGGGTTTTCCGGGATAAGGAAGAGATCGGCGAAGCCGAACTCAATGGCCTAAAGCGTGGTCCAGCCGATGCTAAAGAAATCGTCGAAGGTGAAATGTGTGGTATGGATCTGACAACTACCAAGCGCATAGAACTATTAGAAGGCGACCGTATCGAAGTCTTCACCCGCGAAGCCGTGAAGAGGCAACTCAGCTAGGATGATACAATAGAATTATGCTAAAGATTGATAATAACTTGCTAGTGGAACTTGGTTTGGGCGGCTTGCCTGACACCGAGAAAAACAGCTTTTTGAAGCATATTTATGAAACACTCGAGATGCGCGTTGGCATCCGTTTGGCTGATCAAATGACCAATCAACAGCTCGACGAATTCGAGCAATATTTTGAAGCCAAAGATGACGCTGGAGCATTCAAATGGCTGGAAACCAACTTTCCGAACTACAAAGACATCGTGCAGCAAGAATTTGATAAGTTGAAAAGTGAAGTTGGCCAGTCCGCACCGCAGATCCTGGCAGCTAGCCAGGCAGCCGCCGCCCAATCAGCCCCAGCTACACAAACAGCCGCTGCCGCGCCTGCGCCGCAACCTCTAGCTCCGGCGGCACCAGCTCCTAATTTTGCTGCCGATCCGCAGTCCGCTCAGGCATCACCCGCTCCAGCTCAACCTTACGTGCCAACTCCGGACATGAGCCAACCAGCTGTTGCGCCACAGCCACAGTTCCAGGCTCCGCCTGTTGAACCCCCAGTAATGCCACCAGCTACACCTACACCAGATCCGTTTACACCTCCGCAGCCCCCTATTTCTGATCAGCAGCCGCCAGCCGGACCCAATCCTCAGCCGCCAGTACCACCTGCTTTCCCAAACCAGTAGTCGTTTGCGCTCTAAATCGTTGGTATAATACTTGTATATGGCTGTGCCTACTGCCCGCCAGTCACAGATGAATTTCCGCGAACTACGACGGGTGTTAGAAGAGTCTCGGTCAAATAAGGATGTATATCAGGCTATAGTCGATAAACCGTTTTCTCAAACAGTAGCAGCAGCAGAATTATTTTTGGGCTTTATGTGCGTGTTCATAGGCAATCCAAAGAAAAAACAGGTCAAACTGATGTCTTCATCGGATAATGACTTCTACCATCAATCGATTCAAGGCTATAACTTTGACTCCAAGAACTATCATCTTTCGTATCTATCAGACTCAGACAACGACATCGTCAAAGCCATCTTAACCGGTAAGCCGCAATTCAGCGATGACTGGAAAAGCTACACTCGTCGTACATCGGATCCTGAGCAAGCTCGCCTCAATCAAGCCAACGGTGGAATTGCTGTTAACGCGGTCTATCCGTTAGACATAGAGAACGGGGGAGCCTTACTATTCTGCTTCTTTAATTATCAAGATTCACTAGGTTCTGCACAGAAACAGTTCATGAAAAAATACAGCCACCTTGTCGGTGAAGTTCTGCAGGCTAAAGCCTAGATCTGATAACCAGCCAAGAAAGCCTCACCGGTCATTTCTTGTTTGCCGACAGGTATCAAATTGTCGATGATCAGGACGCCATCAGCTGTAAACACGCCTAGTTGCTTGCTATCGCGCCAAACGCTCCCAACTTTGCCAGAAGCTTCGGCTGCGCTGGCTTTTGTAACAATCACCTCTGTGGTGCCGAGTTTAGTACGGCTGCGCGGCCAACCCGAGAAAGCTCGAACTTCATTAGCTAGCTGCTGGGCTGGTTTATGGAAATCCAGCTGAGCGTCTGACTTTTCGAGCAACTTGTCATAA
>Ga0070682_100002091_pt1 | contig 11117 bp, 10 predicted proteins | sample KBSC63LmetaG_FD_64668 | JGI IMG/M metagenome (GOLD analysis project Ga0070682, IMG submission 64668) | Corn rhizosphere microbial communities from Kellogg Biological Station, Michigan, USA - KBS C6-3L metaG | ecosystem: Host-associated > Plants > Roots > Rhizosphere | place: USA: Michigan... | reverse complement strand
TTTCGACTGCACCCACATACGAACATCCCGCAACGAATACCCACCGACCGCCGCCGCATGCAGATAGCACCGCAACAGGACAGCCGCCTTGCGCTGGAAGAAGTCCCCGTTCTTCGTGCCCTCCATCGGCATAGCCGCCGCAAGGGCATGCGCCCGTCGGATCGCCACATCAGGATCCTTACAGCCCGCCAACGGCGACCACCGCACCCCGCTCGGCCACCCCGTCAACCCCTCCGGGTCGAACACCCCCACCGGGCCGATCTTCGAGCGGTGCAACCACGTACCCGCCAACAGATCGGCTTTCGTCGTCGTCACCAGACACGCCCCCGGCGCACTCATCACCAGGTGCCACGCCACGAACGCCGTCTTTCCGCTGCCCGTCGGGCCGTAGACGAGCACACCGTCGCGGTGCTGCAGGAACACACCCCTACGACCAACGGAACCGACCCGCACCGCCATCCCGTCCGCGTTCTGGCGCTCCTTCCACAGATTCGGGTATTCCTTGCGTGCCTTCCTGGTCGCGCGGCGCTCATCGAGCTTGTGGCGCCGCAGATCCCCCGCCGTACCCATCCCGCCGCCCGACTTCCCGCGACCCAGCCACAACACCAGCAGCAGCGGCACACACCCCACCACCATCACGACATACATCCACCAGCTCATTGGTGCCCCCGCATTGCCGCGTCCGTATCAGTCCACAACACCTCTTGCGGCGAACGCACATGCTCCAACAGAAACGGGTCCATCGAACCCATCTTCACGAGGAACCGGCCCTTCGGCAGCCGCATCAACGTGTCCTCCGTCCCCGGCGGAAAGTGGTAGATGTCGCAAACCGCCTTCGCATCATCAGCACGGGACTGCCGCCCCACAAACACGATGCTCGCTTCACGCATCAACGAATACGCCGGACTCACCGGGTCAACATCCGCTGGATGGTGAAACGCCGCCACAATCGACAGACCCGTACCTCTAGATTGTTTCGCAGACGACAGGAACACCTCCCCCGTGGAGCCTTGCGCAACATGCCACGCCTCCTCGACCACGAGGACCGTCTGCCGGAACTGCTTCGACCGCAACACCAGACGATTCGCAAGCCACGTGTTGATCACCGACATGACGACCCGCACCGCCGGCCCGCTCGTGGGCAACGCGGACAGGTCGAAGTGCACGAACGGGTGCGTCTCCAACGCTTCCCGCACCTCCGGTGAGGTCGGGCGATCCACCAACCCTTTCAAGTCCCGCTCCGCGAGGCGTTGCAGGGTAATCCCAATCTCGTGACCCCACGTCCGCCACTCCTCGAACCGCGCCGGCCAATCCGGGCCAAGCCCCTCCGCGTCCTCCGGGCGCGGATTCAACAACCGGTGCGCAAGATCCCCGATCACCGGCTCCCGCCCATCCGCCGCCGCCTCACCATTCACCGCATCCAACGCGGCACCCAACAACGCATACTCCCGCGGCGTCATCGGCCGCGGCAACGGATCCTGAATGATCGCCGCTATCAACGCCTCCTGCCCCGGCGGCACCGCCCCCGGCTCAGCGTTCGTGTGCTCACCCGACGCGGATATAGCCGGGTCCATCGGATTGATACACGCCCCCGACCCACCGACCTCGAACACCACCGACGCCGCACCAAGATCCCGCGCTATCTGTGTGTACTCGCCCCGCCCCGACTGGCGTTTCTTATCGAGGATCACAGCTTGCCGGTACGGGATCATCTGTCGCACCGCGAACTGTGTCTTACACAGCGACGACTTCCCGGTCCCCATGTCCGCGATGATCACCACCAGACCCGCAGTGATACCCGCGTCACCAGCGATTCCGTACTGAGCGAACTGGTCGATCACCACGACTTCCTTGCTGATCTGATTCAACCCGCATGGGATGCCGAACAGTTGCGGTGTCGACCGGGTGACCGCCGTGTTCAACGCCTCCGCCTGCCGGGTCGTCGTCCACTGCCCCGACGGGCGAGCCTCATACCACCCGAACCGGTCCAGCCACCGACGCCGCCGCGGCATCCGCCGACGCGACACCCGCTCCGCGCCCGGACGCACCCGCACAGCCGCCCGTCGATGCAACCCGAACCGTGCCGTCAACCGCCGTGCTGTCGCATTCACCGCAACCCCTTCAATCGAGCAATCTCACGATCCAGATACCAGCGCGCCTTCTCCAAATCCTCTATCTCGTCGCCCTTCTCCCCCGCCCGCCAGACGTACTTGAAGGCATTGCCCCTACAGAACGTCATCGTCTCCGCGATCGTGATGCACTCCGCACCCGATGGGTGCCGGTAATGCGGAGGATGGTTCACCATGTCCTCGGACATTTCACTTGCTCCACTTCGTTCGGGCCGGGCCACGACCCAGCAGGGTTGTTTGAAACACCGCCGCATCATGCGCATCGGTCTGCCACTCAACCTCCGACAACCCCGACGACGACGCAGCCTCCTCCACACGAGTGCACGCCATCAACACCCTCTCCTCATCCGCCGCAGTCACAGCCACCGTCATAGAGAAAATCGCGCCATGATGACCCGACCCCGCCAACAAATCCGAATGCCTACGCCCCGCCGCAGACCGCATCGTCTCCGACTCCCCCGACGTGATACGACCCTCCTGCTGCGCCTTCACCACCGACGCGCTGTCCTTCGTGTAGTCCAGTTTCGCCGCCTCCGCCGCCTTCGACTGCTCCACCAGATCGATGTGCACACAAATCGTCCGGTCCGTCGGGGTCGGCGGAATCACATCCATGTCCCCCGGATCCGGGCGCACACCCGTCAATAGCTGCACCATCCACAACGGCGTGAGCTCTTGCGGCTTAAACGCTCGCGCAGGCACAACCCCCACACGGGTACGCCACCGCGTCACCTCCCCCTCCGGGCCGATCCCCTCCACCAGCATCGAATCCCGCTCACCCTTGTACGACGGGAAACACGACCCCCACGAGGCGCCCTTCACCCGATTCAACGGATGACTCGGGTCGAGGAACCCTCGGATCGCGGCGCACACCGCACGCTCCCCAAGCACCTCCACCCGCCCCATACCGGCATCCACGAGCAGATTCACGGCACGATCTGTCTCGTTACGGATCACCTGCGCCACCCCGCCCGGCATCGCCACCTTGTGGCCCTTCGCCCGCGCCGACCTCGCGGCCTCCGCCATAAACGCCTTCGTCGACGGAAACCGCAACACCACAAACGACTGATGCTCCTGCGCATTCGGCGTCAACAAAAACAGCAACGACCGAAACGAATCCAACGCCTTACCCAACCGCGGATCCGGTCCCGGCCACGCCTCCAGGCAGCGTTGAAAATAGCGCCACCGCGGCGACATATCGTGACCCACTGAACGGTGAACCATCTGAACCGACCGGATATGACTCGACTTGCGGGCAAGCTCCGCGAGGAACCCACCGAACGACTCACTGCTCGCAGAGTAGGAACTGTCACCCCGCAGGCCGGATGCGACACCCTCCACCCGGATCACCACCGAGAAGTAGCCGCGACCCTCACCCGGATTCTTGTGATGCAACACAAACAGGTCATCCAGGCCTGTACCGGCCAAATCGAGCGGAACACAATCACCCACCGGCGTCGGCCGCGGCCACCCCGGGTCAACCTTCGGGTTGCCGTAATGCTCATGCCCCTCCGCGATGAACACATTCCAGCGACCCTTGGTGCGGATCCATTTACGCACCTCATGGGTACGGACCGCGGCCCACGACTTCCGATCCCCAAGCTCGAGGGTCGCAGCGAACACCACCAGCAGCAAACCCCCGGCCGTGAACACCGACACCACACCCATACCGAGCGTGAAAAACAACACCACCGCCACCACGAGCGTGACCAGCCACGCCAACATCACAGGCGGCGACACCCGACCCCACGCCCGTGACGCTATCTCCCCGTCGAGGCGGAACGTCCGCAACGTCTCCGTCATCTGTCGTCCTCCCCCGGTGCCGCATCAAGGTGATGCTTCGCGTGATTCATGCTCTGCGCCGCCAACCGTGCTGCCGCCGACGTCGCCGCCGCACCCGCAGACACCGCCAACGACGTACCACCCGACGCGACCGCAGCCGCAGCATGGCCCGCCCCCTTCACCGCGCCCTTGCTCGATGACTTCGCCGCCGTCGCCGGCACCTGCGACATGCCCTGCGCAGAACCGCCACCGGCAGCCTGGGCGACACCACCACCGGACCCCCCGGCGCCTCCGTTCATCTGCTGCTGCAACCACTGCGGATTCTGACCACCACCCGCTGCGCCCGACGACGAACTGTGCGACCGATGCGACCCCACCTGCCGCAACAACTGCGACGACGCCACACCACCCGCCACACCCGCAGCCAACGTCCCCCCACCCGAACCGAACGACGCCGCATCCGACCGCGCCGGCAACACCGGCGCATACTTGAGCAGCGTCCACGGTGCCACCCCCAACAGCAGGAACCCCACCACCACAGCCCCCAACTGCTGCAACTGCGCATTCACACCCACCGCCGCAGCACCATCGACCAGAGCGTTCGACAGCGGCCCCGTCATCACACCCACCATGAGCAGCAGCAGCGGCTTCGAGAACAGCACCGCAAGCCACACATACAGCGGGGTGAGCGCTTTTTTCCGCCACTTCGGATTGACCCACATACCGAACCCGATCCCGGCCGCGCACAACAACAACGGCAACGAAAACTGGTGCACCAAAAGCCCGAACATCACCGACAACGCCCCGACGATCAGCAGCAGGAACATCAACAGACCCACCACCACACCGCCCGGGAACCCCGGCGCAGACAACGACCCCGCGAACTGCTCCAGGTTCGTCACCAACGTCCCGACGTCGCCGCCGCCGGTTTTCGCTGCCGCGTCCGACGCCGCGTTCGTGAGCTCGGTCAATAGCAGCGCAATCACCGGCGCAAACAACATCATCAACACACCCAGCGGCATCCACATCAGGATGTCCTGCCCCACAGTCGACATCGATTCGCGCCGCCACCCCGCCTGCGCCACCGTCAACAAAAACATGAACCCCATCACCACCACGCCGATACCTGTGGAATAGGCGTACCAGCGCAGAAACTCCGGGCCCATCGGATCGAACTTCCCGGTATCCGCCAAACCCTGCAACACCCTCGTCGACACGTCGATAGAAGAATCCTTCGTCGCGTTCGCCCAATCATCGATCACCGTCGTCGGGTCCTGCACGAACTTCGTCACCGCCGCCAACCGGCCCGGGCCCGTCTCCACCGCCCACGCGAACGCCTTCACATACGCCAGCCCGACCTTCACTCCCGGATGCGACTGGATCAGCGACCCGAGACGATCCCCCACAGTCGTGTTCTGATCCAGCCAGTTCGCGGTCCCCGCAAACAAATCCGCGACCTTCTCATTCCACTGCTGGCATTGGTCGCTGTCCGCGAACTGCGCGCCCGACGCGTCACAGTTCAGGAAGAATGCGTGCATGTCGTAGGCGCCGCCCACCTTCCCCGGATCGGTCCACGCCTCATCCGGGACCTTATCGGCGCCCGGGCGCAGCTTCATCGCCGCAAGGGACTGCGCATCCGGTTCCGACGCCCACACGAACCGCCACGCATTCCACTCCGGCGTAGCCCACCGAGCCGCATCCTCCGCACACAACACCGGCAACCTGTAGCTCGAATCACCCGCGGGGAACACCTTCGGCAACAACCCGACCGGAGGTTCCTCGTTCGCCGCGATCATCGCGTCATAACGCACCGTGTCCGCAGGGTTCGTCGACCCAGCAAGTAGGATCGCGCGCTTCTCCTCCGGGGTCTGCGCTGTCCAATACAGCAACCGGGATTCCTCCGGGAACGCCGCCGAGATGTAGGCGCCGATATCGCCGCCACGGTCCGCGCATTCACCGGTGAACCACGGGCCCGCCTTGAACTCGTCGGTGTCCGCAATGAACTGTCGCAACTCCGCCGGGATCGGAGACCCTGCGGGCGCGGCCTCCGGGGCAGCGCCGGCCACGCCCGGCAACCCGAGCGTGAACACCGCCACCAGGGCAGCACTCAGCAACCACTTCATACTGTTCCCCTTCGACACCCCGACCGGGTCAACTGACGTAAAACGTGTAATAGCCTTGCAGTGGTTGCAGTTTCGCGAACGGCGAATCCTGGGGGATCGTCGCAAGCTCCTCCGCAGTCGGCCCCGAGAACGTGTGCATATCTCGGACCTTCCAGTCACCGCCGGACCACACGAGGTCAATCTCCGTCGTGCCCGAACGTTCCCGCAGCGACTTCGGATCATCCGGGGACGGTGCACCGATGGGCGCCGTCGACAGCGAAACACCGGTACCCCACGTCACGACATGCGCCGCGTCCGGGGTGAACTCGGTGACCGCAGTCAGGGTTGGGAACACGTTCAGCACGTTCCCGTTGTTCACCCTGCCTTCCGCGTTGTCGAGCGCCGCCGCCAACTCCGCACCAGGATTGTCGACGACCAGCGTCCGCACCGCAGCGACGTCGACCAGCCCTTGCCCCGCCTGCGCGAGACTCTGGCTCATGTTGACCGCCGCCGTGCCCGCGCCCTCGACGTCGCGGGAATACCCCGACGGCACCCCATCCACGACCTGCGTCGGACCGTGCGCGGCCCGCACCCCGGACCCCGGATCGTCGCTACCGTTACGCAGTACGAACCACCCGAAGGCACCGGTCGCGAGCATCACGACCAGAAGAATCCAGATGACGCGTCGCCACCTCGAGAGGTCCGCTACCTGCTCATCCGCGGAAGTGAGCGTCATGGCGCTCACCCGGTCGTCACGAACAAGATGCCGCCAACGATGGCGGTCGCGGACGCGCACAACGCGAGAGCGATCGCGCTGTACTTGAGGTCAGCGAACCCCTCCCCGAACGAATTCACGCGGCCCGCGTGCTGATCCTGCCGCACCTGATACGCCCCGTACATCACCCGCACCCCGAGCAACGCCAACAGGACGAACCACACCCACGAAATGACGCGAGTCATCTTGTTACGCAACTCCGGTGTCACCATCGTCGGGTCGGGGCTCGTCCCATTGAGCGGGTTGTCGACAGGCTGCGCATGAGCGGTCGCCGCCAGATACAACACCACGAGCACCACGAACACTGCGACCACCGCCGCGCGCCACACCCACACACGGTTACCAACCATGACTATTCCCCTTACGTTTCGTAGTTTCATCACAGGGCAGCGACACCCGCCACCACGAACCGGCCACCCACCTGAGCAACCGAAACAACCTGCCGCTCCACCGACAACACACCATCCGGGGCACGCCACGCCAACTCCACCCCGAACCGACCGTCGGACAACTGCATCACCGCGAGGCAATGCGTCGACCCCAACGGGATCGAATCAATCCCCCGCTGCACCTCCGCAGGCGGCGGCAACGCAGCATCCGGTGCCGTCACCGCCCACACCGCGCCCGCGTCCCGCGCCACCCAATACGCGTGCTGGAACGCGAACACCACCCCAGCCCCCGAGGTTTGCGAACCCGGGCCGGCGCCACGCTCCAAACCCGCCTCCGACGACGCCGGGCACGAATCCACCGACGGACCACCCACCGGCTGAGCAGTCGTAGTAGGCGCCGCAGACGCAGCAAGCGAAGCGGGCGCAGGATCCTCGACACCAGGCGCAGCGACCAGAAACCCGAACCCGACCGCGACCGCCACACCCGCCGCAGCAAGCCCGACCGTCCACCGCCGCCGCGACCTATCCACCGCCGCCGTACGACTATCCGGATTCGGTGGGGCAGCCTTGGCCCGCTTCGTAGGCTTCACGCGCCGCGCAGGCTTCGCGACCGGGCGATCCTTCACACCCCACGGGTCGGCCTCGACCGGACGATCCGCATCCCTCCGCACCAGATGCGCAGATTGCAGCTTCACCACACCACCGCCGTACTCGTCATCTTCCGACATAGGCTCAACCTCCGTTTCCCTATTCAAAGGTGACTACTCATAATAATGTCACATCGGACACCCGCCACTCTGCGTCGACACGCTCCAACACGACATGCGCTGTCGTCTCCCACACACCGACCGGTCCACCAGGTCCCGTCATCACCACCCGCACCCCATACGCCCGGTACGCCCGAGAATCATCCGACGCCGGTAACGGCTCCGCCGACGCCCTCACCTGCACGTCAGCGGCAGCACCCCGCGCCGCCCACTCGTACCACTGCCACCCCGGATTCATCCACGGCGCACCCTTCACCGCCGCCGCGAGGTCATCAGTCAGCAGCGGCGCCGCGCGCCGCGCCGCCTCGTTACGGTCCCCATCCACCTGCGGATGCCACCCGAACCAGGTCTCAACAACCTGCACCGCCACCTCATCCGGCGACGACACCGCAGGCTCAGACTCGCCCCGGCCACAACCCGCGACGCACAACACCGCGAGCAGAAGCGCCACTAGATAAGCGACAGGTATTCGACCTCCCACGTCGGATGCAATTTCGCGATCACGCCGTCTGCAAACCGCACATGCAGATAGTCGTTGCGTGCAGCGACGATCACGCCCTCTGAGGCACCGCGGAACCGGATGCTGCGCCCCCGATAGGCGGGTACGCCGTAGCGGTCCCGAATGTGCTGCATGTGTCCGCTCATCTTTCGTACTCCTCACGTAAACCTCCGAACATCGAATTTGTCTGTGACCGCATCCCGCAGCGGCGCCACCTTCACCACGTCCCCGAACGTCGGCGCATGCACCACGTTCCCGTCCCCGACATAGATCGCGACGTGCCCCGGGTCGGCGCCGCCCTTCGCAGGGAACACCAGGTCGCCGGGCTGCATCTGGTCGGACGGGATCACCTTGCCGCGAGGATCGTTCAACTGCGACAGTGTTTGATGCGGCAGGATCAACTCGCGGCCCGTCTGCTGCGCCACCGCGTACAGAGTCAACCCTGAGCAATCGAAGCCCGGCACCTGACCGCCCGTCGGGCCGTCTGCGTCGCCACCACCCCACACGTACGGTGTACCGAGCCACCGCAACGCATGCGACGCGACACCCCCCGCAGGATCACCACCCGGTACCGGCCTCTCCGGCCCCGCATACTCCGGCAACCACTGCTTCGGAATGACCTTCACGTAATGCTGCGTCTCCGGGAAGGGCGGAACGCCACCGTACTGCTGCACCGCCCCCGGCCCCGCGTTGTATCCCGCGAGGGCGAGCTCAGTCAGATCACCGTGCATCGACCCGTCCGCTAGACCCGCCTTCATCATCGGAAAAAGGTCATCACACATGTGGTGACCCATGCTCACCATCGAATCCGCGATACTCGAAATGTCGACGTCCCCGTCCCCGTCACCATCCATGCCGTGAGACGCCCATGTCGCGGGCATGAACTGCGCCGGCCCTTGCGCACCCGCAGGCGACCCGACGTGCACCTCGTCCCCACCACCATCAGCAGGACGGAACCCACCCGCCTCCTGCCGCACCTGCGCCGCAGCCAACGGCGGCGGATACTCCGGGCAAATCGAACCCGCCGCGACCAGCCACCGCTCATACTCCGGCGGCACCGAACCCTGCTTCAACCCGGCACCACCAGGCGGAGCACCACACCCCACGCCCAACGGTTTCACCGCCGACACGAGCTCCACCGGCGCCGGGCCCGCCTGCGCCAGCCACGGCGCCGGATCTATCGCCGTTCCGCTGCCTTGCGTGCCCTGCCACACCTCGAAATGCAGATGCGGCCCCGTCGACTGCCCACGGTTCCCCACCGTCGCGATCACCTGCCCCGCAGTCACCCTGTCACCCGGCTTCACGCTGAACGTGTCGACGTGGCCGTACACCGTCGCGATCGGCCCCGCATGATCGACCACCACCCACTGCCCGAATCCCTGCGCCTCCCCCGCATCACGCACCGTCCCGCTCATCGCCGCATGAATCGGCGTACCGATCGGCGCCGACATATCCAACCCCCGATGCTGCTCACCACCCCGCGGCCCGAACGGACTCGACACCTGATAGGCGCCCTCGTCGAGCGGTGCGACCCGCTCACCCGGCGCTGTGTCCAACGGCGCCGGCAGATTCGGTAAACACCCCGCCGGTGTCTCCACAGGCTCAGGCTTCTCCCACGACGCGAACAACGCCACCGCGAGCAACACCACCGCCGGCAACGCGAACAGCAACGCGAACCGCTTCACACCCCGACAGCCTGCATCTGCTGATCGAACCACTCAGTCAGAAACTCGACCGGAGTCCGCCCACCGATCTTGAACTGCGACCCCGCATCGCCGTAAGACTGATGCGTACCAGAAGCGAAAAACGTTGCCGCAGACAGCCCATCCTTCACCAGTGTCCCCAACGCCGCCATTCCGTCATCACCCGCGAGGCGCTGCGCATCCTGCACCGCACCGCCCGCAGACCCCGCCTTCGGGGCGCCCGACAACGCATCCACCGCCACAGTCACGAACGACAACGCCATCGGGACAGCAGACCCCGCAGCCTCGAACGCCGCACCGAAAGCCACCGCAGGATCACCCGACGCGACACCCTCCGCCAGACGCCAGAGAAGTTCCTGCAACTCACCCACCAGGCCAGCGACCCGCTGCACATCCACGTTCCCCGCCAACCCAACCACCGCCGAAACAATGCTCGTGATACCCGTCGAATCCAGCACCGACGCCGCACCCAACAACCCCGACACCAGATGCAGATCCACACCCGCCGCCATCGTCACCAGCGGCTCGAACAACACGTTCAACTCGCGGAACACGTCACGCAGTTCGCGGACTTTCGTCGGTATGTCATGCGGGTTCGCGAGAACCACACCAACCGCGTTGATCTTGTCGAGAATCTTCGGGAGGTTCACCGCGAAATCGACACTGTTCGTCGCCACGTTCAACACCTGGTCGATCACCGTCTGCGGCTGCAGAATCGCCAACGCACCCGATGTCGCCGCCCAACCCTGATCCGCCGTGACCGGCTCAACCTGGCTCGACAACCTCGAAGCAGCCTCCCCGATAGCGGTCAACGGCGACCCCGGCGCAGCGATCTTCTGTATCGACTCCACCGCACCCGACACGTCGAGACCCGACTCCAAGAACTTAGCCGCACCCGCCTCCGGCGACCCCGGCTTCGCATCCGCGAGCAGCGGCGCCACCTCCGGGGTCTGCGCCCACTGTCGGGTCTGACC
>Ga0070682_100002085_pt1 | contig 11122 bp, 2 predicted proteins | sample KBSC63LmetaG_FD_64668 | JGI IMG/M metagenome (GOLD analysis project Ga0070682, IMG submission 64668) | Corn rhizosphere microbial communities from Kellogg Biological Station, Michigan, USA - KBS C6-3L metaG | ecosystem: Host-associated > Plants > Roots > Rhizosphere | place: USA: Michigan... | reverse complement strand
GATTCCTTTACCGACCTCCTTTACCATTCGCTTAGAGAACTCAGCAAAGTCACCGGCTGCTTCTTTTAAGACCAGTCCGGCATACTCATAAAAATCTTTTTCGAAAGCAGCCTTTGCAACGTTGGTTACATCGTTGAATACACCACGATACTTCTGGGAAAGCTCTTTCTTACGGGAAAGTTCTTTCTCAGATAAAGATGATTTACTAACCGGTTTTTTCTTTTCACGTGCAATAGATTCCTTGATGTTTCCAACTGCATCTTCCTTTAAGAATTTTTCATAATCCTTCTGGAACTTGTCCCAGTTCTCTGCTTTTTGCTTAATGTCTTTATATCGCTCTTCCACCATTGATTCCTGCTGTGGAGTGAGTGGTTCTCCTTTATTCTCTGCACGCAGTTCGTTCTTCATGTTCACCAACGAGAACTTGCGATCAGCAAGCATCTTACGGGCATTAAGGCCTCTCGCAGTTTCACGACCGGCTGATTTGCTGGCAGTGAAATTATCAAAGAGGTCATTGTTGATCTGGTCACGCTTGATTGATAACTCTTTTGCTACTTTCTCATTCGGAGCATCGTTAATGGCCTGAGTTATTTTTTCCAGGTTATTTTCCAGTGTGATCTGGTCCTGCAATAACAGCGCATCATCCATATCAGTCAGCGGACGCGGAGTTTGATTTAATTCCTTACGAAGTAGTTCCGCTGCTGCAGGATTCTTTTTAAGTTCGGCATCTGCCTCTTTCCACACTTTCGGAAAATCACGCGCAGCCTGATCGGTAATGGCTTTGTATTCATCTTCCATTCCCATTTCCTTCACGCGCTCTTCCACTTTTTTATTCTCGATCGAGAATGTTTCTTCTTCCGGTTTCAGGAACAGATCGGTGATATCTTTTTCAGGGAACTCACCCCAGGATTGATCCCAGAGTTTCCGGATGTGTTCTACTCCTTCTTTCACGGCCGTTTCAATACTTTCACCGGCATCAATCGCTTTGTGAATTAAATTCACTGCACCATCAATGAGATCATCAGAAGACAGCCCCATTTTCTGAGTACCTTCCGGTAATCCTTTGGCACGAAGGAATTCTTTTAATTTATCTGCATTGACAGAAACCGTTTTCTTGGCGGTATCGTACTTAGTTACTTTTGCTGGCTCTTCTCCCAGTCCTGAGCTTGCTGCAGGAGCAGTTTTATCTGCTGGTACGCTTTTACCTGTTCGGCCGTTGGTTTTTTCGTCTGCATCTTTTACAAATTTTTTAATGGTATCTACTTCCATATCGGTAAGGCCCAGACCCCGGTTTGCTTCAATGATCTTCACGATCATCTTTGCATCCTTTGATTTAAGACCTTCGATATCGGCATCAGTGAGTTTGGAAGCATTGTTCAGATCACGTACTGTCTTCCGGTTATATTTACCGGGATTATTGTACGTATCCGTGATATAATCCACAATATCCTGCGGAGTTACTTCAACCCCGGCTTTTTCCGATATTTCCTGAGCAAGCGTGTCAATGCTTTCAGCACGCGAGTTGATGAACCGGCTTTTGAATTTCTTACCTTCTTTTCCTTTTGCATAATTGCTGTCTCCGAATTTATTCCAGTTATCCAGGGTGATTCCACCAAAATTATCATGGATCATCTGCGGAATATAATCCCGCTTGCCTTTGAGTGCTGACAATTCCTGATCCCGCTGTTCATACGCCTGACGGATTTCTTCATCGCCGAATTCACGGTCTGCAGGGAATGGGATTTCATCTGCCGGAGCAGGTGGTTCGATATTATTTTCAGGTGGTTTAACTTCTTCTGGAACAGTCGCTTCTGGAACGTTTCCCTCATTAGTAAGGGAAACATCTGGTACTTTCTCTTCCGGTGTCAGCGCTTTTCGAATGATCGAATCCCGACGATCAACATTTGCTTTTTCTCCTTCATACACCGGTTTTAATTCATTGTCCTTGATCTCAAACACACGACCATCCTTTACATAGTAATCCCCACGTTTGTCAGAGTAAAATCCTTCAGTACGCTTGATTCCTTTTTCAGCCAGTGTACTTTCATCACCACCTCCGCTGACGATCTGTTCCTTCCCGTCTTTATCAGTGAAGGTGATCTCCCCAGATTCTGATCTCCCGATCGTACCGGACTTCCCATCATATTCAACTGTGATCCCATCAGGAAGATCCGTGACTTTCGAATTATCATTCAGGTTTTCCAATTCCCTCGAATACGAGGGAATTGTTGTCGACGGATCTGCCTGATCAATTGATTTCGTAAAGGCTTCTTTTTTAGATTCTTCCGGAATAGATTGATCAACAGCGGCTTCTTTAGAGGAATTGTTGTCGACGGAAGAAACCGGACTTTCTTTCGGTTCCGCAGACTTCGTTTTCTCACCTGCCTGTTCTTTCAATCCCAGATTGATATTCAGTTTAGCCGCAATATCCTGATCAACCTGATCAATTTTTTCAGAATAGTAACGACTGAAAGTAGGTCCTGCTTTTTTCATCTGTCGTTCCAGCTCACTGCGTTTAAGCATGTCCGGAACGATCGCCATTTTATCTTCTACCGGGATCTCCGTAGGGATTTCTTTCCAGAGAGACGAGGCCTTCTGGATGTCAACTAATTTCGACTCTTCCAGGTATTTTTTTGCCTTCTCTGTAATTTCTTTTAAGGACGAAGCCTCACCGGTGATACTTTCCCCATTTACAATATGATAGATCGCCTGTTCTTCTTTTTCAGTAAATGGCTTACCTCCGCCATGAACTTTACTTAAAAGCAGGATAGAGGCCATTGTATTTCCCAGTTCCATCACTGCATCACTGTTTCCCAGTAATTTCTTGACTGCACCGTTCGAAAGGTTATTCACCACATCCAATGGTTGCATCAGTACATGAGTTACTTCTTCAGGAAGCACATGAAACCCTGCATTCACAGCCATTCCGGTACCTGATCCAGCCATGGCAGTTGAGAAAACAGTTTCTGCGGCACCATTGGCAATATCCAAAATGTCATCGATCCGGTCAGTTCCTTTATTGATGATTGTACCTTTTGGAGTAAGTAATCTCATCGCACTGGTTCCGGTACGTTTTAAGCCAGTGACGATCCCTGAAACAGCATCGTCTTCCATCTGTCCCAGAAAATTAACGGGAGCGTGGTAAGCATCAGAAATCGTTTTCAGGCGTGCCTGCTGATCGGCACGTTCCTTTGCATAATCTGAATTCGGATCATCTCCATATACGGCCGGTGGAAGAAGTTCTCCCTGACGTAATAGTTCATACGCAGCATTGTCTGCCTGGGCACCTTCTTTATCACCGGACTGTTCCTTGTTAAATGCCGATAAAGCATAGGTATAGGAGTAATCAGGCCATGCTTTTTTCAGCTCATCAAGCACCTGTTCAGACTCCTTATGATTGCCCTGACGGGAATCAATGTAAGCAGCACGTATTAGTGCATCGGGATTTCCATCTTTCTTGAACGCATCCTGGTAAGCTGCTTTTGCAGCATCATCCTGACCGGATTTTGCATACACATTTCCAAGACCGATCAATGACCGGCTGTTCTCTGAAACAGAATTCGCTTTTGAATATAAGGAAAGAGCTCCCTGATGATCATCAATGAAGTCGAGCGACTCCGCAATACCATTTAAGGCATCTACATCATCGGGATTGCTATCCAGTTTTTTTGATAGTTCATTGATGACCGGAGCAACCCGTTCCGTTTTATCAGCAAAACCTTTCAGTTCTTCTTTTTCCTGGTCACTCAGTGTAACCGGGTTCGGATTTTCAGGGTTGCTTTCAGGATTCAGGATTGAATTAACAGAACCGGCAAAGACCTGTGATGCATTAAAACTCTGCGGAGGTGTGATTGTTCCCGTCTGCCCTGCATCAATAGCCTGCTGATTCTGTCCCACCATCGGATCCTCTGCTTCGGGAGAGAGAATAGTTGAAAGAGCCAGTTTCTTGATCTGGTCCTTTGCCTGACTTACATAATTCTGCTGTTCTTTCTTTACAGAATCCTCCGCATCTTTCTTGATCTGAAGTTTAACAGCTCCCGCACCGCCTTTCGGAATATCAATGACTCCCATAGCACGGGTAGGATTTGCAATATCAAATGACTGGTCAACCGGAGTTATATTATCATTTGCATCTATATTGACAGTTGGGAGTTCAGATTGCGCAGGAGCTACGGATGCTTGCTCTGCAGGTTCTGATGAAACCGCATACTTATCCCACTTGCCTCCGGTTTCCGGTGCAGTTTCCTTTACTTCATATTGGTCCCATTTGCTCATTGAATTCCCATATCTTTTTTGAATTCATCTACCTGATCGGCTGGAATATTATAGGTTTTGCCACCTACCTTGAATGTCTGTACTTTTAAGTCAGGAGATTCAATTTTTCCTCCGCCAGCACTTGCACGCTGAACAGCTTCCTTCACCCATTGGGTAGGATTATTGTTTTTATTCAAGAAGCCTTCCACTTTATCAAGAGGAACCGCCAGTTCAGCAGTTACGCTTTTATCGGATTCGACCCCACCTTTCGCATTTACTGCACCTTCTTTATCCATGGAATCTCCATACACATAAGGCTTCCATTCACCGTTTATGCTGCGTAGCTTGATCCAGCGAGGCTTAAAGTTAAACTGATTGACTCCTTTTAATCGCTGACCGGTAGTAAGATCAATGACATCTTCGTTATTATTAACGACGGTACTTGCTCCTTCGGTCTTGAAACTTAACGGGAAGTTATATTTTGTCTCTGCTTTTGGAGCGGAGGCACTGCTTAACTGTGTCTGTTGCGCTTCAAGGGACTGTTTCATTCCCTCCAGTTTATCTTTATCAAAATTGGTATCCTTGCTTGCTTTCTGAATCTGACCAGAAAGTTTATCTACGTTTTTTTGAAGTGCGACACGTTCCGGTGAAGCCATTGTTTCGATCTGGCTTTCGGTGATATATTTTGAAAGATCATCTAATGATGCATTCAGTCCGATCTGTCCTTCTTTTCCTTTTGACTTTTTCAAAGGAGAAATTACCTGCGTATCTACTTTCACACCTGCTGATTTTTTAAGATCATCCAGGTTATTCTTTGCTACTGCAGCATACTTTTCCTGATCACTCATCTTAGAGAAACCGGTAATCCGTCCATCTGCATATTGCTGGGCAACTTTCTTGTGCATGTAAGCAGGATCAGAAAGCAATTTCGCATTGATATCTTCCAGGGAAGTAACGTCTTGTCCCAGTTGCTTACTAATTTGCATGGCATCACTGCGAAGTACAGGTATACCGGAAGAAGTAGCCAGTATTTGTTTTCCATCCGGAAGAGCGATCTTGCCTTTCGAATAAGTCAGGCGTGTTTTATAATCATCATTATTCAAAAATGATTTATCGATTTCATTCGTATTGACCTGCGGGATCCAATTGGAAGTAACTCCTTTGCTCTTCGGATCAAAACCGACTGATCCCAGTTCATCATTTACCAATGAGACCTGGTTCCAGTCACCGGACTTGATGGCTTCTGCCAGTTTATCCTGTGCTGAGGTAGTATAACCACCTGATTTCTTGATCTGGTCATATTCGTCTGTAATTTTATTCAGGCGCTCATTCCGTTTCAGGGCTTCCTGCTGGTACATCTGAAGTTGTGAGATCGGAACACCTGCTTTATTTTTCCATGTCTTCGGATTTTCGTCCTTTAGCTTTTGTAATTGCGAAAGCGTCTGAGCAACTTTCTGGTTCGCTTCATCCTGATCCAGACGATGCACACCGGTGACTTTTACATCATCCAGGTATTTCTGCCACTGATCATCATCGGCTTTCTGCTGCGCGGCTTTCTGGGCCTCAGCAAAGCGCTGACGCTGTGCGGCAATGGCACCGTATGTTTCAGGTACTCCTTGTAAACCTATTCCTATTCCAAAATTTGCCATCTGTTTATTTTATTGAAGACCACAATTTAGTCCAGTCCGTATTATAAGGAATACCATCTTCAGGCAATCTTTTCATTCCGCTTACGCCGGGATTCAAATCACTCACACTTCCTGTCCCATACGGATTATTGATCCAGTCTGTCGGAGTATTAGAATAACTGGCCGTTGAAGAAGGTACTGCATTCGGATTTCCCAATCTTGCAGGCGCAGTTGGAAGTGGACTATCTGTTGTTGATGTTCCTCCGGGATTATATCCCAGTGCCTGATTCAAGTTGAAGGTGCCTGCAATGTTATTCAGTCCGGACTCCATCGCCTTTCCATATTGTGTAGCCTGTTCATCCCATTGCTTTTGTTTATCAGCAGTGATCCGGTCAAGCAGGCTCTGACGATATTGTATCCATGGAGAGAGTTCACGAAGGTGATTATCGCGTGCCTGTTCATCTGCAAGTCCCACTTTGTAACGACCTCCGTTATCAGCATTGATAGCTGCCTGTATCACTCCGGCCTGCTGGTTCCCGCCAACATTCACACCGCGGTTGAAAGAAGTGTTTTCTCCCCGTGCAATATCATTGAACATGGAAGCACGCTGATCACCGGAGATACCGATCTTGCTTCGTTCCTTTAAACGATTGATGAAGTTATCAGTCTCCGGATCGATCTTGAATTGTTCACGGTCTCCCATGTTATTCAATTCGCTCATGGACTTGATCGTCTGATACGCTCCTAATACTCCGCTGGCCAGTGCAAATGGTAACATCTTTTTATTTTTTATAAGTTCTTTCCCGGATCACTACGCGGGAAACAAAATCGACTAATCGCTGATATACCCTGTTCTGGAAACAGAATTTCACCATCATCCAGGTTCCGTACATCGGATCTGCATCGGTAGTATTCAGTCCCGAAGGATTTGAAGAAGTGACGGATGCATTATTTTTTATGTTCGATACAAACTGCTTTCTGCGGTCCTCAAAATCATTCTGGTCTAAGTAACTTACCTGATCGTTGGTCCGAAGCGTCACCTTGAACGGAACAATCAATGAATTGATCATCATCGCCTGATAACCCTTATTCATGTTCGGGTCATAGTTCACCGGCATTTCGATCTCACCATCAATGGCCTGTTCGATCAAGGAAGAGGCTGCAGCAGTATCACGGTACCAAGTTAGCAGTTCTCCTTCATTGTGCTCATAGACCTTGTTGACATTTTCAACAGGTCGTGGAGAAAGATAACTGTCACCTGCCTGAATATAGATCTTCGGTTTATCCGGAAGAAAGCAACTCCATCCATTCTTTACTTCACTGAATACAATAGTGTATTCATTAAAATAATTTAAGTCATCATGTGAAATCACTTCCCAGAAATCAAGGAAATTCACACCAGTTCCGGGACGATTAAAGAAATCCGGAATGTGATTGACCTTGCATTTATACAGATCAGGACGCTGTTCGAATGTGGATAGTGTTACGCCAGTGTAATCCTGCAGCATCACTACATTTCCCGGATTGAACGGAACGTGTGTGGAATAATGCTTTTCCCAGATGACGAATGCACCGATGCTGGCAGTTCCTACATCGCGTGTAGCACGCACGGTAAATATTGCTTCGTAGTTGCGCGAGTCCCATGCAACGCAGATCCCATTTCCATCTGCAGGAGTATCTTTATTGATCACCCACTTCAAGCCTGCCTTAAAGAACGTGCGCATCTTTTTCACCAAGGTAATGTTAGATGTTCCGTCACCACCAAAGCGAAATACGCGGCCGTTCTTTGCATTCATCCAATAGATCACATCGTGACCGGTATCGGATTTTCCTTTCAGGACTCCCCACTTATGACGGGACCCGAAGGAAGAAAGATTCTGCGGTTTGTTTCGTATTACCTGGCCGGACCCGATGATCACATCACTTCCGTCAGTACTTTGAATTAAAGTATTTGAATTAAAGTATAGCCGTACAAAATTCTCATCCTGAAAGGCGATCACTTCTCCGTTGCATATCTCATGATGATTCACCGGACCATCTTTAATAGGAAGATCATAGATATTGGCAGGAAGGAAAGTTCGCAGATTGTCCGTTAAACTTCCGATGGCCATGATCTCACTGTAGATGAAACGTGTCGGGAATCGATAGACAGTACGTGAAAGCGTATTGAATTCTGCATAGCGATTGATCTCTGTGCGGATGTCAAAGCCATGCTGATAAATATCCGGGTCCAGTTGATTCCGTTCCAGCCATCCTTCGGTGCTACCGGTATCCGGGAACATGGAAATGGTATTCGGATCAGGATTGTAACGCATCTGTGAATTGATCCGGTTCTGGCTGTATAGTACCATGCCTTCCCCAAAACCGTTCCTACAGAAATAATCATGAGGTGTACCTAAATTACATCCTCCGTTATCTACATACGGTTGTGTGTTGATCCGCTCCGGATAACGATATTTAAAATAGGTACGTTGTGTAAAGGCATCACCTCCGAAGACCTCAATGACACCGATTCCGCTTTGCATCGGGCTGATGAATACGCTTGCTCCGGTAGGAACACTTTTACTTATTCCAGGCAGTCCGAATTTATCTCCCTTGCCCAGATCTTTTTTGTAAGCAGAATATATCCATCCTGACCCGGAAGCACCATCCTGAGAAGAGAAGATACCGGAATCTGTTTTCAGGACAGGAGATTCTGCGATGTGCCAGTATTCATTGTATATCCAGGTGAACGGATCAGTAGTAATATTACTCCACTGGATCAGTAATTTCTTGGAGACATCATCTGCACCGCTGTTAAACGTTGCAGTTCCGCCTTTGGCTACAGTCTGCATTTCACCGATCCTTTTTTCAAGGAATGTTCCGGCGTTTAGACAGTTCAGTAAACGGAAATGACTTTCCATAGCAACCCCGCCGTTAATCCCATAGGTACCGACAAATGATTCATACGAATCCGGTTGATCATCATACTGCAGCATGACATCACCGGCAGTTAAGTTGATCACTTTCTTTCCCAGGAAAATATCCGGCGAGTAGAATGCTGCATACGCTGCATGTTGCTGTACGTTGTTCCCGTTCCATGGAACAGTGAATGTTTCATAGGTAGAAGGGATAGAAAGCATTTCACGCATCTTGAATCCCATGTACTCGTAATACGGAGTAGTACCACCTACAGGACCTACTACGATTGGATCTGCAGCATTGTGGTCAGGTGCAGTCGCAGGATTTGGAAGACGTTGAAATGGATTTCCGATCAGCGGCATCAGATAACCGGTAGCCAGAATTTCCTGATACTGTTCAGTCATCTCGACACGGGTGATCAGGATCCTGCGGATAATATTTTTTACCGGAGTTCCATTGACGACAAAATCAAGGTCAAACGAAAAACGCACAGCAGGAACATAGCGCTTATTGAGCGATGCATCAAATAGCGAATAGTCTGCAAAGGTTCCGGTACGACGATTATCGGTTCCATTACCGGTGTTCACAGGATTGGTATCAAAACAGATGTCATCTATAAAAAATGTTGTCTGTATCCACGAACCATTGAGCAGTTGAACACGAGCCTCAAAACGATAGGTGTCATCCTGCATGTAACCGACAAACTCATACGTTTCACTTTCCCTGAAATATTCTCCGTCATTGATATTACTACGCGGATCAGTTGTCGGAATTGGAATGGAGTCCAGTTCTTTCTTAAAGAGTTCATGGGTCCATGAGCCAAAGAACGGAGACAGATCCGGAATGATATTCGATGTCAGGTTGCTTTTTAAAAGGCGCTGATCGACCAGCCGGATATTTTTCGAAGAGACATAACCGCTTTGAAGGGTTGCCAGTGTAGCTACATCAAGATCTTCCAGTGTGCTTTCGTTGTTACGAAGTGTCACAGTGATGGAAGTTCCCGCAAGTAAATATTTGGCGACAATAAATCCTTCGTATGCATTGGCTGTGTAACGCACATATCCCACCTGGATGAATTGATAAACTCCCAGCGGGATATTGCTGAATGTCAGGCGTACTGATTTAGAAGTAACGGTATTATCATCATTACCCTGATAGGCAACGTAATTAAATACGGATGCCGGATCTTTGTAGATGTTCACCGGATTGCTCAGTTCACTCCATGGTGTAAAGACACCGGACTCGGTGATGAACCGGAATACAAACCGCGTATTACCGGCCTTGAACGCACCATCGGTATCCAGTACTTCCGGAGTTTCCATGGTAGCGCTTTGAGAATTTATTTCCTGAACCGTTTCATTATATACGGTTTCAAAATCATATAACCCGCGCGAATTAAATAAACGGAAAGCACCGAATGAAGAAAACGGACCGTCATAATAAAATACACGATCAGGATTATAATCATCACAATAATAAAGAGAGTAGCGGTCGTTTTCATATTGAAGGTCTACGTCAATCTGCTTTTTCTTGCGGAAGCCCCACTGCTTAGTGCGGAACAACGTGATATAGCTCCAGACATCATTAGACTGGTTCTTGAAAGCTACACCGATCTCAGAGACGGATTGCGATCGCACAATAAACGATCCTCCGCTGGTTATCACGCCGGAAAAATTAGAGTAATAAAGATCAAAAGTCGTTGCATTGACAAAGCGGACCAGCCAGGTTCCATTTGCATTGGAATTCAAGGGAGTTCCGAAAATATAGATGGACTGGCCTTCGATCAGGCCATGAGCAGTCGTAGTTTGTACGCGGATCTCACCGGTACCATTATTACTGATGTTAGCGATGACATTGGAAAAGGTCTGAGGAAGATTGGACTCATTGGTTGAAAAAATAAATACCACATCCCCGATCTCACGCGAACCGATCACTTCCAGCGGCCCTGCCATGGAAGTATCAAGACTTTCCGTCAGGATCACCGGTGTTCCGGCATCTGCAGAATTTCCTTCCAGGTACCATTCATATCCGATCAGCGAAGAGAATGTAATATCCAGTGTTCCGCTATCGGTTCCTGTAACCGTAGCATTGATGATCACAGTATACCCTTGAGAGGTCACATACGTCTGTATGCTTTGTGCAACATCACTTAAACTCTGATTGATATTTCCGACGGTATTGGGATAAGAACCGGTTGTCAGGAAAACAGAATTATCTGTCTTTCGAAACTTATATGCATAGGTCCTTGAAACGTCGCTTTGAATGATCACGCGATACGTCTTGAAAGCGCCATCTGCGATGACCGGAAGCTGGAAGGCAAACTTATTGCCCAGTACATC
>Ga0070682_100002083_pt1 | contig 11127 bp, 10 predicted proteins | sample KBSC63LmetaG_FD_64668 | JGI IMG/M metagenome (GOLD analysis project Ga0070682, IMG submission 64668) | Corn rhizosphere microbial communities from Kellogg Biological Station, Michigan, USA - KBS C6-3L metaG | ecosystem: Host-associated > Plants > Roots > Rhizosphere | place: USA: Michigan... | reverse complement strand
TTCATAAAATATATTCAGCGGCATTTCTTCCGGAATGATTTCTTCGCCCGGAACCTGTTTGTCCGAAAAGCTGATGATATTATCGCCCGGCCTGATCTTATAATTAGCAGATACAATTTTATTGTTCACCAGCACACGGCCGCCGTCAATGGCCTGCTGCACTTTATTCCGGGAAATATTCTCGATCCGGGCTGTGAGGAATTTGTCCAGGCGCATGGGCTCCTGGCCTTTGTCCACCAACAGGTTCAACCTTTCATATAGCGTATCCGAGGTTTCGGGGCTTTCTTCCGATCCCGGCCCCGGGATCCCGGAAGCAGGGATTTCCTGATCGGGAACAGGCGGTATGAAGGATTGTTTTTTCATCGAGGCAAAAATAGGCTGTTCTGTCAGGAATTAAACGGAAGCCCTGACCGGTGCGGCCGGCGCCATCGAAATCAGGGAGGCATGGAACACTTCTTCGAAATGAATTCTCAAATGTTCTTTAACATCGGCGATATCCATATTTCTGCCCAGCTCCTTTGCCAGCGAACTGACCTTTTTATCCGGGATGCCGCAGGGAATGATACCATCAAAATAACTCAGATCGGTATTGATATTAAAAGCAAAACCATGCATGGTGATCCACCGGCTGCACCGGACACCGATTGCCGCGATCTTTCTTTCCTTACCGGGAATTCCCGGCTGGATCCATACGCCGGTTTCCCCTTTTGAACGTTCTCCCCGGATACCATAATCTGCGAGGGTCCGGATGATTATTTCCTCGAGATTACGCAGGTATTTGCCAATATCCGTTCCGAATTTCTCCAGGTCCAGGATCGGATATCCGACAATTTGTTCAGGCCCGTGAAAAGTGATGTCGCCTCCCCGGTTGGTATGAAAAAAAAGAATTCCGCGGGCCTCCATTTCGGATTCATTCAGGAGTATATTTTCGGCATGTCCGCTTTTACCGAGTGTGTATACCGGAGGATGTTCCACAAAGAGCAGGTAATTCGTAGTGGAAAGATCTTCCGCTCCGGCACCCCCCGATCGGATACGGCTTTTGACCTGTACATTTTCCTGCAGCAGGGATTCCTGGTAGTTCCAGGCTTCCGCGTATGCCATTTTCCCCAGGTCTTTAAATAAAACGGATTCCTTCATGTAAGGCAAATTTAAGAAAAGGTATGATGCGAATGCTCAAGCCTGAGGCTGCAAGGAATAGATAAATCTCTTTTTTTGCTATCTTGAAAATAAATTATTGAACAGGGAATGAAAAACAAGGGGGCGTATCATTATCAATGCCTGGAGTTGGCAAATATGAAGGGAGAACGATGGGAATCGGTGCCGGGATTTGATGGGGAATACGAAGTTTCCAACTTTGGAAGAATCAAATCATTAAGGAGATGGCGAGCGACGGGTAAATCCGGCAGGGGGTACTATAGTAAAGAAATCATCAGGAGACAGCATGAGCGGAAGGCGCACAATAAGCTTGTCCAAGAAATAACGTATACTGTTGGCATCACACTAAAGCATAAGGGCGTCAATACCTCGACGTCAACGGCGCGGTACGTTTATTGTGCTTTTATAGAATCTTTTGATCTGGAAGATAAAAATATTCTTGTCTCCTATAAAGATTCAGATGGACGTAACCTGCATTATAAAAATTTATTTTTGACCGACAGAAGCAAACTGTTAAAGCGGACATTTCAGTTAAATAGAACAAAGTCGCCTACGGACAAAGCGCCAGTCAATCAATATACACTGGAAGGCAGGTTAATAACCCATTATCCCAGCATCACTGAAGCTTCAAAAATTACCGGTTTTCAGTTGGCGGGGATTATGGCTTGTATGAAGCATAATATTTATCAGCACAAAGGATATAGGTGGGAATATGCGAATGAACCTGTTTCTAAGACAGGCTTACCCAATTCCGGAAGACCCGTTTTTAACGAGTATTTATGGCAGATGCTGGGAAAACCAAAAACTTCAAAAGCCAACCCCATACCTGCACTGAACCTTTCCCAGGAATCAATGCCGGGAGAAAAATGGAAAGAGATAGAAGGTTTAGGGGGAGTTTATTTTATATCGAATCTTGGGCGTGTCAGGTCCGTTTCCAGACTTTCTGCCGGCAAATTATTTGTTTGGAAAAAAGGGGTGGTGAAGAAATTGTTTTCTGATAACGAGATTGGTGAACGACCATCCTGTCTGCTTTCTTCCTTTAATAAAAAAGGGAGGAAATTCCAGTTAGCGGTAGGAAGGCTGGTATATTATCATTTTGTGCAAAAATTCAGTCTGTCAGATAGAGAAATGCTTATCCGGTATAAAGATGGTTGCTGTTATAATCTTAATGCAAAAAATCTGATATTGGCTGCACGCGGGGTCTGAATACCATTGCAGAAAGAACCTCAAAACTCCTTCGGGATAAAAAATTTATTTTTTTCCTTGAGCTTTCCGTCTTCGTACAGTTCAAAGCGGAACCAGCCGGCGTGTAAAAAATTCGTTTTGTCGATGATCAGCAGGGGGTCTTTAATGCTTTTTATTTCAAGCAGCGGGGTATGATCGTCCTCAAAAAAACGAACGCTGTACTGCTTTTTATTCCAGTCGGCCAGGGCAATATTCACGTTCCCGTCTTTTGCAGTAAATATGTACGGAGAAATTTTGTAAACATCTTTCTTTTCTGCCAGCGGTTCAATATATGGCTTGATCAGCAGGGTGTCGGTATTCACGAACAATAAAGTGTCTTTTGTCTGCCTCAGCAGGGAATCGCTGAAACTGCGTACTTTGTTTCCGTCCAGTTGCATAATCAGCGAATCCCTTCTTTTCACGAAGAGGGTTTTTTCCACTTCGATGGTCGGGGTTTTGAATTTACCGGGGCCACTCACCACTGGTTTTTTCAGATTTCTTTTGTCCTGCAGATAGAAGATCCGGGAATTATCGATCTTCGGAATGATGAGCTCCTCTTCGGCGGGCTCTGTTTTTATAACAGATGTCTTTGCCAGCGGCGGTTTTACTTCGGGTTCTTTGACCGCCGGAGTTTTGATTGCCGGCTTTTTTGCCAGGGTTTTTGCCGGCTCTGATCCGGATAAAACGATTTTCTCGGTGACAGCCCTTCTGGACCTGGTGAACATGTATTTACTGTTCCCGAAAAGTATGAAAAGCCGGTAAAACAGATGTGCCCCGTCTGCCTTTCCATCCACAAAGCCATTTTCCGGAATATGCGGATCCGGTACGGTTATCAGCGTGGTGAAATTGCGGAGACTGTCCTTCGATCGCTGAATACTGATCTGATTAATGGAAGGGTAGGCATTTTTCCAGCTGATGACCACTTTTCCGTTTGATTTCAGGGAAGCTGTAAAACCGGGGAGTGTTTCCTGCGCTTTTGCGGCAGGCAGGATGAATAGGGACAGTAAAAACGGCACAAAGAGAAATCGCATGGCACGACCGGTGTCTTTAATCTGATGAGAACCCGGCAAAGATAAGGGAAGCGGCCTTTTTGGCCGATTAAAACTGAAGTCGTCCGCCAGGTAAAGAAATGTTACCCTGAAGGCCTCCGGAATGAATAATTAGTATCCTGCTGCCTTCCGGAAAATAACTTTGCCGGGCCAGATCTTCGATGGCATAGAACAGTTTTCCGGTGTATACAAAGTCTGTGGGAACTCCGGATGCTGCATACAATGCATTCATAAAATCCAGCAGCTCGCTGGTCTTTCTGGCATACCCGCCAAAATGGTAGTCGTGAATGATCCGGATCCGGCCTGATTTTTTCTGATCTTTAATCAGGCATGCATCCAGAGGTTCCAGTCCCCTTGTCCCCTTTAAAACGGAAATCCCGGTTATCTGCTGCTGTGGCTCACTTGCATTTGCCAGGCCGGCAAGTGTTGTTCCGGTGCCCACAGCACAGCAGATATGGGTAAAAACGCTTTTGTCCGTGAGGGAAAGTATTTCTTCCGCCCCGTGTACACCGGCATCTCCGGAACCACCTTCCGGAATAATGAGGGCATCCCGAAATTTCGAATGAAGGGAGGCCAGGAATTCCGCCTTATTCTTATCCTGATAAATGTGCCGGGGAAGAAACTCCAGTTCCATGCCATATTTTATTGCTGTAAGCAGGGTAGGAGATAAAATAGCCGGCCGCTCCCCCCTGATAAAACCAACAGAGGCAAAACCGTGGTTATGCGCTGCACAGGCCAGGGCCACGATATGATTGGAATAGGGCCCTCCGAAACTGATCAGTATTTTTTTGCGGGCGTTCCTTCCTTCTGCCAGATAATATTTTAGTTTAAACCATTTGTTGCCCGAAATTTCCGGATGAATTTTGTCGAGGCGCAAAACCTCCGCTTTCAGTTTTTTTTCCGGGAAAGAGGGAAGGATCAGCGGATCGATCGTGACATTATCCGGATTAACAGGTTGATCCGTCATGGGAATTAATCTTCGGGCTTTTCTCTTTATTATTTATTTTCGCTGCGCAATAAAATTACAATAATTGGCTGCCAGCGAACCAATTAAAAGCAAAATTAAAAAGTAAAAAAGCGGATGAAACCAACTTTATTGATTCTTGCGGCCGGAATGGCTTCCCGTTACGGAAGCATGAAGCAGGTTCAGTCTTTCGGTCCTTCGGGCGAAACCATCATGGATTATTCGATCTATGATGCCATCAGAAGTGGATTTAAGAAGATCGTTTTTGTGATACGCAGGGACTTCGCTGAAGATTTTAAGCAGATTTTTGAACCCAGATTGAAAAACAAGGTAGAAACCGCTTATGTCTATCAGGAAATGACGGATTACCTGAACGGATATCAGCCGCCAGCCGGCCGCACCAAACCCTGGGGCACTGCTCACGCCGTACTGTGCGCGAAAAAGGCGATAGCGGATCCTTTTGCCGTAATCAACGCCGATGATTTTTACGGAAGGGATGCTTTCGAAAAAGCCTATCAGTTCCTGGTCAGCGGAACAAGCCCGTCCTGTTACAGCATTATTGGTTACGACCTGGCCAAAACCTTATCGGAAAATGGTTCGGTCAGCCGGGGAGTCTGTGCGGTGGACGAAAATAATAATCTGGTTTCCATTCATGAAAGAACCAAAATTTACCGGAATAGGGAAGGGAAAATCACTTATGAAGAAGGAGGTAAATCTTTTTTCGTTCCCGATGACGCCAAAGTTTCCATGAATTTCTGGTGTTTCGACCCGTCCGTCTTTGGGTTTATCGAAAAAATATTTGCTGAATTTCTTTCAGCGCAGGGCCAGGATCCCAAAGCAGAATTTTTTATTCCGATTATCGGCGACCGTTTTATCCGGGAGGGAAAGGGTCAGATCAAAATCATCCCGACCGCCTCCAGCTGGTTTGGGGTAACCTATAAAGAAGATGCACCGGGCGTTAAGGAGAGTCTGGATGCACTGGTTGCTGCGGGGGCTTATCCGGAAAAATTAGCAATGGACAATTGACAATTGACAATGGACAATTGACAATTGACAATGGACAGTTGATAATTGGCGACAATTCATTGTCCATTGTCAACTGTCCATTGTCAATTATCAATTATCAATAGCTTTTCACCATATAAATACATTCCTGAATTTTCTTGATCTGCTGAATGCGGTCAAGGGATTTTACGGAAGAACCCTGCGGTAAACGGATATTACTGTATGCGCTGTCCTTTTTGACTTCGTCTAAGGCATCGAGTATGTACCTGGAACGGATCGCAAATACGGCGCCCTGCGCTTCTGTTTGTTTATTGCTGAGGATACCGATCACTTCCCCGTTTTTGTCGAGTACAGGGCCGCCGCTGTTTCCGGGATTTGCAGCCACAGAAATCTGGCAGGAAAGGGTGTCTCCGCGAAAGCCTGTTTTGGCACTCAGGTAGCCTTCGCCATAAACAATTTCATCCCGGGGATAACCGAGGGTGAATATGGCTTCTCCCAGATCAATATTGCTCCGGCTGATGCCATAGGGTATGGCGGAGGGGGATTTATAATTGCTGTCAATGATTTTCAAAACCGCCAGATCAGAAGCCTGGTCGAGATAAATAATCATGGTTTTGAATTCCTGCCCTTTAATATTCTGAACACTCGTCACGGAAGCATTGCTTACCACATGCGCGTTCGTCAGCAGATAACCTTTCGGATCAATGAGGAATCCGGTGCCGCCAAATTTAAAGGCGGGTTCTGTATGATTTTTTGGAGGAGCCTGATTGATCTTATTATTGAGAGAATTTGTTCTCCTTTCCAGAACAGAGATTTGCCGCCTTAGGTTTTCGATTGAGCGGTTAGTGGTTTTTGGCGCAAAATAGTTGGTGATACCGCTAATGCTCAATGCCGTAATGCCGGCGATGGATGCTGCAACCGCTATCACTTTACGGTATTTAAGCCAGAGCCGCACGATCTTGGTTTCCCGAGCCTGTTTGATTTGTCCGGAGTCAAACAGGTCGTTATGAACATCCTGCAGGGTGGCTTTCAGATTCCTGCGGTCCCCGTATTTTTCCATCTGATGAAGGAAGACCGTATGTTCAACTACCATCTGGTCAACGCCCGGATTGTTTTTTCTGAGTTCTTCAAAAAATACCCTTTCCTCAGGAAGCATTTCCCCGTGGATATACCTTTCAATAGACTCTATCAGATTCAACTCTTCCATCTCTTTACGATTAAGGTTTTTTATATTGACCGAAGAATATTTTTTTCAATCGCATCAGGCACTTGTACTTCTGATTCTTCGCGTTTTCGGCATTTGTATAACCAAACTCCCGCGCAATTTCCGTCATGTTCTTTTTTTGCAGGTAGTAGGATTCCAGTAAGGATTTACAGGGCTCTCCCAAATACTGCATAGCTCTTTCCATCAATTCGAAATCCGCATTCCGGTGCTCATATCTCTCCAGGTCTTCCGCGATGCTGATTGTGTCCTCCGCATTGGCCAGATCGCCCGAAAACCGCTGGTTCATCTGCAGCCTTTTCAACCACATCCTGCGGCAAACCGCATAGATATAGGTCTTTAGCTGGGCGTGAAGTTCAAAGCTTCCGGATCTGGCTTTTTCATACAAAACGATCAGCGCTTCCTGGAAAATATCCTTTGCATCATCTGAAGTCCCACTGTTATTGATAATCAGGCTCTGAACCATGCTGTAATGGTCCCGGTAAATTGCCTCAATGGATTTCCGCTCGTTTTGCGCCAGTCCCTTCAATAGCCCTTGCTCATTGCTGTCCGTTGTCACGCAGTTGTCTATTTTAATACTGAAAGTAAAGATTCGTAACCCATAGTCCGGCAGAAAATTCAAAAAAGAAAGACTTCCTTGCCGGACTTCCCGGGTAACCCGTTAAAGTTAAAATGCTCGATATTAGTTACATATTGATAATCAGCATATTGTAATACGTTCTAAAAAATATTGCCTTTATTTTCATTTCGTTAAGGTTACTTTTTCGGAAACCCGGTATTAACCTAAAATCATTCACAAAAACACATTACAATGAAAAAACTTTTGGTTGTATTAGCAATTGGCTCGTTTGCAGCCTGTAACGGAAGTTCCAGTTCAGAAGCTAAAACTGATTCTGCAACAGAAACAGTTACAAATGCTGCTGATTCTGCAAAGACTGCAATTGATTCAACTGCCGGCGCTGCAAAAGACAGCATTAACGCTAAGGTTGACTCTGTAAAAAAATAAGCCCCCTTATATTGGCGAACAATCGTTAAAAGCCGTCCTTTTCAAAGGGACGGCTTTTTTACTTTTTACTTTTTACTTTTTATTTTGTTTTCTTCCGGAGATTTTCATCTATCGCATCCAGGAATTCCTCGGTATAGAGGTAATGGTCCCCGTGGGTTACTTTGCTGCCATATAAACAGACTGCCAGGTCCTTGGTCATTTTACCGCTCTCTACGGTTTCTATACAAACCTGTTCCAGTGCCTCGCTGAACCGGATCAGTTCTGTGTTCTTATCCAGCCTTCCCCGGAAAGCCAGTCCGCGGGTCCAGGCAAAAATGGAAGCAATCGGATTGGTGGAAGTCGGCTTCCCGTTCTGATGGTCGCGGTAATGACGGGTTACGGTTCCGTGGGCCGCCTCCGCCTCCAGCGTCTTTCCATCCGGCGTAATCAGCACAGAAGTCATCAGTCCGAGAGAACCGAATCCCTGCGCAATTGTATCGCTTTGTACATCGCCATCGTAATTTTTACAGGCCCATACAAAATTCCCGTGCCATTTCAATGCGCTTGCAACCATGTCATCTATGAGCCGGTGCTCATAGCTGATGCCTGCTTTCTGGAATTCGGCCCGGAATTCCTGCTGGTAGATTTCTTCAAAAATATCTTTAAACCTCCCGTCGTATTTTTTCAGGATGGTATTTTTAGTGGAAAGATAAAGGGGCCATTTTTTACTGAGCGCCATATTGAAGCAACTCCTGGCAAATCCTTTGATACTGTCATCCGTATTATACATGCTAAGCGCTACTCCCGGTCCTTTAAAATCATAGACATGAAATACGGTGGCTTCACTGCCATCTTCGGGCTCAAATGTCATGGTTAGTTTTCCCTTTCCGCTGATGACCGTATCGGTAGCGCGATACTGGTCTCCGAAAGCATGGCGGCCGACAATAATCGGAGCGGTCCAGTTGGGTACGAGCCGGGGAATATTTTTTATCACGATGGGTTCGCGGAATACGGTCCCGTCCAGGATATTCCGGATCGTACCGTTCGGGCTCTTCCACATTTGTTTCAGGTGAAATTCTTTCACCCTTGCTTCATCCGGGGTGATGGTTGCGCATTTAATGCCCACCCCGTATTTTGCAATGGCATGTGCTGCTTCCACCGTAATCTGATCGTTTGTCTGATCTCTTGATTCAATACCCAGGTCGAAATATTTAATATCCAGTTCGAGATAGGGTAAAATCAATTTGTCTTTGATGAATTTCCAGATGATCCGGGTCATCTCATCTCCATCCAGTTCCACGACCGGATGCTCCACTTTAATTTTCTTTGCCATGAGAACAGAATTTTTATTTCAAAAGTCAGCAAACCTACAGGAAATGATGCATTCTACAAAGCGGCCGGGCATCCGCGAATAAGAGTTGCCGTCAACGAATCGAGGAACGGAACAATATTTTTTCGCGCCTTCATCCTATATATTCCGACTGGTTAAAACGATATTATAAATTCACGATCAGCACCGGAATTCTGAGTTCGTGCCGGACGGTATTGACAGTTTCTCCGTAAATAAAATCTTTTAATCCGGTATGTCCGTGCGCGCCAATCACCAGCATTTCGGCCTGCTCTTCTTTCACTATGCGGACGATCTCCCGGCTGCGGTTAATATATCCGAGCCGCGTGATGGCGTGGTATTGATCTGCCTTCAGTGTTTCCTCATATTTGTCCAGCCTTTCCTGGTCGTTCCGGGTTTCCAGATCGTCACTTTGCTTACCCAGCATCCGGGCGGAAGCGCTTTCTACAATATGGATCAGAATATAGGTGCTTTCCGTTCCTCCCTGACCAATGGCAAATGCCAGGAGCTTTTCATCGTGCCCGCTGAAATCCAGGGCAACCGCGATCTTCCTGAATTTCGGAATCTCAAGCCGGCTGATGATGGATTCTTTTCCGTGCATGGCAGTTTCTGTATGAGGAGGTTTACCGGTCCAGGGATGAATGAAAACATATAAGAGCAGGCCAATGGCAGCAAGCGCAACAACGGTAAGCAATATTTTCCAGATCAGGTTACCCGGCTGACTGAAAAAGGCACTCCCTTCTTCAATCACAAGTTTCATATTCAGAAAAACAAGTAAGGAAGCAATGGCCCACGCAAAGAATTTCGTGATTTTATTGATGGTGAATATGCCCATGGTTTTTTTATTGCTCACGAAGTGGATCAGGGGAATTACGGCAAAGCCCAACTGAAGACTGAGGATCACCTGACTCAGCACCAGCAATTGGTCAACCTGCTGCTCGCCGGCAATTCCAATTACAATCACAGCCGGAATTATCGCGAGCATCCGGGTAATCAGCCTGCGCAGAATGGGATTTATGCGGAGATGCAGATGACCCTCCATGATGATTTGCCCGGCCAGCGTGCCGGTAACTGTTGAACTTTGTCCCGCGGCAATCAGGGCCACAGCAAACATAACAGAAGCTATTTTGGAACCCAGTAAGGGGGATAATAATTCATGCGCCTCCCGGATGGAAGCCACTTCGGCATGGCCGGACTTGAAGAAAACCGCTCCGGCCAGGATCAGGATGGCCGCATTGACCAGAAAAGCCATATTGAGCGCGATGCTGCTGTCCAGAAAATTCAGCTTTAAAGCCTTCCGGATAAAGCCTTCTTCTCTTTTTATTTTCCTCGTCTGCACCAATGCCGAATGCAGATAGAGATTGTGTGGCATAACGGTAGCTCCGATAATGCCAATGGCGATATACAGGGCTGCGCTGCTGGGAAGAGTAGGAATTAATCCCCGGCTGATTTCTCCGAAATGCGGGCGCGCCATCAGAATTTCCAGTAAAAATGAAATTCCGATCACGGCGATCAGGCCCAGAATGAACATTTCTATTTTACGCATGCCCAGCTTCTGCAGGGAAAGCAGCAGAAAAGTGTCCAGGGCAGTAATGATCACGCCATAAATGAGAGGCAGTCCCGTTAACAGCTGAATGCCGATAGCCATTCCCAGCACTTCCGCCAGGTCGCAGGCGGTAATAGCCACTTCGGCCAGGATATAGAGGCAGAAGTTGATGGGTTTTGGATAGGTCTCCCGGTTGGCCTGCGCCAGGTCCCTCCCCCGTACGATACCCAGGCGGGCGGAAAGGCTTTGGAGGAGCAGGGCCATCAGATTACTCATCAGCAGTACCCAGAGCAGGGCATATCCGAACCGGCTGCCACCGGCAATATCCGTCGCCCAGTTTCCCGGGTCCATATATCCCACACTCACGAGGTAAGCGGGTCCGAAAAAAGAAAAAACCTGTTTCCAGCGGGAGCCGTTCCGGCTAACATCTACGGTACCGTGTACTTCGCTGAGAGAAACATATTGAGATTCGGTCTGCTTCATGAAATCCTTCCTGGTATTTTTCGCCAACCGGTTTTACAGGGCCGATTTGAACAAATCTAAAATATGTTCGGAATAGTGACTAAAAATATTACCCGGGCGCAGTTATTGCCGAATCTTTACTTTTGATTTTAAATCGGGGTTCATGG
>Ga0070682_100002082_pt1 | contig 11128 bp, 10 predicted proteins | sample KBSC63LmetaG_FD_64668 | JGI IMG/M metagenome (GOLD analysis project Ga0070682, IMG submission 64668) | Corn rhizosphere microbial communities from Kellogg Biological Station, Michigan, USA - KBS C6-3L metaG | ecosystem: Host-associated > Plants > Roots > Rhizosphere | place: USA: Michigan... | reverse complement strand
ACCCTGGCCTCGATCGGCTTTCTCGGCACCCTGTACGCCATCTCGCTGTACTACCAGGACGGCCGCGGCCTGACCGCGCTTGGTTCCGGCCTGAGCACCTTTCCCGAGGCCATCGGCGTCATGATCGGCGCGCAGCTGGCCAGCCGGGTGCTCTACCCGCTCCTGGGGCCCCGCCGGCACATCACCATCGGGCTGGCAGGCGCCGCCGCTTCCATGGGCCTGCTGTCCCTGCTGGACGCCCACTCCAGCCTGTGGTGGCCCCGCCTGCTGATGTTCACCATGGGCTTGTCCATGGGCCAGGTGTTCGTGCCCACCCAGGCGGCAGCATTCGCCACCATCTCGCCCGAGGCGACCGGCAAGGCCTCGACGATGTTCAACGCCGCGCGTCAGGTCGGCGGCGCCATCGGCGTCGCCCTGCTCACCACGGCCATCGTGCTGATCGGAGCGACCCACCTCGTCGCCGGGCACGAGGTAGCCAACCTGACCGCTTACCGGATCGCCTTCCTGATCGCCGCCGCCTTCTGCCTGGCCGGGATAGCGTCCGCCCTGACCATCCACGACGCAGACGCCGCCGCTACCATCCCCAGCCGTCGCTACCATCCCCACTGGCCCGCACACGCGATCGCCCGGGTCTGGCACCACCCCGCAGCCAGGCCAGACGACCAAGCCGCCGCATAACGGCCTAGGTCATCAGGTCGACGTACCTCTGGATGGCGGGACCGACGAGCTCGACCACTTCGTCGTCCGTCATCGAGGCGATCGGTTCGATTCGCCAGGCGTACCGGGTCATGGCCAGGCCGCCGAGTGCGAGGTGCTTTGTCCTTTCATCGTGGTACTAAGCGGCCCTCACGGTCGCGCCCGCGGGTCGCTGGGCTGACGCGGCAGGCTGGACTGCGGGGTCGGTGAGGGTGAGCTCGGCTAGCAGCACGCGACGTCGTCGTCGAGTTGGCGGCGGGTGTGCGCGCGCAGCCGGTCCAGCAGTTCGTCGGCGGCTGCTTGCAGGTCGGGTCGGCTCAGCGCCTGGATCTGCTGGTCCACCCGGAAGAACCGGCCCGCCCGGTCACGGGCCTCACCTCAATCGGGTCAGGCAACCGGCCTGCCACGCATACGTCCAGCGTCACCGGGACAAGCGAGCGCCGGAGCTGATGCCGAGCGTGGCGAACACCCTCCGCAGTTTGGCCAGGCCGGGCTTGATTCAGTCATCGTGGCATGACCGTTGGCTCGAATGACGATGGCGCGGTTGGTGGCGAGTTACTGGTCGTCGGTCAGGACCCGGAGTCCTTCGAGTTCGACGTCGAGGTAGGGCTTAGCGGTCCGGCCTGTGGCCGGGTCCTTCGGCAGGGAGTTGATCAGGGCGAGCGCCTGAGTGGCCGTGACGTCGCGACGGGCCCGGCCCTCGCTTTGAGCCAGGTCCCATAGCCGGGCCAAACGGAATCTATGAATCTGAATCCGGGGAATAGGGATGTCGATGGCACGGCCGACAGTCGCTCCGGCGTCGATCGCGATGACGCCCGCCTCGACCATGTCTGTCACGTGCGGTCCGACCATGACCAGGCCGAGCATCCGGCCGACCCGGGTCTCGTGGATCGACGTGACCCAGCCGGCGTGCTCGTCCTGCATCACGGCACGCGCGTTTGCGATCCAAGGAAACAAGCCGGTCGCGACGTCCTCACCGTGCTGCTGGCGGGCTTGCTGCTCGGGTAAGAGCGACGCTGGCGATTACCGGTTCGGTGTAGATAGGGCGGAGGACGGCGCGGTCGCCGACGACGGCCTGGTGAGCGCCCAGGCTCAGCAGGCGCTCGGTCTCGGCGTCGAGGGTATGGCTGAGACGTCGAGGTGCAGGCGGTTCTTGTCGGTCTTCGGCTCCAGCACCTTGTTGAACGTCATACGTGGCCCGCTGGTATCGCCGTCGCCCGGGAGCAGGACCGCGTGCTCGGAAGTGGGTCCTCGGCAACCTGCCGCCCCAGGACATCGGCCCAGAACCGGACCAGGACAGCGGCATCGGCGCAGTCAAAGGTGACTGCGAACAGCGCATCGCTCACGGTTGGCATTTCCTGTCATGAGTCGGCATCGGCTGTACGGGCCGCGGGGGTCAGATGGCGGTGCGGCCGCCGTCGGCGGCGATGACCGTTCCGGTGATGTAGCTGGCCTTCGGGGAGGCGAGGAAGGCGATCACGCCAGCGATCTCGCCGGGCTGGGCGGCCCGGGCCAGCAGGGTCGTGGCGCCCAGCGTCTCGATGCGGTCCGGGGCGGCTCCGCTGGTCAGGACCGGCCCGGCGGCGACGGCATTGACCCGGACGCCTGAGGGACTGAACTCGGCCGCCCAGGAACGGGTCATCGCCGCCAGGGTCGCCTTGGTCGCGCTGTAGGCGGCCCCGCCGGCCAGGCCGATCTGGCCGGCCATACTCCCGGTGCTGATGATGCTGCCGCTGCCCCGGATGGCCATCTTCGGGCCCAGCGCGGCGACCAGGAAGTACGCCGCCCGGACGTTGGCCGCAAAAAGCCGGTCGAAGGTCGCCACGTCGAGTTCCGCGGTCGGCCCGAACCACGAGAAGCCGGCGTTGTTGACCAGCACGTCGACCGAGCCCGCCTGCTCGGCGAGGTAGTCCACCTGCGCCGGGTCGGTGAGGTCGGCCGCCACGAAGCGGGCCTTGCCGCCCGCCGCGGTGACCGCGCCGGCCACCGCGGAGCCGCGGCCGACGTCCCGGCCGTGCACGACGATCTCGGCGCCGTGCCGACCGAGCTCTTCGGCCGCGGCCCGGCCGATACCCGAGGTGGCCCCGGTCACCAGGGCACTGAGGCCCTCCAGGTACCGCTGATCGTTCATCGGTGGGACGTTCATCTCGGGATCCCTTCGCGATCGTGTCTGGTGGTCATCCTGCAGAGCAATGCCGCAGCCGGGTATCGGTAGCGTGACTGCAAATTGCGGATGCCAACGGCGATTTGCAGTCAGGTTGCGGATACCTTCCCTAAAGGCCGTGCTCCATGGTCGGAGCAAGGGGCCATGGGCATACGGGCATGCCGAACGTAACCTCGCCCTCCTGCGCCAACTCGAAGCCGAAACCCGGCAACGGCTCGAGAGCCTGGACCAGCCGGATCCCGAGCAGTCAGCCTGCCTGCAGCAGGAAGACGCTGCTGTCCTGGTACCCGGTTACGCCAGCGACCAGGCGCTCCCGCCTGATGCCGAACGGCAGTTCGCCGCCCGGATGGGCGCCACCACCGTCGAGATCCCGTCGAGCCACGTCGCGATGGTCTCCCACCCCGGTGAGGTGGCCCGGCTCATCGAGACCGCTGCCGAGGCCGTGCTGGCCACGAGCTAGAGCGGATCCGTGATCCTCGTAGTAGATCCGGATGGCGGCTGAGTAAACGGCGTGGCTATCACCTGTGGTTCGGACACGCAGGGAATCTTCCATAACATCAGAATCCCGTATAACACCTGCTGCGGCGGGACGGCCCGGCGACCATGGCCGGGCCGTCCCGGAATTCCAGCACGTGCCGCAGCCGACGTGTCCGACCCACGCGGTGCACGAGAACGATGCGATGGTTCAGGGGCTCCTCTCCATTTCGCCGCGCTCTTTCGTATCGTGGGCCTCTTTCGAGTTGTCGGCCTCGTTCATGCTGTCAGTTTGCTGCATGTCGTCGGTTTCCTGCATGTCGTCGGCCTCGTTCATGTCGCCGGTCCCCATTCCTGTTCCTTCCATGTCAATACTCCGTTCTGATTCCGCGTTGGATTGCTTTCAAGGCCCTGATCGCGCCGGTGATCGAGACACCAGCCTCCATAACATCGTGCGCTCTCAGGATGTCGGCGGGTATCCGATACGTGACTGCACTCGGCCGCGCTAGGCGCCGATAGCGGCCTGGATTAATGGACGAGAGTAAGCGTCCTCACGGTCGACCGTCAGAGTGAACGCGACGCTATTACTTTCGCCCTGGACAGCATCATCCTGGCCTGTACGTTCCTATATCCCAGGTTGGTGACCCGAAGACAACTCAGCGCCTTGGGCAGGAGGATTGAGCGCCGAATCTAGAGAGGAGCATTGCTTTCGGCGTTCTCGTGTGCCGATGGGGGTGTGCTGGCGCTGGGGATCACGTCGCGTAGCTGGTGGCGGTCGGCCACGCCAAGCTTGGGGAAGGACCGGTACAGGTGCGAGCTGACGGTGCGCGGAGAGAGGAAGAGCCGGTCACCGATTTCGCGGTTGGTCAGGCCTTCACTGGCCAGGCGGACGATCTGGCGCTGCTGGGGGGTCAGCTTCGAGAGGCCGCCCGGATCGCTGGGCGCGTCGGCGACGGCCACTCCGCACGCTCTGAGCTCGGCCTCGGCCCGCTGCGCCCAGGACCGGGCCTGCAGCCGCCGGAAGGTTCCCAGGGCCTGGGTCAGGACGGGCTTGGCGTCGTTGATCCGGCGGCGCCGCCGCAGCCATTCGGCGTAGCCGAGGCGAAGCTGGGCGCGCTCGAATGGCCACTGGTCTCCAGCGGGATCAGAGAGCGCCTTGTCGAAATGGGCTTCGGCCCCGTCCGGGTCGGCGAGAATGCCCCGCGCCTGGGCGATGAGCTGGTTCAGCCGGGGAGAAGCCGGTCCGTCTAGATGGCTGAGCGCCCGCTCCAGGACGTCTTGTCCTTCCATCCGCCGGTCGGCGCGGACCGCGGCAGCGGCGAGATCGGCTACGCCCAGGTAGGAGAAGATGTTGTGGACGGGCGCGCCTTCCTCGCTGAACAGTTGGCGCAGCTGGGTGAAGGCCTGAAGATGGCTGCCGTCGGCCAGGGCGGCGACACCGAGGGCCCGCCGGGCCCGGGCGGCCAGTAGCCCGGATCCGGCCAGGTCGGCGTGGGCGAGCACCGGGTCGGCACGCCTGCGGGCCGCGGCGGAGTCGGTGCGCAAGGCCAGCACGGTAGCCGCGATCAGATCGGCGGCCCCGGCGACGAGTTCCATGTGGTTGGCCTCGGCCAGGTCGGCGGCTTCGGCGGCCGCCTCCAAGGCGTCGTCCCAGCGTCCCAGGTCGATATACGCCCACCCCAGCGCGGTCAGGCCCGGGCTGCTGGTGCCCTGCTCGCCGGGCGCCTGGAGGCGTTGCATGGCGTCCTGCAGCATGGTGACCGCCAGCGCGGATTCATCCAGGAGCCACGCCGCGGAACCGGTTCGCCACAGAGCGGCCTCGTCCAGGGGAGAACCGCTGATCTGGTGCAGGTCCCGGACGAGCTCGCTTCTGCTGCCGAACGGGTCGGTGCAGGCCCGGATCCAGAGCCTGTGCGGTTCGTAGCTCGCCGATGGCGCTCGCTGAGCTTCCAGGAATTCAAGGACGCGGCTGACGGCCCGGCGGCAATGGGGCGCGCCTGAATGGCAGACCACGATGGCGGCATCCGCGAGGGCGTCCCATGCGAGAGCTGGCTGGTCACGTGCTGCCGCCTCGGCCACAGAGATGAGCGCCGCCCGTGCGGCTGAGCGCTGGCCTGAGTAGGCCAGCGCCCACCCCGCGTCGCGGCGGGCGGTCATCCGCAGTAGCGGGTCGGTGGTGACGGCCAAGGCTCGGGAGGCAAGGTCCTGGACCCAGTCCGCTTGACCGGTCGGAATAGCGATCGAAGCGGCCGCCACCAGCCGCCGGGCCTGGTTGGCGTAGACCGGGCTGAGTTCGGCCGCGCGTTCCATGGCCAGCGCGGCGGCGGCCGCTCCGCCGCGGTGTTGCGCCTGGGCGGCGGTGGCCTCCAGCAGAGAAGCCACCTCCTCATCGGGCTGCAGTGCCGCGGCGGCCAGGTGCCAGGCCCGCCGGTCCGGCTGGTTGTGCAGGGCCCGGGCGAGCTGGCGGTGCGCTGCGGCACGCTGCGCGAACGGCGCGGAGTGGTAGATGGCGGAACGGACGAGAGGATGGGAGAACCGCAGGCCGGCCCGGTCGAGGGTGACTAGGCCCTCTCGCTCGGCCGGGGCGAGGGTCAGCGCATCTGGCCCGCCACCGTGGCTGGCTGCTGCGGTCAGCTCGGAGCCGTCCGCCACGGCGGCCAGCAGCAGGGCAGCTTGCGTCCGCTCGGGCAGGGCTACGAACCTAGCGGCTATGACGGCGCTCAACCGGTCAGTCAGCGGCAGCGGCTCGGCGTCCCAGCGGCGGCTGGCGGCAGGATCCTCGGCGATCACCTTGGCCAGCTCGATCAGCGCCATGGGATTACCCTCGGCCTGGGCGAGTACCTGCGACCGGGCCCGTCCGCGGGGCGGGACAGGCTGCGCGCCCAGCAGCCGGCCGGCGTCGGCCGCCGATAGCGGACCGAGATTCAGCTCCGGGAAGCCACGGTCAAAGCCGGGTGGCGGGGCCTGGCCCCGGGCACCCAGAAGAACCACGACCCGTTCGGCGTCCAGGCGGCTGGCGGCGAACGCCAGGGCGTCCAGCGAGCTGCGGTCCAGCCACTGAGCGTCGTCGGCGACCACGAGAATCGGTGATCGCTCGGATAGATCCGACAGCAGAGTCAGGACGGCGACCCCGGTCAGCAGCGGGTCGCCGGCAACGGGGTCCGCGGCCAGGCCGAGCGCCCCCCGCAGCGCCTGGGCCTGCCGGCCGGGGAGGGCGTCGGTGCGGGACAGCACCGGCCGCAGGAGCTGATGCAGCCCGGCGAACGCGAGCTTGGACTCCGATTCCCAGCCTGTGACCGACAGGACCGGCATGCCCGCCGACCGGGCCCGGCCGACAGCGTCGGCCAAGAGCACCGTCTTGCCCATGCCCGCCTCGCCGGTAACGACCAGAACCTGGCTGGCCTGCGGGACCGGGTCCACCAGCCCGCGTAGCCGGGCCAGGTCTGCTTCCCGGCCGATAATCGGTGCGGGCTGCTGTGATGGGGGTTCACCGGAGCCTGGCATGTACCTGTCCTCTCGGCCACGGCGTGTTCGTCGACGCCGTCCCCAGGCTCAACAGCGACCGTAGGCCGGGCATGCCGCCGGCCGCAAAGTGCAGTCACCCGACGGATACCTCTTCCGTAGCGGGGCTAGCCGGCGATCAGGTCGAACTCGTTGCCCTCAATGTCGGCGAAGGTGGTCCAGCGAGCCTGGTCCGTCTTCATGTCACGGAGCCTGCGGGCGCCCAGCCTCAACAAGCGCTCTGTCTCGGCGTCGAACGTGTCGCTGATCAAGTCGAGGTGAAGGCGGTTCTTGACGGTCTTCGGCTCCGGCACGACGTTGAACACGACAAGTGGCGAGCCGGTATCCGTGCGGTCGGCGAGCAGGACCGCGTGCCCGGGAGTGGAATCTTCCGCCACCTGCCGTCCGAGGACATCGGCCCAGAACTGGGCCAAAGTCAGAGGGTCGGCACAGTCAACGGCGACTCCGACCAGCAAACTGCTCATCTCTCGTCCTTTCCGCTGAGTACCTCAACCACGCAGTGGCGACGGATCGCAAGGGTGAGGACCTCGGTGAGGAACCACGGTCCGTTCGGAAATAAAAGATCTCTTTCCCGGTACGGAATGACGGGTGCTAGCCCGTCACGTGCCTGCGGCTTGCGGTTCGTCTGTGCCGTTTACGAAGAATAGGCGCCGGCGCACTGCGACCTGCCGGAAAGCCAGCGCTTTGGCGTATTCAGGTGAGTTGTACCACGCGTGAGCCTGCCGCAGGCTAGGAAACGCGGCGATGTTGATCTGCAGGTCTTCCGGCTGGTTCCAGTCGGCTTCTTCGACTTCGGGGCGCGCGCCGCGTGTAAGGTACCGCCCGCCGTGCCGGGTGATCTCACGCGAGGCGATCTCCTTGTAGCGTTCCCACCGTTCCGGGTCCAGGACCTGCACCTGGGCCACCATGTAAACAGTCATGGCATCCTCCGGCGTCCGTGTTTCAATGGTCAGGCAATGGCCAGTACTTCGACCTCAAGGAGCGCGCCGGGGACAAACAAGCGGGATACCTCAACGGTTGTGACGGTCGGCGGCGTCCCGGTGAAACGTGCCGCTCGCACTTTGCCGTATTCGGGAAGCTGGCTCATGTCGGTGAGGTAGGCGCGGATATTGACCACATCGGCGAGGGTAGCGCCGTGGGCGGCCAAGATCGCGGTGATGTTGTCCATGATGTATTCCGCTTGGGCGCCCATGTCGTTGCTACCAACGATTTTACCGTCGGCGTCGATGGCGGCTTGGCCCGATAGTTGCAGCATGGTCTTATCGCCGAGTTCAGCACGCGCGACGTGGGAGTACTGGCCGGCCGGGGCGGGGACGGTCGCGGGGTTGTCGAAGCTGACCATGATGGCGGCCTCCGTCGGGATTCGTGGTGTTCTGGTTGCCTCACGGGGCTGTCCTTGGTGAGGAGCTACCTCCATCCTGGGGGGCGCCGGATCGCCCCGGTATGCGCCGGATGACTGCACTTGGCGGATTCCTGCCGTCGGGCAGGACCCGGGGTCGCCCAGCCAGCATGCCCGCGGCGAAAAGGCAGCCGTTGAGCACGAATAGCGCCGCCACCGGCAGGTCCCAGCTGCCGGTAGCGGAGTGCAGCAAGCCCAGCTCTAGCGGGCCGACGCTCGCCACCAGATAACCGGCGGCCTGCGCCAGCGAGGACAGCGAGGCGGCGGATACCGGGTCAGGCGCCCGCGCAATCGTGAAGAAGATCGCCAGGGCAAGCGCGGCGCCCTGGCTGATTCCGAGGATGAGGACCCACGCCGCGGCGCTGCCCAGCGGCGCGTAGAGCGCGCCCGCCAGACCCGCCGCCAGCCCGGCCGCGACGGCGACGGCGAGCACGCGCTGCCCGTGCAGTCGCTGCGCGACCACGGGAACGAGCGAGGCCGCGAAGTTGCCCAGTACCATGAGCGAGAGCAGGTTACCCGCGGTCTCGGGCGTAGCACCCCGGTCGCGGAGGATCGTGGGAAGCCAGGACAGCGTGGCGAAGTACAGCAAGCTTTGCAGTCCCATGAACGCGGTGACCTGCCACGCCAGCGCGGACCGGTAAACCGCGGCACTCCTGGCCCGGGCCGGGACCACCGCACGGATCGTGTGCCGCGCCTGCGGCAGCCAGAGCAGGGTGGCCAGCGCCGCCGGCAGGGCGATCCAGCCGAGGACCAGCCGCACCGAGCCGCCGCTGGCCTGGTAGAGCGGCACGCTCAGCAGCGAGCCGGTGACCGCGCCCAGCGACAGCGCCGTCAGGTAGATCCCGATCAGCAGGCCGGCGCGGCTCGGCCAGCGTCGTTTACTGAGGCTGGACAGCAGTACGTTCATCACCGCGATCGCGCTCGACGCCAGCACCGTGCCGGGGAACAGCATCGCTCCTGGCCACAGCCCGCGCAGCAGCAGCCCGCAGGTCAGCACGGCGGCTGCGGCCAGCAGGACCCGCTCCTCGCCGAGCCGCCTGCTCAGCCACGCCGCGAACGCCGAGACCACGCCGAAGCAGATGACCGGCGTAGCGGCCAGCAGTGACACGGTCGCCGTCGAGAGCCCGAGCTCGGACTGGATCTCCGGGTAGACCGGCGGCAGGCTGGTGATCGGTCCGCGGAGGTTGAACCCGAGCGCGGCGACCCCGATGATCAACAGGGCTTGGTTTCGTTCGGCGTGCCGGTAGGCCACTTCCACGCTTTGACTGTGCGGCCCGATGCCGATAGCGGGGTATCCGCGCTCTGACTGCACTTCCGCGCAGGGAGCGGCCGGCCCGGCGCGGTGCAGTCAGGCTTCGGATACCGTCCCGCCCGTCCTGAGGCAACCCTGGCGTCATGGCTCAGTTCACGCGGGATGCGGTCCCGACGAGCGAGCGCCGATGACGATCCTCAAGTGGGGGGCGGCGACCGGGGCAGCCAGCGGACCTGCCCAGCGGCCGGCGCTACCGCCGGCGGCCGCGTTCTGGCTGGTGGCCGGGGCATGGTTCCTGCTGCTGTTCGCGGCGGCGGCCCCATCGCCGCTGTATGGCGTCTACCAGGCTCAGTGGCGGTTCTCGGCGATCACCCTGACCGCCGTCTTCGGCGTCTACGCCCTCGGGCTCCTGGTCGCTTTGCTGGTGTTCGGGTCGGTGTCGGACTACCTGGGGCGCCGCCGCGTCATCTCGGCGGCCATGGCGGCGGGCGCGGGCGCATGCGGGCTGTTCCTGGCGGCGAACGACGTGGGGCTACTGTTCGCAGCCCGGACCCTGACGGGCGCTGCCGTCGGCACCGCGGCCAGTGCGGCTGGCGCAGCGCTGATCGACCTGCAGCCCGAGGGCAGCGGGCGCGCGCCAGTTGTCACCGGCGCCGCCAACCTGCTGGGCCTGGGCATCGGCGGGCTGGGTACCAGCGCGCTGGTCCAGTACGGGCCGGCCCCCACGCACCTGATCTGGTGGCTGCTGCTCGGCGCCTTCGCCGTCGGCGCCGCGGCCGTGATGGCGATCCCGGAAACAGCGGCCGAGCGGCCGGGCGTCCTGGCCTCGCTGCGGCCACGGATGGCCGTGCCGCGGCAGGCACGCGGGACGTTCGCGGTGGCCCTGCCGTATATGATCGCGGCGCCTGCGCTCAGCGGCTTTTACCTGTCCCTGGGCCCGTCGCTGGCCGCGCAGGTGCTTGGCTCGCGGGACCTACTGTGGGGCGGCCTGGTGATCTTCCTGGTGACCGGGATCGCGGCCGTGGGCACGGTCGCGCTGCGCGGCATCAGCGGCCCCGCAGCCATGCTGGCCGGCTGCCTGGCCCTGCTCGCCGGCGCCGTGATAAGCCTCGCCGCGATTGAAACGGCGTCGGCGGCCGCCTTCCTGGCCGGCACCGCGGTGGCCGGCGCGGGCCTCGGGATCGGGTTCATCCTGTGCGCCTACCGTATCCTGACCCAACTCGCCGAACCCGGCCAGCGCGCCAGCCTGATCGCCGCCATCTGGATTGTCTTCTTCCTGGCGTTCAGCGTCCCCGTGGTGATCGCCGGCGTAGCCGCCACGCGCTTCGGCCTGCACCAGACCTCCGTGGTCTACTCCGGTGCTCTCGCCGTGCTCGCCTCGGCAGCTGCGGGCAGCTTCTTCCTGCACAGGCGCCCGAGCCGCGAACAGTTCAGCCCAAAGGACAAACGCGCATGACAGCATCCGCACCGGTGCCCGTCGTTAACCTCAACGATCACGCGGCAGGGGCGGCCTACCTGATGGAGCATGCCGACGCGACCGCCCTCGTCGTCCTGGACGGCCAGTGGCCCGGCCGACCGGTCGGAAGCATCACCAAGGCTGACCTCGTCCGGGCGGCAGCGG
>Ga0070682_100002080_pt1 | contig 11128 bp, 10 predicted proteins | sample KBSC63LmetaG_FD_64668 | JGI IMG/M metagenome (GOLD analysis project Ga0070682, IMG submission 64668) | Corn rhizosphere microbial communities from Kellogg Biological Station, Michigan, USA - KBS C6-3L metaG | ecosystem: Host-associated > Plants > Roots > Rhizosphere | place: USA: Michigan... | reverse complement strand
AGCGGGTGCAGGTCGCGGAAGCCGGGCAGCCCGACGACACGCTCGTTGACGCGGGGGTTGTACTTCATCGTGCACGACCCGAGCGGGTAGAAGCCCGTGTCGATCCCGAAGTTGCGGTCGGCGAGCGCGGTGAAGTGGCGGACGATCTCGTTCTCGGGGACCTCGGGGAGCCGCGGCGGCGCTTCGCGCAGGAGCTCCGCCGGAATCTTCGGCACGGGCAGGTCGTACGACGGCACGCGGCCGGCGCGGCGCCCGGGCTGGGACTTCTCGTAGATCAGCTCCATCGCGCGCACCTTCTGCCGGCAGACCAAGAGGGGCGAGGCTGAAGCCACGCCCCGGTGCCCATGGCCTCAGGGCGTGGCTTCAGCCTCGCCCTCCTTCCTTCCCCGCTCACGCGCACACCTCCGCCAGCACCTCGGCCAGCCGGTCGACGTCGGCGGGCGTGCGCTTCTCCGTGAGCGCGACCAAGAGCACGTCGTCGAGCCCGGGGTAGTCGCGCCCGAGCGGGTAGCCCGGATGGACGCCGTGCTCACGGGCGCGGGCGACGACGTCACGCGCGGGGATCGGCGTGCGGAACGCGATCTCCTTGAAGTGCGGACGCTCGAAGGCGACGGGCAGCCCGACCCGCTCCTTCGCGTACGCGGCGAGCGCGGTGCAGGTCTCGCCCAGCTCGCGGAGACCCTCCGGGCCGAGCCAGCACAGCGTGATGAGACCCGCGAGCGCGAGCAGCGTCTGGTTCGTCGTCATGTTCGACGTCGCCTTCTCCCGGCGGATGTGCTGCTCGCGGGTCTGCAGCGTGAGAACGAAGCCGCGCTTCCCTTCGAGGTCGGTCGTCTCGCCCACGATCCGACCCGGCATCCGGCGGATGAACTCGGTGCGCGCGGCGAGGAACCCGTAGTGAGGCCCGCCGTAGGACTGGTAGTTGCCGATCGACTGCCCCTCGCCGATCGCCATCGCGCAGCCGTAGTTGCCGGGCGCCTCGAGCAGGCCGAGCGAGGCGAGGTCGACGTGCGCGACGGGGAGCGCCCCGGCGTTGGCCGCCGCCGCGACGAGCTCAGGCGCCGGCTCGAGGCAGCCGAAGGCGTTCGGCTGCTGGAAGATCACGAGCGCGGCATCGTGCGCGGCGTCCGCAAGAGCTGCGGGATCGGTCGTGCCGCCATCGTGCGGGACCTCGACGACCTCCATGCCGAACCCCGGCGCGTAGGTCTTCACGACCTGGCGCACCTGCGGGTTGAGCGTCTCCGCGAGCACGACCTTCGTGCGACCCGTGTGGTGGCGCGCGATGAAGCATGCGTCGGCGGCGACCGTGGCGCCGTCGTAGCCCGACGCGTTCGACACGTCCATCCCCGTCAGCTCGCAGATCGCGGTCTGGTACTCGAAGATCGCCTGCAGGACGCCCTGGCTCATCTCCGGTTGGTATGGCGTGTACGCAGTGAGGAACTCGCCGCGGGAGAGAAAGGTGTCGGCGATCGCAGGGACGTAGTGGTCGTAGATCCCCATCCCCAGGAAGCTCAGCTCGCGCGAGGTGTCGGCGTTGCGCTCGGCGAGCTCCTCGAGGTGGCGGACGAGCGCCGCCTCGGGCAGCGCCTCCGGGACGTCGAGCGCGCGCCCGAAGCGCACCCCCTCGGGGATCTGCTCGAAGAGGTCGTCGATGGAGTCGACGCCGATGGCGTCGAGCATCGCAGCGAGGTCCGCGTCAGTAAGGGAGAGATATCCGGCAGTGCTCATGCGCTACAGCTCGGCGATGTGCGCCTGGTATGCCCCCGCGTCCAGCAGCTGGTCGGCCTCGCCCGGGTCGGCGAGCCGGATCCGGACGAGCCAGCCCTCCCCGTAGGGGTCCTCGTTGACGGTCTCGGGCTCGTCGATCGCCTTCTGGTTCACCTCGAGCACCTCGCCCGAGAGCGGCGCGACCACGTCGGAGACCGCCTTCACCGACTCGACCTCGGCGTACGACCCGTCCTTCGCGACCCTCACGCCGACCTCCGGGCCGTCGAACAGGACGAGCTCGCCGAGCGAGTCCTGCGCGTACCACGTGATGCCGAGCACGGCCTCGTCGCCATCGATCCGGGCCCAATCGTGCTCCGGGTGGTACCGGAGGTCGTCGGGGTAGCTCTCACTCGCTGCCACTGGCTCTCACTGCTCCTTCCGGTAGATCGGTTTCTTGACGACGCGGGCGCGGCGGAGCTTGCCGCGCACGTCGATCACGAGCTCGGTGTCGGGAGCGGCCTGCGCGACCGGGACGTAGCCCATGCCGATGCCGACGTCGAGGGACGGCGACTGCGTCCCCGACGTGACCTCGCCGCCGCCCTCGATCGGCATCCCCGGCCGCGGGATCGCCTTCTCCTCCATCACGAACGCTGCGAGCCTCCGCTCCGGCCCCTCTGCCTTGACGCGCCGGAGCACATCCGCGCCCGTGAAGTCCGTGTCGAGCGCGCACGTCCAGGCGAGCCCCGCCGAGATCGCGTCGGTGTCCTGCGTGATGTCGTTCCCATGGAGGGGGTAACAGACCTCGAGGCGCAGCGTGTCGCGCGCGCCGAGCCCCGCCGGGACGACCCCTCGAGCGATCACGGCGTCCCAGAGCGCGACCGCGTCGTCCGCGGCGCACATCAGCTCGACGCCCTTCTCGCCGGTGTAGCCGGTGCGGCAAACCATCACCTCCACCCCGTCGATCTCGCCCATCGCGTGCGTGAAGGCCGGCGCGTCAGCGAGGTCCAGCCGCTCGAGGGAGCGCGGTCCCTGGACAGCGACGAGCGCGTACTCGTCCGATGCGTCGCGCACCTCCGTCCCGCGCGCCTCCCGCTCCTTGAGCCATCCGTACGCGGCCTCCCTGTTGCCGGCATTGACGACGAGCAGGTAGTGGCCGAGACGCATGCGATACACGATCAGGTCGTCCACGATCCCCCCGCGCTCGTTCGTGAGGAGGGTGTACTGAGCCTCGCCGTCCGAGATCCGGTCGAGGTCGTTCGAGAGCATCCCCTGGAGGAACTCGGCGGTCATCGGTCCCTCGACGTGCAGCTGTCCCATGTGCGAGACGTCGAACGCGCCGGCGTCGGCGCGAACCGCGAGATGCTCGGGAATGACGCCGGTGTACTGCACGGGCATCTCCCATCCGGCGAAGGGCACCATGCGCGCCCCCGCTTCGACGTGGCGTTCGTAGAGTGGCGTTCGGCGCAGGGCGGCGCTCACGGGCGCGACAATAGCCGGTCGACGGCAGCGCGAGTCGGTCCTCGGGGAGCCGGTTGAAACGCGCGTCAGTCGCGGAGGAAGCTCGGGACGTCGATCTCGGTCTCCTCCCCGCGCGGACGCGGATCGAAGCTCGGGACCGGCGACTCCGACGAGCTCGTCGCCGACGTGGCCGTCGCCGGCTCGACGCGCTTGCGCCGCGGCCGTCCGCCGCCGAAACCGGTGGCGATCACCGTGACGCGGACGTCCTCGCCGAGCGACTCGTCGATGACGGCACCGAAGATGACGTTGGCGTTCGGGTCGGCGTGACCGGTCACGACCTCGGCCGCCTCGTTCACCTCGAAGAGGCCGATGTCCGACGGGCCGGTGATGTTCAGCAGCACACCCGTTGCCCCGTCGAGCGTCGTCTCGAGCAGCGGCGACGAGACGGCCGCGTTCGAGGCTGCCTTGGCACGATCCTCGCCGCGCGCCATGCCGATGCCCATCAGCGCCGAGCCGGCGTCGCGCATGATCGTGCGGACGTCGGCGAAGTCGAGGTTGACGAGGCCGGGCACGGTGATGAGGTCCGTGATGCCCTGTACGCCCTGGCGAAGGATGTCGTCGGCCATGCGGAACGACTCGAGGATCGGGGTCGTCTTCTCGACCACCTGGAGCAGGCGGTCGTTCTCGATCACGATCAGGGTGTCGACGCGGTCGCGCAGGTTCTGGATGCCGCCGTCTGCCTGGTCCGACCGGCGCCGGCCCTCGAAGGCGAACGGCTTCGTGACCACGCCGACCGTGAGGGCCTCGAGCTCGCGGCCGAGCTCGGCCACGACCGGCGCGGCGCCGGTGCCGGTGCCGCCGCCCTCGCCCGCGGTGACGAAGATCATGTCAGCGCCCTTGAGCGCCTCCTTCAGCTCGTCGCGGCTCTCCTGGGCGGCGGCGAGGCCGACCTCGGGATTCGCGCCGGCGCCGAGGCCGCGCGTCGCCTTCGAGCCGATGTGAATCTTGACGTCGGCGTCCGTATCGAGCAGCGCCTGCGCGTCGGTGTTGACCGCGATGAACTCGACGCCGGTGAGGCCGGACTCGACCATGCGGTTCACCGCGTTGGTGCCCCCGCCGCCGACGCCGACGACCTTGATCACTGCGAGGTAGTTGCCGTTCTGGGTGCTCATCTCGACCTGCCTGAGGGTGAAGCTCTCATCGAGCTACGGATTGGCCTGAAACCCTGATTCGGAGCCAGGGTACGGACTCCTTGTCGACACTGTCAACGTAACCCTCAAGCCCCGCTGGAGGTCAAACTCTCGACCTCTACTGGAGAGTCGAGGGTGCGCGGGCCGGCCACGGGCCGGTCCGGAACGCTCACATCGAGGTAGCCGGACCCCGCCGGCAGGACGCGGAGCACGCGGTCGGCGACCGCGAGCTTGAGATCGACCTCCCGCGTGTTGCCGAGCCTGAGCTCGAGCCCGGACCGGAGCCGCAGGGTCAGGCCGTCGGTCGTCCGCACAGAGACGACGCGACTCGGGAAGTGGATGCCGGCGAGCGGCGCGACCGCCCGCACGGCGGTGATGAGGTCACCCTCGACGAACGACCCTGGATCGAGCCGGACGTCTTTCGCCACCCAGATGCGCGCGAGATCGGGTTTCACCGTGCGATCGACGCGCGCCATCACCCGTCCGCGCCGGGACACGACGAAGGAATCCGCGCCCTGCCGGACGACGGCGACGGGGCGCTCGGGTACGACCATGACTCGCAGCGTGTGTGGATACGCGCGATCGAAGCGGACGGACGCCACCGTCGGCAGCGCCGCGACGTCGACCTTGGCGGCGTCGAGATCGAGCCCGACGAGGCTCTGCCCCGCGCGGTCGCGCAGAGCCCGCTCGACCTGACGCTCGACGCCCGCGCCGGCGCCGCTCACGCCGATCGTGCGGACCGCGAACAGCGACGTCTCGCGCGCGAGCACGAGAGCGAGGAGCACCGCTCCGAACACCGCGAATCCGACGAGCAACGAGCGGCCGGAGGGGACGAAGGCCGCAAGCTCGTGGCGATCACCGGTTGCCGCACGCGGGAACGGGACGACGACGCTCGCCGGCCGCGTGCGAGGCCGCGCTGTGCGCCCTGGTCGTCCCCTGCCGGCCACCGCCCTCTGTTCTGCGCGCGGCCCCGGTTTCCTGGCTGGGGACTGGCACCAGAGGTGCCTGTCCCCAGTGACGCGCGGAGGGACTGACCGCGGCGGCCAACCACAGCGCCACTGGGGTCAGGCACCTGGCGGCGCCAGACCCCAGAGCACGACCTCGTGCTCGAGCTCGACGCCGTACTGCTCGCGCGCTCGGCGCCGTGCCTCCGCCATCAGGGCGAGGCAGTCGGCGCTCGTCGCCTCGCCGGCGTTCTCGATGAAGTTCGCGTGCCGCGGCGAGATGACGGCGCCGCCGATCCGGTACCCCTTCAGTCCGCAGCTCTCGAGCATGCGGCCGGCGCCGAGCTCGCCGGGTGGGTTCTTGAAGACCGAGCCGAAGGTGCGCTTGTTCGTCGGCTGCGTCGCCTTGCGCCGCGCGACGAGGTCCGCGACGTCGCTCTTGATCTCGTCAATGGGCCGAGGCGAAAGGCGGTACTCGACGCGCGCCACGACCTGACCGGGCGCGAGCTCGGAGTGCCGGTACGACAGGCCGAGCTCGTTCGGCGTCCGCCAGCCGCTTCCGTCCGCCGAGACGACGAGCGCGCGCTGGAGGATCGCGGCCCAGTCCGAGCCGTACGCGCCGGCGTTCATCCGCACGCCGCCGCCCGCCGTGCCCGGGATCGCGCAGGCGAACTCGAGGCCGCCGAGACCCGCCGACCGGGCGCGGTGGAGACAGACCGCGTTCGTCGCGCCACCGCCCGCCCGCAAGAGGTCGCCGTCGATCTCGACCGTCGCGAGGTCCCCCGCGAGACGGACGACCAGCGCGTCGATGCCGGCGTCCGCGGCGAGCAGGTTCGAACCGAGCCCGACCGCGACGACCGGCATGTCGCGCTCGGTCGCCCACCGGAGCGCCTCTTCCAGCTCGGCAAGCGACTCCGGCTGGGCGAATGCAGCCGCCGGACCGCCTGCCCCGATCGTCGTCAATCTTGACAATCGTTGGTCGGGCGCGATGCGCATCGGTCATGCGCTCCCAGCGCCGTCGGGGAGTCCCGCCACGATCGCGCGCGCGGCTCGCCAGGGCTCCCCGACGCCGAGCGTCACGACCACGTCGCCGGGACGGACGACGCGCAGCGCGAGGTGGGACGCGTCGTCGAGGGCGGGCGCCCAGATGCGTCGCGTGGGGTCAGGGACGTCGTCGAGGACGAGGCGGCCGGTCACCCCTTCCCTCGGCGCGTCGCGACGGCCGACGAAGTCCGTCACGATCGCGACGTCCGCGAGCCCGAGCGTCTCGCCGAGCTCCCGGTGGAGATGGCGGGTTCGCTCGACGACGTGCGGGACGTAGATCGCGATCAGACGTCCGTCGGCCCGGGCGCGTGCCGTCTCGAGCGCCGCCCGGAGCTCGGTCGGGTTGTGGCCGTAGTCGTCGATCACCGTTACGCCACCGCGCTCGCCGACCAGCTGGAAGCGTCGATCTGCGCCCGCGAACCGCGAGAGAGCCGCTATCGCCTCTTCTCGGTCTACTCCGACACGGACGAGCGTCTCGAGCGCCGCGGCCGCGTTGCGCCGGTTGTGCTCGCCGGGAACGGCGAGCACGAAGTCGACGGGCTCGAGCTCCCACCCGCGCACGACCTCCGGGACGTCCGTGAGCCATGCCTCGATAGTCGTCTCGAGCTCGGCCGTGGACCCGTAGGCCGCGTGATGGTCGAGCTCGACGTTCGTGACGACCGCGATCCGTGGCCGGAGCGCGAACGCCGAGCGGTCGGACTCGTCGCCCTCGACGACGAGCCAGCCCGTTCCGATGCCGGCGTTGCCGCCGAGCTGCGGCACGACTCCTCCCACGATCCATGCCGGATCGTTGCTTGTCTCGCGCAGCACGAACGCGATCATCGCGGTCGTCGTCGTCTTGCCGTGCGCGCCGGTGACGACGATCGACGGCTGCGCCGCGACGAGCTCTGCGAGGAATGCTGCGCGCGGTGTCCCGTCGCACCGGGGCAGGTGGGCCGTCGAGACGACCGCCTCGAACCCGTCCGGCGGCACGGGATCGCCTCCAAGATCGATCTCGATTCCCTCGAGTGTCTCGGTGAAGATCGTCTCCTGCGCGTCCCAGCCGCGGACATCCGCCCCCCAGGCGCGCGCAATGTTCGCGTATGCGGAGAGCCCGGAGCCTCCGATGCCCACGAAGTACAGCCGGCGACCCGCGAGGGGCCTGTGCTGATTCAACGCACGCTCGCTTCCCGTCCCTGCGCAAGGGCGACCAACTCGTCGGCGATGACCTCGGCCGCGTCGGGGCGCGCGAGCGACAGCATGGCCTCGCGCATCGCCGTGAGCCGCTCGGGTGCGGCCAGGAGCTCGTCGACGAGCGCCGGCACGCGGTCGACCTCCGCATCCGGGACGACGATCGCTCCGCCGCCGTGCTCGAAGTGACGCGCGTTCAGCGTCTGATGATCGGCGGTCGCGTAGGGATACGGGACGAGAATCGCAGGCGTGCCGGCGGCCGCGAGCTCCCACACCGTTCCGCCGGCGCGCGAGACAGCGAGGTCAGCAGCGGCCAGCGCTGCTCCAAAATGCTCGGTCTGGGGGAGCAGGACGTACCCGGGGCGGTCGACGCGTGGCCGCAGCGACTCGTAGTCCCGCTCGCCGCAGACGTGGAGGACGCCCGGGCCGCCGGCGCCCCATGCAGCGACGGCCGTCTCGTTGAGCGAGCGTGCCCCGGCGAGCGCACCGAACACCGCGACGACCGGCCCATCGGTGGGAAGCGCGAAGCGCCGTCTCCCCTCCTCCCGACCGGCGCCGCGATGCGCGACCGGGATCGGGCGGCCGACCACCCGCACCTTCGCGCTGTTCCGTCCCGGGATCTCGTACGCGAGGAACAGGCGCTTCGCGAAGGGGGCCGCAAGCCGGTTCGCGAGCCCGAGGTGAGCGTCCGCCTCGGTCAGCGCCGCCGGGATTCCGCGCAGGCGTGCGGCGAGCACCATCGGCCCGGCGACGTAGCCGCCGGCGCCGAGCACGACGTCGGGCCGGCGGCGAGCGAGGATCCGCAGGCAGTGGGCCGGGGCGGCCGATGCGCGCCAGGCGGCACGGATCTGCGCCGCGCTCGGCTTCCGCGGGAGCCCGGAGACGGGAAACGTGTCGAGCGGGAAGCCCGCCTCAGGCACCAGCCGCGACTCGACGCGGTCTGGCGTGCCGGCGAACGTCACCGTCAGTCCGCGTTCGCGGAGCGCTTCCCCCACTGCGAGCGCGGGCCGGACGTGACCGGCTGTTCCTCCGGCCGCGATCACGCACGCGAGCTTCGACGACGCGCTCATTCACCGCGATGTTAAGGAGCACTCCGACGCAGCAGAGCAACACCAGGAGCGACGAGCCGCCGTAGGAGACGAACGGGAGCGGGATCCCGGTGAGGGGCGCGATACCGAGCACGGCCGCCAGGTTGACCGCGGCCTGCCCGCAGATCAGCGTCGTGATGCCCGCCGCGAGCCGCTTGCCGAAGGGATCGCGGCACTGCAGGGCGACACGGAATCCCGCCCAGGCGAAGACGGCGAACGCGGCGATCACGAGCGAAGAGCCAACGAAGCCGAGCTCCTCCCCGACGACCGCAAAGATCATGTCCGTGTGCGCCTCGGGGAGGAAGTTGACCTTCTGGATGCCCTGGCCGAGCCCCTCGCCCGTGATTCCTCCAGAGCCCATGCCGATGATCGCCTGGACGTTCTGGAAGCCCGCACCCTGCGCGTCCTTCCACGGGTCGAGGAAGCTGAACAGCCGCTCGCGCCGATAGGGCTCCATCCAGATCGCGAGGGCACCCGCGCCGAGGGCGAGCGTCGCCGTCAGCGCGAACAGCCGAAACGGCACGCCGGAGACGAGGAGGATGCCGGCGATCATCACGAATAGCGCGATCGTCGTTCCGAGGTCGGGCTCGATCACGATCAGCGCGCCGAAGACCCCGACGACGATCCCCACGGGCTTCAGGAGCTCGCCGAACGTCGTCGGAACCGGCCGGCGCGAGAGGACCGCGCACGCCCAGACCAGAACCGCGAGCTTCGCGATCTCGGCCGGCTGGATGCTGATCGGCCCGACGAGGAACCAGCGCTGCGCCCCGTTGATCGACGGCGCGACTGCCAGGACGGCGACGCACCCGACGAACGCAACGGCGAGAAGGATCGGTGCGAGCGGCCGCAGGGCGTGGTAGTCGACCCGCGTGAACACTGCGAGCAAGATGAGCCCGGCGCCGGCGTACAGGCCCTGTTTGACGAGGAACCGCATCGGGTCGCCCTCGCCGAGCGCCGCGGACGCGGACGTGGCGCTGAAGACCATCACGAGCCCGAACGCGACGAGCCCGAGCGTGACCAGGATCAGGAGCCGCTGCTCGAGCTGCCCTTGGTCCGCGCGCCGTCTGGTCCCCACCCTCGGAGGTTCTCCACCAGACGCCGGAATTCCTGCCCGCGGTGCTCGAAGCTCGTGAACTGGTCGAACGAGGCGCATGCTGGTGAGAGGAGCACGACGTCGCCCGCGGATGCCGCCGACGCGGCCTCCGCCAGACCCTGCCCGAGCGTCTCGGATTGGACGTTCGTCACGCCGGCCGCGTCGAGCGCGACGGCGATGTCCGTTGCGGCCTCTCCGATCAGGTACGCACGGTCGCCGTCCTCGAACGCAGCGGCCAGCGCGTCGTACGGCTCCGACTTGCCGCGACCGCCGAGGATCACGTGCTTGCGGCGACCCGGAAACGACGCGAGCGCGCGGAGCGCGGCAGCCGCGTTCGTCGCCTTGGAGTCGTTGACGTAGAGGACGCCGTCGACCGTCCCGATCTCCTCGATGCGATGCTCGACGCCGGGGAAGGTCTCGAGTGCCTCGGCGATCGCCGCGCCCGGCACCCCGATCGCGCGTGCGGCGGCGGTGGCGGCCGCGGCGTTCTCGCGGTTGTGGGCGCCGGGGATCCGCGGCTCGGCCGGCAGCTCATCGTTGCCGGCGAACTCGACGCGCTGCGCATCCCCGGGAACCGCGCCGAAGCCGCGCGGCACGACCGCCACGTCGTTCGACCCCTGCCGCTCGAACGCACGCAGCTTCGCTCTCGCGTAGGCGTCGAACGACCCGTGCCGATCGAGGTGGTCGGGCTCGAGGTTCGTGAGCACGGCGACGCGAGGGCAAAGCGTCTCGACGTCCTCGAGCTGGAAGGAGGAGAGCTCGCACACGACCCAGGCCTCGTCGTCCACCACGCCGACGAGCGACGTCAGCGGCCTGCCGATGTTGCCTGCGACCTCGACGTTCCAACCGGCGGTCGCGAGCATTGCGCCGAGGAGCGCAGTCGTCGTCGTCTTGCCGTTCGTTCCCGTGACGCCGATCAGTGGGTTCGACAGGAGCCGGCCCCCCAGCTCGATCTCCGAGACGACGGTGATGCCGCGAGCGCGAGCAGCGACCACCGGAGGCGCGTCGGAGGGCACACCGGGGCTCTTGACGACCATCCCGACGGCGTCCAGGAAGACGTCGTCCCAGCCCCCGAGCCGTATCTCCGCGTCGATCCCGGCGGTGTCCAAACGGCTGTCCACGTCGTAGGCAACGACGTTCTCCCCGTTCGCGCGAAGGGCCGCCACCGCCGCCCTCCCCGAGCGCGCCAGCCCGATCACGAGCACCCTGGTCACGGGCGAAGCGTACGCACACGCACCCCCAACCTCCCCCAGGGGCACTCCCGTGTCCCTGACGTAACGCTATCGAGGTAAGGCGTACGGGAGTGTGACGGGACCGTGCCGATTCTGTGACTCGCGACGCCCGCACGGCCTGCCTCTCCTGCTCGTCTCGACCCTCGAGAGGCTCACTCACGACGTGCGATGGCGACCCCGGCGATCACCGCGGCGGCGCCGA
>Ga0070682_100002079_pt1 | contig 11129 bp, 5 predicted proteins | sample KBSC63LmetaG_FD_64668 | JGI IMG/M metagenome (GOLD analysis project Ga0070682, IMG submission 64668) | Corn rhizosphere microbial communities from Kellogg Biological Station, Michigan, USA - KBS C6-3L metaG | ecosystem: Host-associated > Plants > Roots > Rhizosphere | place: USA: Michigan... | reverse complement strand
GCGCGCGCGAGCTGAAGCGCGTCGGTGCGCTGCAGCCTGGCGCGCTGGATCACGTCGTCGATCGACGAGAAACGATCCCAGCCGCGTGCTGCCTTCAGAGCCTCGAGAGATTTCTCGCCCAGTCCGCGGATGTGGCGCCAGCCGATGCGCAGCGCCGGACGATCGGGATTGTCGGTCGGCTCGTTGGTGCATTCCCAGTCGCCATCTCTCATGCACGGCGGCAGCACCTTGAGCCCATGGCGCCGGGCGTCGTGGATCAGCGTCGATGGCGGATAGAATCCCATCGGATAGGAATTCAATAGCCCCGCGTAGAATTCCGCCGTGTAGTGCGCCTTGAGATACCCGGTCGCATACGCAATCAGCGCGAAGCTCCACGCGTGCGACTCCGGAAATCCGTAGTTGGCGAAGCTCTTCAAATCCTCGGCGATCTTCGTCGCTACATCCTCGGTCACTCCGCGCTCCACCATCCGCGCGCGCAGCTGCTCGAGCACCCGGTGCAGCTTCTCGACTTTTCTTATATGCCCCATCGTCCGGCGCAGCTCGTCGGCCTGCGCGGCAGAATAGCCGCCGAGCTTCATGGCAATCGCCATCGCCTGCTCCTGGAAGATCGGAATCCCCTGGGTGCGCTTGAGGATCGGCTCCAGATCGGGATGCGGGTATGTCACCGGCTCGAGTCCACGGCGACGCGCTGTGTATGGATGGACGAAGTTCGCCTGGATCGGACCGGGGCGAATCAGCGCCACCTGCACCACTATGTCGTACAACCGATCGGGCTTGGTGTGCAGTACCGACGCTATCTGCGCGCGGCTCTCGATCTGGAAGGTTCCGATCGTCTCACCCGTTGCGATCAGCTCGTAGGTCTTCTCGTCGTCCGGCGGCAGCTTGTACATCTCGGGACGAGTGCCGGTGCGCACCTCGATCATGTCGAACGCGCGTCTCACCAGCGACAGCGCGCCCAATCCCAGAAAATCGAACTTGGGGATTCCGACCGCGTCGAGATCATCCTTGTCGAACTGGATGATGGTTCGGCCCATCGTGGTGTGCTCGACGGGCAAATAGTCGCCCAACAGCGCCGACGACAGCACGAATCCGCCGACGTGGGTCGAGCGCAGCCGCGGCACTCCCTCGAACGCCGCCATCGCCGCCAGAGTCGCGCGGCCGCGCGGATCATCGAAGTTGATTCCCAGCTTCGGCGCGAGTTCGTCGCGGACGTAGACGGCACCCTCGGCGGGATCGCTCCAGTGGATTCGCTTGGAGATTTTGTCCGCCATCTCCACCGGATATCCGAACGCGCGCATCGAATCGCGGATTGCATTCGGCCCGCGGTACATCTGGATGATGCAGGTGATCGCCGCCTGCGCGCGGTTGTACTTGCCGTAGACGTAGTCGAGGACTTCCTCGCGGCGATCATGCTCGATGTCGACGTCGATGTCGGGCGCTTCGGTCTGGCCATCGACCCGGATCTCCGACAGAAATCGCTCGAATAGCAATCCATGCCGCACCGGATCGACCGCGGTGATCGCCAGGCAGTAAGCGACCGCGGAGTTCGCGGCGCTTCCCCGCCCCTGACAGAGAATTCCGTTGCGCTTCGCGAAGTGCACCGCGTCCCACATCACCAGGAAAAATCCGGCGAAGCCGAGCTTGCCGATCACTCTCAGCTCGTGCTCGAGCTGCGCCATCTGCTTGTCGTCGATCTCGCCCCAGCGCTCGCGGGCACCCTCCAGAACTTTCTCGTGCAGAAAAGTGTCGTCGTTGAAACCGGGTGGAACCGGAAACCTTGGCAGCGGCGGCCGCACCCAGGCGAGACTGAAATCGCACTCCGACGCGATGCGCTCGCTCTCTTCCAGTCCCGCTTCGCGGCCCTTCCACCGCTCGGCCATCTCCTGCGCGGAGAAAAGCCGCCACTCACCATTTGGATGCAGCAGCCCACGCGTCAGCGCGTCATCTATGGTTGTGTCGTAGCGCAACGCCGTGAGCACGTCGTGCACGAGCCGGCTCTCGTTGTCGATGTAGCGCGGCTCCTGGCAGATCACCCACGGCACCCGATGTCGCTCGGCGAGCTCGATCAGCGCGGCGGCAAGCGCGGCTTCGCTGCCGCTGGTGTGGTGCAGCTGGACCTCGACGGCGAGCCTCTCGCCAAATACTTCGCGCCAGCGACAGAGAGTATGCTCGGCTTCCCTGAATTCGCCTTTGCGCAGACAGGATGCGACCGGCCCGGACGCCGGACCGGTCAGCACCTGAATGCCTTCACTCCGCTCCGCTACCTGTTGCCACGAGACCCGCGGGCGTCCACGGGTTTTCTTGCCGTCCCCCTTCTGCCAGGTCGACAGCTCGCCGACCCTCGATCTCGTAACCAGAGACGCGACGTTGTTGAATCCTTCCTTCGTGCGCGCCAGAAATCCGACCGGACAGCCATCGACGTTGAGCTCGGCGCCGACCATAGGTTTCACATTGAGACGCCGGGCCTCGAGCGCGAAGCGCACGATCCCGCCCAGGTCGGCGGTGTCGGTGATACCGATGGCGGTGTAGCCGAGCGAGGCAGCTTTGGCGACCAGCGCTTCCGGTGAAGTACCGCCGTCACCAAAGGAAAAGGCGGTATGGGCCCTCAGCTCGACGAATCCCATGGCTGAGATTATACCGAATAAAGACCGAAAGCAAGAGGGAGAATCGGCAGTGGCGACGGTCGCAGAAGTTGCGACGGCGAGTCGCTGAGAGTCACCGCCTCGAATGAACGCACAAGCCGCTTCGAGTGACTAAAATTCAGCCAGCAGTCTCCACGGAACACCGACCCCGATAAATGGCAACGACAGCATCAGCGACCCGCCTGGATCAGAACGCTTATAAATCTTCGGCGGCTTCGGCTAGTCGCATCGAGGAAGCGTATAGTCCTTCGTATCTCGCGGCCGCAATCGCAGCGGCCCTGGTGTTCATTCTCTATCTGATGACCCTCGCGCCGTCCGTCGCGATGTGGGACACCGGTGAGTACATGGCGGCGGTCAAAGTGCTCGGCATTCCGCACCCGCCCGGCAACCCGTTCTTCGTGATGCTCGGGCACGCGTTCGCGTCGCTCCCGATTCCGGTTTCGTACGCGGCACGCATCAACATCATGGCAGCGCTTTGCAGCGCGCTGTCGGCCGGATTGTGGTTCCTCATCACCGAGCGGATCGTCGCGCGCTGGATTGGCGAGCGGTGGCAACGTCTGGTGGTCGCGAGCCTGGCAACATTGATCGGCGCAACGGCGTTCACCGTGTGGAACCAGTCGGTGGTGAACGAAAAGGTGTACACCGTTTCGCTGCTGTTCTTCACGATCGTGTCGTGGCTGATGATTCAGTGGATCGAGGAGCCCGACGCGCCGCGCGCCGATCGGATCTTGATTCTCGTCGCGTACCTGCTCGGCCTTGGCTACTCGAATCACCCGGCTGGATTTCTGCCGCTTCCTGCCGCCGGCCTGGCGATCATCATGGTCAGATGGCGCACCCTGCTGCGCTGGAAGCTGGTGCTGATCGCGCTCGGGGCTCTCGTGCTCGGGCTGACGCCCTTCATCTTCGAGCCCGTAAGGGCGGCGTACTTCCCCGCGATCAACGAGGGCGCGCCGACGGCGTGCACGACCCAGCTCGAGGCGGGCTGCACTTTCACCGAGCTGACGAAGGATCGGTTGATGTCGAACATCAACCGCGAACAGTACGGGGCAAAGGTCGGACGCGGAGCTCCGTACACCGCACAGGTCGGGATGTGGTGGTTGTACTTCAAATGGCAGTGGCTGCGTGATTCACACGAGGTGATGCAGGGACTGCAGTTCGTCGTCGCGTTCCTCTTCCTCGCGCTCGGACTGCTCGGCGGGTACGTGCATTGGGATCGAGACCGAAAGACATTCTGGTATTTCGGTCCGTTGATGTTCACGATGACCCTCGCGCTCATCTACTATCTCAATTTCAAGTACGGCTGGTCGCAGTCGCCGGAGCTCGGCAGCGCGGTCGATCGGGAAGTGCGCGACCGTGACTACTTCTACATCTGGAGCTTCTCGGCGTGGGGGGTCTGGGCCGCGATCGGCCTCAGCTTCATCTGGGAACAGCTCGCCTATGTTCTCGGCGGCGAACCCAAGCAGGAGGAGAAAGCGGTCAAGAAGGCGACGCCCGCGCGGACGTGGCCGACGCGCCGCGGTTTCCAGCTCGCCGCGCCAATTCTTCTGATCGCGCTGATTCCGCTGTTTGCCAACTGGCGGTTCGCCTCGAGGTCGGGGCAATACTTCACCCAACAGTGGGCACACGATTATCTCAACTCGCTCGAGCCTTACGCGGTCGTCATCACCAACGGTGACAACGACACCTTCCCTCTGTGGTACGCGCAGGAAGTAGAAGGAGTCCGACGCGACGTTACCGTAGCGGTGACGACCTATCTCGACACCGATTGGTTCGTACGGCAAATGATCCGCCGTCCGGTCGAGACGTACGATGCTGCGAAAGGGCCGGCGATCTATCGCAATCAGGTGTGGAAGAAGCCGAGCGGGCCACCGCTCAAGATGTCGTTCGCCGACGCCGATGCGATTCCGGAGTACATCCAGATCACCCAGCCGCAAATTTTCCGGCAAGGCAACATGACGCTGAACATCCAGCCGGGGTATCTGGTGAGGCACGATCTGGTGATGCTGCGTCTGATCAAGGATGCATTGCCGGAGCGGCCGATCTACGTATCGACGGGCGGCGGCGCGACGCTCGGCCTCGACCCGTATCTCATCTCGCAGGGTTTCGTGCAGAAGCTGGTGGACCACCCGGTCGCCAACGCCCCCGGTATCGTGCAGATCTCCGGACTGAACCTGGACGTGCCGCGCACCAAAGCACTGTGGGACACGGTGTATCACGCGCCCGAGGCATTGATAAAGGAAGGCGACTGGATCGATCGTGCATCGTTCGGGATCCCGTACACCTACGCGTTCACGGGCGCGATTCTCAAAGAGGCGATGCTTGCGACCGGCGATACCAAGAGTGCCGACAGCATCATGAACAGGGTGCGCGCGATCGTGAAGGCGGCGCGGATCGAGGGCTTCCCGGGAGTCTAGCGTTGCGGACGGGATTGGCGATCAATCCGCTCCGCCTGGTTCCAATCGCTATTGTTGCGGTCCGAGCCGAGCCCAGACATCGATCATCCGGTTCTTCGCCGCCGCGGAATCGGCGGGCAGCATCAATCGACGGCCGACAAGCGATGATATCGCGTCGTCGACGTGCCGCAGAAATCCCGCCCTGTCGCCGTACAGCGCGGTGATGCTGGGGCGTGGATCGCCGCTCGCCGCGCGCTCGGCGTCGGTCTTCGGCAGCGGGACGAAGGTGCCGCGAAAACTCACCAGTCGATCAGCGCCGCCGGGGAAGCCGGTGCGGAGCTGCCACGGATAGTAGGTCGCGAGCGGAACCAGAATCTCGACGCTGCGGATTCCTCCGAGCTCGTTGCCGATCGAATCCACCCGCGAGACGAAGACGGGAAATGGCGCGCCGATCTTCGGCGGCTCGAGGTCGACGATTCCTTTGTCCCAGCGCGGACCGAAGTCGAGACGATACGGCTGGTGCGGAACGCGTGCGACCGGCAGGTTGGGAATCTTCGGCACGACGAGGTCGGAAGCCGCGACCAGATCACCGGTGGCGAGCTTGGGATAGACTGACGGTGGTGGCGCGGTCGCGTCGACAACCCAGTCGATGAGCGAAGACATCAATGCCCGCAACGCGAGACGCTGGTCGAGCGGATCGCCGCGATAAGCCGCCGTGCCGGCAACGCGCGCATTGTCAGCAAGCGGCCACGCCGACGGGCTCGAGTGCTGCGCCGACGAGATGACGTAGCGGCGCTCGGTCGGCAGAAATCCAACGTCGGATTTTCCGTCGGGGGTGGTGTGGGTTAGGGAGGCGGCGCGTCCCCAGTACTCGTACCCACCATCGACGTAGAAAACTTTCGTCGTGCTGGTGCCGTGGAGATTGTCGCGCAGGCCGGCGCGCAGTCCCGTCAGCGAATCGGTCGTGGGAACGCTGGTGAAAGGAAAGACATCGGTCGGATAGAAAAACGTCGAGTACGGCTGCGCGTCGCGCGAGGGCTGGGCAAAGCGATGGTTGAAGCTGCCGCGGCCCGCACCGGCGGTGTGGGCAAAGAATCCATCGAATGCCACTCGGCCTTTTTCGTCGGCGTTGAAGCCCTGATAAAGAAACGTGCGGATGAACCTGCCGGTCTGCGAGACGCCGTACCCGATGCCGTAGCGGACGTGCGCGATCGCGTTCGGATCGTACTTGAGGTAGGACATCATGTCGCGTACCGCGGCCATGCCCGCTCCGACCACCACCGGGTCCTTGGCGCGGTAGACGACTTCGTAAATCCGGCCCGGCAGGAATCCCTTCGACATATAGACCGAGCGCGCGTCGGGGATGGGGATGCCGCCCATCTCACGCGCGAACCGCCAATCGCCGCGCGGGACGATGGTGCGAGGGCCGGTGGGATCCGTGCGCACCGTCAGAACGTTCGCGGGATCGTCGGTGTCGGCGACTGGGTAAGCGAGGGTCGGGGCAAGGCTGTGGCCGAGCGGGATCGTCCGTGTCGCGCTATCGACGGTGATGTCGCTTCGCACGAGTCCGGTGATGGGATGCCGCGCTGATCCAACGCTCGGCGCATCGAAGTGGAGCGCGGAGCCGAGGCGCGGAACATCCCATTGCCAGGCGAGCGCGACGATGGTTGCGCCGCGATTCATGAGCAGGGCGTCGCCGTAGAACTCGGACGAAGCGACGGGGGCGCGCGGATCGCGCTCGAGATTGAAGATGAAAGTGGTCATGCCACCGCGATTCACGATGTCGATGACGCCGACGTCGGTGGTGTTGTGGATGTCGGCGGGGCGGAGCATCACGAAATCGCTCGTCGCTTCGACTTCGCCATTGCGGTTGCGCGGAGCGAGGGCGAGGTCGACGATCTTGCGGTTCTCGGGATTGCGCGGGTCGAAGGCGAAGTAGACGCGGCCGGTGATGCGCTCGTAGGAATGGCCGCCGAAGGTTCCGGTGATGGCGTCGCGGGAAAGGATCTGGACGCGGACGACGCGGGCGTCGGCGCTGGCCGAGGACAGCGCGAGGGCGAGGGTTACGAGGAGGGGGCGGGCGAATCGCATCGGGAGAAAATCGCGAGGTGGGCGAGGAATCGTAAGAAGAACAGCAACCGAACGCTCTGGGAACTGCAACGGAACGGGTGCACTGGGAACTGCAACGGAACGGGTGCCAGATGTCAGTAGCATGGCTCTCAGTTGCTAGTTCACTACGTCGGGACGTCACTGGTGGCTGGCGAAGCACAGGCACTCGCTTGTGCCATAATGCGAATCGAGACGTCCGGACGTCGTGAACTGGTCACTGGACGCTACGCCACTGACCTCTGGCACCCGTTCTTTTGCAGTTTCCAGCGCAGCCGTTCTGTTGCAGTTGTTATCAGTCCCACCACCCATGAACGAACCACTCGTCCGTCCGCGCATCCCTGAACAACCACACCATCATCCCCTCCTCCGTGACGCAGCGGAAATACTCTCTGGCGAACGGGTCGGTCCATTGCCCGCCGGAGACCCGATCGGGGCCGGCGGCGGAAGTGATGGTCTGCCACTCCTTGTCGCGGTACTGGGTGGGGATGTCGTGGTCGCGACGGCGCTTCGTCGTCACCGCGATGCGGCGCGGCTCGGGGAGAAGCTGCAGGGTCAGGCGCGGCGCGGCGGTTGCCTTCACCACCCGCTCCCGTATCTGGATGCGCGCCGAGGCCTGCGACGGTTCCTGACTCACCCACTCGGTGCGGCGATCGATCAACGGATGCTGGGTGTTGTGCGGAGTGACGACGACCGCGCCCTGATCATCGAGCAGCTGCGCGATGGTCTCCTCCGCCGCGCGGGCGGTGGCGAAGCCGCGATCGAAGATGTCGCCCTGGCGTTCAACTTCGCCGGTCACCGACTCCACGCGCATGGTGATGCCGACGACCCCGTCTGGGAGAACGATTCGCTCCAGATGCGTGCGAATCAGCCGCATCCACGCCTTGTGGCTGGCGGTCGATCGCGCCGGCCGCAGCGGATGCTCGTAGGTCTCACGATTGGCCAGCGAGAAGATCATCGACATCTCGCGCGCGCACTGGCCGCGTGATTTGAGCTCGGTCGAGATGTTGCCGACGAGCGCGTTGATGATGAAGACGAGCCGCTCCGGATCCTTGAGGGTGTAATCCACCCAGTCGAGTGACGCGCTGGGCAGCGATCGCGGCACGGTGGTGAAGATGCGGCGCGAATCGTCGGCCCTCGACAATCTCCACACCTTGGCGCCCTCGGCGCCGAATCGCACCTCGACGGACTCGAGCTCGAGCCGCGCCATGTCCGCGCATCTCTCGATTCCAATGCCGTCGAGCAGGGTCGATAGATACGGCGATGACTCGAGCACGCCGATCGGATACGGCGCGAGATAGTCGCGCTCGGTGCCCGGCGGAATCGCGATCAGCGTTCCAGCGCTTCCCGGTGCGTAGCGAGCCGCGACTTCGGCGCAGATCGGAGCGAGCGACATCGCCGCCCGCACTTTCCTGATTCCGTTGGCGTGAAAGACCTGGAGCAGCTCTCTGGCTAGCGACTCCGCGTTCATTCCGCGCCCGTCCGCCCAGACGATTCCGTTGGCGCCGAGCACGACGCGTGGAGCGACGCGGAGGAGTGCGGGTACCAGTCCGGCAAGCTCGGCGCTGCCACTGGACTCGGATGCACCGATCGCCACGGGAGCAGGGACGGCGATGGGGGTCCAGAGGCAAATGAAGGTCATTTTCGGTTCAACGCGGGGATCAAAACTATAGCCCGAAGATATACCGAAAGCAAGAATGACGCCCGGGACTTAAGTTCGGGCGAGGAGGGATCGATGCACGCGCGACTGGCCGAAGCGATGGACTTCGTGGAAGACAAGAGACGCGACCTGCTGGCAAGCGTCGAAGGCGTTCCGGCGGAGGATCTCACTCGTCATAGTGCGGGCGACGCGTGGTCGGTCGCGGAGATCCTCGATCACCTGCGAATGGTGGAGTCGGGCGTGGCGCGAATCATCACCAAGCGCGTGAAGCAGGCGAAGGACGCGGGGATAGCGGAGGAAAACTCGACCGAGTCGGTGATTCCGTCATTCGAGCCGTATCGGCTAAAACTGGAATCAGTGAAAATCACCTCGCCCGAAGCAGTCCGGCCCAAACCGAACGCCGACCCAACTGAGACTTTGGAAGGACTCGCTGTCACGCGCCAGGCACTCCGTGAAGCAGCGAGCTCCGCGGACGGAGTGGCATTGGGTGAGATCAAGCACACCCACGCCATACTCGGCGAGCTCGACCTGTATCAATGGCTTATTTTTCTCGGACAACATGAGGTCCGACACCGCAAGCAGATCGAGCGCACCCTGAAATCCTTACCCAGATGAAAAAAACCCCGGTTCGAATCGCAGCCGTCGTCACAATGGCGATTGCGCTCACCCTTACCACCGCCGCCGTTCGGCCGCCAAACGACGAAACGGCGAAGCCGACCATTACCGTTTACAAGGATCCCAGCTGCGGGTGCTGCAAGAACTGGATCGAGCACCTGATCAAGCACGGCTACCGGGTCGACGCGAAGGATTCTCCGAACATGTCGGAGATCAAGCACACCCTCGGCGTGCCCGACGCGGTGACCTCGTGTCACACTGCGATGGTGAACGGCTATCTGATCGAGGGACACGTGCCGGCGGCGGACATTGACCGACTGCTGGCGACCAAGCCCCATATCGCCGGGCTGGCGGTGCCGGGAATGCCGGCCGGCTCTCCCGGGATGGAAGGCCCACGGTCGCAGCACTACAAGGTTCTGAGCTTCGACAAAAACGGAAAGACCGGCGTCTTCGCGAGCTACTGAACCCTACTGCTTCTTCACTCCCGGGACATCGGCACCACCCTGGTGCAGGACGAGGCGGGTGATCTTGCCGCTCGCATCCTTCTCGAAGGTGATCTGAGCATCGACTTCCTTCACGAAAAACGCGGTCGGCGATTCGGCGAAAAGCTGAACCCTCGGCTGACCCGTTGCCTGGAGGTAAAGCGACGGGCCCGTGCGGGTAATGGTGATGGAGAATGCCGGGCTGAGCTCGTAGACACCGACGTAAGTCTCGAGTACTGCGGGATCGACTGATATCTCGGTTCGCTTCACCGGTGCGGATGCGAGCGGAGCGCGTTCATCGAGCAGGTGGAAGCCGATGTCATCGGCGGACACATTCTGGTTGGCCAGCACGATGGCGCCGCGCTGATTCGCCTCGTCGAAGCCGATGAAGCTGCGATAGCCACCGGTGCCGCCGTTGTGCCAGACAATCGGCCTCCCGAGCGCGGTGAGGATGTGCCAATTGAGCCCAATGCGCATCGGACCGCCGACATCACGCCGGCCGATGTGGGTAGTGGCAAGCTCGCGCCCAAGTGGTTTGCTCGTAGAGTCGAGATTGGCGGCGAGGAATTTCAGCAGGTCGTTGGCAGTGCTGCGAAGCGCGCCAGCGCCGGCGAGAGTCGGAAGGTCCCAATTCGGAACGGCAGCGCCTGCCTCGGAATGGCCGGACGCAAGTCTGGCTTTCTGAGCGGGCGAGAGCGTGATTCGGGTGTCATTCATCCCCAGCGGCCTGAGAATCCGCTCGACGAGCAAATCCTCATAGCTCTTTCCGGCCTTTAGGGCGAGAGCGTGCCCGAGAAGGCCTACACCAAGGTTGGAGTACTCGTACTGCGAGCCGATGTCGCGGGTTAGCTCGTAGCTCGAAAGGAACGCATACAGCTGCTCGACGGTGTAGTCTGCGTAGGGATTGGCTGGGTCCTTCGGCTTGAGGTTTCCAGGCAACCGAGGCAGCCCAGAAGTCTGGGTCGCCAGGTCGAGCAGCGTGATCTGCTTTCCGTTGCGGGAGGGAACGCGTACGGTCTTGGGCAGGAATTCCGCAACGGGATCGTCGAGTTTTACCTCACCCCGAGCGACCATATCGGCGAGAAGCGACGCGGTGAAGACCTTGGTGATCGACCCAATCTCGAACAGCGTATTCCCGTCGAGCGGCACAGCCGGCGCTCCCGACGTTCCCGCCGTGTAGAGGCTCGTTCCGCCGTGGTCGAGGATGGCGACCACAAGTCCGGTGGCGCGC
>Ga0070682_100002076_pt1 | contig 11144 bp, 9 predicted proteins | sample KBSC63LmetaG_FD_64668 | JGI IMG/M metagenome (GOLD analysis project Ga0070682, IMG submission 64668) | Corn rhizosphere microbial communities from Kellogg Biological Station, Michigan, USA - KBS C6-3L metaG | ecosystem: Host-associated > Plants > Roots > Rhizosphere | place: USA: Michigan... | reverse complement strand
ACCTTGCCTGCCTCGCCGCACTATTGGCAAGTCTCAACTGCCGCTTCAAGGTTCATATAGGAGAAAGCATGAACAAGAATTCGTACTGTTTCTCCCATTTGGGGCTAGAGTCGGCGGCCACCTGCAGGCTGTTGCGCGAAATTATGCGGGCACGGCCACCGGTTCGTTGAGATCATCTTCTTCCCTTGGATCATGCTCTGGGACGCTGGGGACGTCTGCAAACCGTCCTTCCATGGTTTGGTCTCCCATTGAATCATTTTCCAAGGGCGTGGGTGCAAGCAATCTTTGATTGCCTGCTTCTTCCGAACCCTTCTTTTTATGATGATTCTTCGTCAAAGACGCGCCGACGCGTGCAAAACGGGCTCTGAGCGAGGCCTCTGTGCTTCTTGCCATGGGTACATCTTTTTTCACGGCCTCTAGTTCTTTAGATAGGCTTGTAAAAAGCGATACTAATTTTGGATGGTTTGAGGCAACTCTGCCACCCTGCAGTCTTATTATGCACTGATCAAACTCCGCTTTCAGCGCATCTCTTTCCTCTGGAGTAGCTCGTTTTTGATAGATGCGCACTTGTCCCGTAAGAAGGCCATATATCAATCCTCTATTGCCGGAACCATCGTCTTTCAACGGACCTTCCGTCAACAGGCGGTCTGGATCCGTTCTTTTAGTCGGCGAATGCATTGTTAGATCCGACAAAAGTGAATGGATGGTATTGATTAACTTAAGTTGATCCTTTTTTGATAGAAGATTGTCCGCTTCTTCCTCAGACAGCTGTTTCAGGTTGGGGGGAGTCTGCGTTTTCCTGATGCGATGAAATGTGCCTGCCATTTCAGCATATCCTCTAGGGTCGGTATGTCTATACACCGTGCCTATTGCCAAATCAAAGAAATTCGGTCCACCAAGGCGCTTGGTGTGCAATTGTCCCAAAAAAAACTCCAATGCTTCATAGGGTGCCAATCCACTTCTATCAGTAGTATAAGCAGTAATTATCTCTCCCCGTTGGCCTGCTTCGTGAGCCCCCAACTTGGCCAACTCTCGATCAATACTCGCTATTATTTTTGAAACCTCCGGATGATTGTGGAGGGAGACAGTCGAGGTGAAGGCAAAAAGCGCCTGCTGCGATTTGACAGCTTCGAAAGAAATGTTTCTATTCTCCCTTGCTCTTTGCAACTGGTTTGCATCAAGTGCATGTTCCGGTATTCTTGAGCTCGAGGGCATACTTGAAGATGCTGGTCCTGGTAATGATCCAAATCCGACAGGCATGAAAATATCCTTTCTATGTTGTAGGCAAAGCGCTTTCCGGTTTGTAACCTCTGCAAGAAAAGGTCGAAACAAGCGCTGAAACGCCTATTGCGTGAGTGAAAATTTTGATGCCCGAGTTCCATCCTGCGCGTATCTTTTTCCTCAACGGCGCGGCGCGGGAGGGACAAGTGTCATGCCGGCCCGACAAGGCTTCTCCTGCCGCGTCGATTACGCGCTTTTGCACTTTTCCCACCAGAATCTTGCTTCCGTCGATCATTAAGCCCAGCCTCCATGCCGGATCGGATGTCGTGGACAACGCCTTCTTCAGCGCGATGCTTCGGCTCAGTTCGTTTCCGCCGAACGGAATGGAACTTGTCCTGTCCGCAACTGCCATTCACTTGCAGTCGCCGCGCACCAGCGCCGGTTTGCGCTCGGCCGGCAAGCCGTCGAGCAATTCCACCAGACCGGGCCGGCTGTGGCTGACGAAATAGACAAGGAACTGGAACGGCGCGGCCATTGCTTTGCGCGCTACGCCGACGACGGGAATGTGTGTGTTCGCAGCAAGCGGGCAGGTGAACGGGTGCGAACCGCATACCGGGTGGTGTGGCAGGAGACCGGCCAGCAACGCTGACCGCTCCCTATGCCGATCCGCATTTTGAAATCTGGCATATGAGAAGCGCAGATTTGCGGGTAATCTCGAGCGAAGGAAAAAAGGTGATCCTTACAACGCAGTGCACTGTTCAATCGGAAGCGGGTGCCCGAATAGATAACCTTGATAGGCATGACACCCGTGCCCCGCAAGAAAATCGCGCTGCGCCACGGTTTCCACTCCCTCTGCCATCACTTGCAGGCCCAGCGTCTGAGCCAAGGCCACAATCGTGCATGCAATGGCGGCATCGTTGGGGTCGGTCAGCACATCCTTCACGAAAGACCGGTCGATCTTCAACTGATCCAGCGGCAGGCGCTTGAGATAGGAGAGCGATGAGTAGCCGGTCCCGAAGTCATCCAGCGAGAAGCAGACGTTTTTCGTTTTGAGCGCGGTCATTTTCCTCACGGTGTCTTCCACGTTTTCCACCAGCACGTTCTCCGTCAGTTCAAGCTTCAGCCGTTCCGGCCGCGCGCCGCTTCGATCCAGCACCTCCAGCACCATCTGCACGAAGTCGGCATGGCGGAACTGGTGCGGGCTGACGTTGACCGAGATGCTCAGGTGCGCCATATCCGGGTCTTTCGCCCAGAGCGCCAGCTGCTTGCATGCGGTTTCCAATACCCATCGGCCCAGAGGCAGGATCAGCCCGGTCTCTTCCGCCCGCGGAATGAACAGCGCCGGCGATACCAGGCCGCGGCGCGGATGCCGCCAGCGCACCAGCGCTTCGAAGCCGATCTTGCGTCCATCGTCATCTACTTGCGGCTGGTAATGCAGCAGGAATTCATGCCGCTGCAAACCGTGCCGCAAGTCCGTCTCGAGCGCCACGCGGTTGGTCACGATGGTTTGCATCTCGGGATCGTAGAAGCGTATCGCATTGCGGCCCGCGGCTTTTGCCTGGTACATGGCAAGGTCCGCCCGCTTCAGCAGTTCATCGACGTTGCTGACATGCTTGTCGAACAGTGCGGCGCCGATGCTCGATGTCGTATGGTGTTCATGCCCCGTGATTTCGAACGGCTGGTTGAATGCGGCAAGAATCTTTTCGCCGACCCGCTCTGCCTGTGTCGCCGCTTCTTGCGAATCTTCGCTTAAGTCCTCCAGCATCACCACGAATTCGTCGCCTCCCAGGCGGGCCACGGTGTCGCTCTTGCGCGGCACGCAGATCTCCAGGCGCAGCGCGACCTGTTGCAGCAGCAGATCGCCCTTGTCGTGTCCGAGCGTGTCGTTCAGGCTTTTGAAATTATCCAGATCGATGAACAGCAAGGCCCCCATTTTATGGCTGCGAGCCGCGGAAGCGAGCGCATGCTGCAGCCGATCCGCCAGAAGCCGCCGGTTCGGCAACCGGGTCAGCGGGTCGAAGAAGGCAAGCCGTTCGATTTCACGCTCGGCCTCCTTGCGCTGCGTAATGTCGGTATCGATCGCCAGGATCGACTGCGGTTTTCCGCTCTCGTCGCGCACCAGCGTCCAGTGGACCTCGACCGTCAGGATGCTGCCATCCTTGCGCTGTTTCCTGATTTCGCCGCGCCAATCGCCTTGCTGCATGAGCGCGTGCAAGGCTTGGCTGTAGTCGCCTGCGCGGATAAAAAGAAGATCGTTCTTCGATTTGCCGATGGCCTCTTCCGCCGTCCATCCGTAAAGACGCTCGGCGCTCTTGTTCCAGAACCTGATCCGGAAATCCAGGTCGGTGACAATGATCGCATCCTGCGCCTTGTCCAGCAGAGAAGCCTGGTGGCGGATGCGCGCCTGATCCTTCTGATGCTGGATGTCGGCCTCTTTGCGTTCGGTGATGTCGACCATGGAGCCGGCCATGCGCACCGCCGTGCCTTCGGGATTGCGGATGAGAAAACCATGCGACAGCACGTAGGCATACGAGCCGTCCTTGCGCAGGAAACGGTATTCGCCGCGCCAGCGATCGTCCTTCGATTCGTTAATGGCCGTCAGGATGCTTTGCACCACCTGTTCCCTGTCCTCGGGATGCAGGCGGTTGATCCACGAGTTGAAGTCGTTGCCGATTTCATCGGCCGAATAACCGAACACCCGTTGTATGCTGTCGCTCCACCATACCCGGTCGGCCATGATGTCCCAATCCCAGATGGCATCGGTAGTCGCCTTGGCGACGATCTGGAACCGCTCCATGCTTTCGCGGAAGGTTTGCTCGGCCTGCTTCTTCTCTGTAATGTCCTGAAAGATACCCTGTATTTGCGAGATGGTTCCACTCGCATCCCGAACCGCCTGGCCGATTGTGCGCACCCAGTGACGCGTGCCCCCGGGCGCAAGAATCTGCACTTCGATGTCGTAGGGCGTGCCGTTTCGCTCACAGGCATTGAAAGCGTTCCACGCTTTTTCCCTGTACTCCGGCGCGATCAGTTGGAATGCTTCATCCACACTTATCGATGCGTCGAGCGGGAGTTCGCCGATGGAAACAAATTTCTCCGACCAGACAAGGCGGCGTTCCGGCAACTCGATCTTCCAACTGCCGACATGCGCCAGATGAAGCGCAATGGAGAGCAGCGATGCGCGTTCCTGAAGCTGTTCCTGATTTTTCCTGAGCTGGTGCAGCTCGGCAAGCGCCTGTGGCAGTTCCACGATGCCGAGGAAATTGTCGCTTTGCATTTTGCTTATCGTGTCAGGTGATGAAGGCAGCGCATGAATATCCTGATTTAATTGATTGGCAGTGGCCGATTGGAGAATCGGTGTTGTCCAGCACCCACTATCTATTCGACAATCCGGCCGGCCAAGCGTTCTAAAAAGAACGCCATACATGCCAAGGCGGCATCTCAACCAAAACGTGCGCAACTTCGCAAGGAATTTTGAATGGCTGAAATATCGTTTCAGTTTGAATCTATTCCGCCGTTAAAGCTGGAGCAGTGGTGAACTGGTTTCTTTAATCTTGGAGCGTCAAAAATGCATATACAAAACATCAAAATTTCCAGCCGTCTCATTATGTTGAGTGCCTTGTTGATTTTAGGGTCGGTTATCCTCGGAATTACTGGCTGGATAACTTTGAGTAAGAGTAATGATCTGATGAGTTTGACACTGGATCAAGCCTCCAGCGTTGAACGTGCTGTCGATATGGCACGGAAGGCGCAGGTCAATTTCAAAATCCAGGTTCAAGAATGGAAAAATATTTTGCTCCGTGGTCATGATCCGGAAGCGTTTGCAAAATACAAAGAGGAATTTTCGAAAAGAGGCCAGGAAACGCAAAGCGATCTGGCCGAACTTCAAAAGATATTTCAAAAGTTGAATCTCGATACGCCCCTTGCCGACGACGCACGAGCCTCCCTGGATCAATTGGAGAAGAAGTATCTGGAAGTGCTTAAGCAATACGACTCCGCAAAAAGCGACAATGCCCAAACTATCGATGCCTTGGTCAAAGGCATGGATCGGGAACCGACAAAGAAAATCGACGCCATTGTCGATTTTGTCAATGAGCATTCTGTAAAGATCAGAGAATCAAATCGCGTCATGGCGGCAAATCAAAATGCGTTGGCGACCGCCACCATTCTTGCCGTCTTGGGCATTCTCACGGCACTTGGCATTGCCCTAACTTATTGGATTATCAAGAGTGTCACGCATCCTTTAAACGAAGCAATCGGCATTGCGCGCACCGTTGCTGCCGGCGACCTTACGGCAAAAATCGAGGTAAGGTCCAAGGACGAGACTGGGCAGCTTCTGCAGGCATTGAAAGACATGAACGATAGCCTGGCGAAGATCGTGACCCAGGTGCGAAGCGGGACCGACGTTATTGCCACTGGATCGGATCAAATCGCTGCCGGCAATCTTGATTTGTCCTCTCGTACCGAGCAACAGGCGAGCGCGCTGGAAGAGACCGCATCGTCGATGGAAGAAATCACATCGACGGTAAGGCAGAACGCCGATAACGCACGTCAGGCCAACCAGCTGGCGACAACGGCCTTGGATGTGGCAACGAAAGGCGGCGACGTTGTTTCCCAGGTCGTATTGACCATGAACTCCATCAATGAAGCATCCAAAAAGATTGTCGATATCATCGGCGTCATCGATGGAATCGCCTTCCAAACCAATATATTGGCATTGAATGCAGCAGTTGAAGCGGCACGCGCGGGTGAACAAGGCCGCGGATTTGCCGTTGTTGCTACCGAAGTTCGCAATCTGGCGCAACGGTCGGCGTCAGCGGCCAAGGAGATCAAGGAATTGATTGACGATTCGGTTGAACGTGTCGACACGGGCGGCAAGCTGGTTACGCAGGCAGGCAGCACGATGTCTGAAATCATGGAAAGCGTCAGGCGAGTGACGGACATCATGTCTGAAATTACGGCGGCCAGCCAGGAGCAAAGTTCCGGAATCGAGCAGGTCAATCAAGCCATTGGCCAAATGGATCAAGCAACGCAGCAAAATGCTGCATTGGTCGAGGAAGCAAGCGCTGCCGCAGCGTCGTTGCAAGTGCAAGCCGATAATTTGGCTCGGACGGTTGGAAGTTTTAGCCTGAATGAAACGGATTTAAAACGGACGGCGCTCAATGCGCCCGAAGTTCGTCTTCTCGCATAAGATATTTGCCGGAAGCAATCATTCCCGCAAAGGATTGCTTCCGGCATCGATCGTCTTTGTAATTTTTCTCCGCCATCTGTAGTCTCTTCCTCCGGCAGGCTGTTGCTTCTCGCTCCCACGCTGTAAGAACCTGTTCTCGGGGCTGTGCACCTGCCAAAAAGACACCGAACAGGTTCTAAGAACGGCTTGGCACATACATTGCCTGTGTAGCCGTATATCGATCCGATGCGCGAGTAAGCTATTGCCCTCGAAAATTCATGCAGGAGGTGGAACATGCAAGAACGTAAAGCGCTGCAACACATGGCTGCCATTGCCGCCCTGGCAATGATGTTCGGCGCAGGCTCCGCATATTCGCAACAATCCGGCATGGATAGCAGCGGAAAAACCGGAACAGGCAGCGCGGGACCGATGAGCGGCAGCAGCGCCGCCGGCGCTTCCGGCGGCGCAAGTTCGGCCGGCTCGCTCAGCAAAGCCGATCAAGACATGTTGAAGCAGCTGGCTTCCGCCAACATGAGTGAAATCGAAGCCGGCAAGATCGCGCTGGACAAAAGCAAGAACGAGCAAGTGCGCAATTTCGCCCAGAAGATGGTCGACGATCATACCAAGGCACAGACGCAATTGAACCAGTTGGCGCAGGCGAAAGGAGTCTCGCTGCCATCCGAGCCGGATGCCAGGCATAGGAAGGAACTCGATACGCTGCGCTCCTTGTCCGGCGCTCAGTTCGACAAAACATATTTGTTGCGCGGCGGCGTGGCCGATCATCGGCAAGCGCATGCCATGCTCACGCACATAGAAAAGAACGCAAAGGACACCGATTTGAAATCGCTCGCTTCCAATATGATGCCGACGATTAACGAGCACGCGCAAATGGCGCGGCAGGCACGCGCCGGCGGCGCGCCGGCTTCCACCGGCGCATCCGGAACCGCCGGCGAGTCGGCCGCCGGCAGCAGCAGGATGGGCACGCCGTCCGGCAGCCCTGGCATGAGCGGCCCCGGCGCTTCGGATTCTTCAAGCGGCGGCCAGAGCAAATAACAAACGCAATGGAGCAAGCATGGATAACGATGAAGTCATTTCTACGCTCAACGATCTGATCGAAACCTGCAAGGACGGCGAGGAGGGTTTTCGCACCTGCGCCCAGGATGTGGGCGACACCGCGCTTAAATCCTTCTTCTCGAATCGGGCGCAGACTTGCGCGGCGGCTGCGCTCGAATTGCAGGAACTGGTGCGCGCCTACGGCGGCAATCCGGAACGCAGCGGCGGCCTGGGCGGCGCGCTGCACCGGCGCTGGGTCGACGTCAAGTCGGCCATCATGGGGCATGACGACAAGGCGGTGCTCAAGGAATGCGAGCGCGGAGAGGACGTGGCCGTTGCCAGCTATCGCAAGGCGCTCGAAAAGAATCTGCCCGCGGAGGTGCACAGCGTGGTGGAGCGGCAGTATCAGGGGGTGCTGCAGAACCACGATCAGGTCAGGAGCTTGCGGGATCAGTATCGCAGCGCCTAAGCGAGTAGGAGAAAGAAGCAAGGTGCGCATTGCGCATCCTGCTTCTTTTTAAGGGGTAAAGCGTCGCAGCCTGTAGAGTAAAATAGCGCCCCACGCCGGGCGCTTTGCGCATCGGCTCCGAAGCGCCGCATTTGCGCGCGCCAGCGGTATTTTCCGGACACTGCGCATGCTGCGATTAACCGACATCCAACTTCCGCTCGACCACCCCGAAGCCGATTTGAAAGCCGCCATTCTGGCGCGGCTGAAGATCGGCCCGGAGGACCTGATCGACTTCACCGTTTTTCGCCGCGGCTACGACGCGCGCAAGAAAAGCGCGATCACGCTGGTCTATACGCTGGATGTCGAGGTAAAAAACGAAGAATCGCTGCTGGCGCGCATGAAGGGCGTGCCGCATATCGGCATCACGCCGGACATGCGCTACAAGTTTGTCGCGCAGGCGCCGGCCGGCATGCAAAAGCGCCCCGTCGTCATCGGTTTCGGGCCGTGCGGCATCTTCGCCGCGCTGATCCTGGCGCAGATGGGTTTTCGTCCCATCATCCTGGAGCGCGGCAAGGTGGTGCGGGAGCGCACCAAGGATACCTGGGGTTTGTGGCGCAAGCGCGAGCTGAATCCCGAATCGAACGTGCAGTTCGGCGAAGGCGGCGCCGGCACTTTTTCCGACGGCAAGCTGCACAGCCAGATCAAGGACCCGAAGCATTACGGGCGCAAGGTGTTGACCGAGTTCGTGAAGGCGCATGCGCCGGAGGAAATTCTCTACGTCAGCAAGCCGCATATCGGCACCTTCCGTCTGGTCAAGATGGTGGAAGCGATGCGCGAGACTATCGAAGCGCTGGGCGGCGAATTTCGCTTCCAGTCCAAGGTCGTCGATCTCGACATCGAAGAGGGCCGGATGCGCGGCGTAGTGCTTGCCGACGGCGAACATATCGCGAGCGATCATGTGGTCTTGGCGGTGGGCCACAGTGCGCGCGACACCTTTCAGATGCTGTACGAGCGCGGCGTGTATGTCGAAGCGAAGCCGTTTTCCATCGGCTTTCGCATCGAGCATCCGCAATCGCTGATCGACAGTGCGCGCTTCGGCAAGTTCGCCGGCCATCCCTTGCTGGGTGCGGCGGACTACAAGCTGGTGCATCACGCTGCGAACGGGCGCTCGGTCTACAGCTTCTGCATGTGCCCGGGCGGCACGGTGGTGGCCGCCACTTCCGAAGCGGAGCGCGTGGTTACCAACGGGATGAGCCAGTATTCGCGCAACGAACGCAATGCCAACAGCGGCTTCGTGGTGGGTATCACGCCGGCCGACTATCCTTCCGATCATCCGCTGGCCGGCATCGATCTGCAGCGCGAGCTGGAGTCGCGCGCTTATGTGCTGGGCGGAGGCAATTACGACGCGCCGGGGCAACTGGTCGGCGATTTCCTCGCCGGCAGGGCATCGCGCGAATTCGGCTCGGTGCTGCCTTCGTACCAGCCGGGCGTGCATCTGACCGATCTCGGCCCTTCGTTGCCGGACTATGCGATTGAAGCGATGCGCGAAGCCTTGCCTGCCTTCGACCGGCAGATCAAGGGTTATGCGATGCATGATGCGATCTTGACCGGCGTCGAGACACGCACTTCTTCGCCGGTGCGCATCAAGCGTCTGGATAACTTCCAGAGCATGAACACCAAGGGCCTGTTTCCCGCGGGCGAAGGCGCGGGTTATGCGGGCGGCATTTTGTCGGCTGCGGTCGACGGCATCAAGGTCGCCGAGGCGGTTGCGCTCAGCATGCTCGGCAACACCGATGTGCATGGCGGTGCGCAGGCCGGCATGCAAGCGTATTAAAAGGTAGGGCGGATAGCGCTTCGCTCATCCGCCCTATGACCTAGTCCATGCCAGGCGCGGCATGATCGGGGAAGACGCCGGGGTGAACGCTGGCTGCATCTGGTTGGCAAACAGAATGCAATTATGCTCAACGGATCGAACTATCCCTGTTGCCATGTCACTCATGGGCAACCCGTACTCCCGGCGCAATAAAAAACCTCGCACACCATGGATTCCGTTCATTCCGCTCGCCCCGCTTCTCCGCCAATATCGGCTCAACCCGACGCTTCTCGCCCGGTCAATACTGCCACGGCGCCATTGCCGCCGCCCGGCGGCTCTTCCTCTGGCATACGTAATGACAGCAATAGCGGAGACGCCCATCCCGGAATTCGCGCACGTAGGAATAAGAAAAATCAGAATCCAGAATTATTGCAGCCGCAGCCTTCTAAGGCGGAACCGAGCACTCCATCGGAATCTCTCGGCCTCCCGCCCCGTTCGCCTAGTCGTATACTGCCCAGATTAATAAAATCTTTACCTTCACCGATTAATGCACTCGGCACAATGGGCGGCGTAATTGCTGTAGGGAGCTTGGCCCAGCGAACCGAGACAGACGCCAGAGACTCCCATTTTTATTTGAAGTCGATGGCACTTGGTCTAACAGGTTACGCTGTCGACCGGATTCTAAGCAACGCAGCGCTGACAAACCGCCTTTACGCCCTTGAACAGGGACCACATGCCCAACGGGTGATTGAACTGATTGGGCGCGTGGCAGAATCAGTTCCAGAGGAACAGCAGGACGATGTCTTGGAATATTTGGCGCAAAACTGGGACTCACTCACCGAAGATTTTTTTGCGGCGTGCAGCGGAAATGCCAAAAAAGCCAAAAACGGAGCGAGACATTTGGCTGAAAATTTTGAACTCAGCAGGATACTTCATCTCAATAATCAAGCTTTACCTCCTGAAGTTCTCGGTGGCGCTGTTGAGCTACTAGACGTACTGGTTGGTCATTCAAGCGATGACAATTCACCTCGGCCAGCCTTGGATAACGATGATTACATTAGGGCCACCGAAGTAATCTATCAAGACTTCCCATGTCGTTACAACTCGGTTTTTTTCTGGCTGCATCAAACCGGTCAATTCCCGGATATGCTGCGACTACCAGAAGACGCGAGCCTTGAAATGACCATAGCCGCGCTGACGATGCATAGAGTCGGCATTCCATATGAAGTTTATGCAAAAGCCCTTCTTGCTGCCGATGTCCAGCGCAAAGCCAGAAACGCTGAACTGAGTGAATGATAGGCGCTTAATCAACTTCCAGCGTTTGCAGCCGCGCTTTGACTGCGCCATCCGCGATTTCCAAAAAACCGATTGAAATCGGCAAGCGAAAGCGCCGCGGGCCGGCGCTGCCGGGATTGACATACAACACGCCGCTTTCCATCTTC
>Ga0070682_100002075_pt1 | contig 11145 bp, 9 predicted proteins | sample KBSC63LmetaG_FD_64668 | JGI IMG/M metagenome (GOLD analysis project Ga0070682, IMG submission 64668) | Corn rhizosphere microbial communities from Kellogg Biological Station, Michigan, USA - KBS C6-3L metaG | ecosystem: Host-associated > Plants > Roots > Rhizosphere | place: USA: Michigan... | reverse complement strand
GCCAACTTTGCCGACAAAACAAATGCCCTGACTGTCCGGTTTGTCGGCCGTGGCTAGACCGAGACGTTTGGCTTGCCTGCGAACTTCCGGTTTTTCCAACTCGCCGATAGGCATCAGACTGTGGCGTAAAGCGCCTTCCGTTACGCGGTATAAAAAGTAAGACTGGTCTTTGCCTTTGTCGACGCCTGCCAAAAGTTGCCCGTCTTGAACTCTGGCATAATGCCCGGTTGCAATGAAGTCGGCGCCGTCCGCCAAGGCCGTTTCCAGGAAAAGCCTGAATTTAACTTCTTGGTTGCACATGACGTCTGGGTTTGGCGTGCGGCCAGCTTGGTACTCGCGCACCATGTAGTCGACAACTTTTTGGCGATACTCAGTCTCGAAATCATACATTTTGAAAGGAATGTCGAGCTGCACCGCCACACGCTTGGCATCCTGAAAGTCTTCCTTCCACGGGCAATCAAAGCCTGGTAAATCCTGGCTCCAGTTCTTCATGTAGACGCCCGTGACATCATAGCCTTGCTCTTTCAAAAGAGCAGCTGTGAGTGAGCTATCAACGCCACCGGACATACCAACGTAAACTTTTTTGGACATAAGGTAACTATTTTACCAGATTATCTCTGTTTAGGCCTGTTCTTTGTCGCGGCTCTTTTCTAGCTGCTTGCGCAGGACGTAGAGTTCGTAGCGTCGGCCGACCCAGAAAGCGGCAAAGATGAGCGGCAGCATGGCCAACGCCGGCCACCAGAGGACTTCGACTTTGAGCAGCGCGCCGCTGCCACTTTTGTTGCTGTTATTCTGCGTTGAGCCAGTGGCTTGGCCGATCAGCTGAAGGTAGGCCGTGCCGCCGTTTTTGTCGGTAGCCTTGATGACAACTTTGTATATACCGGCGCTTTTGTAAACGTGCTTGAGGTTGAGGGTACCTGGAGATTGCACACTGAGCAGATCGGTGGTTGAGCCGTCACCCCAGTCGATGCTAATGGCATATGGTCCGGTACCACCGCTGAGGACAACAGGCCAATCCAATTCTTGGCCGGGTGGCGCGCCCTTTTCGGCGTAAACGCTAGTCAACTGAACATGCGTGCCAAATTGCAGAAATTGGGCGTCATTGAAGGTGACAGTGACTTTGTTGGAGTCCGGTCCGGATTGATCGAGCGCATCGTAACCACGAGCGATCAGGTCGTTTTGGCCGCTGAACAGATCAATCAGCAAGCTATAACTGCCGTTTTGACAGAAAGTTGATCCCACAAAGATATTGTTGGAGAACAGCTTGATAAGCTCACCTGTGGGGCAAAGACCGGTGACGGTTATCGGGACATTGGTGAAAACCGCGCCATTGCCAGGCGTGGTGATAGTTGGCCCTACGGTCGGCGGTGCTGTCGAAATAGTTCCTTGCAAACCGACTGAGCCCGAGGAAGTTTCGGATGGAAAAGCTCCGGCCGCATAGGCCGGCAGACCTGCGCTCACGACCATAAGAAGGCTGGCCAGGCCACATTTCAAATACTTAAGCCTACGTTTCATATCTATAAGCATAACCTTATTGTCTATTCAGTACAAAGTTAGAGTTTAGGCTTTGCCCTTGCGTAGAACTCGTTCATTGTAAGCTTTGACAAGGCGTGGCAAACCAAAGATCAAGAACAGTATTAGAGCCACGATGCCAATCACCAACAGTACCAGCCAAATAGGTATCACATAGAATGTAGTGCTGGCACTCAACAGCTGGCCGCCATTGCCATATCCGAAGTTACCTTCCAGTTTGTACTCACCGAAGTTACCAACTTTTTTGAGTGGAACAGAGAACTTGCGAATGCTGTCCGGCAGGACGTCGTCAGGTGGCGTCAAGTTGTTAATCTCATAGGTCGCTAGCGTTTTGCCGCTGCGATTCTTGAGCAGGATTTTGCCGAAAGGCACTTCCTGCAAATTACCGGAGTTGCGGAAACGAACTGTAGCCGTGATGTTCTTATTGGTGGTGAAAATAGTGTCCGGTTTGTCGTTTTTGCGAGCGTCAAAGCTGGCGATCGTCACCTGCTCATTGATGTCGCCGGGAACCTTGATAAGTATCAGCGAACCGACACTACCAGCCAGACCGAGGTTTTGGTTTGGGCCAAGAGTTGTACTGGCAGGAGCAAAACGGACAACTCCGTAATAACCTCCGGGGGTGGCGCTTTTAGGTACGTTGATTATAACGGCTACCTGCTTGGTTTCGCCTGCCTGTAGAGTAAAGTTCGGTATCGATTGGACGAACCGCTTCAAACTGTGACTTTGAGCAAATTTGGTTGGGTCTAAGATGACAGCCGGATTGCCGCTTTCGTCGGGGCTAGCTGTAAAGTCGTTGACTATGGCCTGAAGGTCGGCCTGCGCGGACGTCACGTTAGTTACTTGGATAGTGTAGGTGTAGCTATCGCCCGCCTGAATAACTAGATCTTGAGGTGTTTTGACAGGAGTTACCCGCAAACCATTGCCGCCAGGGCCACTGGCTGCTTGGGCGAACGGAGCAGCGCTTAGAGCAATGGCTAACAGCGTAGCTAGCCCCATTATGATTTGACGGCTAAAGCGGCGTATCTTCACTATTGTTCCTGTTTTTCCTCAACCCTCTGGTATTTCGTTTATATTATCACGAAACGTCAGAAATTTGCCAGACATACGTAAGTGAGTGTTGTGACGTAGACACCTGGCGCTTGGGTAAGGGGTACGTTTACGAGATAACTGGCAGTGTACACTCTGGTGATATCGGGCGCAGGCTGTGACAAAATTACATCACCATTATTAAATCTGAATATGTTTGGCTGATTGTAGCTGGGCACTGCGAACCCATGGCCCGGACCTACCGGCGCGGCGCCCACTGCAGGTGTGGAATTAGCCGTCAAATTGAAGCCGAACTGAGCTGCTCCTGGGCGCGAGACATCACCGCTGGCCAGCGCTTGGATGACATTATTACCGCTGGTCATGGTTGTGCCGCCGGCTGTTACGCTATAACCGGAAGCGGAATTAGTGGCGACTAGCAGCTGCGATGTACCGCTACGTGTACTGGTAGATGACAGTTCGCCCAAATCAATGAAATCGCCTAACGCATTGTTGCAATTCAGGCCGCTTATGGTCACTCCAGTACAAAATATAAGATACGGCGGTACTTCGGCGGTTATATTAATGCTGCTCATGATCAGATAGGCTATGCCGCCATAATCCGTGTCCGGACCGCTGGTATCTTCGCTGGCATAAGTTATAAGCCTGACATAGTATGATCCGGGAGCAGAAGGGTTAATAACCCCTGTAAAGTTAAATTCCAGCGGCTCTACAGGCACAACGCTGGCAGTACGGGTCAAAATTAGCTGATTAGCAGTAGATGCGTTGCTGATAGTAAAGTCACCAGGGCCACTTTGACTGGATAGCACTGCGGCACTGTCGCTAAAGCCGCCAGGAGCGGTACATGGCGTATTGGGTAACGGGTCGTTAGAGCAAAATTGCACTAATACTGAGCCGAGAGTGTCGGCTGTCGAAAGCGTCAAAGTTAAGTCATAGTCCGAAGTATCAGAAGCAGTGTTCTTGCTCAGCTCCAGCGAGCGCGGCCCTAAAGGCGCCCCGTATGATGTAGAAGAGAATAGGTGCAATGTCAGGCCGGCAACTAGCAAGACGGCCAGAAAAAGGGTAAGGAGACGCTTAGCTTTGTGTTTGGGTAGGACTGAGAAGCTCATTCATCCCTAGTCCTAGAAGGTCGCGGTAGCAATCATGCTCATGTTGGTCTTATAGATACCAGCTGGCGTGCTTAGGCTTGGGGTAGCTGCGAATTGATACCAGTTATCAACGCGGTAGACAGGACCGCTACACTGGAAGACAATGGCGCCGAAGGTACTGGAGATGCCGGCAGCGTTGGAAACTTCCCAAGGCATACCGTAGTAGGTGCCGGTCTGAGCAGCTACGTTAGGGTCGGCTAGTTCGTGAGGAGAACCGGCGTTGAATTGTTCGTTAGCTAAGCAGGTGTTGGCGTTGACGGTAGTGAACTGAGCACCACCTGGAGAGGTAGTACCTGGGTCATTCTCTCCGTTGCTGGCAAACAGGCCGAATTCAGCATTACCAGAACTAGCACCAGTTTGGATCTGCTGAGCTAAGCAGCCCGTACCGCCGGATCCATCGATGTTGCAAGCACCTGGTAGAAGAGGTACGGGAGCTATCGGGCAGCTCGTGCCGCCGTCGGCGCTAAGGCCGCCACAAGCGGTGTTGCTGGTGACTATCCGTACTATTACGCCGTGGGTCGCGTTGGTGGATATCTGACTGTACATGTTTTCGTGGTCAACCACCGTTGGGCTTAGCACCTTGGTGGTACCAGCGAAGGTACCTATAGTCATCGTTGGCGGATTACTTGTCACAACCGTGTCATCGCAGGTGTGGGTTGTTACCCAGAGAGTTGGGTCGCCCTGCCCCGCGCCACCAGTAGTTTGGGGGTCGGCATTGATACAGAATGTTAGTGACTCTTGGACGCGGGCGCTGATGCTAATGGTCTTAACTGTAGTCAACGCGATGCCGCCGTAGTCTAAGTACGTACCGAGCGTCGAAGCGCTTGAATAGTTATCGCCGGTTGTGCCGAGGGTGTCATCTTGGTCAAAGATATTTGAGTTGTAAGTTACAATACGAGCGTAGAAAGTACCGGTCGTAGAAGGGTTAGTAATTCCAGTTAGGTCAAAGCTTTCGACACCACTAACCGAGTCAGACGGACCGATCGGGTGGGCGTTGAGTGTATTATCACTAATCTTGACGTGAGGGTTACCGGTATTGCTTCCAGTCGCCGTCCAGTTGGCCGATGTTATCGGGCCACTGACGTTACTGAGTGCAGCAGTTGATACGTCCATGGAGGTTGGCACCGAACAGCTACTGTCACCGATGATTGGCGAGTCGCCACAGAAGTCTATAACCAAGCTATCAGCGGCCGTAGAAACGGTAAAGGTAACTCTATAAGTAACGTTCAAACCATTGCCAGGATGCGTGGTGACACCGTTGCTACTGGCGCTAGAATCGCTCAGTTTGATCTCGCGAGAAGTCAACTGTGCACCGGCGGCCGCGGCGTGCTGCAAATTGTATAAAGGCAGAAGTACACCGGCCAGTATCACCGACACTAGCAGTACGTGTACAAACCGCTTGGCTGATCGCAAATTGATCCGTGAAGTGTGTTTCATCTGATGTAATAGTTTTTGTTTACGCTATACGCTGTCATCGTAACACGCTTATGGCAAGCCTTCAAGCGTTTTTATAAAAGATAATGGGAGTTTTCCACAGCTTCATAATATTAATACGTAGCTGTCACGACGAGAACGTGTTGCATCGTGTAAGTGCCGCCTGGCGTAACGGGGCTTATATTAAAGAGATAGGTGATCGTAAAGGTAGTGTCACTGGAGCTTTGGCTAGAAAAAGCTACCTCATTTAGACCCGGCTGATTGCTGTACATGTACTTGTTGGGGGTGCTGTATTCGGCTCCTGCCTGACCAAAACTGAATGTGTTATCCGGAACATATGATGGATTGGCGCCGGTGGCTGCCGGGCTGGTGTTGGCGACGACGTTCATGCCAAATTGCTCGCTGCCTGTGCTAGAAAAGGCTGGCGAGTTATCGGTGTGCATAGTATAAGCGCCATTGGTCGGCGGTGGCGAAGCGTTAACGACGCTGTAGCCATGAGTTAGATAGGCTTTCACAGTGAACGTAGCTTGGGAGTTCGTTTTGGTTCCGGTGGTCGAGAGAGTACCCATATTGATACTGGTGTTGTTGAGATCCATTTCCAGATACGGCGTTCGATCCGTATTAAACCCGGCTTGGGCACAAACAGCCGTACCGCAAGTCTTGCCGACGGCAGTTTCACCGGCGGATTGTTTAGCGCAGTAGTGGCTGCTACAGGCGTTTAATTCACCGCCCGAACCAATGAAAACTTCGTCTAACTGGTAATGAGACGAGGAAGATTGTGCGGCAGGATTAGCAAGCACCGTGGCTGGCGCGACCATAGCGGCAGCGAGCAGCAGACAGGCTTTTTTGAATATTTGTTTCCACGACATGCCAGACACATTATATCAAGTACTGGAAGTCAATCTGTAGTATCATATTAAAGAACAACCACAAGGGGTTTCATGGCAGAGGAAACAGAAACCAAACCACCAGCCGGTGAGGATAAGAGTTCGGATTCTTTGGAGAATCCGGATGCTGATGCTAACGCCTTAGAAGGCGGTGGTGAGGGTGCGCAGAACGCTGAAGGTGTAGTTGATGCTACCTCAGCCAATAGCTCTTCTGGTGACGCGGCGGACAAAGAGCCGCCCAAGCCCAAAGGTCTCAAAAACAAGCTGCGCCGCTTCAATTTATATTTGCTGTTATTCATATTTATATTGATTGTCGCCGGCGTGATCATCGCCGTGGCTTACTTCCAGAGCAAGAAGGCCTCTACTACCAGCTCGCTCAAAACTCAGAACTTAACTGAGCAAACCTTGCAGCAAGTAGCCAATAGCGATGCAACGGTTGGCAATGCTCAGTCGGTGTTGAATGTTGAATCCAGCGCCGTTTTCGCTGGCAAGGTCTTGATCCGTGACGGTTTGGAAGTGGCTGGAAATTTACAGATCGGTGGCACTGTTATACTCCACAACATTACCGTTAACGGTACCAGTTCGCTTGGTCAGGTTGATGTCAGTAATAACCTGGCGGTCTCGGGTGATAGTGCCATTCAGGGTAGTGAAACCATCGGCAAAAGTCTGCAAGTCAATGGCGGCGGGAGCTTCGGCGGTCCGATCACTGCCCCGCAAATCACCACCTCCAATCTGCAACTCAATTCCGACTTAGTCCTGACGCACCACATTAGCGTTGGCGGCGGCACACCAAATCACTCCCAAGGGCCAGCCTTGGGCGGCGGCGGGTCAGCCACCGTCAGCGGTTCCGATACAGCTGGTACGGCCACCATAAACACCGGTGGCGGCCCAGCAGCTGGTTGCTTTATCACTATTACATTCACGTCCAAATACAATCAGACACCAAGGGTTTTGATCACGCCTGTCGGTTCGGCGGCCGGAGCTATTGATTATTATGTCAATCGCGACACAGGTAGCTTTAGTATTTGCGATGCTACGGCACCACCAGCTGGCGCTAGCTTTGGTTTTGATTACTTCGTGGTGGACTAATAATCGGGCAACTGAACGCCCTTGATCTTTTGGTTACTTTTGGATCAAGCCAAAAGTAGTAGAGAATATATGGGTTAATTCCAGGAGGCGGATGCTTTATCTTGAACAATCGTTAACTCTTCTTTCTATTGTTCTTTTGTGCCGACAAAAGAACCAAAATCTCCCGGCCTAATCACGGCCGGAATTAATCGCAGAGTACAAAAACTGGAATTTAGACGTCGAGGAAGACGATCACTTGGTCGGCTTTGACGTGCATGATACCACCAGAGATTTTTATACGCTGGTCGCCTTTGTCGACGGTTCGAATCATCATTTCGCAAGGACTTAAGAGCGAGATAAAGTTGTGGTGTTTGGGCAAAATGTCGAATGGGCCAGTGGCGTTTTCGGCGCTAATACTGAAGGCTTGATTGTCATAATAATCATGGAATGGCGAATGCACTTTAACGCGCATGCTCAGTTTTCCGTTGGCTTCGACTTTGCTGTAGTCTTGTACGGCCTGAGCTTTTTCTTTGTCGGACTTGGACTCGGCGGCCGGCTCCTCTACACCAATGGCTTGTTTGTCATCGACTGAGGTCTGTTTGTCGTCATTCATACCACTATCTCTTCAATGCTCTTCAAAGTTTCTTCACGAGTAAAGAAATCGCCTGGCACACCGGTGTGTTTGGTCATGACGTTCATATTCTGGGTGAAGTTGGCAATCAATTTTTTGGCTTTGGCGTAGTCGGAACGGTCGGCCGGACTAAGTTCGTTTTCACCAATAATGGCGATGATGCCTTTTAGTGATTCGTACTTTTGGAGCAGCGATTGAACTTGAACGCTGAGCAAGTAGTGCCGTTCGCCGACAATTTCCGGCGTCAAAAGACTGGAGTTAGTTAGCGTCAGGTCGACAGCCGGACGAATACCCTGCTCCGCCACCTTACGACTAAGGACGATGATGGAATCCATTTCATGCTGAATAAACTGCACGGCCGGGTCGGACACGTCGTCAGCCGGCACATAAATCGTCTGCACCGAAGTAATGGAGCCGTTTTCATTACTGCTCAACCTATCTTGCAGCGTTTTCACATCAGAGAAAATCGTCGGCTCGTAACCGCCTTCGTTAGGCACTTGGTCGAGGATGGTCGACAGCTCGTTCCTAGCCTGTATGTAACGGAACATGTTGTCGGCGAAGAACAGAATGTTCTTGTGCTGCTCGTCCCGGAAATACTCCGCCGCGGCGGTTGCGGAAATACCGATCAGCGAACGTTGGACAGGATTTTCATTCATCTGCGCAAAGAACATGCAGGTGTTTTTCAGCAAATCTTCGTCCTTTAAAGTCTGCCACAGTTCATGCCCTTCACGGATACGTTCACCGATGCCGGAGAAAAAAGACAGTCCAGAGCCGCTGCGGGCGACGTTATTGATCATTTCCATGGTCAGCACTGTTTTGCCGACACCCGCGCCACCGATAATTCCAACCTTACGGCCTTTGACGAACGGCGTGAAAAAGTCCATGACCTTGATGCCCGTCTCAAGAATTTCTGGTTTCTGAACGGTGAAGTTTGTGCTCTTGGGCGGCAACTTTAAGATGTCTTTGCGCAGCACTTTTGGATCAGTTATCGGCGGCGAACCGTCTAGTGGATCGCCTAGAGCATTCAGAATCCTACCTATTGTTATGTCGCCAAGCGGGATTTCGATGCCTTTGTGGGTGCGTTCGACTGCCATGCCTTTGACCATTCGCAGGTCGCTTCGCACATTGAGACAGAAGGCCGTGCCGCCGGCTTCCAGGTGGTCAACTAGCAGCTGTGTGTCGTGGCCATTTTGGACGGTTACCAACTCATTAAGGCTTGGCGGATCCTCGTCGAATTGGACACGTACGATGAGGTCTTTGATGGTGACTACAGTACCTGCCATTACGCTGCCGCCCCTGCTTTACTCTTTTTGATGCCGTTGATGATTTCTTTCAGGCGTTCGTCTTTGACAGCACGTTTGGCACGGTTGTAGGCCAAGTGTAGATCATTCTTGCTCTCATCAGCACGCTGGTGTGAGGCGCTCATGGCGCGGAACCGTGAAGCATACTGAGCTAGTTTCGACTCCAGTATGAGCTGGCTAACGGCGATCTGCATCATAGAACGCTCCAAGTGGGCCGCGACGGCATAGGAACTGGGCTCGAAGATGTAGGTTTCTTCGCTAATGACATTCTTGTCCTTTTCGGTGGCTGTACCGCGCTCTTTGACGGCGCTGCTCAGCTCGATGCGTTTGACATCCTGCACCATCAGCGAGATATATTCCTGGTAGAAAACTTTGGTCGATTTATATTGCTGGACTTCGTGGATGATAGGTGTGACGTTGATGTTTTGATCCTTGTTTGGCAGTTTGAAATATTTCTTGTATGAAATACCGCGCTGAGCTAATTGGACCGCTCCGTGGTGACCTATCACGATGATCTCATTCTTTTCGGCATTGTAAGACTCGAGCATCATCTGAATAAGCTTTTGGTCAATTTCGCCGCTAAAGCCACCTTCAGCCGTAATGATAATGTAGAGTTCCCTATCAATAACATCTTTATGTTGCTGATCGCGGCCAAAGCTAAACAAGCTGTCTACTCGCAGCTGCGAGTATATCTTCCAAAGCTCATCGAAGAATTTGGTGGACTGCAACACTTGGTTTTTGATCTGTGCTATGCGCATGCTGGCGATACCTTCAAAGACGCTGGTCAGCTCGACAAGCGTAGCCATGTTGGCTTCATCGCGGGCGATTTCATTAGGTCTTTTGCCCATAGCTAAGCCTTCGCCTCCGCTGGCTGCTTTTCTTCAGCCTTAGATTTGTCATCCTTCTTGTCGTCTTTTTTGCCATCTTTAGCAGGCTCAGATTTTTCATCGGGTTTGGCTGCGCCGCTGGCAGCGTCAGCGATGCTACCGCCGCTCGTATCGGCCGGTTTCGCTTCTGGCGCGCCCTTTAGCTGGATCATGCACTTAGCCTTCAGTTGATCCCGAATAGCATCAAATTCTTCGTCTTTGGTAATCTTTTTGGCGTACTCGGAGACATTAACTTTCAGCGAGTTCAGATCGACTTCCTCGCCGTCTTGCAGGTTCAGCACGATATCAAACATCAGCTGTTGAGCCATCAGCGAGTAAGTGTCGGATGGGCTTTGGGTCAAAATTTCGAAGATACGTTTGCCGGTCGCCAGGGCACGTTTGGCTTCGACGGCTAGTTCCGAACCAAAGTGCGAGAACTCTTCTGCCTGGCGATAATCAGCCAGCACTTTGAGCGTCTGGGCTGCTAGGGCTTTCTGGCGTTTATTGTGGCCGACACCACCGGCACGGGTAACAGACAGGCCAATGTTCAGAGCCGGACGGATACCGGACCTAAATATTTCCATATCCAAAATCCATTGCCCGTCGGTAATGGACATAATGTTGGTCGGTAAGTAGGCGGTGATGTCGCCGTTGGCAGCATGCACCATCGGAATACAAGTCAGGGATTTGCCACTCTTATCGAGACGGCCAGCTCGCTCTAACAAACTCGAGTGGGCGTAGAACATGTCACCTGGGTAGGAGTCGCGGCCCGGACTGACGCCAGACAGCAGGGCGACTTCCCGATAAGCGTGGGCATGTGAAGTCAAGTCATCGTAAATGATGATGGTGTCTTGGTCTTGCTTTTGCCAGAGGTATTCAGCCATGGCACAGGCGACGTAAGGCGCGATGTAGCTCATGATGAGTGACTCGAACATTGTTGACACGACGATGATGGCTTTGTCCAAACCGCCATTTTCTTCCAGGCGGGTCAGCAAAGTGTCTATGTCACTGCGGCGCTTAGCCACTAGGCAATAAACCACAATTTGCTCGGTGTTTTTCTGGTTGATCACGAACTGGGTCGACAAGGTACTTTTGCCGGATTTACTATCACCGAGCATGGCCATACGCTGGCCTTTCACAATCGGAAACAGCGCGTCGATGGCAGAAACGCCGCTTTCCACCTGGTCTTCGACCAAACGACGCTCATACAGAGAAGGCGCAATGTTAAACACT
>Ga0070682_100002074_pt1 | contig 11151 bp, 7 predicted proteins | sample KBSC63LmetaG_FD_64668 | JGI IMG/M metagenome (GOLD analysis project Ga0070682, IMG submission 64668) | Corn rhizosphere microbial communities from Kellogg Biological Station, Michigan, USA - KBS C6-3L metaG | ecosystem: Host-associated > Plants > Roots > Rhizosphere | place: USA: Michigan... | reverse complement strand
CTTCCTCAAGTTTCCGACCAACTCGGCCTTAGCATCGACCAGGCGCTCGTGCTTGGGCGCTGCGGTGCGGGCGAGCGCGAATGGATGGATCGGCGCCGCCAGCTTCGCAAGGACTGTTTCAGGGTCGGTGCTCCCTTGCTCCCGCGCCTGACGCAGCGCGGCAAGCCCGCCTGCCACGTCGCCCTCGAGGAGAGCGGCTGCCTGTTCGGCCTCGGGCGCATCGAAAAGCTCGGGAAAATCGAGCAAAGCACCGAGGATTTCGAGGCCCACCTCCTCGCGTCGGTCGCGAGAGCGAGCTCGGTGGGGTGGCTGGACCTGGGGAGTGTTTGGGGAAGGCGCCGCTCCCCGGCCCGCGGCCGTGACCAGGTGTCGCTTCAGGGCCGAAAGGGTTCGAACGCCTGGGTCGGCGAGGCCCAAGCTCGCGGCGAGCTTGTCGGCGTAGCTCTCCGCCAGGCCGCGGACCGTCGGGTCGTTCTCGCTCGCGATGAGCTCGACGACGGCCTGGACGCGTTGCGCGTGAGTCGCGGAGTCGTTGGCGCCCGCCACGCCGTCGTCGGCGTGAGCGCTCGTCGGACGCACCCGATCCAGGAGCTCGTCGATCAGGTGCTCGATCATGGGCGTCGCGGCGTCCAGGACCCGCGCGAGCTGCTCGGCGCCGCCACGGCGTGCGAGCTCGTCGGGATCGACACCGTTCGGCAGTTTGGCGACGCGCGCGCTGAGCCCCGCGTCGCGGCACGTGTCACGCGCAGCTCGCGTGGCGCGTCTCCCCGCTTCATCCGGATCGAACAGGAACGTCACGTTCTGCGTGAAGCGACGGATCTGCTTGGCCTGCTCCACGGTGAACGCCGTGCCGAGCGGCGCCACCACGTGCTTGAGCCCGCGTGCGTGCAAGCTGAGCACGTCGAAATTCCCTTCGACGACGACGGCGCGGTCCGTGTCACGCAGCGCGGCACGGGCCTGGTACAAGCCGAACACGGCCTCGCGCTTCTTGTAGATCGGCGATTCGGGCGAGTTCATGTACTTGGCGGGCGGCTCTTCGCTCGTCGAAGGCTCTTGCCCGAGCGCGCGCAGCCGCTCGGCCGGCGGCTCCGGCAACGTGCGGCCGCTGAAGGCGATCACGCGTCCCTGGCCGTCCAAAACGGCGAACATCAGGCGGTGGCGAAAGCGATCGTAGTACCCGGAGCCCGACTTGCGCGGCGCTACCAGGCCGACCTTCTCGGCGGAAGCCAGGCTCAAGCCCGCGTCGCGCAGCGCCTTGCCGAGCTCGTCCCAGCCGAACGGCGCGTAGCCCACGCGGAAGGCTTGAAGCGCGTCGGCGACCGCGTCCGTCGGTGTCGTCGGCACGAGCTCGCGCCGCGCGAGCTCCGCCTCGGCAACGTCCCGGAGCGGGTGCTCGCGCAGCATCCGCTCGAAGAATGCGGCGGCGTGGTTGCTCACGTCGAAGAGCTCTTGCTGCCGCCGGCGAGCTTCGGTCTGCTGGCGGCGCTCGGCATCGGTCGCGGTCTCGATCACGTCGATGCCCATTTGCTCGGCGAGGCGCCGCACGGCCTCGATGAAATCCAAGCCCTCCGTCTCCTGCACGAACTTGATGGCGTCGCCCGACGCGTGACAGCCGAAGCAGTGATAAAACCCGCGCTCCGGGTTCACGTGGAAGCTCGGCGTCTTCTCCTTGTGAAACGGGCAGAGTCCCACGTGGCTCCGCCCCCGCTTCGTGAGCTTCACGCTCTCGGAGACGACCTCGACGATGTTCGCGTCACGCCGGACGCGATCGAGCGTCTCCTGTCCGATCACAGCCCACGCCTATGCCCGACCCCCCCGCGCAGCAACGCCGAGTGCGCTTGACTGTTCACGTGTTCAGTATACGCTACGGGCGATGCGGCGCCTCCCCCTCGAAAACCCGCAAAATCGCTTCGAGCGCCACCACGTCGAGTACGAGGAGGGCGCGCCCGACGCGGCGCTCGAGGTCTACGACGATGCGAGCCAGAGCATCCTGTCGGAAAACGACAGCCCCGACATCGGCTTCCGCTTCAGCGTGAACCCGTACCGCGGCTGCCTGCACGGCTGCGCCTACTGCTACGCGCGCCCGTCGCACGAGTACCTCGGCTTCGGCGCGGGCAGCGACTTCGAGCGCAAGCTCGTCGTGAAACGTCGCGCGCCCGAGCTACTCGCCCAAGCGTTCGACCGGCGGAGCTGGCGCGGCGACCTCGTCGTCTTCAGCGGCAATACGGATTGCTACCAGCCGCTCGAGAAATCGCTCGAGCTCACGCGCGGCTGCCTCGCCGTCTGCGCCCGCTACCGAAACCCCGTCCACATCATCACGAAGAGCGCCCTCGTCGAGCGCGACCTAGACCTTCTCACCGACCTCGCCGCACACGCACATGCCGGCGTCACCCTCAGCATTCCGTTCCTCGACCCCGCCATCGCGCGCGCGATGGAACCGTACGCCCCTCCGCCGAGCCGCCGCATCGAAGCCGTGCGCCGTCTCGCCGCCGCCGGCCTCAACGTCAGCGTCAACATTGCCCCGGTGATTCCGGGCCTCAACGACCGCGAGATCATCCCCATTCTCGAGGCCGTGCACGCTGCCGGGGCCACCGGCGCCGCGATGGTGCCGCTGCGGCTGCCGGGCAGCGTCGCGGAGGTTTTTACCGAGCGGCTTCGCAGTGCGCTGCCACTCGCCGCAGAAAAAATTCTCACGCGCGTTCGCGAAATGCGCGGCGGCAAGCTCAACGACCCGAGCTTCGGCGGGCGCATGCAGGGCAGCGGCCGCTACATCGAAACCGTGACCGAGCTCTTCGACATCACCGTCCGCCGCCTGGGCCTCGAACCCCGCGAACCTTCGCCGCGCGCCTCCACCTTCCGTCGCCCCGGCCCCCAACTCGACTTGTTCGACTCCTAGCTCGAGCCTCGAGACAAACGTCGGGCCCGGCGCTGGAGAGAAGGCGACACCGGGGAAATTTGTCACGCTGTGCCCCGGAGGGATGAACGAACCTCTCGGGCATTTCAGGGCAGAAGCGCGAGGTGCTCGTGGCACGCGAAATGCTTGCTGGCGGGTAGTGAGCAAGCAAGCCCTGCCAGCCGTCTCCGTCATCGCGCTCACGGAGCCGGCCGACGCGCTTCCGCCGACCGACAGCGAGCGGGCGGCCATCCACGTGCCCGAGGCCGACGAGCTCGTCGGAGACAGCTACCGAGTCGTGGGGGTCATCGGCGGGGGTGCCATGGGCGTGGTGTACCTGGCGGTGGACGTGCGCCTGAACCGGTCCGTCGCGCTGAAGGTGATTCGCGACCAGCTCCCCGAGCCGGGCTTTCGAATGCTTTTCCGCGATGAAGCGCGCGCGATGGCGCTCGTGAATCACCCGAACGTCGTGACGATCTACTCGTTTGGCGAGCACGGCGGCAGGCCATTCCTCGCCATGGAGCTCGTTCAGGGCAAATCGCTCGACCGTCTTCTGGACGAGCACCACGGGCAGCTCGAGCTCGATCTCGCGCTGCGACTCCTCGATCAGGCTTGTCAGGGTCTGATCGCCATTCACGAGGTGGGGGCCGTGCACCGGGACCTCAAGCCGTCGAACCTGCTGGTCGACGCGCACGACCGCTTGCGCATCTGCGACCTCGGTCTTGCGACGTCGTACCGCGAGGGCAGCACGCGACGCGAAGTGGTGGGGACGCCCGGCTACATTGCGCCCGAGATCGTGCTCGGATTGAGCGATGCGAACCCTCGGACCGACGTGTATTCGCTCGGGTGCGTCGCGTACGAGCTCCTCGCGGGGCGCCCCGCGTACCGCCCGAAGCCCGGCGAAGAGCATGGCGTGGAGCATTTCGCCGGGGACGTGATGCTGCCGAGCGAGGTACGCCCCGGGCTGCCCAAAGTGTTCGACGGCGTCATCAACGCGGCGATCGCGAAGGACCCCCACCGGCGTACGGCCAGTGCGGAACGCTTTCGGCAAGCCCTCCTCGACGCTCGCACCGCCAGCGTCGATCCGGCTCGGATCCTCATCGTCGACGACGACGATGACACGAGGTGCGTGCTCCAGATGGCGCTCGAGATGGAGTTTCCGAGCGCCGAGATCGACTGCGCAGCCGACGGAGGGGCCGCGCTCGCTTCCTTCGCGCGCCGCGCTCCTTCCGTCGTCGTCTCCGATCTGCAAATGCCGGGCACCGACGGGCTTGGGCTCGTGAGCTCCCTGCGTGCCCGCTCCGACGCGGACACGGTTCCCATCGTGCTCATGACCGCGAGCGGGGGCGCGGAGGCGTGGCGCCAGGCTGCGGCGCTCGGTGCGGACGGTTTCGTCGTGAAGCCGGCCAACATCCAGGATCTCGGCGCCACCATTCGACGCGCCATGCGCGAACGGCGCGCGCGCGCCACCGTGTAACGGGCGCGCTCAGCCGCGCATGGCTTCGATGGGCGAGACGCTGGCGGCGCGCAGGGCGGGGTAGAACCCGCCGAGGATGCCCATCAGGCCGCCGAAAACGAGCGAGCCGAGCAGGACCGCGGGGTTCGGATCGAAGGAGAACGTGACCTCTTGCCAGGTCGCGAAGTTCATCATCGAGAGCTTCACGAAGCTCATGCACAGCGCGCAGGCGATGCCGAGCAGGCCGCCCGCGAGCGAGAGCACCGACGATTCGAGCAGGAAGGACGTGAGGATCGAGAAGCGCGAGAAGCCCAAGGCACGCAGGGTGCCGATCTCGCGCTGGCGCTGCGAGACTGCGGCCAGCATCGTGATCAGCGCGCCGATCATCGCGCCACCGGAGAGGAAGAAGACGATGACGCCGCCCATGATCTTGATGAACAGCGCCGTGCCGCTCGACTGCTTCTCGTAGTAGCCGGTCTCGGTGAGTGCCTCGAGGCCGAGGCGCTTGTCGCTTTCCATCGTCGCCTTGAAGGCGTCGAACTTGCTGGGTGAGTCGAGCCGCACGGTGACCGACGAGACCAGGCCGTCGCGCCCGAAGGACGAGCGGGCGGTGTCGACGTCGCACCAGACTTCGGACTCGAAGCTCGAGCCGCCCGATTCGAAGATACCGACCACCTTGACGGGGCGGTTCTTCTTGAGCTCGAAGCTCTGCTCGAGATCCATGCCGGCAAATTTGCCGCGCAGACCCTTGCCGACCATCACCTCGTCGGTGCCCGGTCGCGGCGGATGGCCCGCGATCACGTGCACCTCGGGCCGAACCTCGAGGGCGGTTGCGGGGACGCCGCGCACGAGCACGTTGGAAACCTGACCCTGCGTGCCGAGCTTGTCCTGCGCGATCACGATGACGACCTCGCCGGACAGCAGGCTGGTGCCCGCGTTCGAGTGCTTGACGCCCGGCGCGGCGCCGATGAGGCCGAGCGTGTTCACCTCGAGGCTGCTCGCCATCTCGGTGTCGGAGCCCTTGCGGAGCACGATGGCGTTGTCGGAGCGACCGGCGCCCACCATCGTCTTCGTGATGCCCGTGCCGAGCATGAAGGCCGAGGCGAGGACGAACACGACGAGGCCGATGCCGAGCGCGGTGGCGACCGTCGTCGTCTTGCGGATGAGCAGGCTGCGGACGTTGTAGGTGAGCGGAATCATGGGTGCCTCATCCGACGCGGCGCAGGGCGCTCACGACCTCGAGCTTGGAAGCCGTACGGGCTGGAATGATTGCGGCCGCGAGGCCGAGGCCCGAGGCCAGGAAGAACGACGCGACGACGAGCTCGGGCGTCACGCGGAAGAAGGCGAAGAAGGCGCCCATGTTCTCTTCCATGGCCGGTCCCATGCCCTTCTGCACGAAGGGGTAGCCAATCGCGAGGCCGATGAGCCCGCCGAGCATGCCGAGGGCGAGCCCCTCGCTCAGGATGAAGAGCACGATGTGCTTCGGCAAGAAGCCGATCGCGCGCAGGACTCCGTACTCGTGGGTGCGCTCGCGCACGCCCATGGCGATCGTGTTGCCGAGGATGAGGCCCATGATGAGCACCATCACGAAGCTCACGACGTCGATCAGCCGGAGGATGGCCGACACCATGCCGAGGAACGACGCCTGCAGGGCGCGCTCGCTCATGCTGAGCGTCTGGATGTCGCGATCGTCGAACTTCTTGTCGACGGCCTTGGCGATCTCCGCGGCGCGGCCCGGGTCATCGACGCGCGCCATGATCCAACCGACTTGGTCTTGCAGGCGCGGAGCGCGTGATTCGTCGAGGTACTTGTACTGGAACCAGAGGGTCGAGCGATCGACGGTGGGCGAATCGGCCGTGTAGATGCCCGAGACGTGGAACTCCCAGTCGCCGGGATAGATGGTGCCCTGGAGCACGACCTTCTGGCCGAGCTTCCAGCCGCGCTTCTTCGCGAGCACGTCGCCGACGATCGCGCCCTGTCGGTCCTGTTTCCAGGCCTCGACCTGATCCTTCGGCACCTTGATCTCGTCGTAAACCTCCAAGAATTCCTTGGGCTCGACCGCGATGGTGCTGAAAAAGTCGTCGGTGTGGTTCGGATCTTTGGCCCCGAACCAGCTGGCGTGGGCGACCTGCTTCACGCCGGGAACGGAGCGGATCTCCTCCACGTAGCGGCGCGGGAGCTGCATGATGAAGCTCACCTTGTGCCGCGTGCCGATGCGGTCGCGCGCGCCCTGCTCGGCTGACGCCGTCCACGACCAGATGACGGTGCGGAGCAGCAGGAAGAAGATCACGAGCACGGTCACGGCCGACAGCGTCAGCACCGTGCGTAGCTTGTTCCGCCAGATGTTGCGGACGGCGATCGTTACGAGTCCCATGGTCAAATCCTCGGCTGTGCGCGTGGCGCGCTAGTTGGCGAGGACGCCCTTGTCGAGGCGGTGGACGACCTTGGCCCGCTCGGCGGCGGCGGGATCGTGCGTCACCATGACGATCGTCTTCCCGAACTCGGTGTTCAGCTTCTCGAGCAGCTTCAGGATTTCGTCCGCGCTCGTGCGGTCGAGATCGCCGGTCGGCTCGTCGGCGACGATGATTTTCGGGTCGGTCACGATGGCGCGCGCGATCGTGACGCGCTGCTCCTGCCCGCCGGAGAGCTGGCTCGGGAGGTGGCCGGCGCGGTCCTCGAGCCCGACGGCCCGGAGCGCGATCTCGGCGCGCTTGCGGCGCTCGGCTGCGGGCAGCTTGGCGAGGAGCAGCGGCAGCTCGACGTTTTCGACCGCCGTGAGCACCGGCATCAGGTTGTACGTCTGGAAGACGAAGCCGATGTTGCTGGCGCGCCACCCGGCGCGCTGGCCCTCGTTCATCGAGCCGATGTCGGCTCCGCCGATGATGACCTTGCCCGACGTCGGCTGATCGAGCCCCGCGATCAGGTTGAGCAGCGTGGACTTGCCGGAGCCGGAGGGCCCCATCAGCGCGTCGAACGAGCCTTCCTCGATCTTGAGGTCGAGGCCTGCGAGCACGTCGAGCTGCTCCCGGCCGCGCGTAAAGCTCTTCCGCACCTTCTCCAGGCTGATCATGGTGCCCTTGGCTGCACCCTTCTCCGCGTCACTCATGGCCGACCTTCCTTAATGCGCTTTGTCCGCGCCGCAAGGGGGACGCGCGTCCGGCCGCACGTGTCGGCCCGATGACGGCGCAGGACGGCGCTCAGTTCGGGGCTTTTTCTTTGACGCGCTGCCCGTCGGCGAGACCTGCGGGCGGGCGTTTCACGAGTTTCGTTCCGGCTCCCGGGCCGCGCGCGAGCTCGAAGCCGCCGCCGAAGGGCGGACCGAGCTCGACGGGAACGGCGCGCACCTTGCCGTCTTCGAGGACGTAGACGACCTTCGCTCCGTTGAGCGTCGCGATCGCCTCGCTCGGCACGATCGTCTTCGGGGGCGCCTTGAGCTCGGCCTTGTCGAGCTCGCTCGAGAGGAAGCTCACGCGTGCAGCCATGTCGGGCATCGCGCCTTCGCGATCGTCGACGAACGCGACCTTCACCGTGACGGTCGCCTTGGTGCGGTTCACGCGCGGGGTGATCTCGTGGGCTTTGCCGCGGAAGCGCTTGGTCGGGTAGGCGTCGAGCACGATCTCGCACGGGCCGCCGACTTTCACCTGCGAGAGGCGCTGCTCGGGCACGTCGGTTTCGACCTCGAGCGTGCTGAAATCGGCGATTTCGACGCCGCCCATGTCGACGGCGATGCCGGCGGGTTGCGGGGCCACCATTTCGCCCACCTCGGGCGGCTTGTTGACGACGGTGCCTCCGATCGGCGCGATCAGCTTGTAGGAGGTCAGCGTGACGCCGAGCGCGCCGACGGCTGCACTCGCCGCGTTCGCCTCGGCGTCGGAGGCCTTCACCATCGCTTCGAGCGAGGCGACGCGCGTTTCGAAATCCTCCGCGGCCGACTTCGGCCCGATGCCTTCCTTCGCCAGGTTCTGTGCCCGCGTGAGCTGCGCGCGCGCCTCGGCGAGCTGGGCGCGCGTCGTCAGCGCTCGCGCCCGGGCCGCGGCCACCTGGCTCCCCGCCGTCGCCATGGCCGCCTTCACGTCCGAAGGGTCGAGCTCGAGGAGCACGTCGCCCGCGTTCACGTGCGCGCCCTCCCGGAAGTACGCCTTGACGACCTTGCCAGGGACCTTGGCCGCGACCTTCGAGACGGCCTGCGCGACGACGTAACCCGTGGAGGTGAGCTCGACGCTCGCCTGGGCCGGCGAGACCATGGCTATTTCGGTGACCTCGACCTCGGTCTTGAAGACCTTGGATTCGAGGTAGGGCATGCCGACCGAGTAGGCGGCGACGCCGGCACCGGCCAGGAGGAGGAGGACCACGGCCCGGCCGAGCCAGCCGCGGCCCTGGCGCGGAGCGGGGGATCGCTCGATGCGCAGTGCTGCAAGATCGCTGCTGAGCTGGTCGGTCATGATGAAAAAGTCCTTAGTGCCGCGTCGGGGGAGTCGCAATATCTGCGGCCGCCGGGCGTGATTTGGCACAATCGGTCGGGCTCTAGCGGCCCGGGGTCCGGGCGGGGGCTCGGATGTGGTATTTCGCGGGGTCTTCCCGGCCCGGCCGAACCCCGATGCGAAACCCGCTCAACCTGAGGAACGCCGCGGCCCCCCGCTACCGCGAGACGTACGTCGAGAACGCGTACGCGCGCGAGAATCGGTTCCTGAACCAATCGCGGCGCAACGTCGACCCCTGGCCCACGTTGGCCGAGAGCCGCGAAACGACGTTGCCCGCGCCGCACCTCCCGGGGCTGCCGAAGGCGGCTGAATGTTATTACCATTGCTGGAACATTGCGTTTCGGAACTTCCGGCGCGCCACGAATGAGAACGGCTTCGTCTCCGACTACTCGTCGACGATGTACGACGATGCCCTCTTCATCTGGGACTCGGTGTTCATCACGCTGTTCGGTCGTTATGGTGACCGCGCGTGGAAGTTCCAGAACACGCTCGACAATTTCTACGCGAAGCAGCACCCGGACGGGGGCATCTGCCGCCAGCTGCGCGAGGTGGACGGCACCGAGGTGTTCAGTCGTTTCGACCCGGCCGGCAGCGGCCCCAACCTGCTCGCCTGGAGTGAGTGGGAGTACTACCGGTTCAAGGGCGATCGCGCGCGATTGGCCGATGTTTTCGCGCCTCTTGCCGCGCATGCCGAGTGGCACCGGCACTACCGAACCTGGCCGAACGGCAGCTACTGGGGCACCGGCTGGGCCACCGGGATGGACAACCAGCCGCGCACGCCGAGCGGCGCGCACGTTTGGTTCGATCACGCTCACCGCACCTGGGTCGATACGAACCTGCAGGCGGCGCTCAACAACCGACTGATGGTGCGCATCGCGGAGGAGCTCGGTCGCGAAGAAGAGGTGCAAGCCTTCGCTGCCGAGAACGCGGCGCTCGTCCCGTGGATCAACCACCACCTGTGGGACGAGGGGACCGGCTTCTATCACGACCTGCGCCGCGATCAGTCGCGTGCGACGGAGCTGAAGACGATCGGCGCGTACTGGGCGCTGCTCGCGCGCACGGTGCCGCGCGAGCGCATCGAGCGCTTCATCGCGCACCTCGAGGCTCCCTCGGAGTTCAACCGCGTGCACCGCGTGCCGAGCCTCTCGGCCGACACGCCCGGCTTCGATCCGGACGGCGGGCACTGGCTGGGCGGCGTGTGGGCCCCGACGAACTACATGGTCCTGCGCGGCCTCACCGAGCAAAAACAGGACGATTTGGCGTACGCCATTGCGCAAAATCACTACCTGCACGTGCTCCGCTCGTTCGAGCGGACAGGGTCGATCTGGGAGCACCATGCTCCGGACGGCGAAGCCGAAGGCCGTGGGCGCAAAGACTTCGTGGGCTGGACGGCGATCACGCCGATCGCCGTGCTGCTCGAGTACGTGCTCGGCTTCCGCGCCGATGCCGTCGTCGGCGAGCTGTTCTGGGATCTGCGCCGTACCGACGAGCACGGCGTTTACCGCTATCCGTTCGGGACTCACGGCACGGTCGATCTGATCGCGGCGGCGCGCGGCAACGCGGAGGAGCGCCCCTCGCTCAGCATCAAGAGCAACGTCGCGTTCCGCCTGCGGGTCCGTTGGGCCGGCGGCGAAGAAACGATCGAAGTTTCGCCGACATGACCGACCTCGTCTCCATCGACGGGCGCATCGTGCCCCCCGAGGCGGCGACGGTGAGCGTGTTCGATCGCGGATTTCTGTACGGCGACTCGGTGTTCGAGGTGCTGCGCACCTATGGCGGCGTGCTGTTCGGGTTCGAGGAGCACCTCGCGCGGCTCGCGCGGAGCGCCGAGCTCGCGCTGATCGAGTTTTCGGACCTCGAGCGCTTGCGGCAGGAGATTTTGGCTGTCGTGCGCGCCACGGGCAACGCGGAGACGTACCTGCGCATCGTCGTGACGCGCGGCACGGGCAAGATGCTCGGCCTCGACCCGGCGCTAGCTCGCGCGCCGCTGCGCGTCGTGATCGCGACCTCCGTGCCTGCGATGCCGCGCGAGATGTACGAGCGCGGCATCGGCGTCATCACCTACCGCACGATGCGCGTCTCCGAGGGCACGAGCGCCGTGGGCGCCAAGCTCGGCAACTACCTGCTCAGCATCCTCGCGACGCACGAGGCGCACCAGCGCGGTGCCGAGGAAGCGCTGATCCTCGACGCGCGCGGCCAAGTCGTCGAAGGGACGACCTCGAACGTCTTCCTCGTGCGCGACGGCGGCCTCATCACTCCGCCCGACGAGGCCGGTCTACTCGCCGGCATCACGCGCGGCAAAGTCCTCGAGCTCGCACGCG
>Ga0070682_100002073_pt1 | contig 11152 bp, 18 predicted proteins | sample KBSC63LmetaG_FD_64668 | JGI IMG/M metagenome (GOLD analysis project Ga0070682, IMG submission 64668) | Corn rhizosphere microbial communities from Kellogg Biological Station, Michigan, USA - KBS C6-3L metaG | ecosystem: Host-associated > Plants > Roots > Rhizosphere | place: USA: Michigan... | reverse complement strand
GGCCATGGAGCTAAGCGGATTCGAACCGCTGACCTCCTGGGTGCGATCCAGGCGCTCTCCCAACTGAGCTATAGCCCCGTGAGGGCCGAAGTATATCGGCGTGCCCCCCGCAGCCATGGGCGGTCCAAGCGGCGTCTGGCTCAGACGCTCCGGTCACTCAGGTGCTCCTCGACGAGGTCGTCGAGACGTTGCGTGAGCCACGTCGTGAACGCCGCGACGGCGATGTACCCGAGCCACTGCCGCTTCGTCACGCCGATCCCTTCCTTGTGCGCCTGCCGCGCGCGCATGCTGCCGCTCATGGCCGGCCGCGCAACCATCGCCATCGCTTCACCGGGTGTCATCGTCCCTCCTCGTCATTGCTCGGGCCGCCGTGTGAGCCCCTGAAGAACGACCTCGATCGGCGAGCGGCCCCTGCCGGCCTGGGCCAGCTCGCGAAGCTGGCGGATCTCGCTTGCAAGGTCGTTCAGCGTGCACGCGGTGCCATGGAGCTCGCGCGTGGCCCGCAGGAACATCTTGGCCGTTCCTCCTTCTCTGCCGGCGAGGGGCGCCGCAGCAGCGGCGACGCCACCCAGCCGGCCTCGGCCGCGCGACGCCAGGGCCGCGCCGGTTGCGAGGCCCGCGAGTGCCGCGCCGGCGGCCAACGCAGGCTTGGCGGACTTCTCGGCGATCGGGCCGAGCCCGTCCGTGGCCTCGCTCACCCGGTCTCTGAGCCGCTCGACGGTGCTGCGGGAGTGCGGTCGCGAGCCGTTCCGGGACTGGCCGCGGGAGCGCGAGCGGCCGGAGCCCTGTTGAGTCCGTGTCTGGGCCATCTGTCCTCCCCCTACCGTGCCGCCGCCGACTTCTTGCGCGGCGACGATCGCCGGGCGGCCGGGCCGTCGATCTCCGACACCGGGATCTCGTCGTGCGCCATGTCGACCGACAGGTCGCGCAGGAGGTCGCCGAGGTACTTCTGCATCCGCTCTTCCTCCTGGAGGATGCCGCGCGCGAGCTGTGCGGTCTCCGTATCGCCGACGGCGGTCGCGACCGAGTCGATCACCGTGTACGCCGCGATCTCATGCGCCTCCTCTTCGAACTCCGTACGCGCGTTCCGGACCATGCGCTCCTGCTCGCCGGAGCCGCGAACGGTGTCGAGCGGCCCCTGGACCGCGGCCTTCGCCTTGGCCAGCGTGTCCTGCATTCCCTGCGCCGCCTTCGATACGCCTTCCGGCCCCGGCAATGACACCTGGGCCGGCGTGCCGCCCAGCTGCTTGATGCGCTTCGAGACGGCGCGGGCATGCGCCTTCGTCTCCTTCAAGTGATCCGTCAGGCGCTTCTGGTAGTCCGGCCGCGTCGTCGCCTGGAGGTGAAGCTCCAGCGCCGCGGTGAGCTGCTGCTCATTTCCATACGCCTCGTTCAGAAGCTCAACCATCTTGCTGTCGCGCACGGTCTCGGGCATTGCGATCCTCCTCGGTTCTGCCTACGAGCCCCGCTCCTACCCCGAACGTCCGGGTTAGAACCACGGGCGCGTGGGTAGGAGCGAGCCACCTGACGGCACACGGTTTGGAGGAAGTCATGGCCAGCACAAAACGATCGAGCGGCGGCACCCGCAAGAGCACTGCCAGTCGCCCGCGGACGACGTCCGCATCGAAGGCGGCGTCGGGTACGACGTCCGCGAAGACGCGATCGAACAGCCGCGCGACGAGCGGAAAGGCGAAGGTGAAGACCGGGGCGACCAGTGCCCGCAACGGTGCGAGGAAGTCTCAGGGGCGGGCAGCGAGTGGCCGGGCGACCGCCTCCCGCAACGGTTCGGCCCGAAGCGGCGGATCCCCGCGGAACCGTCCCGCCTCGACGCAGACGAACGGGACAGCCGGGACGCTCAAGCAGAAGGGAGCGGCCATGCTCCAGGCTGCGGAAAAGGCCAACGGCCCCGCCCTGACGGTGGCGGCTGCAGTGGCCGGCCTCGCGGGAGGTCTGGCTCTGCGCCAACGCCCGCGCCTGACGGATCCCGGCATGGCCGCCCGCTCCAAAAGCGTCCTGCGCGACGTCGACCCCTCGGCGGTCATGGAAGGGATCGGCAAAGCCGCCGCCCAGTTCAGCCGGCGAAGCAAGGTCCTCGCGCGGGAGCTCGATCAGGTCGCAGACCGCGCCGAGCGGTTCGGGAAGATCCTGAGCTAGCGGCGCCCTGAAGCGGTTACGTCGAGCGCAGGACGACCGGGCCGCCGTCCGGGCCGCCCACCTTCTCGCGCGTGACCCAGCAGGTGCCCCAGTGCATGTCCGCCGAGATGGCCGAGCGGACGGTCGCGTTGCCTGACGAGCTCGTGTTGAACGTGACGGCCGAGACCTCGTCGTTCGACACCTTGAACCACATCTCGTAGTACCAGCCTGGCCCGGCGGGGCGCAGGTTGTGGATCTTCACCAGCATCGGGCGGGTGCCCTGCTTGGCGGCGCCGAAATCGACGGTCGCCGACGCCTCGTTCGGCCCGGCGAGCGCGATCGTCGTCTGCGCGTCGAACGGCGACCCGTTCCCGCCGACGCCGATCACAAGCGCAGCTGCCGCGGCGGCCGCCATGACGGCGACGCCCGCCGTGAGCCGGCCCAGGCGAAGCCGGGGCACGCGCGGCCGCGCCACCGAGACGACGGTGCGCCGCTGCGCGCCCGGGCCGCCGAGGGCCGCCTCGCGGGCGACGTCGAGCATTCCGGACGGCACGGCGGCCGGAGCCGGCGCCGAGCGCAGAAGCTGCTCGACCCGTTCGAACTCGTCGTTCGTGCTCATCGCATCACCCCCGCCTCTTCCAGCACGCCCGCCAGCCGCGCGAGCGCGGAGCGGGTGCGCGTCTTCACCGTGCCGAGCGGCAGGCTCAGCCGGTCTGCAATCTCAGTCTGGGAGAGGCCCGAGTAGTAGGCAAGCTCGATGACCTCGCGCTCCCGGTCGGGGAGCGAGTCGACCGCCACGTGCACCTCGAACGCCTCCATCTCGGCGATCGCCATGGCCTCCGGAAGCGGCCCGTGGTCGGGCACGTCGGGCGCCTCGCCGACCACCAGCGGGACGCGGGCCCGGGCGGCGTCGACGGCCGCGTTGCGGGCGATCGCGAAAAGCCAGGCCGAGGCCGTGCCACGCTCGCGCCGGTAGCCGCGCGCCGCCCGCCACACCGCCGCGAACGCCTCCTGCGAGGCGTCGTCGGCCGCGGAGTGGTCGCGCAGCACCCGCTGGACGAGCGAATAGATCGCGCGGCTATAGCGCTTGTAGAGGACCTCGAAGGCCTCTCCGTCGCGCGCGACGGCGACCTGTTCGAGCAATTGTTCGTCCGAAAGCCCCCCCGGATCCATGCGCCGGAGGCTACTTGATGGCGCACGGAGGGGCACCGGGATGGCATAGGCGGCGGTGGTCATCTCAGGTAGATACGCACGCCGGCTCGATCCGGTTTGTGACATGGGCCGATCCGAGGCAGCGCCGCCGGCGGCGGGCCTTCGCCGAGACACCGGGGGCCGCTGAGCGACGCCGTCCCATAACGCCGAAGAGCAGCGTCCGGCCCGGCGGCACCGCCTCGAATCAGCGACACTCCCGCCGCGCCTCGGCGAGGAAAAGCTCCGCGCATAGGCCGGGGAGGAGGGTCGTTCTCACGATGCCCGGCGGCGGCCCTCCCCGCGTCCCCCGAAACGGTATTCGGCGCGCGGGGCGCGCAGGCGGCGTCTACGGGAAGTCGGTGCCCATGTGGGCGTCGGCGGAGCCGATTCGGAGCCCGGCCGACATCAGGTCGCGGATGCTCACGATCCCCACGAGCTCGTCGCCCTCCATCACCGGGATGTGCCGGAACCGGCGCTCGGACATGATCTGCGCCGCCTCGCTCGGGGAGTGGTCGGGCGGCAGCGTGACCGGGTTGGCCGTCATGTACGACTGCACCTGGCCGACGTCGGGATGGCGGCTGTCCGCGATCGCCCGCAGCAGGTCGCGCTCCGTGAAGATGCCGACCACCGCCCCGCCCTCGACGACGACGGCGGCGCCGACGTCCCGCTTACGAAGCGCCCGAGCGGCCTCGCCCAGCGTCGCAGACGGCTCGATGGTCAGCACATCGCCGCTGCTCATGAAGTCGCGCAGGGTGACGGCCATTGCGGCGGATCCTACTCGCTCGTGGAGGGCCGCAACCGCATCTCGAGGAAGAGCTCCGCGTCGAGGGCGTCGGCGATCCGCATCAGCGTGTCGAGCTTCGGCGGCCTTCCGCCCCGCTCCAGCCGGGCGATCGCCGACTGCGTCGTGCCGCAGAGGATCGCGAGCTCCTGCTGCGACATCCCGCGCCGCTGGCGGTTCTCGGCGACCATCCGGCCGACCTCCGCGAAGCGCTGCTCGTGGTCGCGCCCGAGCGCCTCCGCACGCTTGCGAAGGCCCTCGCGCATGCGCTCCAGCGACTGCGTCGTGAGCCGCCTGCGATCGGCGTGAGAATGGCTTGACACACCCGCATGGTATCGCGCACGCGCTATCGCCGCCACGCCTGCCCGGTCCCGCACTGCGCAACCCCGCCCGCGGATGCCCCGTCAGTTGCCTCGATGCGCCGCGTTGCCATCACAGGGCTGGGGGCCGTGACCCCGGTAGGAAACGACCTGCAATCGAGCTGGGACTCGCTCGTCGCGGGGCGCAGCGGCGTCGACGTGATCCGGGCCTTCGACGCGACCGATTTCCCGGTCAACATCGCCGCCGAGGTCAAGGAATTCGACGCCGCTCAGGCGATGTCCGCCAAGGAGGTGCGGCGCACGTCGCACGACGTCCACTTCGCGGTGGCGGCGGCGATGGAGGCCGCCGCCGACGCCGAGCTCGTCGTCGACAAGCCGTCCCGCACCGGGGTCGTCATCGGCAGCGTGATGGGCGGCCTGCCGTACACGCTCCAGCAGCAGCGGATCCTCGAGGAGCGCGGCTGGGAGCGCGTGTCGCCGCACTGGCTCCCGAACACGCTCGTCGACACGTCCACGAGCCACGTGGCGACGTTGCTCGGCGCGCGCGGCATCAACTACTCGACCGAGTCGGCGTGCGCGACGGGCACCCACGCCATCGGCGAGGCCGCCGCGGCCATCGCCCGCGACCAGGCCGACGTCGTCCTGGCCGGCGCGACCGAGTCGTCGATGGTGCCGATCATCCTGGCGGGCTTCTGCGCCATGCGCGCGCTCGTCGACGGCCGCGACGACCCGGCCGGCGCGTCGCGCCCGTTCGACGCCACGCGGGCGGGCTTCGTCATGGCCGAGGGTGCGGCGGTGCTCGTCCTCGAGGAGCTCGAGCGGGCCCGGGCGCGCGGCGCGCGGATCTACGCCGAGATCGCCGGCTACGGCGCCTCCAACGACGCCTACCACATCGCCACCCCCCACCCCGAGTCGATCGGCGTCATCGAGATGATGCGCGACGCGCTGGAGCGGGCCGGGATGCGGCCCGACGAGATCGACTACGTGAACGCGCACGGGACGTCGACGCCCTACAACGACGCCGCAGAGACGCAGGCGATCAAGCAGGTGTTCGGCGACCACGCCTACAAGATGGCGATCTCGTCGAACAAGTCGATGATCGGCCACCTGTTCGGCGCCGCCGGAGCGGTCGAGGCGCTCGCCACCGCGCTCACGATCCACCACGGCGTCATCCCGCCCACGATCAACCTGCACCATCCCGACCCCGAATGCGACCTGGACTACGTCCCCAACGTGGCCCGGACCGCGGACGTGCGGACAGGGCTCTCCAACTCGATGGGGCTCGGCGGCCACAACGCCTGCCTGATCCTGCGCCGGGTGGAGTGACGGGCTACGCGGCCTGGGAGCCGACCTCGAGGGCGGTGAGCCCGAAGAGGCCGGTCAGGTTGAGCAGCACCACCATGCGGTCGTCGACCTTCGCGATCGCCGTGACGGCGTCGGGATCCGCGCTCGGCGTGACCTCGAGCTGGTCGGCGGAGATCGTCCGCACCTCGTCCACGTCGTCCACGATGACGCCGACGGTGCCCGCGGGGGTCTCCGCGACGACGGTCTTCGGCGTCTCGGCACCGTGGCCGGGCAGCCCGAGGCGACCGGCGAGGTCGCAGACCGGGATGATCTTGCCGCGCAGGTTGATCACGCCCTTCAGCCACGGCGTGCTCGATGCGAGCGAGCGCGGCTCCGTGTGCCGGATGATCTCCTGCACGGTCGTGATCGGAAGTGCGTACTGCTCGCCGTGAAGCGAGAAGATGACGAGCTGTTGCGTGTCGCTCATGCACCTGTGATCGGCGGCGACGGGCACGGCTTCCTCGCCGCATCCGCGTAACCGGGCTGCGGGAAACCCGCGATGGAAAAACGGGGTCAGACCCCAATTTTTCAGCCGAGGCCGGTGCGGCGCGCTGCGGCCGGGCGCGGAGCCCGCGTGCTGAAGACCCGGTCGATCAGCCCGTAGTCCTGGGCCTCCTCGGGCGTCATGAAGTTGTCGCGCTGGGTGTCGGCGTGGAGCTGATCCACGGTCTTCCCCGTGTCGCGGGCCATGATCTCCTCCATCCGCCGCTGAAGGGCGAGGATCTCGCGCGCCCGGATCTCGACGTCCGTCGCCTGCCCCTCGAAGCCGCTCGTGTGCCCCTGGTGGATCATGATCTTCGAGTTGGGAAGCGCCATTCGCTTGCCCTTGGCACCGCCCGCGAGCAGGGTCGCGCCCATCGACATCGCCATGCCGAAGCAGATCGTGGCGACGTCGCAGCGCACGTACTGCATCGCGTCGTAGATCGCGAGCCCCGCGTAGACGTCCCCGCCCGGCGAGTTGATGTAGAGCGCGATGTCCTTGTCGGGCTCGTCGGACTCGAGGTGGATCATCTGCGCCACGATCAGGTTCGCGATCTCGGAGCTGACGGGCGTGCCGAGGAAGACGATCCGGTCGTTCAGGAGCCGCGAGTAGATGTCGAACGAGCGCTCGCCGCGCGCGGTCTGCTCGACGACCATCGGGATGAGGGGTGCCATGGGATCTCCTTGCTAGAGTGCAACCGTTGAGTTGCGTAATCCTAGCGCAACCACGAGGTTGCATATCCAGGAGGTAGCCGTGTCCGACGACTCCGTGACCCGCGAGACCGTGCTCGATCTCGATCCCGAGGAGGCCTGGCACGCTGTCACAGATGCCGAGCAGCTCGAGCAGTGGCTGGCCGACGAGGTCGAGATCGACCTGGTCGAGGGCGGCGACCTGCGCGTCCGCTTCGACGACGGACGCGAGCGCCACGGGACGGTCGAGGAGGTGGCCGCCCCCGAGCGGGTGGTCTTCCGCTGGCACCCCGTGCCCGAGATCGAGCTCGAGACCGTCGTCTCGATCGAGCTCGAGCCGGCCGAGGACGGCACCCGCGTGACGGTGGTCGAGACCGGCTTCGAGACCCTGCCGGTCGCGAGCACGCAGGCCTGCGCGGCGGTGAACGCCTGGGCCTGGGAGGCGCGGCTCGAGGCGGCGGCGGGGCCGGTGATGATCGCGGCATGACCGCCGACGCCGTCGGCGCGACCTTCGCCGCGCTCGCCGATCCCACCCGCCGCCACGTCATCGACCTGCTCGCCGACCGTGAGGCCGTGACCGCGAGCGAGCTCGCGCGCGACCTGCCGATCACCCGCCAGGCCGTGGCGAAGCACCTCGCGACCCTGGCCGACGCCGGGCTCGTCACCTCGCAGCGCTCCGGCCGCGAGACCCGCTACCGGCTCACGCCGGCGCCGCTCACGGACGCACGCCGATGGATCGACAACGTCGGCGCCGAGTGGGAGTCGCGCCTCGCGCGGCTCGCAAAGCACGCCAAGCGAAGCCTGTAGGCGCAGCCGCCGGTATCCTGGCGGCATGTCGACCGTGCGCCGGGCGAGCCCGCTCATGAGCCAGGCCGAGGCGCGCGAGCTCGGCCTCGACCGCGAGCACCTCGTCCGCATCTACCGCGACATGCTGGCGACCAGGCTGGTCGAGGAGCGCGGCAACCTGCTCTTCAAGGCCGGCAAGCTGCCCGGGAGCTACTACACCGGCCGCGGCAACGAGGCCGCGTCGGTCGGCGTCGCGAGCGCCATGGGCGAGCACGACGTCGCCTCGCCGCTTCACCGGAACCTCGGCGTCCACCTCGTCCGCGGCATCCCGCCGGCGGCGATCTTCTGCCAGTTCATGGGCCGCGGCGGCGGCGCGACCCGCGGCCGCGACTCGAATCTGCGCTCCAACGACTTCGGCCCGGGGAAGGGCCTCCTGGCCGGCGTCAGCCACCTGCCGGCGATGATCCCCGTCATCACCGGGATCGCGCTCGCGTTCCAGCTGCGGCGCGAGGAGCGGGTCGCGATCGGCTGGTGCGGCGACGGCGCCGCGGCCCGCGGGGACATGCACGAGTCGATGAACCTGGCCGGCATCCGCCGCCTGCCGATCGTCTACATCATCGACAACAACCAGTACGCCTACTCGACGCCGAACCGGCTCTCGTTCGCGTGCGAGCACCTGGCCGACCGCGGCCCGGCGTACGGGTTCGAGGGCATCGTGGTGGACGGCACCGACGTCGTCACCGTGTTCCGCGAGGCGCAGCGGGCCATCGAGAAGGCGCGCGAGGGCGGCGGCCCGACGATCATCGAGCTCATCACGCTGCGGATGGAGGGCCACGCCGTGCACGACGACGCGGGCTACGTGCCGCGCGAGCTCCTGGCCGAGTTCGGCTCGAAGGACCCGGTCGAGCGCTTCCGCTCCTGGCTGGCCGAGGTCGAGGACTGCTCCGACGACGAGTTCTCGGCGATCGAGGACGAGGTGCGCGGGTGGATCGAGGCCGGCGTCCTCGAGGCGGAGACGAGCCCGCAGCCCGACCCTGCAGCCGTGCGCGAGGGCGTGTACGCCCCGGATGACGCGCTAGTCTGAGCGCCATGAGCGAGTTTCCCTTCGGCATGTTCGGCGACCCCGAGGAGCTGCAGAAGCAGATGGCCGCCTGGATGGAGCAGGCCCAGCAGGGCCAGCGCGTGGCATTCGCAGACCAGGCGATCAACCTGGCGGTCGGCATGACGGTCGCCGCGATCGGTCGGCTCGACCTGACCGGGACGGCCGATCAGCAGGCGAATCAGGTGCGCGACGCCATCCGGCTGATCTTCCCCGAGGCCGTCACCCTGGTGCGCGAGGCGCGCCAGGGCCTCTCCTAGCTACTCCTCGACGAAGAGCGCGAGCGTCGCGGTGAAGCCGTGCAGGAACGTGCGGCCGCCGACCGGCCCGATCTCGCCGGCGCAGAACATCCCGGCGACCGGCGCGCCGCCGAGCGCGGCGGCCGTCGCGGCGGCGTCGTGGTCGGGCGTGCCGAAGAGGCCCATGCCGCGCCCGTTGCAGGCGAAGAGCAGGCCGCCCGTCACCCGCCCCGGAAGCGCCGTCCCGGCCGCCAGCGCCGAGCGCAGGCCGGCGTCGGCGGTGGACGCGTCGCGCACGTGGAACCGGAACGTCTGCCCGACGCGCGGCACGTCGCCGACGGCGATGGCACCCGACTCGGGGTCGCCGCCGAGGATGCCGCGCACGAGGTAATCGTCGGGGCCGTAGTCCACCCGGTTCTCGTCGATCACGAGCCCGGCCAGGACGCCACGGCGGGCCAGCTCGGCCTGCTCGGGATCGAGCGAGCCCACGATCTCGACCAGCTTTCCGTACGCCGGGCGGCCGGCCAGCTCGTGGACGACGTTCGACTCCGCCTGCGTCACCACCATCTCGGGGCCGATCGGGGCGCAGCCCTGCGACACGAGCGTCCGCAGCTCGACCGGGCCGTCCAGGTCGACGACGACTGCGCCCTCGCGGTGGACATCCTCGCCGCAGAGGAGGGCGTGCTCGCCGGCCCCGCGCCCGCCGGACGCCATGCCGCCCACCGCGACGGCCATGCCCGCGTCGTTCATGTCGTCGAGGAGCCGCTCGACCGGGTAGGTGTAGGGGTCGGCGACGATCACGGCCGGCCCGGTCAGCTCCAGCTCGTCGGTGTCCGCGGCCGTCACGTGCCGCGCCCGGGCCGTCCCCGACCCGAGGGCCGCGGCCAGCACGCTCACCGCCGGGCGGCCCTCGAGCTCGTGCCCGCCGCCGATCACCGCCTCCGTGCTGGCGCCGACGAGCACGCCCGGGTCGAGCTCGCGCCTGACCTCCGCGGCCACCTGGGCCGCGTCGGCCGCGTGCTCCGCCGAGACGAAGACGAAGGCCAGGTCGGCCGGCGCCCCGCCGAGCGCCTCCCTTGCAGCCGCGGCGGCCTGCGCGCCGCAGGCGCGCGCATCGGCCGCGAGCCCCGACGCCACCTCCACGGCGCAGCGGACGGTCATTCGATGATCCGCCAGTCGGTCGACACGTCGGCCGTCGTGGACGCCGAGATGAAGCAGTCGCGCTGCGCCTTCTCGGTGAGATCGCGCGCGGCGGTGGCGTGCCCGCCCGCCATGCGGACGAAGACGACCATCGAGACGGTCTGGAAGGCGTAGCGGCGCTCGGCGTTGCGGGCGAGCGAGCCGGTCGCAGCCGACCGGTAGCTCACCATCTCGAGCCCGTTGTGCGCGCAGTGCGCCACGAACGACAGCATCGTGCACGACTGGAGCGACGCCAGGAACAGGTGCTCGGGGCTCCAGCTGGCCTCGTTCCCCGCCGGGAAGTCCGGCGGCGGCATCACGGCGAGCGCCGGCCGGCTGCCGGAGGTGACCTCCGCGTGCCTGCCGCCGCGCCATTCCAGCTCCGCCTCGTACGTGAAGATCCGCGCGTCGAGCGCCATCCGGCTCCTTCGAGAGTGTGACCGAAGACTCCCACAAGAGGGGGTCGTCCAGTGATACCCGTCCGTCCGATCCTCTTATCGAAAGGGGGTTCCCATGAACGAGTTCGGGGCCGCCTCCGGCCCTGAGAGCGGCCAGACTATGGCCGAATATGCGATCACGCTCGGTGTGATCGTCCTTGCCGTCGTGGCCACGTTCGGGCTGCTTACCGCCAACGTCATCGCCATGATGGGCAACGTCATCGCCCTCATCTAGAGGTCGCGCTTTCTCCCAGCACGGCGCTCACCTCCCCGGAGGTGACGTCGTGCCATGGTCCGGCATGCCAGTCCGGGTCGGAGTACCGGGCCCGGCGCAGCTCGCCTGCGAGCTCACGCTCCCGCGCCGACGGCCGCTCCTGGACAGCGGCGGCGCCGGCGAACGCCCTCGCGACCGCGGCCCGCGCAGCGGCCATCGCCACGCCGACGTTCGCCACCGTGTCGGGCCGGCTGTCGGC
>Ga0070682_100002072_pt1 | contig 11153 bp, 7 predicted proteins | sample KBSC63LmetaG_FD_64668 | JGI IMG/M metagenome (GOLD analysis project Ga0070682, IMG submission 64668) | Corn rhizosphere microbial communities from Kellogg Biological Station, Michigan, USA - KBS C6-3L metaG | ecosystem: Host-associated > Plants > Roots > Rhizosphere | place: USA: Michigan... | reverse complement strand
TGCGTCGCATCCCCGTCGTCGTCATGACGACGTCGACGGCCCAAGAGGACATCTTTCGGACGTATGACCTCGGGAGCAACTCGTACATCAGCAAACCGGTGACGCAGGCCGGACTCGTCGAGGTGGCGATGGTCCTCGGTAGTTACTGGTTCAAGACCGTCACGCTTCCCGAACCCGCAAGCCGATGACGACCGAGGAAAAACCGACGGTCCGGGTGCTGCTGATCGAGGACGACGAGGAAGACTACCTCCTCACCCGAAAGCTCCTGCAATCCGACGGTCGCGCGACGTTCGACGTGAAGTGGGTGCGAAGCTACGAGGCGGGGCTCGAGGAGCTGCGTGCGCCGTACAACGTGTGCCTGGTGGACTATCGCTTGGGCGCGCACAGCGGTCTCAACCTGATCGAGGCTGCCGTTGCCGGGGGCTTCGGCGGGCCGATCATCTTGCTCACGGGGCAGGGGGATCGCGCGGTGGACGTCGAAGCGATGAAGGCAGGGGCGGCCGATTACCTGCCCAAGGACCAGATCACTCCGCAGCTCATGGAGCGCGTCATCCGGCACTCGATCGAGCGCAAGGCAGCGCAAGCGGCGCTCCATCGGAGCGAGGCGCAACTCCGGCAGGCGCAGAAGATGGAAGCGATGGGAAGCCTGGCCGGTGGGGTGGCGCACGACTTCAACAACCTCCTGTCGATCATCTTGAGCTACAGCGACATGCTCGCCGTCGGCCTGAAGCCCGCCGATCCCATGCGCGCCGATCTCGCCGAGATCCACGGTGCCGGTCTGCGCGCGGCAGCTTTGACGCGTCAGTTGCTCGCGTTCAGCCGCCAGCAAGTGCTGCTTCCGCGCGTCGTCGACTTGAACGAAATCTGCGCGGGGATGGAGAAGATGCTCCGGCGAGTGATCGGGGAGGATGTCGAGCTCGCGTCGCGCGCAGCGCCGGCGCTGGGGAAGATCCTCGCAGACCCGGGCCAGCTCGAACAGGTCATCATGAACCTGGTGGTCAACGCTCGTGACGCGATGCCGAGCGGCGGAAAGCTGACGATCGAGACCGCGGAGGTCGTGCTCGACGGAGCTCACGCGTCGGAGCATCCGGGGGTGACGGCGGGCGTTCACGTCATGCTTGCCGTCAGCGACACGGGCGTCGGGATGGCCCATACCACTCAAGCTCGGCTGTTCGAGCCGTTCTTCACGACCAAGGAGGCCGGAAAAGGGACGGGGCTCGGGCTCGCGACCGTGTTCGGCATCGTCCGCCAAAGCGGCGGGACGATCTGGGTCTACAGCGAGCTCGGCGTCGGCACGACCTTCAAGGTCTATTTCCCGACGGCGGGCCACGCGCACATCAATCCTCCTTCCGCGCCCCCGCCCGGCGTGCGCACCCTCCACGGAACCGAGACGATCCTGCTCGTCGAGGACGACGAGCGTGTCCGCGTTCTCGCGCGCACGATCTTGCGCAAGTACGGCTACAACGTGCTCGAGGCCCAGAGTGGCGGCGATGCGTTCCTGCTCTGCGAGCAGTATTCGGCGGTGATTGATCTGCTCTTGACCGACGTCGTGATGCCTCGCATGAGCGGTCGCCAGCTCGCCGAGCGTCTGCTCGTCGTTCGTCCTCAGATGAAGGTGCTCTACATGTCCGGCTACACGGACGACGCCGTCGTCCGACACGGAATTCTCGAGTCGACGATCGCGTTCCTCCAGAAGCCGCTCATGCCCCACGCGCTCGCGCGCAAGGTGCGTGAGGTGCTGGGGCCCAGCGCCGACGCCCCGGCGCGTGATGCCGCCACGCACGCTCAAACTGGTCCGTCGGGGGAAAGCCAGCGATGAAAGCCCTCTTGGTGGGTGCCGATTCGGAACGGGGAACCACCTTGGGGAGTCTGCTCGGTGCACGGGGGCACGAGCACCTGCTGGCCGAGAACGGCCGCAGCGCGCTCGCGGTCGTTACGAGCCACTCACCGCCGCTGATCATCGTCGACGACCCGCTCGATGACATGCCGACGACGGAATTCTGCCAAGCCGTGCGCGCCTTGCCGGAGGCGAACGACGCCGTGATTTTGGTCATCACGAGTCACGACGAACGCCTGCAGGACTTTCTCGAGGCTGGGGCGACCGACCTTTACGCCACCTCCCTCGGCCCTGCAGCTCTCCAAACTCGGGTGCTGATCGCCGAGCGGCTCGTTCTCCAACAATCCAAGCTGAGGGATCGGGAGCTGCGCTTTCGGCGCCTGTTCGAGTCGGGTGTCGCGGGCGTCACGATCGCCGACCTCGACGGCAACTTCAAGGAAGCGAACGCCGCCTTCCTGAAGATGCTGGGCTACACGCACGACGACATGGTTGCCGGCAAGCTCAACTGGGAGACGATCACCCCGCTCGATCGGCTCGTTTCCGACATCGAGGATCGCGTGCAACTCCGTTCGACCGGGTTTCTCCCGCTGCGCGAGCGAGATTTCGTCCACAAGGATGGGCGCTACATCGCGACGCTGGTCGGCTCCGCTGCCCTGCAAGGCACGACCGAGTTCATCAGCTACGTCACCGACATCTCCGAGAGGAAGCACGCCGAGAAGGCGCTGCTCGCCTCGGCGACCCAGTACCGCACGCTGTTCGAGCAGTCGCCGCTGCCGAAGTTCCTGTATGACCACGAAACACTCCGCTATCTGGCGGTGAACGACGCGGCGGTCGCCCTCTACGGGTACTCGCGCGAGGAATTCTTGGCCATGACGGTCGCCGACCTGCGGCCGCTCGAGGACGTCCCAGCGTTCTTGGCGGGCGTCGGCTCGCTCGGTGATGGCACCACACGCCCGGGCGTCTACCGGCACAAGAAGAAGGACGGGACCGTGATCGAGGTGGAAGTCACCGTCCACAGGTTCGTGTTCGGCGGCAGACCGTGCGGCCTGAAGATCGCGGTCGACACGACCGAGCGGAACCGACTCGAGGCACAGCTCCGGCAGGCCCAAAAGATGGAGGCGGTCGGGAGTCTCGCCGGCGGTGTGGCGCACGACTTCAACAACCTGCTTTCCGTGATCCTGAGCTACAGCAAGATGCTCATCAGCACGTTGAAAGTCGGGGATCCCATGCGGGCGGACCTCGAGGAGATCGCGAGGGCCGGCATGCGCGCGGCCGAGCTGACCCGCCAGCTGCTCGCTTTCAGCCGGCAGCAAGTGCTCGAGCCCAAGATCCTGGATTTGAACGTCGTGATGGCCGGCATCGCGCGAATGCTGCAGCGCCTGGTCGGCGAGGACGTGGAGCTGACCGTCGTTGCCTGCCCGGACCTCGCCGCCGTGCGAGCCGATCCGGGACAGATCGAGCAGGTCCTGATGAACCTCGTGGTCAATGCGCGCGATGCGATGCCGCGCGGGGGCAAGCTCGCGATCGAGACGGCAAACGTGGAGCTCGACGTTTCCTACACGTCGCAGCACAACGGCGTCGCGCCTGGCCGGTACGTGCTGCTGGCCGTGACGGACACGGGCGTGGGGATGGAACCGGTGACGGTCGCGCGCATGTTCGACCCGTTCTTCACGACCAAAGAGCTCGGCCGGGGCACCGGGCTCGGACTTTCCACGGTCTTCGGCATCGTTCAGCAGACGGGCGGCCACATCTGGGTCTACAGCGAGCCCGGCGCGGGCACGACGATCAAAGTCTACCTCCCGCGGAGTGACGGCGCCGTCGCCAGCGAGGAGGCCGTCTCACCGCTCTTGCGGCGCGCGTCGGAGACGGTCCTGCTCGTCGAGGACGAGGAGTCCGTTCGGCTCGTCACGCGGACCATTCTCGAGCGCGCCGGGTATCGCGTCCTCGAGGCGAAGAGCGGCGGCGATGCGCTGCTCATCTGCGAGCAGCACACGGCGACGATCCATCTGCTGCTCACCGACGTGGTCATGCCCCGCATGAGCGGCAGGCTCCTGGCGGAACGGCTCGGAGCCCTGCGACCGACGATGCGAATCGTCTACATGTCGGGCTACACCGACGACTCCGTCGTCCGCCACGGTATCCTGGATTCGGACGTCGCGTTTCTGCAGAAGCCGATCACGCCGGACGCGCTCGTCCGAAAGCTGCGCGAAGTGCTCGACACGCCCGCGCGCCAGAGCAGTATGCCGCCGTCGGTCGAAGGGGGGCGCGGTCCGACCCCGGTCCCCCACGCGCCGTCGTTGCGGCAGGAGAATTGGGAATGAACGTAGAAGCGAGCCCGGACGCCGAGACTCGGCGCGCGCGCGGCAGGATCCTCCTCGTCGACGACGAAGAGGCCTTGCTTCGCATCACCGCGCGCCTGCTGACCGCCGCGGGCTACGAAGTGCGGACGGCGTCGGACGGACAAGCTGCGCTGGCCCTGCTCGCGGAGCACACCTTCGATACCGTCGTGAGCGACATCGACATGCCGCGCGTGACCGGCATCAAGCTGCTCCAGTTCATCCGCGAGCGCGATCTCGACGTGCCCGTGATCTTGATGACGGGCGTGCCGCACGTGAAAACCGCCATGCAGGCGATCGCGCACGGCGCGCAACTGTACTTGAGCAAACCGGTCGACATTCAGGAGCTGACGTCCGCCGTCGCGAAGGCCGTACGCCTGAACCAGGTCGCGAAGCTCAAGCGGGAGGCACTCGCGCTCGTGGACCGGGGTGGCTTCGGGAGCGCGGAACGCGTGGTGCTCGAGGCCGCCTTTCAACGCACGCTGAACACGCTGTGGCTCGCCTATCAGCCGATCGTGAGCGTCGGGAGTCGTTCCTTGTTCGGCTATGAAGCGCTGCTCCGAAGCGACGAGTCGTCCCTGCCGCACCCGGCAGCGGTGCTGGACGCGGCGGAGCGCCTGGGGCGCCTGAGCGACCTCGGGCAGCGGATCCGTGCGCTCGCGTGTGACAGCATGAAGAACGCGCCACCGTGCGCGTTCTTCGTCAACCTCCACCCTCACGATCTCCTCGACCCAACGCTTCGCTCGCCGGACGCACCGCTTTCGCTCGTTGCCGAGCACGTCGTCTTGGAAATCACGGAGCGCGCGTCGCTCGACGGGGTGAAGAACGTCCACTCGACGGTCGCGGAGCTGAGAGCCATGGGGTTTCGCATCGCGATCGACGATCTCGGTGCCGGTTACGCCGGCCTCACGAGCTTCGCGACGCTCGAGCCAGAGTTCGTGAAGCTCGACATGTCTCTCATCCGCGACGTCGACAAGAGTGACGTCAAGGGGAAGCTGGTTCGGTCGATGACCGCCCTGTGCAAGGACCTCGGCATGCAGGTCGTGGCGGAGGGCATCGAGACCATCGAGGAACGCGAGGCGCTCGTCGATGCCGGCGTCGACTTGCTGCAGGGGTACCTGTTCGCCAAGCCGGGCCGGCCTTTCCCCACGTTCGTCTGGTAGGCCCGGTTTTACGGGCGGATCGCAGGTCCCGCCCTGCGGTCTTTTAGAAAAGCCATTTCGCTTTTTTATTGACGAGGGCGGAGCCGCGTGGCACCTTGCAGGAAGATGCTCGACTGCTCTGACGCGAAGTCACCGGCGCGACAGCGGCGCGCGGATCGTGCGGCGTGCCGGGCTGGCTTGCGGCTCTGCTGTAGTTGAGAGCGCGCCCTCCACGCGCGCTCGTCGGCCCCCTGCAGTGGCGGGCCCCTTCGACTCCCGCGAGGCAAGCATGCGAAAGTCCATGGCGTCAGTATCATTTTCCGTAGCGATGCTCGGCGAACCCTCGTCCGTGCATCGGACGCGGCTGGCGGCGAGGACCTAGCGTGGAAACGGCCTATCAAGCCGTTTCGAGGCCGGCGCGTTCGCTCGCGAACAACCATCGCCGAGCGAAGCGCGCGGCGGGCGACGGCGTCGCCGTCGTGGCGCTCGAGCACGGCGGAACGTGGGATTTCCGCTGGACCAAGGCCCACGGATTCGGCTTCGAGAGCAGCGTCGTCGTCACCCAGCGGCGCCAGGAGTCGCTGGAGATTTTTCACGCTCGGGTGCGGAAGGCATTGCGGGCCGTCCATGCGGGCGGAAGCCGCGTTGCCGTCGTGGCGCTGTGCGTCTCACCGGTGACGACGTCCCCGGTGGTTGCTCCGCGTTTTCGCATCGCGACCGCGCTGCTTGCCGAAATCACGGGGAGCTCGCGGCGATTGATCCTGGCGGCGTCCGAGGACTCGGAAGCAGTGACCGGACACCTCAGTGCACTCGCGGACGCGCTGCGCGAAGCGATGGGGCCTCGCGTGGTGATCGACGTTTGCGTCGGGCGCGAGGCGACCCTGGCCGCCAACGAATGAGCAGCGCGGAACCATCAGCATTCAACGGGAAATCATGCACATCGGACTCATCGGCGGCATCGAACGCGGCAACCACCACTACGAGAGCCTTGCGGCGGCGGGAGGGCACACGGTCGAAATCCACTCGGGGCACCTCGCGGGCCGGGGCGTCGACACGCTCACTGCGTTGGTCGAACGCGCCGACCTGGTCGTCGTGATCACGGACGTGAACAGCCACGGCGGGATGTGGAGCGCTCGGCGCCTCGCGAGGGCGCGCGGCCGCCGCTGCGTGCTCGTGCGCCGGATGGGTCCCTCGCGCTTTCGCGCGCTCCTGGGTGAGCTCGGCGGGGAGACCGTCGAGCCCCATGCTCGTGCCAGCGCGCTCGGCGCTTAGGGATCGAGCGCGCACGGGCCCATCTCGAGCCCGACTCCGCCGAACGTCTTGCACTGGAGATCGAGCTCGGAAAACTCGCAATTGGTGCAATCGCTGTAGAAGTAGGTGTAGGTGAAGCTTCCCTGCGCAGGTGCCTTGCAGCAGTACATGACGTCGTCGACCGAGCAGTACGTCTCGGGGTCGAAGACCGAGTATTCCGCGTAGGCCGCGGGGCAGGCGTCACACGCCGGGCTCGCCGCTTCGAGGCCGCCCGTGCAAATGTGCGCGCCCTCGAGCGGGATGTTGGTTTCACAGCTACAGCCGGGGGGCGTGGGCGTCGGAGCCGCGTACGCCATCAGTGAGCCATAGCGACGCGCGCCGTCGACCTCGTCTTGCCCGTAGTTCACGAGGTAGAAGCCTGCGTCCTCGAGCAGCGTCGACACCATGGGCGCGGCGCCGAGGGGCGTTCCGTTCCCCTTGATGAAACGCATCGAGGGATCGCCGCCGAGCGCCCCCTCGATGATCGTGAATCGGTACCAGCTAGCAGCGCGAATCACGTCGTCGTCGATCTCGTTTTTCGCATCGAGCTCCCATTCGAACGGCGTGAGCGCCGTGGCCTCTTCCGACGTGAGGAGCGAGCCCGGCAGGGCGTCCTGCCGCGTGTCGAAATCCGTGATGAAACTGAGGTAATCGGAGGAGAGCCCCGTCGTGTTCGGCAGGTTTCGGTTCAGGATGCGCACGACGCCCTCGTGGACGACCACGTCGAATTTCGTGAGCTGGCTCGAGCGGTTGAAGGTGCGCTCGCCGTCGTCCAGCGTGAGATCTCCCGAAGAGCCGAACACCACGACGCCGTCGTCGAGCTCGGCGAGCGCGACCTGGAGCGCGTCCGGCGTGGGCAAGGTCCCTTCTTCCTCGCCTTCCGCCGAAATCAGGCTCGTGGTTTCGTTGCCGGTGACGAGAAAGCCCTCCGCGCGCGGCGCCACGGCGCGGCAGCCATTCGCGCACTCGTCCGTCTTCACGATCGCGCCCGCGTCGTCCAGAATGTGGAACGGCGCGCGGTCGGAGACGACGGCGACATTGCCCGCTCCGTCCACGACGCAGCGAGGGGGCGCATCCAGCGTGAGGAGGCGCGTCCAACGCACGGCGAGCTCGGCGTCGAGCCGCATCGCGAACATGTTCCCGCTGCCCTCCGCACCCGGGAGCGGCTCGTCCTGGGTGCTCCCGACGATGACGACCTCGTCGCCGGTCGCGCAGATCTGGAGGGCGTGCTTCGTGACGACCACTGCGTCCTCGAGTGCGCCATCCGCGTCCAGCAAACCCACGGCCGAGTCGCCGTCCTCGCGGGTGTAGAGGACGGCGGTGCGCTGCCCGAGTGTCGCGTAGGAGCGCGGGCTGACGAAGGATGACACTCCGTCGCCGTCTTCGAGCGCGCGCCACGCCTCCGCGCCCGTGGCGTCGAAGCGCGTGATGACCTGCGGGTGCGGGCCCTCGCGCCGCCCCGTCCCGACGAAGCTGCCGTCGTCGTAGAAGACCGCCGTTTCCGCGTCCAGGCCGAGCACGCCAAACCCTTTCGTCAGCGTCGCGTGCAGCCCGCCCACGCGGATGTCCGTCGCCGTCTCCGTCACGGTCCCGTTTTCGAGGAACGTGAACAGCTGGACGCGATACTCCCCGGGCAGCTCGAACGTGTGTGATTGGACGGGACCGTCCAGGATCGGCGGCATGAGCTCTCGATCAGCGGCCACGGGGTACTCGCCGGCGATGTCGTTGATGACCCAAACGAACCGCTTCACGCTGGCATCGTCGGCGACCTCGAAATCGACGGTGAGCGGCGCGTCGCCTTCGGTCGCGCTCGCGACGATGACGCTGACGGGTGACGGGTCGTCCCCGCCGTCCCCGCCTTCCGGGTCGCCCGCGCTGCCGGCGCTCCCGCCCGTTTGAGACGAGCCGCCGGTCCCCGTGTCACCGCCGGTACCGCCGGAGCTGAGCGCACCGCTAGAGCCGCCAGCGCCGCCCTTTTCGCCGCCACCGCCCGTTCCACCCGTCCCACCTGTTCCGCCCGACGCTCCCGCGCCCGAGGACGTCGTCCCGCCCGTCCCTGAGCTCGCGCCTTCGTCGTCTTTCGGATCCTCGCCACACCCGCCGGAGAGCACGGCCAGCACGCCGAGGACGGAGCCGAATTCACGTGAACGCGAACGAACCGCACGAGGGGAAGGTGAGCGCATGACGAACCCCACAGTCTAGGCGAGGCGCGCCCGCTCAATCAACGGGCTTTCCCTTGCGCACACGCGCGCACCTGTCCGCACCTTCGCTGCGAGCGCGCAGGAAGGTGATGGGCTCGCCGCCCTTCGCAGTTATCCGGATGCTTGCTGAGGCGGGCCAGTGCGACGATGACCGAAGGCCTCGAACGCCAGGAGGAAGAAGGCGAGCGTCACGTAGGCGTCGGCAACGTTGAAGACGGGCCAATGGTGGACATGCACGAAGTCCACGACGTAGCCCCGCACGATGCGATCGAGGTAGTTCCCGATGGCCCCAGCCGTCAAAAGCACGAACGCCAGGCGACGCAGGCGTGACGGATGGCGTGCGCGGAGCAGCACGAAAACCAACGCCAGTAGACCGAGCGCGCCAACGACCAAAAGGCCGGGCCGGCGAATCGTTTCGGGGACCCACCGGAGTAGGTTGAAGGCGATGTCCGTATTCTCCACGTAACGGAAATCCATCACGCCGCCGATCAGCTCGAGGACGTTGCCCGAATCGAGCTCTGCGCTGGCGATCCCCTTGGTCGCGTGGTCGCACCCGACGAGGAAGACCAACGAGCCGAGAACCGCAAGCCGCGCACTCCGTGTCGCCATTGCGGCCGTGAGAACGCCGGACGTCGGCGAGCTATTCCGTGGCTGGCTGGCCCCTCGCACGCCTCGCGCGTCGGCAGTGGCAGGAGCGGGCCGTTTCCGTCACGGCAGCCGTCCGGGAAACGCCCGTATTTTCGCCCAAGGTGGCTCGTGACGGAAAAGCAGCGACCCCTCCACTGCCCGAGTCCATGGCGTTGCACGGCTCGACATCAGCGTGGCACGGGCAGGCCCCGCTGCGGCGCGGTCTGCTCTCCCTCGCGACTCTGTGCCCGTTCGTGTGGGCATGTGCGTCTTCGAACGACGTGCCGCCCGGCAGTGGGTCGGGGGCGCGGGCCGGTGCCACGGCGCACGGAGGTGCCGCGAGCTCGGCGGGCGCAGGCGGCAGCTCGTCGGGAGCCTCCGGCGGTTCGGCGCAGGCGGGGTCGTCGAGCGGGGCAGCGAGCGGAACCGGTGGCACGCCGTCGTCGGGCGGGACAGGCGGACAGGCGGGTGACTCCGGCGCGCGCGGCGGCTCGGCGGGACTTACCGGCGGCGCGGCCGGGGTTGGTGCGAACGCAGGGCAAAGCGCGGGCGGGCGAGGGGACGCCGGCGGCGGAATGGCGGGCTCCGCGTCTCTCGCGGGAACCTCGAACGCCGGCAGCGGAGCGGATGCGGGCGCGGGCGGCCTCGAGGGCCCGTGGCCGCCGTCCGCGACCTTCGAGAACCCGATCCTGTGGGAAGACCTCGCCGACGACGAGATCATTCGCGTCGATGACGTTTATTACTACACGGGGTCGAACATGCACTACTCGCCGGGCGCGCCGATTCTGCGCTCGTACGACCTCGTGAACTGGGAGTATGCGGGACACGCGGTTCCCGTTCTCGATTTCTCGGCCAAGTACGATCTGAGCGGCGGCAACGCGTACATCAAGGGCACGTGGGCTTCGACCCTGCAGTACCGCAAGAGCAACAAGACGTTCTACTGGCTCGGCTGCATCGAATTCAGCAAAACGTACGTGTACACGGCGGCGTCCGTCGAGGGGCCCTGGGAAAAACACCCGGCCATCAACAACTGTTACTACGACGCCGGCATGCTGATCGACGACGACGACACGATGTACGTCGCCTACGGCAACACGGACCTCAGCGTTGCGCAGCTGGGCGCGGACGGCGTCACTCAGGTGAAGACGCAGCAAGTCTATTCGGCGACGGACATGACGCTCGAGGGCTCGCACTTCTTCAAGTACAAGGGAAATTACTACATCACGCCGACGCGCCCCGCCGACGGGGAGTTCGTGCTGAAGTCGAGCAGCCCCTGGGGCCCGTACACGCGGAAGGCGCTCATCGACCGGAATGCGAGCCCCGTCGCCGGCAGCGGCGTGCCGCACCAGGGCAGCCTGATCGAAACCCAGAACGGCGACTGGTACTACATGGCGTTCATCGACGCCTATCCGGGCGGGCGCATTCCCGTGCTCGCTCCCGTGACGTGGAGCAGCGACGGTTGGCCGAGCGTGACGCTCGTCAACAACGCCTGGGCCGCGTCCTACCCGTATCCGAACGTGCCACGGCCCCCCCGCGCCATGAAGCCGCACACCGGCACCGACACCTTCGCGGGCACGAAGCTCGGTCCCGAGTGGGAGTGGAACCACAACCCCGACAACACGAAATGGTCGCTCGACGGCGGGCTCGAGCTGCAGACGGCGACCGTGACGACCGATCTCTACGCGGCGCGCAACACGCTGACCCACCGCATCCTCGGCCC
>Ga0070682_100002071_pt1 | contig 11162 bp, 9 predicted proteins | sample KBSC63LmetaG_FD_64668 | JGI IMG/M metagenome (GOLD analysis project Ga0070682, IMG submission 64668) | Corn rhizosphere microbial communities from Kellogg Biological Station, Michigan, USA - KBS C6-3L metaG | ecosystem: Host-associated > Plants > Roots > Rhizosphere | place: USA: Michigan... | reverse complement strand
GCGAACCCGCACGACATCTTGCGCGTGAAGGGCGAGAAGGAGCTCGCGGCTTGGCTCGTGAACGAAATCCAGCAGGTTTATCGCCTGCAGGGCGTCGGTATCAACGACAAGCACATCGAGGTCATCGTGCGACAGATGCTGCGCCGCGTGCGCATCAAGGAAGTCGGCGAGACCACGTTCCTCATCGACGAGCAGGTGGAGAAGCACCTGTTCGAGCGTGAGAACGCACGCGTGATGGAGCGCGGCGGTCAACCGGCAGTCGCCGAGCCGATGCTGCTCGGTATCACCAAGGCGTCGCTCTCGACGGAGTCGTTCATCAGCGCCTCCTCGTTCCAGGAGACGACCAAGGTGCTCACCGAAGCGGCCATCTGCGGCAAGACGGACGATCTCCGCGGCATCAAGGAGAACGTCATCATGGGCCGGCTCATTCCGGCCGGTACGGGCCTCCCGCCGTACAAGCGCCTGCAGGTCGTGGTCGACGAGAAGGCCCCGACGTACGCACCCCCGCAGTTCGTCCGCGTGCAGCCCATCGAGCTCGCGGCCGTCGGCGAGGAATAACCGGAAAAGCTCGGGTTCGGCCGGCGGCGAGAGCCGTCGGCCGGGCGAGTCTCCGTTGCCGGCGTCTCACCGACCCGGGCGGCGTTTGTTCGTCCGCGCTCGGAGGTAGTAATACTCTCCGTCGCGTGTGGTCGGGACTTCGCCGCGGGAGAGTGTTGCTCGGTCGCGCCGGAGTCGTTCTCGCTCTGACGCGCGCCGCCCCGGCTCACGCCGCCGAGCTCCGCTGGTCGGGCCCGCCGGAATGCGACCGGCAGGAAGCGGTGAGCATCCAGGTCGAAAGCATCGTCGGTCGCCCGCTCGCGTCCGTCGAGGCGTTGAGCTTCGAAGTGACGGTCACGCGGGACGGGGAGGCGTGGCGGCTCGAGCTCGTCACCGATGACCGCGGCGCGAAAGGTCGCCGCTCTCTCTCGGGGCAAAGCTGCGGCGAGGTGGTGGATGCCGCCGCCGTGCTGATCGCGATGGCGATCCGCGGCGCAGGGCAAGCCTCGGCAGCCCCCGCCGCCGAGACGAGCTCCGCGCCGGACGAGGCCCTGCCGGAGCGAGTTCCGCGGCCTTCCGCCACCGGGAATGCCGATCGCACGCGCTCCCCGTCCCGTGCGCAGGCGAAGCGTTCGCCCGGGCCGGTCTTCGGCCTCTCCGGCGCGATCGACACGGCCGCGCTCCCGGGAGCGAGTCCCGGGATTGCCGCTCACGCCGGCGTCATTGGCTCGAGCTTTCGCCTCGAGCTCGAGGGCGCCGCGTTTCTGCCGAAGCGGCTCGAGCTCGAGCAGGGAAGGAGTGCCGAGTTCGCGCTCCTCAGCGGCGCGCTGCTCGGCTGCGTCGAGACCCCGTTCGGCGAAGCTCGCGCGGGGGGCTGTGGCGGCTTCGAGCTCGGTAGCTTGTCCGGTGAGGGGCGAGGCGTGAGCGAGCCGCACCTCGGGAGCGCGCTCTGGGAGGCTGCGCGGCTCGAGCTCCTCGGCGGGTACCCGCTCGGCCACGGGCTCGGTCTCACGGCAGCCGCGGGCCTCGCGCTTGCGCTTTCCCGTCCGGATTTCGAGCTCGACGGCGCCGCCGTTTACAAGCCTGCGCGGCTCGGGTTCAGAGGTTCGCTCGGCGTCGAGCTCGCGCCGTGAGCTCCCCGAAACGCCGTCGGGGTTGACGGATCCGCCGGCCGCCGGAGACTCACGGAGAACGGGTGCCGTGAATTTGCCCCTGGGGCTGCCTATCGATGCCGAAAGCGGTCCTGCCGCCGCGCCCGCGCGCGACTTCGACGCGATTTATGTGGAATTTTTCCCGTTCGTCTGGCGCTGCCTGCGCGGGCTCGGCATCGCCGACGCGGGGCTCGACGACGCGGCCCAGGACGTTTTCGTCGTCGTCCACCGCCGCTTCGCGGAGTTTCGCGGCCATTCGAGCGTCCGCACCTGGCTCTACGGCATCGTGCGCAACGTCGCGTCGAATCATCGGCGTTCGGTCTCGCGCAAGGGTCACCCCTTGCCGCTCGACGTCGACCCACCGAGCCTCGCGCCCGGGCCCGCCGAGGCGGCCGAGCAGGCCGAGGCGGCGGCGTTCGTCGAGCGCTTCCTCGGCGCCATCGACGTGAAGAAGCGCGAGGTGTTCATGCTCGCGATGTTGGAAGAAATGACTATTCCCGAGGTTGCGGCCGCTCTCGACGTTCCCGTCAACACGGCGTACTCGCGCTTGCGGCTTGCGCGCCTGGACTTTCAGCGCGCGCTCGCCGCGGAGGGACGCCGATGAGCGACCTCGGACCGGAAGCCCTGGAGGTTCTCGCGCGGGCGCGGCGTGGTTTGTCGCCGGGCGCGCACGACGCCGCCCGCGTGCGCGCGAGCGTCGGCGTGGCGATCGCCGCGGGGGCGAGCTCGCTCACCGCTCACGAAGCGGCTGGAAGCGGAGCGCCGGCCGCCGCTCCTGGCCTGACGGGCGTCGCGAAGCTCGGCGCGGTCGTTGCGCTCGCGGTCGCAACCGGCGTCGGCGGCTATGCGCTCGGTTTCCGCGCGGGTGCGGCGGAGCGCGAGCAGCGGCATGCGGCGCCGGTCGTTGCGCCCGTCGTCGTCGGGCCGACCGTGCCCCTCGCGACCGCTCCGGTCGCGCCGAAAGCGGTGTCCGCGCAGGAGGTCGAGCTCCAACCGTTGCCGCCGCCGCGAGCCATCAGGCCGGAGCGCGCCGCCGCGAGCGCGAATCCGAGCTCGCGTGCGCCGACGCCCAAGCTCGAAGCCGGCGAAACCTTGCTCGGGCTCGAGACCCGGCTGCTCGCACGCGTGGAGCGTGCGCTGCGCGACGACAATCCGCGCCTCGCGCTCGGGCTCCTCGGCGAGCTCGAGCGCGCGGTGCCCGGTGGACAGCTCGCCGAGGAGCGCCAGGCGGCGCGCGCGATGGCGCACTGCGAGCTCGGCTCCGATGCGGCGCCGCAGCTGGCGGTCGGCTTCATCGACGCGTACCCCGAGAGCGCTTACGTGGCGCGCGTTCGCGAGGCTTGCGTGGCGGCACTCGAGCAAAAGACTACGCCGTGAGACGGAAGGCCGGCCCCTCGGAGACTCACCGCTAAGGTTCGGGAGGCCGTCGACACATGAGAATTGTGAAAGCATCGTTCGTGATGGTGCTCGCCGCAGCGTGGGGCTGCGCGAGCAACGACCCCGTGAACATCGGGGACGACAAGACACAGCGCACCAAGACCGGCGAGCTGCTCAGCGACTACGCCGCCTCGTGGGACGGGTACGCTGAGGCGTACGAGTTTCCGTCCGGCTCCGACCGCGTGCGGCTCGAGCTCGACGACGAGGGAAACGGTACGGTCGTGCTGGGCGACGGTCCCACGCCAGCGCCTGCCACCGATCCCGACGCTTGGTATTCACCGTTCGGCTCGAGCCAGGGAGCTCCCTACGCCCTGCCAACCGAGCCAGCTGAAGGTTTTCCGTACACCGTCCAGCATGCCGAGGTGCACGAGAAGCGCATTCAGTTCGTGGTCGATCCGTACGAGGTCTTCACGTCGTGGTGCGAGCTTCAGGTGCCGGTGCGCGATACGACCGGCGCACCCGACGCGCCGGAGTACGGCTGTCTGCCGTACTTCGTGTTCCAGGAAAGCGACGGTGAGCGTTGCTGGATTACTGACTGGCAGCCGGGTGAGGTCCAGGTGGCCACTGAAACCGAGGTCAACTGCGCGCGTGCAACGCTCTGCCGGGGCATCGGCCCCGTCTGCACGTGCAGCGAGGACGGCTGCACCCTGACCCCGATGCCGGTGACGGGTCCGACCGCGTACGGCAGAATAGAGCTCGACGCGGCGCTCGACAACGGCGGAGACGCGCTAGTCGGCACGACGACCATCACTGTCGGAGTTAACGCCGCCGCCGGCATATCCCCAGGGGATCGCGTCACCGTCCGCCTGGAGCGACAGTAACGAAGCCCCGCGCGTTCAACCGTCGATGTCGAGCCCGAGAAGGACGCGACCGGTGAAGCGCGTCTGAGTCTTCTCGGGCCAGGGGTGGTAGCGCGACGCCTGCACGTCGCGGAACAGTCGCTCGAGACCCGTCTCGCGAAAAAATCCGACGCCTCCCGCGGTCTCCATCGCCTTGTCCACCGTCTTCAGGATCGCCTGCCCGATCACGGTGCGACGCGCGAGCATCGCGGAGGTCGTCTCCGGCCCCGGCTTCTCCTTCGCGGCCAGCTCGACCATGTTCGAGTGGAGCACCTGCGCCGTGAGCAGGTGATTTTGAAGCTCGCCGACCAGGTACGGCGTCATCTCTTCGTTCTTTTTACGTGCCGCGATCGACAGCGCGATGTCGCACGCGGCCTCCGCTGCGCCCAGGTACGCCCCGTACACGATGGGCATCGCGATCAGCACCACCGTGTGCATCATCGGGTGCCACTTGCCGACGGGACGCCGCAAGCCCGCAGCCGCGTCGGGGATGAAGACGTTCTCGAGGATGATGTCGTTGGACGCGGTCCCGCGCATGCCGAGCGCTTTCCACGTCTCGACGATGCGCACACCCTCGGCCTTCATCGAGACGGGCACATGGATGACCGTGGGCCCGTCCTTGGGGTCGTCGTAGACCCCCATCGTGAGCAAGAGGTCGGCACCCATGCCGCCGCTGCCGAAGATCTTGCGTCCCGTGAGGCGGAAGCCGCCCTCGACCTTCTCGAGCTTGCCCGAGCCATTGAGCCAGTCCGAGCCGCCTGACGTCACGAGCATGATGTTCTCGCTCGCCACGCGCCGGAGCAGCGCCTCGGGCGCCTTGTTCCCCGCCCGCCACAGGTACGCTTGCGCCGCGAGTGGGTGCGTGTGCATCGAGAACGCGAGCGCCGTCGAGCTGCAGTGCCGGGCGAGCTCGCGAATCATGGCGCTGAGCTCGGCATGCGACGCTCCGCCTCCGCCGAGCTCGGCGGGTACGCCCGCCGCGACCGCGCCGCTCGCGCGCAAGGCCGCGTAGTTCTCGGCGACGAACGAGTCGTCCTCGTCGTGCGATCGCGCGCGCTGCGCGAAGTCGGGGCCGAGCTCCTTCATCAGGCCAACCCAATCGGTCGTCGCCATGAGTGCCTCCTTTGGACGTGGTCTCGGAAAGGTACGGGGGTTTTACGCGGCGGTTACGAAAAAATTCGACCTTGCCCGACCGCTCGACGGCGCGCCTACTCCTTGGCGGCGCCGGCGTCGCCGTTCGACTCGGGATTTCCCGCGGCCGTCTCGGCACCCGGCGCCGGAACCGCTGCAATCTCCGGCGCGTTCGCGACGGCCTCGCGCATCGCCTTCACGTCGTCCGGCGCCAAATCCGGGCTGCTCCGTTCGACGCGATCCATGAGGGTCCGCGTCCCGAAGTAGCTCGGCGCGCACGTCACGTGGATCGAGCCCATCGGCGAGAAGCGGCCGTCCTCCCAAATCTCGAGCGCGACGCGGAGGGCGCCCTTCTCGATGATCTCGCGGCAGTGACGGCAATGCGCGCGCCCCGAGGGTGCTCGTTCGCCGCCCGCGATGCGCACGAGGCGCGGATGCTCGAGGCCGCTCTTCACGAAGTCGGCGAGCTTGTCGCGCTCGGGAACGTCCGCTGTGGCTTCGAGCGCGGGTCCGAATTTTTCGGGGCGGCGGAGCGCCGCGCACTCGAGGTGGAACCAGCGCTGCGTCTCGCCTTCGCCGAAGGGATTCACGTCGGCTTCGCCGAACCGAAGCGCACCCTTCTCGATCGTCTGGCCGCAACCGCGACATTTCGAGCGGGCGCTCGGCGCTTTCGTGATCGAATCGGGCATCGGCGTCACCCCAAGTCTAGTTTCGTGAGCGCCCGACGTCAGCGGTACGGGCTTTCAGGGCGCGGCTCGCGGAAAACACGCGAGGGAGCGCCCGGGCCCGCGAAAACATTCCAGGTAGCCCGTCGCCGTCACCCCGACGAAACGGACATTTCGGCCACAATTGCCCGAAGAGCGATGGCCCCGGTTCCGGCCGCCTGGTAGAAAGGGCGTCCGGTCCGGTCTCGGCGGATCGTCGTAACCAGGAGGCCCGAAATGGATCTCGAGCGTCAAGTCGGTCTCAGGGGGGACGGTCAGGTCGTGGTGCCCGATCGGCGAGCCATGTTCAGGGCGATCGTCCTGAAGCTCGCGGCCATGGGCTTCCAGGTTCCCGATCAGGTCGGCGACGCGGAGGTGCTCGACCTCGGCCGGGACCTCTTCGCGCGCTACCGCGAGCAGAGCCGCCTCTTGAGCGAGCACCTGAGTCCCGTCGACCGGCGCATCCAGGATTTCCTCGACGACCTCTTCTCCGGGCTCTCGGGCGAGACGCCGATCCGCCTGCCGTCGGAGACGTTCCTGCTCGATCGCTACGGCCTCGCGCGCGAGCTGTCACTGCCGCTCGACGCCGACCATTGGCACAACGAGCAGGTGTCGAGCTACCGCCTCGACAACGGCGTGCTCCATAACCCCATCAACGATCGGCGCACGACGCAGGGCGTCTTCCACGTGGCGGAAGTGGGTCTGCCCGTGCCCGGTGACAAGCTCGGCGTGCCGCTCGTCGCCTACGCACGCATGCTGCGCGAAGCGCTCCGACCGCCGCGCGATCTCTTGCGCTTGCCGTTCACCGCCAACTGGGACGACCCGGTCGAGACGATGGTGTCGCTCCTGCTCCGGCCGCTCGTGTGTCCGGAGGTGCCCGGCTTCTCGAGCGAGAAGCGCCTCGAAATTCGCTTCTTCGCGCCCGGCGGTTTGGTGTCGAACCTCGACTTCGTCGAAGCGATCTTCGGCAACTGGGGCGACCCGTTCCTGCCCGAGAACGACGCCGGCCTCGACGTAGACGGTTGGACGGGGAACACCGGCTGCGTGATCCTCGCGCCGCACCTCACGCGCTTGAAGAAGAAGGCGCTCGGCCTGCCGCACGTCTCCGAGGCCACCGCCGAGCAGCGCCAGAACGGCATGTGCTGGTCGAGCGACGACGAGCTCTACAACGGCGGCAGTCCGTTCAAGATCACGGCGCGCAGCGTGAGCGGCGTCATGGTCACGATCCTTGCGGACAACTACTTCGGCTACTGCAAGAAGGAAGTCAAAACGCAGATCAGCTTCAGCGCGAACCTCTACGGTCTCGCGGAAGAAGAGCACGCCGGCGGCGCGCTCGCGTTCTCCACGGTGAGCCTCGGCGATCGCTTCTCGCCGGAGGGCCGCCAGGTCGGCAGCGAGCACCGCTTCGGTGAAGCGATGGAGCTGCTCGGTGAGCGCGTGACCGTGCACGACTCCGGGTTCGCGACGGACACCGTCTACCCGGAGATTCATTACGTCCCCGAGGACGCCGACTTCGACGTCAAGAAGCAGGCGGTGACCTGGGCGCGCGGCGACGTGCAGGCGGGGCTCAAGCTCTTGCCCGGCCACGTCTACATCATGCCCAACGGCTACAAGGTGCGGATGGCGAAGCATCCGGCCGCGCCGAGCTGGCGCCTCGTCGGCACGATGCCGGAGGGCACCTTTTGCCACAAGCCGTGCACCGTCTCGGGCGGCGGAAAATCCGAGATCAGCAAGAGTCTGAGCGACGCCGTGCTCTACGGCCCGATCCTCGTTCAGAACGTCGACGAGGACCTGGCGCTCGTCGATGCCATCTTCAAGCGCGATTTCTCGGATGCGTCGTCGGTGCACGGGCGCACGGCAAAATCCCGGCCGATCCTGTCGCCCGAGCGCTCGCTCGGCTCCGTGATCAAGCTGCTCACGCCGAACCCCGACTACTCGCCGGAGTACAACACCTGGCTCGAGAGCATTCCGAAGCACGTGCGCGCGCTCGTGTTCGTGATCAAGCGCTTCTACAGCCCGAGCTGGGGCGACGACTGGATGAGCCACTTCAGCGTCGACATCATCAACGGCGCCCCGGGCCACGAGCTCAAGCACGACGGGCGCAAGCTCGTCGGCAGCTACTTGCGCGTCGGCCTCGAAGAGAACGGCGCCTGGCGTACCTACAAGCTCCGCCAGGATTTCGTGGCCGCGGACAAGGTGCAGATGGAGGACGACATCAGCGCGTCGACCGTCGTGCCGCGCGAGCTCCTCAAGGGACTGCCCAAGGAGTACGACGGCCACCCGAGCCTGAAGCTGGCGGTCAACTGCGAAGCCCGCCTCTTTCAGCGGCCGGACGACGCGATTCACCCGGGCTTCGACAAGCAGACGGAGATCGACATGTCGTCGCCGGGCCTGTTCTGCTCGAACTTCCAGCCGCTCTCGACCACCGACCTCAAGGGGATGGTGGAAGACGTGGCCCTCCACGACGCGTTCACCGATCCGATGCAGGCGCACCTCGCGAAGAACGCGGCGCGCGACGCCGGCTACTCGATTTGCTCCGCCAAACCGCGCATCGTCGGCGGCAAGCCCACGAAGAACCCGCGCTACCTCCAGGTGCGGCCCGACGCTGCGCGCCCGCGCGATCGCTACGTTGCGGACATGGGCGCTCGGCTCTACCGCAAGACGCCGATCGAGGAGAAGGTCGTCTTCCCCGTGATCAGCGTGCTCTCGGGCCGCCGCAACAATCCGCCCGACGGCGCGATCCGCCCGCTCTGCGTGTTCGGCCCCATCCACTACCAGGAGCTTCCCGAGCTCTTCATGGACTACATCTGCTCGGTCACGGGCAAGTCGCCGAGCACGACGGGCGCCGGCACCGAGGGCGCGCTCACGAAGGGGCCGTTCAACGCGATTTGCGCGACGGCGGACTTGAACAACGCGCTCGTGTCGATCCTGCTCTGCGGCTACGCGGGCTACAGCTCCGCCGCCGGCTGGATTGGGCCGAATTACTGCTTCGAGCACGACATCAGCCTGCTCGTGCCCGAGATCTGGTGCCGGCTCTTCCCGCAGGAGCGTGACCCGCAGCGCCTGCTCGCCGAGGGTCATCTCGAGCGCGTGGACGACTTCGACTTCGAGGGCCGGCGCGTGCTCGCGAGCCGCCTCGGTTGCCGCATCACGAGCAAGTTCGTCGCCACCTTCTTCGGCCGCGTCTTCGACAACCCGGCCACGGTGTTCAGCGAGGAGATCCTGCGGCCCGAAGTGCAGGACCTCAAGGTGTTCGCCGACGGCGTGGACAACATCGTCGATGCGCAGCGCCGCGTGGCGGAAGCGTACTTCAAGGACAACAGCGTCGAGGACGCGTGCCCGCCGCTCAAGGCGCTGCTCCACATCATGGCGCACGGCCACTACCAGGGGAAAGACGCCCACGATCCCGAGATCCGCGGGCTCTTCACGCGCGATGCGCTCCTCTCGAGCGATTGGTACGCCGAGCGCCTGCGCGTGAAGCAGGAGCGCGACGTCGATCTCTGGACGCGCCATGTGCGCTCGCTCGGCGAGTTCTTGGCGCGCCCGGGTCATCGCGACGAGGCGCTGCGTCTCGGCATCGAAGAGCGGCTCGAGCTCGCGAAGGCGGAGCTCGAGCGCGTGAGCAGCGAGGAGTACCTCGAGTCCCTGCAAGGCACGATTGGCGCCGATCCGATCCACGCCGAAACGACGCGTGCGGCGCGCCACCGGCGCGGCGGTCGTAGCGTCGAAACTCGTTTGAACTGATCACGTCCCCTTGACGGAACCTAACCCTCCCCACCCGAGCCCGAACGCGGCACCGCCGTCGTCGCCTTTGTCGTCCACGCTGCCGGTCGCGACCGACAGCGGCTGGTCGGTGCTGCCTCCGACGGCGCCCGCACCCGAGCCGGCGGACGCGCCCATCGAGCCCGCACCAGTCACGGTGACGTCGCCCGCGACGGCAACCATGGCAGCGGCCATGGCCCCACCCGTGGCTCCGGCAGCTCCCGACGCGAAGGCGCCCGTCGCGGCAATTCCACGCCCCACGCCGCGCGAGCCTTCACCACCGAGCTCCCCCGCCGCCTCCGCACCACGCGTGGCGGCTCCGCCCGCCGTTACGGCACCGAGCGTCGCGACGACTGCGCCCGCGGTTGCGGCACCGCCGGCCGTTACGGCACCGCCCGTCGCCGTTACGGCACCGAACGTCGCCGTTACGGCACCGCCCGCCGCCGTCTCGAGCCCCGACCCACCGCCCACGCCGCAGTCGCCCACTTCCGCGGCGCTGAGCGTCGCCGGAGCTCCGACCGAGGCGGCGCCCGATCTCGTGCCGCCTCCGCCACCCTTGCCGGCGCGCGATCTCCCGCCGCCGCCCCCGCTCCCTCCACGCGAGGCTCCGCCGCCGCCCCTGTTGCCCCAGGTGGCCGCAGCTGCGGCAGGGCCGATCGCTCCGAGCCCGACGATCAGCCTCGCGCCGCCCACCGTTTTGAGCACTCCAGCCGCTTTCGCTGCCGTGTCTCCCCCGGCCGCGCCGCCAGCCGTCACGATCGTCACGCCGGCGAGCAATCCTCCCGCCGCCAATCCTCCCGTCGCACGGTTCTCGAGCGCGCCGCCGGTCGTGACCGCGCAACGGACGCTGACCCCCGTCCCGATCTCGGACGCGGATCTCGCGGACGAGCTCAGGCCGCCAGGCTTCTTCGACTCGCTCCGGCGGACCAAGCCCGGGGGCGCATGGTTCGCGCTCGGCTTCATCGTCGTGGCCGCTGCGTTCGTCGGCGGCGTCGCGCTCGGGCGCAACAGCGCACCGCGGCTCGCCGCCGTGCCCATCCCCGAAGCACCGCCCCCGCCGAAGCCGGTCGACGCTGCACCCGCGCCGAGCCCCGAGCCCGCGCCGACTACGCCTCCCGCCGGAGCCGCCAGCGGTTCCGATGCCGCCTCGGCGCCCGCAGCGTCTGCTCGCGAGCCCAAGGCCAACGCAGGCGCGAAGGCGGATGGGCCGGCCTTCAACGCGAAGGCGGCGGCGACGAACCTCGCCATCGCCGCCGCGCGCGCGCACGGCTGTCACATGCGCGGCGATCCCGCGGGCGTCGTTTCGGCAGCGGTGACGTTCGCGGCGAACGGTCGCGTCTCCGACGTGAACATTGCCGCGCCGCACGCCGGCACGAAGACGGCGCTCTGCATCACTTACAAGCTCAACACCGTGCGCGTCCCGCCGTACGGCGGCAGCTCGCAGACCGTGACGCAGCCGGTCGCTCTGAAGTAGCTGCCGGCGCCGCCGTTCAGGCCGTGCGCGCCGTCACGGTCCCGCGCGCAGCCGACGCCGCGGCGAGCCCGAGGATCGCGCGCTCCGTCGTCGCGAAGTCGATGCACGCGTCCGTGATGCTCTGCCC
>Ga0070682_100002070_pt1 | contig 11164 bp, 9 predicted proteins | sample KBSC63LmetaG_FD_64668 | JGI IMG/M metagenome (GOLD analysis project Ga0070682, IMG submission 64668) | Corn rhizosphere microbial communities from Kellogg Biological Station, Michigan, USA - KBS C6-3L metaG | ecosystem: Host-associated > Plants > Roots > Rhizosphere | place: USA: Michigan... | reverse complement strand
ATGCTTGCCTGGTATCCGTGGATCGTCCTGCTGCATCTGGCCTGCGCCATCGTGTTCGTCGGTGCGGTGGCGTTCGAGGTGGTCGTGGTGGAGTCGCTGCACAAGCACTTCGACATCGCCACCGTGCAGCGCATCGAGCAGGCGGTGATGGCACGGGTGCGGCGCTACATGCCGGTGGTGGTGATCCTGCTGTTCGTCAGCGGCGGCATGCTGTTCGACATCCGCTGCGACGGCTTCGAATGCGTGGGTTCACGCTTCGGCAACTGGCTGCTGCTCAAAGTAGTGCTGGCGTTCGGCGTGCTGGGCGTGTTCGTCAACGCGATGTGGGCGATGCGCCATGGCAAGATGGACGTCTGCCGGTTCAGGTACACCCATCGGATCGTGCTGGCGCTGATGGTCGGCATCGTGTTCCTGGCCAAGACCATGTTCTACTTGTAGTCATCCATCCATACGGGAGTTGCAGCATGTCCACAGTCACACTTCACGGCAAGCCGATCCGCGTCGACGGAAAGTTCCCCGCGGTGGGTTCGGCGGCGCCGGCGTTCGCGCTGGTGGCGGGCGATCTTTCCGAGGTCTCGCTGTCGCGCTTTGCCGGCAAGCGCAAGGTGCTCAACATCTTCCCCAGCGTCGACACGCCGACCTGCGCGGCGTCGGTGCGTCATTTCAACGAGTCGGCCAGCAAGCTCGACAACGCCGTGGTGCTGTGCATTTCGGCCGACTTGCCGTTCGCGCAGGCACGTTTTTGCGGTGCCGAAGGGCTGCAGAACGTGACCAACCTGTCGCTGATGCGCGGCCGCCAATTCCTCAACGACTACGGGGTGGCGATCGCCGACGGCCCGCTGGCCGGCCTGGCCGCGCGCGCCGTGGTGGTGCTGGACGAGCACGACAAGGTGATCCATACCGAGTTGGTCGGCGAGATCGCCGACGAACCGAACTATGCGGCGGCGCTGAAGGCGCTGGGCTGATCCAGCACTGTGTAGGAGCGCACCCTGTGCGCGATGCCTTTCGTCACGTGACGAAGGGCGAAAGGCATCGCGCACAGGGTGCGCTCCTACGGTGTTTCCCGGGGCTGGTTCAGCGCTGGATGCCGACGACGGGTACGGCGAAGGGCTTGGCCAGCGGATGCAGGCCCAGCCCGTACTTCAGGCTGCGGCCGATGCGTTGTGCGTACTCCAGCATCTGCCCGGCGTGGGCTTCATCCAGTTCCTCGCCGCAGGTTTCCTCCCACAGCGCGAGCCAGCGATCGAAGTGTTCGGTGCGGATCGGGTGCGGCCGGTGCGCCGCCATCGGGTTGCCGCGATAGCTGCCCGCGCGCAGCGCCACCGAGGCCCAGAACGAGGTGAGCAGGCGCTTGTGCGCATCCCAGTCGTGCACCGCGGCGTTGAACACCGGGCCGATCTGCGGGTCGCGCCGCACCTTCTCGTAGAAGTGATCGACCAGGGTGGCGATGGCGGTTTCGTCGAAGGCTGCGGTGGGGTTCATTCGGGACATGCATGTGGGATGGCTGGAGCCGGATGCGGTTCCGGCAAGGCGCACCCGCCCACGATGGGCGGATGCGTCGTCGTCGTGGCGGAGTTTACTTGCCGAGGCTCAGGGTGCCTTTCATCAACGCGGCGTGACCGGGAAAGGTGCAGAAGAATGCGTACTGCTCGCCGGCCTTGAGCCTGGCCACGTCGATCGTGGCGGCGTCACTTTCGCCGCCGCCGATCAGCTTGGTGTGCGCGATGATGCGGCTGTCGCCCGGCTTTTCGTAGCTGTTGGCGGCGCCGGCCTTCATGCCGTCGGCGACCACGCCGGCCTCGTCGGCGCTGTGCGAGAGCACCCAGTTGTGGCCCATCGCGGTGACCGGCAGCTTGCCGGTGTGCTTCAGCGTCACCTTGAAGCTCTTGCAGGTGTTCGGCACGGTGATGGTTTTCGTGTTGAACTGCATGGCGTCGTTGCCCTCGATCGTGGTTGCGCATTCGGCAGCCAGCAGCGGGGTGGACAACAGGCCGAGCAGGGCGATCGCGATGAGTTTGCGCATGGAGTGTCGCTCCTTGGGGGAAGGGGGATCGAACGGATTCTGCGATGGCGGGGTGGGGTCGGCACTGATCTGGGTCATGGCTGTCCGCACCATCCATCATCGACACTGTAGCCACAGACCGGCAGGCGTCGGAAGGAGGCATGATGACGCACGTAGTCACCGACAACTGCATCAACTGCAAGTACACCGATTGCGTCGAGGTGTGCCCGGTGGATTGCTTCCACGCGGGCCCGAATTTCCTGGTGATCGATCCGGACGAGTGCATCGACTGCACGCTGTGCGTGGAGGAGTGCCCGGTCGGTGCGATCTTCCCCGAACTTGACGTGCCGGCTGGGCAGGAGATCTTCATGTCCATCAACGCCGAGCTCGCACCGAAGTGGCCGGTGCTGACCAGCAAGATCGCTGCGTTGGACGATGCCGAGAAGTGGGACGGCGTACCGGACAAGCTGCCGCTACTCAAGCGCCGGCTCGATGAGTGAACCGCGTCGGTTCGGTAGCCGGGCGCTGCACCGACCGGCGAAAAGGTGTTGCATGGCGGCGGTCGCGGGGAGATAGTCGGGCTGTCATCTATAAGGTGGCGCGCCGATGGCTTGGTGTGAAGCACGTTCGACCAGCAGGCTTTCGGCTTGTCTGGAACCTGTACTTGTTCGCCACACGGGGAGAACAGCATGAACGACGCCGCACAACCCTTGACCGACGACGACACCGAACTGTCCCCATGGTGGTTGCGCACCGTGGCGATTGTGCTGGTGGTCGGCTTCGCCGGATTGCTGGCCATCACCATGTTGGCCTATCGCAATGCACCGCCGATTCCAAGCCAGGTGGTGGATGCGCAAGGCAACACCGTATTCAGTGGCGACGACATCAGCAAGGGGCAGGCGGTATTCCTCAGATATGGCTTGATGGACAACGGCAGCATCTGGGGCCACGGCGCCTATCTCGGGCCGGACTACTCGGCCGAAGCCTTGCACTTCATCGGTCAGGACACCGCCGCGGCGATTGCCGAAGAACAATTCGGCAAGCCGCTGGCCGAGCTGGATGCGGCGAAGCAGGCGGCGGTGCGCGCCGAAACCGCAGTGGCGCTGAAGACCAATCGCTACGACGCACAGGCCGACGTGTTGCGGCTGACCGCGCCGGAAGCAGCCGCCTACCGGCAGCAGGTCGGTTATTGGACCGACTACTTCAAGGATCCGACGAAAAATGGCGGGCTCAAGCCCGACCTGATCAGCGATCCGACTGAATTGCACCAGTTCACCGCCTTCGTCACCTGGGCCGCTTGGGCTTCGGTAGCCGATCGGCCCGGCACGAATGCCTCGTACACCAACAATTTTCCGTACGACCCCAGCGTTGGCAACGTGGCCACGCCCCACGCCCTGCTGTGGAGCGCGCTGAGCCTGCTGGTGCTGCTGGCCGGCATCGCCACCGTGCTGCTGGCGTTCGGCAAGTTCGATTACCTGGGCTGGATCAGCCGCGGCCGCAACGTGCAGGCGCAGCTGGTGCCGGGCAAATCGAGCCCGGGCCAGCGCGCGCTGGTGAAGTTCTTCGTGGTGGTGGCCTTGCTGTTCCTGATGCAGACCCTGGTCGGTGGTGGCGTCGCGCACTTCCGCGCCGATCCGGGCAGCTTCTACGGCTTCCAACTGGAGAATATTTTCCCGAGCAACCTGCTGCGCACCTGGCATCTGCAGACTGCGATCTTCTGGATCGCCACTGCCTATGTCGCCGCCGCGCTGTTCCTGGGGCGTTCGCTGCGCGCCGATGAGCCACGCTGGCTGGCCGGCTGGGTGCATGTGCTGTTCGGCGCCTTCGTGGTGGTGATCGGCGGCAGCCTGCTCGGCGTGTGGGCCGGCATAGCGCAGAAGCTCGGCACCTGGTGGTTCTGGCTGGGCAACCAGGGCTGGGAGTACCTGGAACTGGGCCGGATCTGGCAGTACCTGCTGGTGGTCGGGTTGCTGGTCTGGTTTGCCATCCTGTGGGCGCTGGCGCGGCCGCGCGCCGTGGCCAACGAGAAGGCGCGGCCGCTGGCGAAGATGTTCCTGTTCGCGGCGATCGCGATCCCGGTGTTCTACGTGCCCGCGTTGTTCTTCGGCGCCGAAACCAACTACACGGTGGTCGACACCTGGCGCTTCTGGATCATCCATCTGTGGGTCGAAGGCTTCTTCGAATTCTTCGCCACCACGGTGGTCGCCCTGACCCTCTACCAACTCGGGCTGGCACATCGCAATGTGGCGTTGCGGGTGATCTACCTGGACGCGATCCTGTACTTCCTCGGCGGCCTGATCGGTACCGGCCATCACTGGTACTTCACGGGCCAGAGCAACGTCAACATGGCGTTGTCGGCGATGTTCTCGGTGCTCGAAGTGGTGCCGCTGACCTTGCTGACCCTGGACGCCTGGGATTTCGTCAGAGCCACCAAGGGCAAGGTCGACGTCGACGGCAAGCCGACCCGCGTGCCGCACAAGTGGACGTTCTACTTCCTGATGGCGGTCGGCTTCTGGAACTTCGTCGGCGCCGGCATGCTCGGCTTCTTCATCAACCTGCCGATCGTCAGCTACTACGAGGTGGGCACCCAGGTCACGCCGACCCATGGCCATGCCGCGCTGATGGGCGTGTTCGGCATGCTGGCGCTCGCGCTGATGGTGTTCACCCTGCGCCAGACCAGCAGCGAAGAGCGCTGGCCGGGTATCGAGAAGTACGTCAAGGTCGCGTTCTGGGGCACCAACCTCGGCCTGGCGATGATGCTGCTGATGAGCCTGTTCCCGAGCGGCGTGCTGCAGTTGTGGGACGTGGTGCAGCACGGCTACTGGCACGCGCGCAGCATCGAGTACATGAGCATGCCGCGCTCGCACATCCTCGAGTGGCTGCGCCTGCCGGGCGACCTGGTGTTCATCATCTTCGGTGCGATCCCGCTGGTGATCGCCACGATCAAGGGCTGGCTTGGCGTGCGGGCGGACGCGGCGGCGGAACGCCGCTGAGTCGCCGTGGGGCATGAAAAACCCGCGCCGGTGCAGACCCGCGCGGGTTTTTCTTTTGGGGATATCCCAGGAAGAGCATCGCCCGCGAGCGGGCTCCTACATCAGTGCGGGTTGTCGTAGATACCGTCTCGCCCGTTGTTATGCAATAGCGCCATCGGCAGGTACGCGCCGGTGGTGTTGTGTGGTGGTGTCCGGCGTAGTTGGCGTCGAAGGGCGAGTCGGGGCCCGCTTGCGGGCGATGCTCCTTACCGCGGCAATTTACCTACCGACCACCCGTACCATCTCCAGGCACTTGTTCGAGTAGCCCCACTCGTTGTCGTACCAGCTGACCAGCTTGACGAAGCTGTCGTCCAGCGCGATGCCGGCGTCGGCGTCGAAGATCGAGGTGCGTGCGTCGCCGCGGAAGTCGGTGGCCACCACCTTTTCCTCGGTATAGCCCAGGATGCCCTTGAGCGCGCCTTCGCTCTGCGACTTCATCTCGGCCTTGATTTCCTCGTAGGTCGCCGGTTTCTCCAGTTCCACGGTGAGGTCGACCACCGACACGTCCGAGGTCGGCACGCGGAAGCTCATGCCGGTGAGCTTCTTGTTGAGCTCGGGGATCACCACGCCGACGGCCTTGGCCGCGCCGGTGGAGGACGGGATGATGTTTTCCAGGATGCCGCGGCCGCCGCGCCAGTCCTTGTTGCTGGGGCCGTCGACGACCTTCTGGCTCGCGGTGGCCGCGTGCACGGTGGTCATCAGGCCGCGCTTGATGCCCCACTTGTCGTGGAGCACCTTGGCCACCGGCGCCAGGCAGTTGGTGGTGCAGCTGGCGTTGGAGACGATCGCCTCGCCGGCGTACTTCTTGTCGTTGACACCGTAGACGAACATCGGCGTGTCGTCCTTCGACGGCGCCGACAGGATCACCTTCTTCGCACCGGCGTCGAGGTGCTTCTGCGCGGTTTCCTTGGTCAGGAACAGGCCGGTGGATTCGATCACCACCTCGGCGTTCACCTCATTCCACTTCAGGTTGGCCGGGTCGCGTTCCTGGGTCAGGCGGATGCGCTTGCCGTTGACCACCAGATGGTTGCCGTCGACCTTCACGTCGCCGTCGAAGCGGCCGTGCACGGAGTCGTGCTTCAGCATGTAGGCCAGGTAGTCCGGCTCCAGCAGGTCGTTGATCGCCACGATCTCGATGTCGTTGCTGAAGTTCTGCACGGCAGCGCGCAGCACGTTGCGACCGATGCGGCCGAAGCCGTTGATGCCGACCTTGATGGTCATGAGGGAACGTCCTCCTGAAGGGTGGGAACGATGCCGCGCTCGCGGCGGAAAGAATGCCCATTTTACCGCCATTCGGGCACCGCTGCCTGACCCGCGGCCCGCTGCATGGACGCGGAGCGATTCGCAACGTGTGGCGTGCGGCGGCAAAAAGTCGCAGCGTGCTGTGGCAGACTGCCGGGATTGCCCTGCCGCCGGATCATCCGCATGAGCTTTACCCATCGCGCCGCCATCGCCGTGCTCGCCTGTCTCATCGTCGCGCCTGCCCAGGCGTGGGGGCCACTAGGCCACAGCGTGGTTGCGGATATGGCGCAGCGGCACCTGAGCCCAGCCGCCGAGGCCGAAGTGGAGCGCCTGCTGGCGCCGGAGCACACGGCCTCGCTGGCCGACGTCGCCAACTGGCCCGACCAGATGCAGGACGACCCGGCGATGGCGAACCTGTGGAAGCAGACCCGCAGCCAGCACTACATCAATTTCCACGGTGGCCCCTCCTGCGACTACGTGCCGCCGCGCGACTGCCGCGACGGTCGCTGCGTGGTGGCGGCGCTGCAGTATTACGTCGGCGTGCTGGGCGACCGCAGCAAGCCGGACAGCGTGCGCCGGCAGGCGTTGAAGTTCGTGGTGCATTTCGTCGGCGACATCCAGCAGCCCCTGCACGCGGGCTATCGCGACGACAAGGGCGGCAACACCTACCAGGTGCAGTTCGACGGCAAGGGCAGCAACCTGCACCGGGTGTGGGATTCGAGCATGCTCTACACCCGCGGACTGAACTGGCAGCAGTACGCGCAGCGGCTGGATTCGGCGGTGCCGGTGAAGCTGCCGCCGCCGATCGCGCCGCTGGACAACCCCTATGCGCAGTGGGCCGAGGAATCGTGCCGGATCACCGCCGAACCGGGCTTCTATCCCGCCAGCCACAAGATCACCCCGGCCTACGTGCAGACCTGGCTGCCGGTGGCGGATCGGCGTTTGCGCGAGGGCGGCCGTCGCCTCGCGCAGGTGCTCAACCTCGCGCTCGGCGCGACCGGCGCTCACTGACCCCGGGCGCGGCTCCGGGCACCGGGCCTGTGGTTACCGATCGGGGCCGGCCGCACTGCGCGATTTCATCTCCGCGTGACGAGATCGGCCGCGGCCGACGAAACCATCACTGCGTTGCCGCCGAATGGCTGCGCGCGCCGATGTTGCGGTCGAGAAAGTCCAGCATCATCTCGTAGAGTTTCAGGCGATGCTCGGGCAGGAAGAAGCCGTGCCCTTCGTGTGGTTCGACCAATGATTCGTAGGCAATGTGGTTCGCGTCCAGCGCGCGGGTGAACTCGCGGAAGTTCATGAACGGTACGCGTGGATCCTCCTGGCCATGTGCCAGCATCAAGTGTGCCTTGATCCGGGCCACCCCGCCGAGCGGGGAGCGGCGCAGCAAGTCGGCGCGATCCGTGCCGAGCACGCGCTTGAGGTAGTCGACGCCGGCGTAGATGGTCTGGGTGTCGCTGCTGTCCAGTTGCACACGCAAGTCGTACACGCCCGCATAGCCGATCGCGCACTCGTACAGGCCGGGTTCGCGCACCACGCCTTCCAGCGCGGCATAGCCGCCGTAGCTGCCGCCGTACAGGCACATCCGCTTCGGGTCGGCATAACCCTGCTTGACGGCCCAGAGCGTGGCGTCGGTGACATCGTCCTGCATGCTCAGGCCCCATTGGCGGTAGCCGCGCTCGATGAACTTTTCACCATAGCCGCCGGAGCCGCGGTAATTGATTTGCAGCACCGCATAGCCGCGGTTGGCCAGCATCTGCACTTCCGGGTTGTAGCCCCATTGGTCGGCAATGCCGTGTGGGCCACCGTGGATCACCACCACCAGCGGGAACGGTGCCTTGCCGGTCGGCAAGGTGAGGAAGCCGTGCAGCGGCAAGCCGTCGCGCGCGGTCAGCGCGATGGGTTCCATCGGCCGGGTGACCTTCGGATCCAACCAGGGTTGGGCGCTCATCAGGAACTTCGCCTGGTGGGTTGCCAGGTTGAACAGATAGTAGTCGCTGCCGCTACGGTCGCTGACGACGTGCACGATGGCATGCTTGCCGTCGCGGGTGAAGCTGGAGAAGAACGCCAACTGGCCGGGGAAGTTGCCGGCCAGCGCCTTGCTGAGCTGCGCCTCCAGACTGTTCTCGTCGATGTAGTGCAGCGCCGGCTTGCCGTCGGCCGTGATGATCGCGTAGTAGTCCAGGCCATCGGCGGTCGGCAACAGATCCATCGGGTCGGCGAACTTGCCGCGGTACACCATCGTCAGCGAGCCGTCGGCCGGATTCATCAGTTCGATCGCGTCGGGCTGATCGCTTTGCGAGACGGCCACGTACAGGCGACTGTTGTCGTGGTTGAAGCCGATCGGCTTGATCGTGACGCCGGTCTTGGCCGAGTCGTTGCGCAGCGTCCACGAGTCGTCGTTGCTGCGTCGGGTCCACATGCGGGATTCGGTGAAACCGTCATTGCTCAATGCCGCACGCACCTGGCCGGCGTGATCGACGACCAGATCCGCACTGCGCGCAGGCGCAACGCCGATATGCCGGGTCTGCCCGGTCATGACATTCAACGTCTCGATGTTGGTCGAGCTGCCGTTGCGGTCGTCGGTGAATTTGTTGGTCGCGATCAGGATGCGGTTGTTGACGGCCAGAGGATCGCCGATCACCGTGGCGGACGCTCGCCGCTGCCTGTTCTGCCGCACGCGGGAACGCAACAGGTCGTTGTTCGCGCGGTAACCGAACAACTGCTCCTGCCGCGTGCCGTCGGCGTTGATGCCGAACAGTTCGCCGGTGCCCTGGGGCGTATCCAGACCGTTCTGCCTGAAGGCCCCGGCCGCGACTAACCGGGTATTGCTGACCCAGGAGTAGTCGGCGAGCAGGGCGTTCTTGCCCGACGGAATCACGTGCAGGGGCTTGGCGGTGTGTCCGTCGAGAATTGCCAGCACGTTCTCGTGGGGGTTCTGCGGATTGGGCACGATCGCCGACAGATACTTGCCGTCAGGCGAAATGCGCACCTGCGAAAAATTGGCCGGACGGATGAAGTCCTCGATCGGAATGAGCGGTGCCGCCGTGGACGTGGCTACCGGTGGCTTGGCCGGCGTGCGTGTCGATCCCGCTGTGGTGGCCGTTACCTGCGCCGCGAGCAGCGGGCCACCCATGCCGCACAGCAACGCCGTAGCCCAGGCCCGCAGCCCATGTCCGTTGTTCATCCTTGCTTCCGTCCCCTGATTACCCTTCACGCTTCTTAGGTTGAAGCGCGGTCGCGGATGCTGTCAAGGGCGATAGTTGAGCCCGAGCTCAATCGGCGGCGGTGATTCTGCTAGGCTCAGCGCATGCTCATTCCCCAATTGCGTCGCACCAAGATCGTTGCCACCCTGGGCCCGGCCACCGATGCGCCCGGCGCGCTGAAGAAACTGATCGACGAAGGCGTCGACGTGGTGCGCCTGAACCTCTCGCACGGCCAGCCCGACGACCATCGGGCACGCGCCCGCGCGGTGCGCGAGGCGGCCGAGGCCGCCGGTCGCGAAGTCGGCGTGCTGGCCGATCTGCAAGGGCCGAAGATTCGCATCGAAACCTTTGCCGACGGCCCGGTCGAGCTGGTCGAAGGCGCCGCCTTCGTGCTCGACTGCCGCCCCGGCGTGCCGCCGGGCGACGCCACCCGCGTCGGCGTGAGTTACCACCGGCTGCCGAATGACGTGAAGGCCGGCGACGTGCTGCTGCTGGACGACGGCCTGGTGGCGATGACCGTGCTCGAGGTGGTTGGCAGCGAAGTGCGCTGCGAGGTACTGGTCGGCGGCCGGCTGTCCAATCGCAAGGGGCTCAATCGGCAGGGCGGCGGGCTCTCGGTCGACGCGCTGTCCGACAAGGACAAGGCCGACATCAAGCTTGCCGCCGAGATCGGCGCCGATTTCCTCGCCGTGTCCTTCGTGCGCTCGGCCGACGACATGCACCAGGCGCGCCACCTGCTCAAGCTCGCCGGCGGCCGCGCCGCACTGGTGGCGAAGATCGAGCGCGCCGACGCGATCCCCGTGCTGGGCGAGATCATCGACGCCTCCGACGTGGTGATGGTGGCGCGCGGCGACCTCGGCGTGGAGATCGGCGACGCCGAATTGCCCGGCCTGCAGAAGAAGATCATCCGCGAGGCGGTGCAGCGCAATCGCGCGGTGATCACCGCCACCCAGATGCTGCAGTCGATGGTGCGCTCGCCGATCCCGACGCGCGCCGAGGTGCTCGACGTCGCCAACGCGGTGCTCGACGGCACCGACGCGGTGATGCTGTCGGAGGAAACCGCCGCCGGGGCGCACCCGGACAAGGCGGTGGCCGCGATGCGGCGCATCTGCCTGGGTGCCGAGCGCCAGTTCGAGCCGAAGGACGATCTCTCCGCCGGCGGCCACCGGCTCGACCGCAGCGACCAGGCGATCGCGCTGGCGGCGATGATGCTGGCCGGCGAGCTGGGCGTGCGCGCGATCGTGGCACTGACCGAATCCGGCGCCACCGCCCAATGGCTGTCGCGCTACCGCACCGCGATACCGATCTATGCCTTGTCGCCACTGGCCGACGCGCGCCGTCGCATGCTGTTGCTGCGCGACGTGCAGCCGGTCGCGTTCAACGAAGAGGCGACCAGTTCGGCCGCTTACGCCCGCGCCGCGGTGCAGCAGCTGTTCGACCAGCAGCGCCTGAGCGAAGGCGACCGGGTGGTGCTGACCCACGGCGACCACGTCGGCGAGGGCGGCGGCACCAACACGCTGAAGCTGCTCTCGGTGGGTGCCGGCGGCATGGTCGAGAGCCTGCGCGACCTGTAATGCGGGAAACCCGCTGCCCGTCGCGATCGCCTTGACTGTCGCGCGACGGGCGGACAGCTACACTTGGCCCATCGTCGCCGTGCGGGAGATCGCCATGAAAACCCTGTT
>Ga0070682_100002067_pt1 | contig 11173 bp, 8 predicted proteins | sample KBSC63LmetaG_FD_64668 | JGI IMG/M metagenome (GOLD analysis project Ga0070682, IMG submission 64668) | Corn rhizosphere microbial communities from Kellogg Biological Station, Michigan, USA - KBS C6-3L metaG | ecosystem: Host-associated > Plants > Roots > Rhizosphere | place: USA: Michigan... | reverse complement strand
GAATTACATCCTGAAGACAAAATCTTATCTTTATTTGACGGGGGTAATTATGAGCGAAGATTTGAAATCGCCCAGCTGGATAAAACAACAATGAAGATTATCATGAAAGAGACAGACAAATACAAAGGAGAGCCTTTTCATATAACCTGGACCATTGTATTTAAAAGAAGATAAAACGAACCCAACATTTATCTGTAAACTTTCAAAAGAGGTGATGTCTTTAACCATATTTTAAGTGAGTTCTAATTGTATTCTAATGCGATAAAGCTCTACTGCTGCATTATTAGCTTTAATTTTGCAAAATGGAAAAGAAAAATTTATTTACCACTTTATGTAAAACTATTTGCTTGTTATTATTAATTGTTGGCAGTACCGTGATTAAAGCCCAAAGTAAAGGAACTTCAGAGATAAAAATTGCCTATGGACTTGGAACGACCACAGATTTTATTAATGCTTTTACCAGTGTGTTTACATTCGGTTATGGTCCTTATGAGACAGGAAATTCCGGGGCTTTTGTTGTTGAATATAACTATGCAATAAAGGATAAATGGATTATTGGGACAGACCTCGCATATCAACAGGTAACGAGAGAATATTCCGACAAATCAACGGAAAAATCACACAATTATACTTTTGCCGTAAAAAGTAACTACAACTATATATCCAAACCAAAATTTCGCATGTATTCCGGATTGGGATTAGGATTAACATTGGAAAAGAGTCGGAACCCTTTACAAAGTATCTCACATTTTAATTATCAACTTACAGGGCTCGGAATTAGATTAGGAGGCAGATTGGGAGTAAGTGCTGAAGCAGGTTTTGGATATAAAGGAATAGGAAATGTAGGGCTGGCTTACAGTTTATAATAAGCAGGATCAATATTCATTACCTCTATTTAAAAGAAAAAACCAGATAATTTGATATCTGATTTTTTCTTTTCTATCTTCCTCCGGGAGGACAGTGTTCTTTTAAATATTTTGTAAATAGAGTAGCAAGGTGCTCTGACGTACCTTCCCCTTCATCAATGGAGTGTGTACGGTTAGGATAAGACATCAGCTGAAACTGTTTGTTGTATTTTACCAGCTCGTTGATGTAGACTTCCGTATTCTGGTAATGTACATTATCATCACCTGTTCCATGAACCAGTAAAAGATTTCCTTTTAGATTTTTAGCATAAGCCAGTGGAGACCCATTCACAAAATCTTCTCTGTTTTCCTGTGGAAGCCCCATATATCTTTCCTGATAGATATTGTCATAGAACAACTGATTGGCTACCGGAGCAATAGCAATCCCGGTCTGGTAAATATCAGGATATTGTCCCAAAAGGTTCAGAGTAGATGAACCTCCGCCGCTCCAGCCCCATACGGCAACTCTTGAAGTATCTGCATAAGGCCATTTTGCAAATAAAGCTTTAGCTCCCATTGCCTGATCACGGATATTAAGCTGTCCTATTTTACGATAGACTGATTTTCTCCATTCACGTCCTCTTGGAGCAGGTGTTCCACGGTTTTCAAGGGAAACATACAGGTAGCCATCTTCGGCCATATCTCCAACGTACAATTGGTTCCAGCCTGTATAGAAACTGTCTGTTACTGTTTGCATTGCCGGTTCTCCATAGACTGTGAAAACCACCGGATACTTTTTATTAGGATCAAAATTTTTAGGCTTTACCACCCATCCGTCTAGTGTAACTCCATCCTGTGTGGTAATCTGGAAAAACTCTGTTTTAGACTTTGCAGGATCTGCTTTTGCTGTTCTCTTGGCAGCAACCAGTTCTTTATGTTCCGGAAGTGATATTACAGAACCCATTGAAATTGCATTGACACTGTTGTTGGTAAACATCGCGATTTTCCCATTGGGTGATATCGTATATGTATTAGAACCTGTATAAGCTTCAGGAGTTACTTTTTGTGCTTTTCCTCCTTTCATATTTACTTTGTACAGGTACTGTTGAGTTGCATTATTGGGTGATGCTGAAAAGTAGATCTGTTTGTTCTGAACATCAAAAAATTCAGGTTTTATCACATCGAAGGCATCTTTGGTAATCAATGTTTCCTTACCGTTCATATCTATTTTATAAATATGTCTCCATCCGTCTTTTTCAGAAAGCCAAAGGAACTCCTTTCCATTCTCAATCCAGTCCCAGCCACTTGGGTCATTATCGTTCCAACGGGATTTGATATCAATCCATGCAGCATCTGTTTCCGTATGAATAGTCTTGCTGCTGCCAGAGTTGGCATCTGCCACGATGATTTTGCTTTGATTCTGTTTTCTGTTCAGCTGCTGGAGAATAACAGATTTAGAATCCAGCACCCATTCCATTCTCGGAATATAGTTTTGCATTTCATCTCCTGCGATATCTGCTTTCTTTGAAGATTTAGAAGCAAGATCGTAAAACCAGATGCTGCAGCCTGAAGGATTTTCGCCCACTTTCGGATATTCTACAGGAACTGTAAATGAATACAGACTGTCTGTATTATTGATCATCAGGAAGTTTTTTGTACCTCTTGCATCCAGCTTCCAGTAAGCAATTTTGTTACCGTCCGGTGACCATCGGAAACCATCCTGAGTTCCAAATTCCTCTTCATATACCCAATCGAAAGTACCGTTGATCATCCCGTCTGTACCATCAGTCGTGATTTTGGTAATCTGGTTGTTTGAAAGGTCTTCAACATACATATTATGCTTAGACACATACGCTACTTTTTTTCCGTCCGGAGAATATTTTGCAAACATCAGTGATGAAGAAGGTAATCCTTTTCCAAGCTGGGTAAGCTTTTTAGTGTTTTTGTCAAAGATCCAGTAATCTCCACGGGTATTGTCTCTCCATACTTTTCGGGTATTGGCAAAGAGTAATAAACTTTTGTCATCAGGAGATACCTGGAAACTTTGTACCTGCAGTGGTTCAGAACTTCCCATAGGAACAAGTTCATTGCTGTTTAAAAGAGTCTGATCTTTTCCGGGATGCAGTACATCAACAATTTCAACCCCTTTTTTAGTAAATGAATAGTAAGCATTACCATCCGGAGTCCACTGTGTTTTTTGTGCAGCCAATGGCGACAGACACAGGAAGTATAATGCAATAACGGTTAGTTTTTTTATATTCTTCATAGTTATTATTTGATTAAGCTCAATGTTCAGCTCTGTAATTTTCAATTTCTTCAACTGTTTTTATTAATCCGTTTCCAAGAAGTCTGTACCCGTCATCAGTAATCAGGAAATCATCTTCCACACGGATTCCTCCAAAGTTTCGGTATTCATTTACTTTATCGTAATTGATAAAATCTGCATTTTTATTTTCAGCCTGCCAGATATCAATCAGTTCCGGGATCATATAAATACCGGGTTCAACCGTTACAACAAATCCGGATTCAAGAGCCTTTCCTAAACGTAAAGATTTAAGACCGAATGTTTTGGTATCTTTTGGTTCTTCTTCGGTATAGCCAATATACTGCTCTCCGAGATCTTCCATATCATGTACATCAAGTCCCATCATATGTCCCAATCCGCATTGGAAAAATAGGGTATGGGCATGGCTTTTTACCGCTTCTTCAGGATTTCCTTTCATCAATCCAAGATCAATAAGACCTTCTACAAGATGCTGAGAAGCTTTCAAATGAATATCCTTGAATCGAACACCCGGTTTCAGAAGCTGTTGGGCATTATTAAAAGCATTTAGAACCACTTCATACATTTCCTTTTGTTTTGTACTAAAAGTTTTGCTCACAGGAAATGTTCTGGTAAGGTCACCCGCATATCCCATTGCCGTTTCCGCTCCTGAATCGTTAAGGAAAAGATCTCCCTCTTTCAAAGTATTAAGGCGATAATGGTTATGCAGAATACCTCCGTTTATGGTTACAATCGGAGGATAAGACATCTGACATTCTTTATTGGCAGCCAGATATTGAATGGCATTGGCAATTTCGTATTCTTTAATGCCCGGTTTTGCAGTCCGCATTGCCAGCAAATGCATTTCATTGGATACATTCACTGCCTGTTCTATCTGCACTATTTCCTGAGATTCTTTTATAGAACGCTGCTTCACAATGGCTTTAATCATCTCTACAGAAGGCTGTAATTCTGTTATTTTAAACCCAAGAAGATCGGCAAGTAAAATTTTATTGGAAGACTGATACGGAGGAAGATAATGTACCTTTCTCCCGGAAGCCTGTGCTTTTAAAATATATTGAGAAAGTTCTGCATACGGCATGGTTTCCTGTACTCCGGATTTCAAACTTTTTTCTTTAAGGGTTTCCTGTCTGCCCATCCATACGATGTCATCTATACTTAATTCATCTCCGAAAATAATGGTCTTATTCTCATCAATATCAATAATGGCCGCAATATGGGGTTCCTGGATTCCAAAATAATATAAATAGGTACTATCCTGACGGAAATAATAAGGATTGTGTTCAAAATTCACAGGATTCTCTATATTTCCCAAAAACAATAAAATTCCGCCCGATACATTACTTTGTAAAACTGCTCTTCTATCTTGATAGGTTTGTGTTGAAAACATATTATGAATACTTTTTAATTTAAAGCTTTAAAGTTACGATTTTGTACTATTGGCCACTCTTTATTTACTAAAATAAAGAATAATGTAAAGTTTGGATTTTAATATGATATCCAGTGTTCATATTTTGCTTAAATTCGGTCGTATTTTAACCTTTTACATCAAAATATTGGTTCTATGAAGAGTCTTCAGTTTTCAGTCCCTGCTGATACCAACAAAAGTATCCGTATTCAGGAAGATATAATGCCCAATTTTTATCCTTACTTCCATCGCCATACGGAAACCCAGATCATGTGGATTCTTAAAGGACACGGGACACTGGCCATAGAACAAAATCTCTTTAATTTTGAGGCTGGTGATATTTTCTATCTGGGTGCTAATCAATCACATGTCTTCCGAGGTAATTTTGATAAAGATGAAAAACAAAAAGTTCATTCCATTTCTATATTTTTTGATCCGTATAAAAAGATCGCTGCATTTTTTGACTTACCGGAATTTGGAGAGCTTAAAAATTTTATTGCCCATTCAGAAGTCGGTTTTCAGGTCGCCCCTAAATTAAAAATATGTATCGGGGAAAACATTGCAGCATTACAAAAAACAGAAGGAGTAGAACAGATCATAGATTTTATCAGGATTTTAAACCATCTTATGCAAAACAGGCATCTGCATATTCCTTTATCTTCAGAAAAGAATCTGCCAAATCATATTTCAGACTATGATCAAAGAATTATAGATGCCCAAACCTTTATTAAGAAGAATTTTGCTCAAACTAAACTTACCCTTGACAGTATTGCTCAGGAAGCCTGTATGACTCCTCAGGCATTTTGCAGATCTTTTAAAAAACGAACCAGAATCACTTATATTGAATATCTTAATGAACTCCGGGTACAGCGAGCTTGCAGACTATTAACATCCAGCAGTATGTACAGTATTTCTTCTGTGGCTTTTAACAGCGGATTCAACAGCCTTACCAATTTTAACCGGGTTTTCAAGTCCATTATGAAATATTCGCCTAAAGAATACCTTAAACACTATAAAGAGGCCACTATAGAGCAATAAAAAGCAACTTGTTAAAATACGGTTAGTATCTATTAAAATATTAACATTTACCGTTTTAAAATTCACCTAGTTTTGAATAAATATTATTTGATATGAGTACAAAACTAAACTGGGAAGGTATTTATCCTGCTGTATTAACTCCTTTTACCAAAGAAGGTGAGATAGACTTTGAAATGTTTGCTCTCAATACAGAAACCCAGATCAAAGCAGGCGTTCACGGAATTATCCTTGCGGGAACATTAGGGGAAGCCAGTGCTTTGGAAACTGAAGAAAAATTTGAACTGCTGAAATATGCAAAAAAGATAACACAGGGAAGAATTCCTGTCATTCTTAACCTTTCTGAAAATACTACCAAAAATGCAGTAAACTTTGCTCAAAAAGCTAAAGAATCAGGTGCTGACGGGCTCATGCTGCTTCCTCCGATGCGTTATAAAGCCGATAATCGTGAAGTAGTAGAATATTTCAAAGCAGTGGCTTCCGCTACGGACCTTCCAATCCTAATCTATAACAATCCGGTTGATTACGGAATATATGTTACCCTTGAAATGTTTGAGGAGCTTATTGAATACCCAACCATTCAGGCTGTTAAAGAATCTACTAGAGATCTTGCGAATGTAACCAGAATGATCAACCGCTTTGGAAAAAGAATTAAAATTCTGGGAGGAGTAGACACCATTTGTCTGGAAACCCTCATGCTTGGTGCAGACGGACTTGTAGCAGGTCTTGTAGATGCTTTCCCTTATGAAACCATGGCAATGTACAACTATGTGAAAGCAAATGAATACGACAAAGCCGTAGCCATCTACAGATGGTTTATGCCATTGCTGGAACTCGATATCCACCCTAAACTTATTCAGTACATCAAGCTGGCTGCTACAGCGGAAGGAATAAGCAGTCCGTATGTAAGAGCCCCACGTCTGGAACTTCATGGAGAAGAAGCTGAAAGAATTCAAAAGATTATTGAAGAAGGCAGAGTGAATCGTCCGAAACTACTAACTCAGGAAATACAGATATGATAGAAGAAACATCACCACAAAATATTGATAGAAGAATTCAGATGGCGGTTGAAGCCTTCCAGTTCCTGAAGAATACCACTGTAAAAGAACGGGCTGCCTTCATGAACACCGTTGCCGATCAAATTGAAGCACTGGGAGAAGAACTTTTGACAACGGCTCATACTGAAACATCGCTGCCTTTAGCCAGACTTACTGGTGAAAAAGCAAGAACAACAGGACAATGGAGAAGCTATGCCAAAGCGGTAGCCACCGGAATATATACAGAACCAAGAATTGATCTTGCACAATCTGACAAACAAAAAGGAGACATCCGAAAATACAATGTGGGTATTGGACCTGTAGTAGTTTTCGGAGCCAGTAATTTCCCGTTTGCTTTTTCTACAGCGGGCGGTGATACGGCAAGTGCTATTGGAGCAGGTTGTCCTGTTATTGTAAAAGCTCATCCGGCTCACCCTAAGACCTCTCAACTCATGGCTGATGCTATAACAGCTGCCGTGAAAGAATGTGGCTGGCCTGAAGGAATCTTCAGCCATATTACTGGAACATCCAATGACATCGGAGCTTATTTAGTTCAGCATAAAGAGATCAGAGCTGTAGCATTTACCGGTTCATTTGCCGGAGGGAAGGCGTTGTTCGACATGGCGAATCACCGTGAAGATCCTATTCCTGTTTTTGCAGAAATGGGCAGCATCAATCCAGTATTTGTCCTGCCGGATTTGCTTGAAAACAGAGCAGAAGCGTTCGCTAAAGAATATCTTTCATCCTTAACATTAGGAGTGGGACAATTCTGTACCAATCCGGGAGTATGTATTGCTCTTAAAGGAGAATCTCTGGACCGTTTTATCATTACCCTGAAAAATGAAATTCAGGAGGTTGTTCCTGCAAAGATGCTTCACAGAGGAATTTATGAAAGTTTTGAAAAACATAAGACCTTTGCAGCAGAGCAGCCTGAAGTACATATTATTGCAACAGCAGATACAGAAATTAATGAAGGGTACGGACGTGCTATCGTGATAGAAACCAACGCAAAAAACTTCATAAAAAATCCTGTGCTGAGTGAAGAGGTTTTCGGGCCTTTTGGTATCATTGTAACTTGCGAAACCCAGGAAGAGATAACGGAAATCGCAAAACAACTGAAAGGACAGTTAACAATTACCGTAGCAGCTACCGATGAAGATGCCCGGAATCATCTGATGCTTATTAATCTTCTGAAGGATAAATGTGGAAGGTTACTCTTCAACGGAATGCCTACAGGAGTAGAAGTTGTTTATGGCATGCAGCATGGAGGCCCTTTTCCTTCCACTACTGATTCCCGTTTTACCTCCGTAGGACCAGATGCTGTGAAACGCTTCTTACGCCCGATTTCTTTCCAGAACTGGCCGGATGAATTTTTACCGGAAGAGCTGAAGAATGAAAATCCGTTACAGATCAGCAGAATAGTTGACGGAGAAGTCAATTCAGAATCATTAAAATTACAAACCACATGAACAGAACATTTTTTTGTATAGATTCACACACCTGTGGCTGCCCTGTACGTCTTGTAGCAGGAGGAAGTCCTATTCTAAAAGGAAAATCCATGATGGAACGTCGCCTTCATTTTATGAAAGAATACGACTGGATCCGGAAAGGGCTCATGTTTGAACCCCGTGGCCATGATATGATGAGTGGAAGTATTTTGTATCCGCCTTTTGACGAAGAAAACGATATCGGAGTTTTATATATTGAAACCAGCGGATGTCTTCCCATGTGCGGACACGGAACGATAGGCACAGTAACCATTGCTATAGAAGAAGGTTTGATTTTCCCAAAAATTCCCGGCAAGCTGCGCCTGGAAACACCGGCAGGACTTATTCTTATTGATTATGTACAGGAAGGCAAAAAAGTAATCTCTGTAAAATTAACCAATGTAAAATCCTTTCTGTATGCCGAAAACCTGGAAGTTGATTGTCCTGATCTCGGATTGATAAAAGCGGATGTAGCTTATGGCGGGAACTTCTATGCAATTATAGACCCTCAGGAAAATTTCAGAGATATTTCCGATTTTACAGCCAGCCAGCTTATTCATTATGGAAAAATTATCAGAAAATTACTCAATGAAAAATACCAGTTTATTCATCCTGAGAATGAACACATTACCGGATTAAGCCATATTCAATGGACGGGTAATCCCAAAGACCCTAAAGCCAGTGGACGAAATGCTGTTTTAGTAGGAGAGAATGCATTGGACCGTTCACCATGCGGAACAGGTACCTCTGCAAGAATGGCTCAATGGTATGCTAAAGGAAAATTAAAAGAAGGCGAAGAGTTTATCCATGAAAGCTATATCGGATCCCAGTTTATCGGGAGAATTGAAGGAACGGCTACTGTTGGCGGAAAACCTGCAATTATCCCTTCAGTAGAAGGCTGGGCAAGAATCACCGGTTATAATCATATTATTATTGATGATGAAGATCCTTACTGGCAGGGATTTCAGGTTATGTAAACAAACATATGACACAGAATAAAGGAAAAGCACTCATTATTGGTGCAGGAATAGCAGGTTTAAGCTCCGCCTATTACCTTTTAGAGAAAGGCTGGAGTGTAGAAATTCTGGAACAGAACGATCTTTCCAACAATTGTTCTTATGGCAATGCAGGAATGATTGTACCCAGCCACTTTACTCCGTTAGCGGCACCAGGTGTTGTGGCACAAGGAATCCGCTGGATGTTTGATAGCAAAAGTCCGTTTTATGTAAAGCCTTCATTGAATTCTGACCTGTTTTCCTGGGGGATAAAATTCTTAAAACACTCCAACCAAAAGCATGTGGACCGCTCAGCAACAGCCATCAGAGACCTTAATCTGGCGAGCAGCATCCTCTACAACGAGATTGCCACAAAGGATGAATTTGATTTTGAGCTTAATCAGAATGGTATTTTAATGCTCTATAAAACAGAGAAAGTTGCAGAAGAAGAGATAGAGCTTGCCCACAAAGCAACCAGGATGGGTTTACCCGTTGATATTCTGGATAAAAAAGATATTCAGGAACTTGAACCCAATGTTCAATTGGATGTTATCGGAGGGGTCAATTACAAATGTGACGGTCATATGAATCCCATGAAACTGATGAAACAAATGATCTCTTATCTTAAAAAGAATGGTGTCACTTTTCATACTCATCACAAAGTAACCGGCTTTGAAAAATCAGGAAATATGATTAAAACCATAATTGCCAATGATAAAAAGTTTACAGCAGACCGTTTCGTCATGACCGGAGGTTCATTTCTCCCTGAACTGGCCCAGAAAGCAGGAATCAAAATTCAATTAATGCCCGGAAAAGGATATTCTTTCATGCATACCCCTGAAAATCCGGTCAATACCCTGAATCATGCTGCTTTATTACTGGAAGCAAGAGTGGCTGTCACTCCTATGAATGGGCAGATCCGCTTCGGTGGAACGATGGAACTGGCTTCCCACCATGACAAAATTAATATGAAAAGGGTAGAAGGGATCATCAGGTCTATTCCTCAATATTTACCTGACTTTCAGATTGAAAAACCCAAGGAATCTGAAATATGGTTCGGCTACAGACCCTGTGCTCCGGATGGCCTGCCTTATTTGGGACAGTCTTCCAAACTCAAAAACCTGATTATTGCAGGCGGCGGCGGGATGATGGGTTTAAGTTTAGGACCCATCTTCGGAAAAACAGTGTCAGAACTTGCTAATGACCAAAAGCCAACGGTTGAGATAAAGATATTCAACCCTGAAAGATTTAGTTAAAAAACACCACATAAAACACAAAATTAAGCACAAAACAATTTGATTATTCAAATAATTTATTAACAACCAAATCCAAAATTTATGAAAAAATTTAAATTACTAGTACTTGTTTCCCTATTTCCAATAATAGGTTTTGCGCAAGAAAACAGACCTCGGGAGTGTAAAGCAGATGAAATGATGAAAAAACATTTTGAACTGCACCCTAAATCTAAGGCTGAATATGAAAATTTTGAGAAATACACCCAAGATTTCATAAAAAAAATGGGATCTAACAAAAATTCATTGAATAATAGGATCAACAATCCAACCTACATCATCCCTGTGGTTTTTCATGTGTATGGAGAATCTCAGAGTAATGTAAAAGTAAATTACCAAAAAGTAGTTGACTTACTGGAACAAATCAACTTAAATTTCAATGGAATCAACACGGATTCAAATACTGTGGATCCTGATTTCCAATCCATCAGAGCAGCATTAAGTATTGAATTCCGATTAGCTAAAATTGATCCAACCGGAAAAGCAACAAGCGGAGTGGTATTTCACCCTTTCAAAGGTGGATATGGCAACGGAGGTGGATATGATACAGAAATTGGCACAGATGCATGGGATAATACAAAGTATATGAATGTGTATATACAAAATGACCTATATTCTAATAAAGATTTATATCAATCAGGAGTTGCCTGGTATCCGGATTCATACATGACTTCAGTAAATACAGCCAGAGTTGTTTATAACGGACGTTATATATTTAATGCTGCAGGAACAGTGGCTTCAAACGAGTTTTCTGATACATTTACTCACGAATTCGGGCATTGGTTAAATC
>Ga0070682_100002066_pt1 | contig 11181 bp, 10 predicted proteins | sample KBSC63LmetaG_FD_64668 | JGI IMG/M metagenome (GOLD analysis project Ga0070682, IMG submission 64668) | Corn rhizosphere microbial communities from Kellogg Biological Station, Michigan, USA - KBS C6-3L metaG | ecosystem: Host-associated > Plants > Roots > Rhizosphere | place: USA: Michigan... | reverse complement strand
GGCATGGCGCCGGTGGGAGCCGCGGGCGTGGTCACGGCGGGATGGCCGGGCGGCATCGCGCCCGTGGGCTGGGCCGCGGCGCTCGTGGCCCAGAGCAAGCCGAAGGTGGCGAGCAGCGAGGCGGCGCGCTTCACGAGGCTTCCTCCTCGCGCTCCGACGGCGTGGCGGGCGCGGGTGATGACGGCTCCGCGTCCGCTTCGGGCTCGTCGGTGTCGGTGTCTTTGGGCGCGGCTTCGGCGGGCTTCGCGGGCGCTTTTGCCGGTGCGGCCGCGAGCCGTTGGCTGAGCGCCTTTTCGGCGCGCTCGCGCTCGGCCTCGGATCCGGCGTCGATGAGCTGGATCAGGCGCTTGGCGTCCTCGCGGTAGCGCGTCGAGAGCTCGGTGTAGTCCTCTTCGCTGATTTTGCCGACGCTGCGCTCGAATTCGAGGTCCTTGAGCGCACGCAGCACGGCGCGCTTCTGCTCTTCCTCCGCGGACGGCGCGCCGAGCGAGAGGGCTTCGTCGAGCGTGAGCGGGGACTCGCCCGTGAGCGCCTGCACGCTCGCCCAGAGCAGCGCGATGACGCCCGCGAGCGCCCCCGCGGCGACCACGAGCAGCGACAGCTCGACGCCGGCGAGGACGCCGGTCACGACGGCGGCCACGATCGTGACGACGGGCAGCGCGGCGCGCGTCGCGCCGGGTGACAGGCTCAGGCCGATCATCGAAAGCGCCGCCGCCGTAACGCCACGAGCGCGCCGAGCCCGAGTCCCGCGACCGTCGCGCCGAACGCGCCCGTCGGGAGCGGTCGAGTCGCGTGGCTCAGCGTGACCGTCGCGCGCGGGCGCGGCGCCGCATACGCGTTCGTCGGCAAGACGCAGAGCCACACCGTCAGCATGAGACTCGTCGCGACCCCCGCCGAGGCGCGCAGGTAGCTCCAGGCGCCCGCTTCACGGAAGGAAAGCTCGGGCCAGAGCGAAACCAGTGTGCCGCTCACGAGCACCATCACCCCGAGCCAAATCCAAGACACGAGCGTGTTGAGGTGGAACTGGAAGGTCGCGCGCTTGGTCTGCGGGTCGACCGTGCCGACCACGGTGTACACGTCCTCGGAGAGCGCGCGGCGCATGCTCACTTCCGTCGTCGGGCTCTCCGGCTGGCGGTGATAGATGAACTTCGCAGGCGACAGGTGGCCGACGACCTTGCCGGCCTGCAGCAACGTGAGATCGGCGAAGATCATGCGCTTGCTCACGTCCGCTTGCTCCTCCGGACTGCATTTGGGATTTCCGGGGCACATGCGCGAGCCTTCGTAGCGGAGCTCGTAGCGGCCGAGGTGGTAGCTCTGGCCCGGCGTCATGGCGGTCTCGCGATCGAGGGCCCAGGCGCCGCCCGTGAAGCCGACGAACATGGCGCACACGCCGAGGTGCACGATGTAGCCACCGTAGCGGCGCCGGTTTTTGTCGACGAGGCGCAGCAGGGCGACGAGCACGCTCTCGGACTCTTTGCGCTTCTCGGCGGAGCGCTGTCGAGCGCGGATACCGCGGGAAAACTCCTGGATCACGACGGCGACGTTGAACGCGGCGAGCGCGACCGTGATGCCCGGGAGCGCCGAGCCGACCTTCTGCAGCGCGAGGCCGACGATGCCCGGGTAGAACACGTCGCGCTCGACGAACGCCGGGTAGCCGAGGCCGCGGCCGAAGGCGACGTGCAGCACGTACATCGTTACGAACGCGCTCACCGGGAAGATGAACGCCTTCTTGAGGCCCTCCGGGCTCGTCTTGCGCCAGCCGAAGAGCGGAGCGAGGCCCATCAGCGCGAAGATGACGAGCCCGATCGGCGCCATCCAGCGGTTGAAGAAGGGGGGGCCGACAGTGACTTTGTCGTCCCAGAGCTCGCTGATCTTCGGGAACATCGTGGCGATCAAGATGAACGACGCCCCGCCGAGCAGCGCCCAGTTGTTGACGACGAACATCGCCTCACGGCTCGCCACCGACTCGATCTGCGCCTTGCCGCGCAGGAGCGGGAGCCGCCAAATCACGAGGCCGGCCGACGTGGCGACGATGAGCCCCATGAAGCCGACGAAGTACTTTCCGATATCGCTCTGCGCGAAGGCGTGAACGCTCGAGATGATGCCGGCGCGGGTGAGGAACGTGCCGAAGATGGTGAGGAAGAACGTGAGGCAGATCAGGAACACGTTCCAGCCCTTCAGCATGTTCCGCCGCTCCTGAATCATCGTGGAGTGGACGTACGCGGCCGCGGAGAACCAGGGCAAGCAGGCGGCGTTTTCCACCGGGTCCCAGGCCCAGTAGCCGCCCCAGCCGAGCTCCTCGTACGCCCAAGCCATACCGAGGGCGTTGCCGATGGAGAGGAACAGGAACGCGAACAGCATCCACTTGCGCACGGCGACGATCCACTCGTTGTCGAGCCGGCCGGTCGCGAGCGCCGCGATGCAGAAGGCGAAGGGGACCGAGCAGCCGACGAAGCCCGTGTAGAGCGACGGCGGATGGATGATCATCCAGTAGTTTTGTAGGAGCGGATTGAGCCCCTCACCGTCGGCGCGCGCCCCGGCGATCGTCGCCTCGAACGGGTTCGCGGCGAACAGCATGAGCACCACGAAGAAGGCGAAGATCGCCATCAACGTCGCGATCACGTACGGCTGAAGGTGCCGGTAGCGACCGCGCAGCCAGACGACGCACGCCGTCGTGTAGCCCGATAAGAGGAAGAGCCACCAGAGGAGCGAGCCGTCCTGTCCGCCCCAGAGCGCGGTGAAGAGGTAGCTCTTCGGCATCGAGCGGTCGCTGTAGCGGGCGACGTAGCGGATGCGAAAGTCGTGCGTGAGGAACGCGTAGGCGAGCAGGGCGATCGCGAACAGCGTGAGCCCCGCCGTCGCGTAGGCGCCGAGGCGAGCCGAGCGCAGGAGTCGCGGCTGGCCGCGTCCGGCGGCGAGCCCCACCGCGAACGTGTACGCGGCGGTCACGAGGATGGCGTAGAGGACGCCGGTGCCGAATTCCGGGAGTGACTGCCACATGCGGGCGGAAGCTTACTCCATCGCTCGGGCCACGGCCGGAGGCACCGAACCGCGCCGGAACGGCCGGTCAGGCCCCGTCGACTAGTCCGAGACGGTCGTGCCGAGGGCGTCGCCCGAGCAGACGCGCCGGATGTTGCCCGGGGTCATGCGAAAGACCCGAATGCGCAGGCCGTTGTCACGGCAGAGGGCAATCGCCGTCGCGTCCATCACCCCGAGGTGGTCGGCGAGGAGGCGATCGTACGTTACCCGCTCGAGCATCTTGGCTTCGGCGTGACGCACTGGATCGCGGTCGTAGATGCCGTCGACCTTCGTCGCCTTGAGCAGGCAATCGGCCCGCACTTCCATGGCGCGGAGGGCCGCCGCGGTGTCGGTCGAGAAGAAGGGGTTCCCGGTGCCGGCCGCGAAGATCACGGCATGCCCCTGCTCGAGGTGCCGTACGGCGCGCCGGCGTATGTAAGGTTCTGCAACTTGTTGGATGGCGATCGCGGTCATCACCCGGGTCGGGACGCCGACCCGCTCGAGCGCATCCTGCAGCGCGAGCGCGTTGATGACCGTCGCGAGCATGCCCATGTAGTCGCTTTGTGCGCGATCCATGCCCTCGCTGGCGCCGCGCAGGCCGCGGAAGATGTTGCCGCCGCCGACGACGAGGCCGATTTGCACGCCGCTCGCGCGCACCTCTTTCAGCTCCTCGGCCGTCGCTTTGAGGGTGGCGGTATCGATGCCGGAACCGCCCTGTTTTCCACTCAGCGCCTCGCCGCTGAGCTTGATGACCACCCTCCTTAGCGCTTTCTGTTCCACGTCCGCGCTCGTACTCTTCCGCCGGAGCGCCGGCAACCGCTCTTGCCGCTCGGGCCCCGAGGCCGGCCTCGACGGGCGCATTGGGCCGTAGTATCCCGGGCGCGATGTCGTGGAGAGACGGAGTCCGCCCGCGGGCGGTGAAGGTTGGTGGGTGGCAGCGGTCGTTCGCGCTCGCGCCGTGGGTGCTCCTCGTGGGGGTCGGGGCCTTCGGCACGTTCGCTTGCTCCAAGAAGAAGACCGAGGCCGCGCCGGCGGCGTCGAGCAGCGCTGCCTCGGGTCCGAAGCCGCTTTCGCCCGAGCTCGCGGCGAAGACGCTCGCGAAGGTCGGCGACCGGGTGATCACGCTCGGGGAGTACGCGGCGGCGCTCGAGCGCATGGATTCGTTCGAGCGCATGCGTTACCAGTCGCCCGATCGGCGCAAGCGCTTGCTCGACGAGATGGTCGATGTCGAGCTCCTGGCCCAGGAAGCGCGCCGCCGCGGCCTCGACAAGTCGGAGGAGACGCAGGAGCGCGTGCGCCAAATCCTGCGCGACCAGCTACTCGACGAGCTGAAGAAGGGCGGCCCGGCCGCGGCTGACCTCTCCGACGCCGATCTCCACGCCTATTACGACGCGCACAAGGACGACTTCGCCGAGCCGGAGCGCCGCCGCGTCGCGGGGATCGTGGTCGATACGCAGGCGCAGGCGAAGACGGTGCTCGCCAAAGCGCTCAAGGCCGACGCTGCGACCTGGGGTCAGCTCGTCGATCAGTTCTCGAACACGCGCGGGCCGCGACCCTCGGCACCCGCGCCGAACGAGCTCGCCGGCGATCTCGGCATCGTGGGGCCGCCCGGGCACCCGCGCGGCGCCAATCCGCGCATTCCGGACGCCGTGCGCGAGGCCGCCTTCAAGGCGGCGAACATCGGCGAGACGTACGGCAGCGTCGTCGAAGCCGACAAGAAGTTCTACGTGATTCGCATCACGAGCAAGACCGACGCGCGTGCGCGCTCCTTCGAGGAAGCGCAGCGCGCGATTCGAACCGCGCTCGTGCAGTCCCGCGTCGACGAGCGTGAGAAGGCGCTCGAAAAGGATCTGCGCGCGAAGTTCCCGGTCAAGGTCGACGACGCCGCGCTCGAGAAGATGCCCATGCCGCCGCCGAGCGCTGCGCCCACTGGCCCGAGCGGGCCGCCCCTGGGTGGCGGTGCGCTCCGCGCGCCGGGCGGCTTGCCCGGGATGCCGCGCCTTCCCGGCATCACGCCGCCGCCACCGCCGCCGGCACCACCGCCCAAGTGAGTGAGACCGAGCGCGCGCATCTGCCGACGCTGGTCGCCGACGCGGGCGACTGGCGCTGGCAGCTCCAGCACGCAGTGACGACGACGGCGGACCTCGCCGCGCACCTCGACCTCACGCCCGACGAGCTCGCGGGAGCGCGCGCCGCCGAGGCGGCCGGCCTCCCGCTCCAGATCACCCCGTACTACCTCGGCCTCATCGCCAAGGGCGATCCGGGGTGCCCGATTCGGCGGCAGGTGGTGCCACACGCCGACGAGCTCGTGAACGCGCCCGGCGATCTTGCCGATCCGCTCGGTGAGGTGGCGCACGAGGTCGCGCCGGATCTGATTCGTCGCTACCCGGATCGCGCGCTGCTCTTCGCGACGGACCGCTGCGCGGTGTACTGCCGCTTCTGCACGCGGAGCAGGCTCGTGGGCGCCGGTGGTGGCGCGCGCTCGGCGGAGCGCCTTGCTCCGGCGTTCGCGTACCTCGAAGCGAACCCCGAGGTGCGCGACGTGATCGTGAGCGGCGGGGACCCGCTCGCGATGTCGACGGAGCGCCTCGTCGCGCTCGTCACGCGCCTGCGCCAAATCCCGAGCATCGAGACGATTCGTCTCGCAACGCGCGTGCCGGTCGTGCTTCCGCAACGCGTGACGGACGAGCTCGTGAAAGCGCTCCGGCCTCACCACCCGCTGTGGGTGATGACGCACTTCAACCACCCGCGCGAGCTCACCATGGAGGCGCGTGCGGCGCTGAATCGGCTCGCGGACGGCGGGTTTCCGGTGATGAACCACACCGTGCTGCTCCGCGGCGTGAACGACGACGCAGCGACGCTCGCCGCGCTGTTTCGTGGCCTCGTGCGCGAGCGAGCGCGACCGTACTACCTCTTGCAGACGGATCCGGTGCGCGGCTCGTCGCATCTGCGCACTCCGCTCGATACCGGGATTCGCCTGATCGGAGAGCTCCAGGGGCGCCTCAGCGGGATCGCACTGCCGAAGCTCATCGTGGACACGCCGGGCGGCTTCGGCAAAGTGCCCGTGGGGCCGAGCTACATCGTCGCGCGCGAAGGCAAGATGACGCGGTTCGTCTCGCCGCGCGGCGTTGAAGTCGAATATTGGGATCCGCCGGGCGAAGGCTGAGGCCGGGGGAGAGGCAGAGGCAGGGGTAGGGGCAGGGGCAGAGCCAGAGGCAGAGGCAGAGGCAGAGGCAGAGGCGGAGGCAGCGGCAGAGGCAGAGGCAGGGTGAGGCGGGTGAAGCGCGGCGATCGCTTGTTTGAATTCAAACATGCGAAAGCTGCTGACTGGGGTTGGGGCGAGCGCGCCAACGTCCACCCGAACCCGAACCCGGACCCGGTCCCCTGCCCGCTCCCTTTGCCCTGTGCCCTTGCTCTGCCCCCGCCCCTAAAGGGGGATGTTCCCGTGCTTTCGCGTGGGATTGCGATCGCGTTTCGTTCGTAAAAGCTCGAGGTACTGCCCGAGGCGGCGGCGGACGTCTTTGGGCTCGATGACTTCGTCGACGAAGCCGAGCTCGGCGGCGCGGTAGGGGCTGGCGAAGCGAGCCTTGTAGTCAGCGACGAACTCGGCGCGGGTGCGCTCGGGATCGGTCGCGGCTTCGATTTGGGCGCGGTAGACGACGTTGACGGCGGCTTCGGGGCCCATCACGGCGATTTCGGCGCCGGGGAAGGCGAGGTTCACGTCGGCGCGGATGTGCTTGCTGTTCATCACGTCGTAAGCGCCGCCGTACGCTTTGCGCGTGATGACGGTGAGCTTCGGCACGGTCGCCTCGCTGAACGCGTAGAGGAGCTTCGCGCCGTGCGCGATGATGCCGCGGTGCTCCTGATCGACCCCCGGCAGGAATCCAGGCACGTCGACCCAAACGACGAGCGGCAGGTTGAAGCAGTCGCAGAAGCGCACGAAGCGCGCCGCCTTCACGCTCGCGTCGATGTCGAGCACCCCGGCGAGGATGGCCGGCTGATTGGCGACGATGCCGACCGGTCGACCGCCGATGCGCGCGAAGCCGACGATGATGTTGCGCGCAAACGCGGCCTGCACCTCGAAAAGGTGCCCGTCGTCCACGGCCGCCTCGATCACGCGCCGCATGTCGTAGGGGCGTTGGCTCTCGCGCGGAATGAGCGCTTCGAGGCCGGCGGCGTCGCGGTCTACGGGGTCCACGCTCGGGCGGCGCGGCGGATCTTCGGCGTTGTTCGCCGGGAGGAAGCCGAGCAGCTCCCGGACCGCAGCGAGGCAGGCGTCGTCGTCGGGCGCCGTGAAGTGGCACACGCCGCTCTTCGCCGCGTGCGCCGCGGCGCCCCCGAGATCCTCCTTCGTGACCTCCTCGTGCGTCACGGCGCGGATCACGTCCGGGCCCGTGATGAACATGTAGCTCGTCTTCTCCACCATGAAGATGAAGTCCGTGATCGCGGGCGAGTACACCGCACCGCCCGCGCACGGGCCCATCACGCAGGAAAGCTGCGGCACGACGCCGCTCGCGAGCGTGTTCTTGAGGAAGATGTCCGCGTAGCCGCCGAGCGATTCGACGCCTTCCTGGATCCGCGCGCCGCCCGAGTCGTTGAGGCCGACGACCGGGGCGCCGACTCGCAGCGCATGGTCCATGATGCGCACGATCTTCTGCGCGTGCGCGGCGCCGAGCGAGCCGCCGAACACCGTGAAGTCTTGCGCGAACACGAACACGCGCCGGCCGTCGACGCTGCCGTAGCCGGTGATGACCCCGTCGCCCGGGATGCGCTGGTCCTGCATCCCGAAGTCGGTCGCGCGGTGCGTGACGAAACGGCCGATCTCGACGAAGCTCCCCGGGTCGAGGAGGCGCTCGATGCGCTCGCGGGCCGTGAGCTTGCCCGCTTGGTGCTGGCGCTCCACGCGCGCCGGGCCCCCGCCGGCAAGCGCCGCGGCGTTTCGCCCGGCGAGGTCCTCGAACGGCGACTTCGCGTTGCTCATGGCGGCGCGAGATGATAATCACGCCGCGGGTCCGCCAACAGCGCAGCTTGAACTCCGCCAGGCCCGGAAGGGAGCAACGGTAGAGAAAAGCGGGTGTGGCGGGCCCTCCGATTTCTCGGGCGGGGTCCGACGCCCCTAGCGCGCGGCGCCGCCCACGTGCCCGAGCGCCAGGGCGACTTCCGTCTCGCTGAGCTCCCCGGCGCGTGCGACCGAGGTGGCGCGCGCGTTCGCTTGGCAAGCGCCGCGTGCGCTCAGGCAGCCGTGCACGAGCGTCACCTCGCAGTATGCGCCGCGCGCCCCGGCATGCTCGAGGAACGCCTTCACGACGTCCTCCGCGATCGTCTCTTGCAGCGCGAGGCGCCGCGAGCACGCTTCGACGACCCGCGCGATCGTGCCGAGGCCGAGCACGCGGCTACCCGGCTTGTACACGACGTCCGCGCGCCCGAGCCCCGGCATCAGATGGTGCGGGCACACCGTGGCGACCGAGAGATCGCGCAGCGCCACGAGCCCCGCGACGGATGCCGGTGCGTCGGTCGACCCGCTCTCCACGAGCGCGCGCAAATCGACCGCGTAGCCGGCGAGCAGCTCGTCGGCGAAAGCGCCGACCACGCGCGCAGGCGTTTGCCGGAGCTCGGGGTCCGTCGCGGGGTCGTGCCCGAGCGCCCGCAGGAAATCGGCGATCGCGGCCTCGGCGGCTCGTCGGTCCATCGCGGCTCGCTCCGGCGCTCGAGGGTCTCGTGCCGTCAGTTGACGAGCGCTTTGCGTACCGCAGGCGTGAGCGCGCGGCGGCCCGAGAAACCCGAGTCGAGGTCGTGGTAGTAGCCGATGCTCTCCTCGCCGTAGCGCCAGCAGAGCCAGACGGTGCGTCCTTCGATGCGCCCGTAGAAGTCGACCAAGCCGATGCGCGGGTCTTTGACGACGCCACCGAGGCGCTGCACCTCTACCCAGCCGGCCTCGTAGCGGCGCACGCGGTCGCGCAGGTGGTGCTTGAGGCGCCCGATGTCGTTCGAGTCCTCCGGCTTGCTGGCGAGGCTCTTCGGGGGCTCGCCCGTCAGCCGCGTGAGCTCGGCCAAGTCCTGCTCGATCTCGCTCTGCGCGCGCAGCTGCTTTTCGACGAGCGTCGACAACGACGGAATCAGCGCGTTCACCTCGGCAATGCTGAAGAGCCGCCCGGTGGTTTCGGGTCCACGCGCTTCGGTCATCCAATCCGAAGCTTAGAAAGCGGATCGAGGTCGGTCAAGGCGCGGGGGCGCTTTCGTTACGCGCTCGGCCACAGAAGGATTCCAATTTTCGTCAAAAAGAAATCGGCGACCAGAATGGCGATCGAGATGGTGACGACGGAGCGCGTCGTGCTGTTGCCGACCCCGACGGTTCCACCCTTGGTGCTCATCCCGAAGTGGCAGCCGACGAGCGCGATGATCGCTCCGAAGAAGGGGGTCTTCAGCATGCCTGCGACGAAATCCGGCATCGTCACGACCTGGAGCGCCGTGCTCAAGAAGAAGGTCGACGGAATGTGAAACTCGAGGTCGGTGATCAGCATCGCACCACTGAAGCCGAGGACGAGGGCGAACGCGCTGAGCAGCGGCATCACCACCGTCGCCGCGAACAGGCGCGGCCAAACGAGCTTCTTCAACGGATCCGCGCCGAGCGCGCGCACCGCGTCGATCTGCTCCGTCACGCTCATCGCGCCGACCTCCGCCGCCATGCCGGAGCCGATGCGCCCGCCGACGATGATGGCGGTGAGCGACGGTGCAAGCTCGCGCGTGAAGCTCAGCGCGACGACGCGGCCCGTGTACTCCATGCCGCCGAACTTCCGCAGGCCGAACGCGAACTGCACCGCCATCACCATCCCGATGAAGACGCTCGTGACGACGACGATCCCGACGGAGGCCACGCCGAGCGCCTCGAACTGCTCGAGGATCGCTTTGCCCTCGAAAGGGCGGCGGAACCCGGCGCGCACGGCGCCGATCAGCATGTTGTAGACGGCGCCCAGATGCTCGAGGAAGCGCACGGCCCAGTCGCCCACACGTGCCACGACGCCGCGTGGCGGCGGCGGCGGCCAAACGCTCGGGCGCATGCTCGGGCGCGAGCTGTCGGGTGCGGACGACGCCGTCATCGCATGGTCTCGAAGCCCCCGACGAAGCGATCGAATCCCCCGGCGTCGGCCCCGTTCGGGCTCATCAGCATGAAGTCGTAGACGCAGGTGTCCTTCTTCAGGACGACGACGCGGTAGTGGAGCGGCACGCCGTCGAGCGCGGCGCTGAGCTCGGTGCGGAGCGCGGCACGCCCGTTGAGCTCGATGCGCTCCTGCTGGATCAGCTTCCGGTCGGTGAAGTGCAGGAACAAGTGGTGCGTCAGCGCCTCGAGCGGGACGTCGTCCCCGTCGAGACCGCAGCGACCGTTGACGGCGATCGTGCCCTGCGCTGCGTCGTCGCGGAACGCGAGTAACGCGCCGTCGACTTCGACCGGGTGCCACGCCGCGGGGACGGGCCCGACGCGGAAAAAGAGGTCACCCTCATGGTAAATGTGTCCGTCGAAGCTCGAGCTGGCGCACCCCGCCACGGCGAGCAAGAACGGGGAAGCGAACCGCCACGACCACCTTGGCCCATGCGAAGGCATCGCCGGGGACGTTAGCATGCTTGCCCCCCCGTTCCGGGCTACGGTCCGAGCGTGCTCCCGATCGGCGATCGTAATCCGACGCGGACGACCCCCTTCGTCAACTACGTCCTCATAGCGCTGAACCTCGCCGTGTACGCCTGGCAGTTCAGCGTGACGAGCCGCGGCGGGGAGGCCTGGCTCGTGCCCGGCTACGGGCTCGTGCCGGCGCGTCTCATGCTCGACCCGCCGGGCGAGGCTTTCACGATCTTCACCAGCATGTTCATGCACGGGAGCCTGATGCACCTCGGCGGTAACATGCTGTTTCTCTACATTTTCGGGGACAACGTCGAGGACACCATCGGCCACGGCCGCTACGTTCTCTTCTATCTGCTGGCGGGCCTCGGCGCGGGCGCGGCTCAGGTGCTCACCGACCCGTCGAGCCAGGTTCCGATGGTCGGCGCGTCGGGGGCGATTGCGGGGGTGCTCGGCGCTTACATCGTGTTGCACCCGCGCGCGCCGATCACGGTGTTCAATCTGCCGCCGCTCGCGTTCTTCATCGGGTTCTTCATCGTGGTCCCGGCCTG
>Ga0070682_100002065_pt1 | contig 11183 bp, 11 predicted proteins | sample KBSC63LmetaG_FD_64668 | JGI IMG/M metagenome (GOLD analysis project Ga0070682, IMG submission 64668) | Corn rhizosphere microbial communities from Kellogg Biological Station, Michigan, USA - KBS C6-3L metaG | ecosystem: Host-associated > Plants > Roots > Rhizosphere | place: USA: Michigan... | reverse complement strand
GCGAACTGCGTCAACACGGCCCGGTGCACATGGCCTGCGGCGACAATACGCACGTGCGGGTGGCGTCCGACCGCGGCCGCGAGATCGCCGGCATTTTGCAAGTTTTGCCGATCCATGTGCTCGATGCCGGTCTTGAACGGCGGATGATGCAGGAACAAAAGCGAGGGACGCTTTCCGTTCGAAGCGAGAATCTCGTCGAGCCATTTTAACGTTTCGCCGTCGAGATAGCCATGCGGTTTATGCGGCACGGACGAGTCGAGCAAAACAAGATCGAGCTCGCCCACCGCTAGCCGCAAATTCATCGCGCCGCTCGATTGTGCGTAAGGCTGATTGGGAAAAGCCCCACGCATCGCTTCGCGTACGTCGTGATTGCCAGGAATTGCACTGAACGGCGCCTTCAGCGGTGCGAGCAGGCGCTTGAGATGCGCGTACTCCTCAGCCGCGCCGCCATCGACAAGATCGCCGGAAATCACGACCCGATCGGGCTGCGGCTTCATGCTGTTCAAATGTGCGACGCAACGCTCGATCGCCGCCGCGGTGTCGACAACACCGTAGGCTTTCTCGCCCGGCCGTTTGATGTGCAGATCGGAAATCTGTGCAATTAACGAGAGCGCCGCCATCAAGATCGCTCGCCGGGAAACAGCCGGATTGCATTCGGATCGATCAATAGCCCCACCAGGTCACCCGGACGGGCGGAAACAGTATTGGGGGCGTCAATCGAAAGCGGACGCTCGGAAACACCGGCAACGGTGAGCCGCAGCCGGTCGCCGACAAAGCTCGCCGTTTCGAGGCGTCCGGTCAGGGACGCGCCTTCGGGCGCAACGAGGGCGATCGCTTCGGGGCGAACCATTGCGACGACATTTCCTCGCGCGTTTTTCCCATCACCCCCGATTGCAAGCCGGCCGCCGCGCAGCGCGAGAAACCCGTCCGCGGCTGTCGCCTCTAGAATGTTAGCAGCGCCAACGAATTCGGCGATAAAACGGCTCGCCGGCTCAAAATAAATTTCGCGCGGTGTGCCGATTTGCGCGATCGCGCCGTTTCGCATGACGACAATACGGTCGCCGAGAGCCATCGCCTCGGCTTGGTCGTGGGTAACGTAGACTGCCGTGATGCCGAGCGAGCGAAGCAAGCGATTCAGCTCGGCGCGCAACCGCTCGCGGAGCGAGGCGTCAAGAGCCGTCAGCGGCTCGTCGAGCAAAAGCACGCGCGGACGCATGGCGACGGCACGTGCGAGCGCCACACGCTGCCGCTGGCCGCCGGAAAGCTGATCGATACTCCGGTTTTCCAGCCCGCCGATCCCGGTAAGCGTCACGAGTTCGGCGATGCGCGTTGTGCGCTCGGCGCGGCTGGCACCGCGAATCTTCAGCGAATAGCCGATGTTGTCCGCCACCGTCATGTTCGGAAACAGCGCGTAGGACTGAAACACCATGCCGACATTGCGGCGCTCGATCGGCAGATGCGTCACATCCTCGCCGTCGAACAACACGCGCCCGCCGTCATCGGGCTGTTCGAGGCCCGCAATGATGCGGAGCGTCGTGGTCTTGCCGCAGCCGGACGGCCCGAGGAATACCAACGTTTCGCCGCAGGCGACATCGAGGGAGACGGGTTCGAGCGCACGCGTGCCGTCGGGAAACGTCTTCGAGCAGGATTGCAGGTGAACGGAAACGCCCTTTGCCCCCGTCATGATTTTTTCCCCGGCATCAGGCCCGCGCCGGCACCGATCCACTGCATGGCGACAAGCAGTGGAATGATCATGACGAAAAAGATCAACGTATAGGCCGACGCGATTTCAAGCCGCATCGAGGCATAACTGTCGGCAAGGCCGACCGGCAAGGTTTTGGTGAGCGGCGTGTGCAGCATCCAGGTCAGATTGAATTCGCCGAGCGAAAGCGTCACCACCATTAGCGCCCCCGCTAGAATGCCGGGCCTCGCGTTCGGCACGATGACGTCGCGAAAGCGACGCCACGGCGAGGCGCCGAGAGAGGCGGCGCTTTCGTCGAGCGTCTTCACGTCGATGGTCGCAAACACGGCCATGACGGCGCGTACCATAAACGGTAACGTGAAGATCACATGGCCGACCAAGATGAAGAGCCAGGAGCGGCGAAAACCGCCGATGCCGCCATAGGTCAGGATCAACGCGAGCGCGATGGCGAGTCCCGGAATCGCAATCGGCAGCGTGATGATTTCCTCGACGATGCGCGAAAAGCGGCCGCCGCGCGTATGCAGCGCGTAAGCCGCGGGTACCCCGATGACGAGCGTGACGAGCAATGTCGCGAGCGCGATCTCGAACGAACGGCCGATGGTATCGGCGTAGAGCTCCCAGACCTGGCCGATCCAGTGCAAGGTGACACCCGACCTGATGCCGCGAAAATAATTCACGGTGACGCCCGCGACCATGGACAGGATCGCCGGAACGATCAGGAACGCCGCCACAAGAAGGGTGAAGGCAAGCTGCAGGCCGAACAGGATGCGTGTTTTCGTCATGTCTACCCCGCCGCCGCGATCGTGGCGCCGGCGAAGCTGCGCGCAAGCGCGAGGATGGCCCAGGCGACGAACCCGAGCCCGACCGAAAGCGCCGCGGCGATGGCGATATTCGCGCCGAGCGTGAATTCGGTGTAGATCAGCATCGCCAACACGTCGATGTTGGTCGCGAGCGTGAATGCCGTTCCGAACGCGCCCATGGCGGTCGCGAACGAGATTGCACTCGAAGCGATAAACGCCGGCGTAAGCGCAGGCAAAACGACGTCGCGATGCACCGCCCAGGCGCCGGCACCGAGCGAACGAGCCGCCTCTTCGAGTCGCGGATCGAGCTTCTCCACCGCCGCCATCACCGTGAGAATGACGCGCGGGATCGAGAAATAAAGGTAACCGAGAAACAGCCCGCCGATCGAATACGCGAAGACCACTTTGCCGCCCGCGATGCTGCTGGTGATTTCGCCGATCAGGCCCTGGCGTCCCGCCAGCAGGATAATCATAAAGCCTACGACTACGCCCGGAAACGCGAGCGGGAATGTCAGCATGGCAATCAGCAAGGAGCGGCCGGGAAAACGGTTACGCTGCACGAACAGCCCCGCGATCGTCGAGATGACGAGCGTCACGATAGTCACCGTGAAAGAGAGCAACACAGTGTTGACGAGCGTCTGGCGGTAGCGCGGCTCGAGCAAGATTGCCGCATAGGCCTTGAGCCCGAGAGGGCCGTTCGCACCGGCAACAATCAGTTGAGTCATCGGCAGGATGAAGAACGCAAGCACAACGACCGCGAGCGGTACGAGACAAAATCGGATGAAGGTCGAACTCGACATCGGCGTTGAGAATCTCTCCGGAGCAGTACCCCGGAGCTTATTCCGCAACCGCAGCGGCGATCAACGAACTTCCGCAAGATAGCGATCGACAACCGCCTTCTGCACTTTCGCCATTGCACCCCAATCCACGCTTTTCGCGCGGCTGTATTCGCTCGCGGGGAGAAATTTCTTCTGCACCGCTTCGGGAAGTGGAACGTTGCGCGCAGGATGCAGATAAGCGTTGGTCCAGATCGCCTGCCCCTTGTCGGATAAAATAAAGTCAAGAACCTTCTCGGCCTTTTCCTTGTCGGGCGCCTTATTCACAAGCGTCATGACGTAGGGAAATGTCACCGTACCTTCGCAAGGAATGACGAATTCGAAATTTCCCTTCTCGCTGTACTTGCCGCGATAGGCATTGAAATCGTAGTCGAACAGGATCGGAATTTCGCCCGATACGACGCGCGCGTAGGACGTTTGCTTAGGGACAATGGCGTCGTTCTTGGCAAGACCCTTAAAGTAGTCGATTGCGGGCGTGAAATCCTTGTCCGAGCCGCCGAGCCCCTGATTGACCGCGACAACGCCGACATAACCGACCGAGGCCGACGACGGGTCGAGATAGCCAACCATGCCGCGATATTCCGGCTTCAGGAGATCCTTCCAGCACGCAGGCACCGGCTTGCCGCCGAGCGCGTCCTTGTTCACGAAAAGGCCAAGCGTGCCGAAGTGGGTCGCGGTCCAGTAACCCTCGGGATCCTTGAGGCCCGCGGGAACCTGATCCCAGCCTTTCGCCTTGTAGGGCTGCAGCACCCCCTCGGCTTTCGCCTTGATGCCGATGTCGACGCCGAAATAGGCGATGTCGGCCACGGGATTGTTCTTTTCTGCGAGAATCTGCGCGAGCGACTGGCCCGAATTCTTGTTGTCGTGGGGTATGTCGTAGCCGAGTTCGGCCTTGATCGCCTTCAGCATCGATGCCCAGTCCGCCCATTGTGGCGGACAGTTGTAACAGATGACGTCGGCTGCACGCGCCGTATTTGTGGCCAGCAAGGCAACGGCAAACACCAAAAAGCAAAGGAATTTTTTCACAGGAGATTCCCTTTTTTCCCTACGGCGGACGATTTACCGGCGTCGAATAACAACGGCGCAACAGTCTAATTGACGCTTATCCTGCCGGATAATTCTGTCCGTGAGAAGAGAAAAAAGCCGCCTTTAAAGCCCGCTGAACCAGTTGTAGCCCATGTCTTCCCAGTAGCCACCGGGATAATCGTTCGTCACATACATTTCCGTGACGTATTTCGGATTCTTGAAACCGAGCTTGGTGGGAATCCGGATCTTCATCGGATAGCCGTAGGCGCGTGGCAAAATCTGATCGGCGAATTTGAAGGTCATCTGCGTTTGCGGATGCAGCGCGGTCGGCATGTCGATCGAGGTGGTGTAGCCCTCGGCGCAAACGAAGCCGACATATTTCGCTTTGGTGTCGGCACCGATGCGCTGCAGGAAATCGGAGAAACGTGCGCCGGTCCAGCTTCCGATTGCGCTCCAGCCCTCGACGCAAATGTGCCGCGTGATCTGCTTCTCCTGCGGCAGCGCGTAGAGCTCGGGGAGCGCCCAGGATTTTTTCTCCTGCACAAGGCCGCTGACCTTCAGCTTATAGGTGTCGCCGTTCACGACCGGCGCCTCGTCTTCGGAATAATAAGCGTTGAACGGAAACGGCTTGGTGATCGCGCTTTCGGGATAGGTTGGCGCGAGCCGATTGAGCCCGAAAATCCAGGCCTGCACGCGGTCATTGAAAAAGGAAATCTTACTGAGCGCGTTTTCGGCGGTCGGTCCGTCGACGATGTCGCAGCCGGCGAGAAATGCCACCGCGCCTAAACTCACGCCGCCGCGCAGGAAAGCGCGCCGCGCGGGATCGGGCAGCAATTTTGCGGCATCCTTGACGAGGAGTTTCGGGTCGACGCCGGGAACGGCTTTGCGGATGCGCGCCACTATCTTCTCCTACCGGCCGATAATCATTGCTTTAAGGCTCTTCGGCACCAAAATCGCGAGCAGCACGTGCACCGCGAGGAAGCCGACAATCGCGCTCATGGCGAGGAAATGCACGACGCGGGCGCTGTCGTAACCGCCGAAGAGCGCGGTGAGTTCCTGCAACTGCATCGGCTTCCAGATCGACAGGCCGGACAGCACAATGACGATGCCCGCAAGAATTACACCGAGGTAGAGTAGCCGCTGGATGGCGTTGTAGACGGAGAGATCTTCGTGCGAAAGGCGGAAAGCGAACGCGTCTCTCACATTGCACACGAGGTCACCGAACCGAATGGGAAACAGCTTGCGGCGGAAGCGCCCGCTCGCAATCCCGAGCGTGAGATAAACGAGGCCGTTGATGACGAGCAGCCACATTGCGGCGAAGTGCCACATGATGCCGCCGGCAAGCCAGCCGCCAAGCGCAATCGAGCGCGGGAAGACAAAATCGAAAAGAGGTGAGGCGTTATAGATTTGCCAGCCGGAGCCGATCATCACGATCATCGCGAGCGCGTTCAGCCAGTGCGTGATCCGCACCCAGCGCGGATGAATAACCTTCGGCTTCTTTATCGTGGCGGCGGCGCTGGTCATGTTCGCCCCATAGCAGATTTATTTCACACGCCGGAATCAGCTTTGCGTGACGAAAACGTGATGACGCCACGGCATCTTGCGGCGCGCGGCCCGGCGCGCTTATTCAACGCCGATTGCGGGCAGGTGTCACGAACGAGTGTCATGAGCGAAAACGGCGAAACGGAACTGACATTTTCGGCGGCCGACGGGTTCCGGCTCGCGGCCAGTCATTTTCACGCGGAAACGCCTGCTCAGGCGCTTGTTCTGATCGCCTCCGCTACCGCAGTACCGCGGCAATACTACGGGAAGTTCGCGCGCTTTCTCACGGAGCGCGCGCTCGATGTGCTCACCTTCGACTACCGCGGGATCGGCGGCTCGCGTCCCGCTTCGCTCCGCGGTTTTCCGGCCCGGATGCGCGACTGGGCGCTTCTCGACCTCAAAGCCGCCGTCGATTTCGCGGCCGAGCGGGCGGGCGGAAAGCCCCTCTTCTTTATCGGGCATTCCTTCGGCGGACAGGCGCTTGGGCTATTGCCGAACAACGAGAAAGTTTCGCGCGCGGTGTTTGTCGCCTCGCAAATCGGCTATTGGCGGCTGTTTCCGTTCCCGGAAAATTATCGCATCTATGCGATGCTGAACTGGATCGGGCCGCTCGTCGCGCATTCCTTCGGCTATGTGCCGGGATGGCTCGGGCTCGGAGTCGATTTGCCGAAAAATGTTTTTCTGGAATGGGCGGGTTGGTGCATGCGGCCCGATTACCTGTTCGACGACGAAACGCTCAATGAGCGCAAGAATTTTCTGAATTATCGCGGCGCGCTGCGCGGGATCGGCATGAGCGACGACAAATGGGCGCCGCCCATCGCAGTCGAGAAACTGCTCGCGCATTATACCGGAACGAAAGCAGAGCACATCACCTTGCGCCCGGGCGATATCGGCCAGCGCGCCGTCGGGCATTTCGGGTTTTTTCGCGAGACAGGACGGGAGAAGCTCTGGCCGCTCGCCGCCGGCTGGTTCAGCTGACTTTATTGTGCAGCGTTACTAACTCTTCCGACGCGGTCGGATGCAGCGCCACCGTCGCGTCGAAATCGGATTTCTTCGCGCCCATCTTCATTGCGATCGCCGCCATCTGAATCATTTCGGCCGCGCCCTCGCCCACGACATGCACGCCGAGCACGCGGTCGGTTTTCCGGTCGACGACGAGCTTCATCAGGATGGAGGTGGCACGGCCCGAAAGCGTCGCCTTGAGGGGGCGGAAACCGGTGCGGTAAATGTCGAGTTCGAAACCCTTTTCGCGCGCCTTTGCTTCCGATAGGCCGACTGTCGCAAGCTCCGGCTCCGAGAACACGGCGCTCGGCACGTGAATGTGGTCCGCGCTCGACGGCTTCTTGCCGAATACGGTGTCGGCGAAGGCATGACCCTCGCGGATCGCGACCGGCGTCAGCGCAACCCGGTTCGTGACATCGCCGATGGCGTAAATGGAAGGCACATTGGAGCGCGAGAATTCGTCGACCGCCACCGCACCGTCTGCGTTCAATTTCACGCCGGCCGCCTGCAAGCCGATATCCTTCGTGTTAGGCGTCCGCCCGATCGCGGACATGACGGTATCCGCCGTGCGCTTTTCCCCGCTCGCAAGCGTCATTTCGAGTTGCTGGCCGATCTTGCGGATCGAGGCAGCAGTTTCGCCAAGCACGACTCTGATCCCACGCGAAACCATTTCGGAGCGAAGGTGGTGGCGCACATCGTCATCGAAACCGCGCAGGATTTCCGGACCGCGGTGAACAAGCGTGACCTGCGCGCCAAGCCCGTGAAAGAGACAGGCGAATTCCACCGCGATATAGCCGCCGCCTTGAATGATGATGTGTTTCGGCAAACGTTCGAGATGAAACGCCTCGTTCGAGGTGATGGCGAGCTCACCGCCGGGCACATTCGATTTCACCGGATGCCCGCCGGTCGCGATCAGGATCGTTTCCGCCCGGATGCGGGCGCCGGTTTTCAGGATGCGAACGGTATGCGGGTCTTCGATTACCGCGCGCGATTCAATAATCTCAACGCCCGCGCGTTTTAGCGTTGCGTGATAGGCCGCTTCGAGGCGCGCGATTTCCTTATCCTTGTTCGCGATCAGCGCCGGCCAGTCGAACTTCGCGCCGGTGACTGTCCAGCCGAAGCCCGCCGCGTCCTCGAATTCGTGCGCGAAGCGGCTCGCGTAAACGAGCAGTTTTTTCGGAACGCAGCCGCGAATGACGCAAGTGCCGCCGACGCGATATTCCTCGGCCATCGTCACGCGGGCGCCGTGGTTCGCCGCGATGCGCGCGGCGCGCACGCCGCCCGAACCCGCGCCGATGACGAAGAGATCGACGTCGCCATCGGCCATAATGCGTCCCCGCGCGTCGCCTCAGCCCGAGGCGGTCAGATCGTGTGACCCTTCTTCTTCATTTCCTCGCGGACGCGAGCCGCGACCTGATCGGAAAGTTTCGTGCCCCATTCGCGCGCGCCGGCGAGGCTCTGCTGCAGCACCTTGGGGAGCTCCGCGACCATTTTCTTGCCGGTCGGCGTGTTGTAGAAGGCGAGAATTTCCTTCAGCTCAGCTTCGGTGAAGTGAGAGGCATAGGCAGTCGCCATCATGTCGGTCACTTCCGCCTGCTTTTTCATCATTTCGGGTTGCAGGGCCTGCATCACTTCCACGAGCGGCTTCTGCAAATCCGGATTCTGCTGCACGAAATTCGTGTAGGTCTGCTGCAGCACCGAGGGGATTAGCGGATCGAGCGCATGCACTTCGCCCGACGCGTTGATGATTTGGCGCGCGAGGTCCACTTGCGCCGCCGTCGGCGCCTTCTGCGCCGGCGCCGCGGTGGCGGCAAGGCTGAGGAAAAGCGCCGCGGCGACCGACTTCCACGCGCGAGCAAGGATCAGGCGATTCATATTCATTCTCCCGTAAATAAACTTAGGGCCGCTCGACGATCCGGATGCCCTCGCTTCCTGCGAGGATCACCCGGCGAGCCAGCCCGATGAAGAGACCGTGTTCCATAACGCCTGGGACCTCGGAGAGCCCCCGCGCGAGCCGCCGCGCATCGGGGATGGCTCCAAGACCGGCATCGAGGATCAGGTGTCCCTGATCCGTGACGAAAACATGGCCGTCCGGTCTGTGCCTTAGACGAATCGGGCCATCGCAACCAGAGGCCTTTAATACCGCTTTTACGGCGTGGATAGTGGCGCCAAGCCCAAAATCGACCACTTCAATGGGAAGCGGAAACCGCCCCAGGCGCTTCACATATTTACTGTCGTCGGCCACGACGATCATTTCGCGGGAAGCGGATGCGACAATTTTCTCCCGCAAGAGCGCACCGCCCCCGCCCTTGATAAGGTTGAGGCCGGGGTCGATCTCGTCGGCGCCGTCCACTGTCAGGTCAAGCTCGGCTTCTTCGTCGAGCGTGGTGAGCGGCACGCCGAGCTTTTCAGCCTGCGCGCGCGTGGCTTCCGATGTCGGCACGCCGACGATATCGAGACCGGCTTTCACTTTTTCGGCCAGGAGGTCGACGAAATGCGCCGCGGTCGAGCCGGTGCCGAGGCCGAGACGCATGCCGGTGCTGACAAAATCGAGCGCGCGGCGCGCGGCCTCGCGCTTCAGCGCATCCTGGTCCTTGGCATCGAGCGCCTTCGACACAGAAAAAGCTCCGTCTCCGTGGCGCGCGGGTGGTAGCACGGCCCGTTTTCCCTCGCCAGCGGCGCCTTTCGCATTGGCGAGGCGTGGACTTTTGCCCGCGCGAAGGGTAGCGAATGCGCCATGAACGCACCCGTGAACCGCCCCACCATCGCTTTCGACCTCGACGGCACGCTCGTCGATACCGCTCCCGATCTTTGCACGGCGCTGAACCTCGTTTTTGACGAGGTCGGCTTCAAGCGGGTGCCGTTCGGCGAGATGCGGAACATCGTCGGCCATGGCGCGCGGGTGATGATCGAACGCGGGCTCGCGCTTGAAGGAAAGACCGCGAGCACCGCCGAACTTGACCGTATGCTCGCGCGCTTCCTGGTGCACTATGAAGCGCATCTTGCCGACGACTCGAAGCCCTTTCCGGGAGCGAAGGAAATGCTCGACTCGCTGAAGCAGTCGGGCGCCCTCCTCGTGGTCTGCACCAACAAGTTCGAGGGCTTTTCGGTGAAACTGCTGCAGGCGCTGGGCCTCGCGGATTATTTCGCCGTCATCGCCGGTTCCGATACGTTCCCGATGCGGAAGCCCGACGCCGGCCATTTGCTCGGCGCGGTCTCGCGAGCGGGAGGACACTCAACCCTCGTCGTGATGGTCGGCGACTCGCGCACCGATGTCGCGACCGCGCGAGCGGCGAATGTCCCGGTGATCGTCGTCGATTTCGGCTATTCCGACATTCCGGCGCAGGAGCTTGGCGCCGATCGCGTCGTCGGAAAGCTCACTGAAGTGCCTGACATAGCTCGCGAATTGCTGCAGCGCGCACAGGCGAATTAGTTTCTCCTTAACCATCTCGCTGCACTATTTCCGCGGAATTCCCCAATTTTAAGAGCCGGCCGCGGGTTTCGGCGGCACATGCCTACGGGGTAATCCCGGATGAATTTGCTTTCGCGCTTGAAGCGGGACGTTGCGCCCGCCCCTGAAACTGAAACCCATTCCCTGCCCGCCGTTTCCGCGCCCGAGATCTCCCCTGCAACGCCCGGCACCTCCAATGCGGCGCGTGAGTCGATCGACATGATCGAACTCGATCTCGGCAAACTCATTGCCGAGGTCGGCGACGCCGCCGAGCGTGTGCATGTCGGGGTCGCCTCGTCGGTCAAATCGCTCGACGCGATCCGCACGCGCACCGAAGATTTCACCAACCTCGTGACCAGCGCCAACGAAGACGCACGTGAGCTTGCGACCGCGACACAAAACATGGCGCAATCCTCGAACGAGATCGGACGGCAGGTGCAGTCCGCGAACGAACTCGCCGACAAGGCAAAGGAAGCCGCCGCCGAGGCCGGCATGAGCGTCGAAGGACTGAACGCTTCCACAAACGAGATCGGCAACGTCATCGGCCTGATTTCGAAGATCGCGCAGCAGACCAACCTTCTCGCGCTGAACGCGACGATCGAAGCCGCGCGCGCCGGCGAAGCCGGCAAGGGCTTTGCGGTCGTGGCGACCGAAGTAAAGGCGCTCTCCTCCGAAACGCAAAAAGCGACCGACGAGATCGCGCGGCGCGTCGGACAGTTGCAGGCCGATGCCCGCGCCTCGATCGAGGCGCTCGAGCGCATTTCTTCCATCATCAACAACATCCGCCCCGTTTTCTCGGCCATCGCGTCCGCGGTCGACGAACA
>Ga0070682_100002064_pt1 | contig 11191 bp, 18 predicted proteins | sample KBSC63LmetaG_FD_64668 | JGI IMG/M metagenome (GOLD analysis project Ga0070682, IMG submission 64668) | Corn rhizosphere microbial communities from Kellogg Biological Station, Michigan, USA - KBS C6-3L metaG | ecosystem: Host-associated > Plants > Roots > Rhizosphere | place: USA: Michigan... | reverse complement strand
TCAAAGAGGTCATCGCTACCGGCCTGAGTTGGGAAGAGGCCGATTCCACGCGCAACGAGCTGGCCGACGCTGACCGCGCCGCCAACCCCGCGATGAGCAGCTGGATCCGGGATATGTTCATCGTGGTTATCGAACCCCTCCCCGAGCCGCAACAGGAGCTATTCCATGCCGGAAGAGATCGTAACCGCCCGTCTTGGTGACCCGCTGTTTGCCGAAGCCGGGAACATCTGCCGCTGCCATAAGCCGCCGCTCATCCTCCGCAGCCCTGACCTGCTGTACACCATCAGCCGTGAAGGGAAGCTCGTTGCCTTTATGAGCGTAAGCAACGACGGACACCTGCGCGGCAGCTACGTCGACCCGGCATGCCGGCGCCAGGGACTGTACACGTCGATCCTCAAACGCATCATGGAGGAACGCCCCAAGCAGATCCTCCGCTCCGGCTCACTAGACCCGTCCCTCGGCATCAAGCTCCGTCTCGGCTTCTCGGTGGTGAAGACGCACCAGTACAAAACCTTCCGCAAGACGGATGTAATCTACGTCCCAGGCAGTCAAGCCGCACAAAAGGCCAAAGCCCATGAAAGAACTCCCCTGCCATAAGTGTCCCGGCCTCTGCTGCGGCCCTGTCCCACTCTCTTCCCGCCGCCTGAAGGCCATCGAAACCCACCTCGACTCCCTCAAGGACGACGAGTACCTAAGACTAAGTACCCAAGAGAGAGATAACCTGACGTGCGCCTTCTACGACACAGAGAAACACCGCTGCGCCGTGTATGAAGAACGACCACAGGTCTGCCGCATGTACGGGCTCACCGAAACCCTGCAATGTCCACGCCAGCCCAGCAACTGGGTCTTCACCATCACCGCAGACACAGCATGGATGCGCGCCCAGCTGGATACCACAGACATGGCCATCTCCTCCGCAGAGTATGTCTACCCGCGCCGCAGCTTGACGAAAGCCCAGTAGAACGAAGTTTCAAATGAGCACTACTCACGCACGAGGGGCAGGGAGCAGCGCGTAGCCAGTCCAAACGTGCTACCCCACCAACCCCCCGCGACAAACCCCGCTCCGCAGCCCCTACGCAGCCGCTCGGGGGTGTTTCTGTAGCCGCACCCAACCCTACTTTGCACACCCTACCGCCCGCGCGATGCAATCACGTTCGCCACGCCCTGATGCGAGAGCGTGTATCCCAGCGCGGCTACCTCGCTCTGAATTGCGCGCAACGAGCGCCCTGCGGCACGCATCTCGAGGATCTGCGCGATGGCTGCTTGCTGTCCTGCGTCCTCCACCAACGCCCCGTCGACCTTGACCCAGCCGAAGGGAACCGAGCCACCGAGGAAGCGCCCACGCTGCCGCTGGTCCGTCTTGACGTCGCGTATCCGTTCCCGGATGCGGTCACGCTCTGCTTCGGCTACGGCCGAGAGGATGGTGAAGACGAGCTTCGAGATCCCGTTGCCGGTGACGTCACCGCCCAGGTCGATCATGTGCAACGCCACCCCGCGGTCGATGAGCTCCTTGAGAATGCCCAGCGCGTCGAGCGCAGACCGGAACATGCGATCGAGCTTTGGAGTTATGACCACGTCGCCAGCCCGACAGACGGCAAGAAGCTGCGAGCCTTCGGGACGATCCTGCAGCGGCTTCGCGCCCGACACACCGCGCTCAATGAAGACCTTCTCGACCGGCTGGCCGAGCATCATTGCGTACCCGTCTATCTGCCGCTGCTGAGCCCCAAGGGACTCACCTTCCTCTGCCTGTTGATTGCTGCTAACTCTGCAATAGCCGTAAACCATCAATCCTCCTGTCGTAAACCTGTCAACCTGCAATCAGCATACCAACGACCATCAGCCGGTGTCAACGTTATGTAGCAGATTGACAACGATTATATTGGAATCAACGACTTGCGCGACGCGGAGCCTGTCAAACCGCCAGATTGACAAGCCGAAGCCGTCGTGACCCGAGCGGTGGCTGGCTGGCTTCGAGATCTCGGGCTCCTGCCCGGGACGGCGCTATCGGCCAGAGCGCAAGAGACCCGCCTGTCGGCGGGGCTCGTGGCTATTCGGGTATCTCTATCTTGAAGAGGGAGGCGACGCGGCTCTCGAGTAGTTCGGCGAATCCCGGCTGACGCAGACGCCGGGGTGTGTCGAGTTGCTCTTTGATCTTCCGCTTGAGGGCGATGACATAGGCGCGCTCTTTGCGCTGCCTAATCACGCGCTGGCGGTCGCCTTCCGGGTCGGGCGGGGAGGGAACAGGGTAGTCAATCATCGGCTCCCCCTGGCTGCTGCGGCCAGCTGCTGCCCGATCAGGTGGAGTTGCGTGGCGTAGGTAATCACATGGCGGTTGGGCTTCCCGTCGACCAGCGCCTGTTCGCGCTCGATCAGGTCCTTCAGGATGGCTAGTTGCATCGGGCTCAGGTTCATAGGTAGGTCACCCACATCCACCCGCCAACCCACAGGACGACGATGAAGGTGATCAGGCTAAGCATGATCCGCGCTGCCCACCCGCCCATCGCGATTACGAGCACTATGCCAAACAACACGGCTAATAGGAAGATCATCGGCTCCTCCATCCTGCCAGCTTGACGCTGAGCGCGATCATGGCCATGCCGAGGACTAGCGTCCTGGCGAAGTAGTAGGTCGGCCACACGACAGGGCCGGTGACAACGAGCAAGGTGACGGCGGTGACGACGGTGATGCACATGCCCGTCGTGAAGAGGACGGCAGAAATCTTGGTTTTCATGATGGCTCCGGGCTGGAAATGATCCCCGGGGGCGAACCCCCGGGGCTGGTGTTACGCTGCGGGGGCTTCCGTGGTCGCGGGAAGGGCTTTCGCGGCTGCGGCCATTTCCGCAGCAACCCGGGCGCGCGCTGCGCTACCCCGGGCTCCTGCTGCGTACTTCAGGGCTGCTTCAAGGGTCTCACCGCTACCCCAGCGCACAATCCCATCCTCGGTCCACTTTTTCCAGTCGGTCTGTTTCCGCTTTGGGTACTTCGCGGCGGGCACACCCACACTGTAGCGGGTTCCGGTGCGGGGCTTCGTGGTAGCAACCCCATCCCAGCTGTCCTTCGTGAAATACACCCCATCGGCTCCCAGTACCGCAACCACCATCGCTTGCATCTCTTCCGGTGTCTTGGGGGTCTCTACCACCACAGCAGGGGTCTCTGCTACTTCTTCGGTGCACCAATCTGCACACATACCTACGGGCATTTCGCAGGTGGCGCAGGTCTCTGCTACTACCAGCGCGGTCTCGGTTGTGGTGGGTACTACGGGGGCGGGGGCTAACTGCTTTTGCTTATTGCGTGGCATTTGTATCTCCTGTGTTACGCGGGTTGCGCGTCTTACTGTGTTACTTACTACTCTTTTATATTAGCAAATTGTTAGTACGGTGTCAAGGGTTATTTTCAACTTTTTTCGCTCTATCTGCTTTGTTTTCAACTTCCCTCCACTCTCTTATAATAGCAAAATGTTAGTACGAGTGCAAGGGCTATCCCTGTGGAAATGACAGAAACCTGTGGAAAAGAGCAAAAAAGCATGCTTGCCCACGGCACAGGGTCCCCTATCGCTCTCGCACTCAGATCGTTATGACACGCGGATCGAAAAGATTCTCAGACTCGGAGAGTCGCCGGATCGGGTAGAGTGGAGCGGCTGGGCTGGGTCGATCTAGCTGGAGAGACTGCGGCTTGCCGCAATACGTCTCGAGAGACCTGATGCATGTCTCGTGGAGCATCCGACAGCCCGGCTTTACTCCTTGGCAACCCGCAGTCGGGCCACTTCGCGATTGCACTCGGGGAGGTAGCAGTACAGGACGAGGGTGTTGTCCTCGGTCAGTTCGGCGCGTAGGGGAGCTGTCGGGTGGCAGCGTCCGACGAGACGGACGGGGAAGTCGCCGCAGAGGTCGCAGCCGGTCATCGCTTGGGCACCAGGCGCATGAGTTGGTCCAGCCGCTGCTGAATCATGATTCGGCCTTCCTCGCGCAGCTGTTCGGTGTATTCCTTGTCGTTGGCGGCGTAGAGGAGGGGGAGGCCGGTATCGACCGACGCCAAAATTTCGGCGCGGGTCGCTTCGCGACCTTCTGCGTACCACTCGACCCTGAACGGGTTGCCGAGTTCGAAGAGGATGCCTGCGCCGACGCCGCGGGAGTCAGCCTGGGTGCGGAATGGCTTATAGCGGTAGGTGTACCAGAGGCACATGGCGCCAGGGTTGCGGGGGATGCTGATGCCGGCCGTCTTGATTCCTTCTTCGGGGAGGCCATCGGTACGGCGCACCATGTGGGGCCGGGAGAGGAAGGGGCAGTTGCGCGCCGAGTACCGGGCACACTCGCGATGGTTCGGCGGTTCCGAGTTTACCCGGTTGATGGCGCACATGGGACCGATGACGAAGACGGCCTCGCGCCACAGGGGTTTGCCGCACGTCCAGCACAGGCGTTTGTTGATGCAGTCACGCATCTTCACCGGGTCGAAGGCGCGAAACTCCGGCTCGTCGCCCACGTAGTCGACGAAGTACGGGATGGGGTAGCCACGACGATCGTTGGGCAGACCGACCATCGTGGCTGGCGGCTCCTCCAGTCCGGGCCGCATGGGGTAGGTCTTGAACGGGCAGGCAGGTGCGGTCATTACGTCTCCTGTGATGGCGAAATGTTAGCACGACATTTCCGGTTTCCGGAAATTCGGGCGGGGCTGTTACGTGGATGTTCTCTGTAACGGCGATTCGAGGTAACAACGGGCTACTTGACTTGCTTGGAATAATTAAATTATGACCAGCTTCGAAGCCTATGGCGGTGTAGCCGACCCTTTGGCGAAGTACGGCGGGTACTGCATTCCGACACCTGGCGTCACCCAGCTGCAGTTCCATGAGAAGATCGCCGACTCGCTGTTTGTGCCGGCTCGCTACAAGGTCCTCGAGGGCGGCCGCGGCGGCATGAAGTCCTGGGGCGTCGCGCGGGCGCTCCTGATCATGGGGCTGCAGCGGCCCATGCGTATCCTGTGCGCCCGCGAGTTCATGACGTCGATCGAGGACTCGGTCTACAAGCTGCTCCGCGACCAGATCGTGGCGATGAACCTGGGCATGTGGTACACGGTCCAGAAGAACGGCATCTTCGGCACCAACGGCACTGAATTCCTGTTCATTGGCCTCGCCGACATGACGCAGCGATTGCGGCGAACGAAGGTAAAGTCCTACGAGGGCATCGACGTTTGCTGGATCGAGGAGGCCGAGTCGATTACCGACGAGTCGTGGTCCCTGCTGATTCCGACCATTCGCAAGAAGGGTTCCGAGATCTGGATTGTCTACAACCCCAATCTGGCGAGCGATGCGACGTACAAGCGGTTCCACGAGGCTCCCCCAGCTGGGACAATGTTGACGGAGTTGAACTGGAGGGACAACCTCTGGATCACGAAAGAGCTGCTGGACGAGAAGGACCACCTGTTTGCGGTCGACCCCGAGTCGGCAGCACACGTTTGGGATGGAGAGCTGCGCAAGCACGCCGAGGCCGCCGTCTTCAAGGGCAAGTTCGTCATCCACAACTTCATCACGCCGGTCGACTCCCGCTTCTACCACGGTGTCGACTGGGGCTTCTCCGCGGACCCGTCCGTCCTGCTGCGCATGTTCATCACCGGCAAGCCGCCGTACGAGGAGCTGTGGATCGACCGCGAGGCGTGGGGCATCGGGGTGGAGATCAACGAGCTCGCCCAGGACTACAACAACCCGGCGAGCAAGGCGGGGCTGTTCGACAAGATTGACACCTTCCGCAAGTGGCCGATCAAGGCCGACGCCAGCAGGCCGGAGTGCATCTCCTACCTGCGCCGCAACTGCGGCATCAACATCGTCGCGGCGGAGAAGTGGCAGGGAAGCGTGGAGGACGGCATCAAGCACCTGCGCGGCTTCCAGCAGATCCACATCCACAAGGATGGCTGCCCCCACACGGCCGAGGAGTTCCGGCTGTACGCGCACCGCGTGGACAAGATGACGGGAGAGGTGCTGCCTGGACTGGTCGACCGTCACAACCACTGTCCCGACGCTGCGCGGTACGCGCTCAGTGACTTCATCCAGCGCCGGGGCGTCGCCGCTATGTGGGCTCGTCTTGCGAGTTAGGCTCATTGCCGGGAACCCCTGCCGGGCCACCATCGCCCTCGTCAAAGATCACGTCCGGAGGCGCGGCGCTGATGCCGGCCGCGAAATACTGAATCGATTCCAACAGGTCATGGAGCGCGTAGGCTTCTTTCCCCTTCTGGTCGGCCAGCCACCGCTTCTGCCTGCGCAGGGCATTCCAGTCAATCAGCAGGGTCATTTCCAGTTCAGTCACGGTAGGCTCGGCTATTTTTACCCTCGGTTTGAAGGGCAGTACTGGCGCGCTAAGTGGTTTATTTTCCATATATTTAGTATACACGATTACTAATATTTTGTCAACACAGGGTCAGTGCGGCTGCAAACTAAATCGTGCTCGGAATTGCAAAGGCGTGTGAGTAAAGTGATAAGATTCGCGGAATATCGCCGCCGCCGCATCTGGAACCGCACCGCCTGAGACCTGAGAGCCCGTAGGACGCAACTGGAGGAGCCATGTCCAGAAAGGTCAGTGTGAGCGCCGCCAGGCGTGGGGAGATAGCTGCGGAGAAGGTGCGCGCCAAGAGTGCGAAGACCGCAGACTCCTTCCAGAACCTCATCGCCAAGCTGGGCATCGGGACCGACAACATCAGCTCGGCCGGAACCTATGGGTTCAACCCGATCACGAGGGAACGGACGCTACTCGAGTGGATCCACCGCGGCAGCTGGCTCGCCGGCCTCGCCATCGACATTGTTCCCGACGACATGACCCGCAACGGCTGCGAGGTCATCGGCATCGCCGCCGAGGATGCGCGGAAGGTGCAGGAAGAGGCCGTCGCGCTCAACGTGTGGTCAGAGCTGCGCGACACGGCCGCCTGGGGCCGGTTATACGGCGGAGCCATCGGCGTCCACCTCGTCGACGGCCAGAACTACGAGACGCCGCTGCGCGTCGACTCCATCGGCAAAGGCCAGTACAAGGGCATCCTCGCCCTCGATCGCTGGCAGGTCACACCTTCGGTCGAGGATCTGGTGTCGGAGCCCGGGCCGGCGATGGGACGACCGAAGTTCTACACCGTGATGGACAGCGCGCCGGGACTGCGGCGCCAGAAGATTCATTACACCCGCTGCATCCGCATGGAAGGCAATCGCCTGCCCTGGCAGCAGCGCATGGTCGAGAACCTGTGGGGGGAGTCGATTCTGGAGCGGGTCTACGACCGGCTCATTGCGTTCGATTCGACCACGGCGGGAGCGGCCCAGCTGGTCTACAAGTCCTACATCAGGACGTACGCCATTGAAAACCTCCGCGAACTGGCCTCGTCCGGTGGGGAGGCGCTCAATGGTTTGGCGTCGTACATCTCCATGATGGCTCGCTTCCAGTCGCTCGAGGGCGTCACCCTCATCGACTCCAAGGATAAGTTCGAAGCGCATCAGCATGGAGCCTTCGGCGGGCTCGCCGACGTCCTGATCCAGTTCGGCCAGCAGATCTCCGGTGCCATCCAGATCCCGCTGGTGCGTCTCTTTGGGCAGTCGCCGGTGGGCATGAATTCGACGGGCGAGTCCGACCTGAAGACTTACTACGAAAATGTCACGAATCAGCAGAATCGTGAATTAAAGCCGGGTGTGACCACGACCTTCCGCTGCATCTGCCACTCGCTGGGCATCAAGACCGGGGATGGCTTCGCCATTCGCTTCCGCCCGCTCTGGCTGCTGACGGAGAAGGACCGCGCGGAGATTGCCGTGGCGGTTACGCAGACCATCGAGGCCGGAGTCAACATGGGCGTTCCCCAGGACGTGGCGTTGCGCGAGCTGCAGGGCTCGTCCAGCGTTACCGGCGTGTGGTCGCACATCACCGAGGAGACGATCGACGCCGCCGACGACGAGGTGCAGCCGCCTCCCGCCGAGCAGGAGCAGTTTGGTGTCCAGCCCGGAGGGCAGGCATTCCGTGGCACGAAGACCGCAGCATGAGGAACGATGGAGCTAGAAACCAAGTATTGTGAGATGTGCGGTAGGCTGTTCACGCGCCTGGCTCACCCGGAGCCACCCGCACTGAAACCCCGAGACTGCCCTACCTGTATCGCTTTCCCTCCCATTGTCGACGAAGTTCACATCGTCCTGTACAAGAGCTACCGCATCGCCGCGGGGGTCAAGATATGAGGGAAGAAGCAGAGGCTACGGGTGGTTCGAGTCCACCCTTCCCTCAGCCAATTTCCGGTTTCCGGAAAAGCGAAGAGGAGACGCCATGGAACGATCAACTGCCTTGAAGGGTGCCCGCCTCATGTCGCTCCAGCTTATCGTCGACGACGTGATGAAACACGTCTCCCCCGCCGTCAAACTGGACTTCTCCGAGGCCGACGACCGGGAGAAGCTGCGCCACTGGCTGCTCACCATCGGCGGGTACATCATCCACGAGGTCACGGCGTCGATGGAAGAGGCGTCGACCAAGGCGCTGAACGAGGCGGCGCACCTGTTCTCGGATCCCCAGCACTACGAGAAGAAGAAACAGGGCCGCAAGCGTCGCGATGACCGTCGCGCTGAGACACAGAAAGAGCGCCAGGCTCAGGCCGCGAAAGCCGAGCTCAAGGTGGTCAAGTGGCCGACTGGACCGGTGCAATGACGGGGCACTGCAAGGCGCACCGCGAGCATGACCCGAGGTGTCCGAAGTGTCAGGTGGCGCGGAAGGCGGCACAGGACGAGGCCGAGAGCTACGTCGCAAAGAGGGCATGATGAGAGTGTGGACGGTCTTTCGCTTGTTACTCTACCTCGGCCTGATCCAAGTCGTCATCTTCACTGTCCTGGGGGTTGCGGCGCTCTACTGGTGGTGAGTACACTTGTCGCCAACGAAAAAGAAAGGGCGTCTTGCGATCGTTTCACCCGATACCAGACGTACCATTCAGGTCCGACTCGGTTGGAGCCCGGTGATGAGCCGGGCTCATTTTGTGTTAGCATGTGGAAATTCGATGGAGGTAGTACATCGCGCAGAGGAAAGCGTAAAAGCGGAAGGGGTTTTAGAACACCCTCGCCTTGACCGGCACCGCGGCCTATGCGGGTAAACGCTCCATCGGTTCACAAGATTGATCGTCGGCCCACCGCCTCCAGGCGGGAATGGTAGTGAACGGGAGAGGCAAGCGCCGGGGCTGAGCTAGTTCGCCTCTCCACCCTCTTCGTAGACCGCACTTGGATAAACAGCAGTATCCCATAGACATACACAGTACCTCGGCTTGCATTTTATTAGCACCCATGCCTATAGTGATAGTCCATATGGGAGGCATCACAAATGGCACCTAAGAAAGCACCAGGTCAAGTCAGCGTTCCAGCCCCGAACTTCGAGGTCGGCAAGTTCACGATTCGCGGCACCGCGCCGCTGGTCATTCACCGTTTCTCGGCAAAAACCAAAGCCGAAATGAAGGACAGAATGGAGACCGGCAAGGCGGCTGGAAGCCGTAAGAACCGCGAGGCCAAGGACACGGACAACCTCTATCAGGAGGCGCGCTACGTCTCGAAGGAAGGCTGGGACGGGTTCCATGCCGGAGCTCTGCGCCACGCGCTCATCTCGGCCTGCAGGCTGGTGAACTTTCGGATGACGCTGGCGAAGCTCAGTGTCTTCGTGGTGGCCGATGGCGTGGACGCCCTGGAGCCACAGATCCCGCTGGTGAAGATCATTGGCAAGCCCGTAAAACAAGAAGACATGGCCAGAGTTGAAACCGGCCAGCCGTATGTCACCGTCAGGGCCGCTTACCACGACTGGAAGGCTGTCGTGCGTATCCGCTGGGACCTCGACCAGTTCACCCACGTCGATATTGCCAATCTGCTGATGCGGGTCGGCATGCAGGTCGGCATCTGCGAGGGCCGTCCCGACTCCAAAAACTCGGCCGGCATGGGCTGGGGGCTGTTCGAAGTGGAGAAGGCCGATGCTGAAGCGTGAGATCCTGCGTGTCGTGCGGCACGTCGACGAAACCAACAAGGGCACCATCGAGGCGGTGCGTGACCTCTGGCCGGAAATGAGCCTTAGCAAGGAGGAGCGCGAGACTCTGATGCAGGAAGGGCTGGCGGCCAGGGCCAATGACGCGCTGCGGAGCAGCAAGACCCGCGGTGTGGTCGAGAGGGCGCCGGAGAACGAGATCGTGATTGGGGTTCAGGTCATCGAAACCAAGCGCGAGATGATCACCATGAGCGTCGAGATTTTGGAGCGCGTCTCGTTCGACATTCATGGCGAGCGCCGTAAGGTGGCCGACCTCACGATGGAGGACACAGAACACCTCATGGAGCGATCGAAGGCCATGATTCGCGGCCAGCTGCGGCAGTACCAGTTTGCTCAGTACGTTCACGAGCGGCTGGAGGCTACGGGAGCGAGCTCGGTGCGCGGCTTCGGCGTGAGAGAACAGCGCAAGCTGGCTCAGCTGCTGGAGCTCATCGAGGGCCGGGAGGATCTGAAGGACCTCCCTATCCCAAACATCAAAGGGCTGCTTGAGAGGTAGGTACGTTCGGGTGCGGCAGGTATGGCTGGGGGAGGCGCGTCTTGGCGCGGTCTGCTCAGGCAAGGTACGGCAGGTGAGGTGTGGTAGGGTCCGGCTGGGCGAGCTCTGGATGGGCAAGGCGCGGCAGGTGCGGAGAGGTACAGCAAGGATAGGTCAGGATGGGTCGGGCGCGGCAGGCAAGGCTGGGAGCGGTTAGGTCGGGCATGGTGTGCGAGGCGCGGCTGGTCAGGTATGGAATGGCAAGGCCGGGAGCAGCGGGGTCAGGCTGGGTCGGGCAGGCAAGGTACGGTGTGGCCGGGCGAGGTACGACGAGGCGCGGCAGGCAAGGAGCGGTAAGGCTAGGCGGGTCGAGGCGAGGTTTGCCGAGGCGAGGCCGGTCAGGAAGGGCCAGGCGCGGTACGGCAGGGCATAGTTCGTTCGGGTGCGGAGTGGCAGGAGAGGTGCGGTTTGGCTCGGCGGGTCGAGGTACGGCACGGCAGGCGGGGTCAGGTCCGGAGAGACATGGTAAGGCGGGGATAGGCAAGGCTGGTCAGGCGAGGCGAGATCTGGCGTTGCGGGGCCAGCAGTGGTCTGGAGAGGCCGGTTAGGCGTGGCTGGGTCGGGCAAGGCCAAGCTAGGCGTGGCAGGCGAGTACGTTCGGGTGCGGCGAGGCAGGCGAGGCAAGGCTGGGAGCGGTTAGGTCGGG
>Ga0070682_100002057_pt1 | contig 11216 bp, 11 predicted proteins | sample KBSC63LmetaG_FD_64668 | JGI IMG/M metagenome (GOLD analysis project Ga0070682, IMG submission 64668) | Corn rhizosphere microbial communities from Kellogg Biological Station, Michigan, USA - KBS C6-3L metaG | ecosystem: Host-associated > Plants > Roots > Rhizosphere | place: USA: Michigan... | reverse complement strand
TCCGGCATCGGACAGGTCCGCTATCCGACCGCGGGTTCGTCGAGTGCCGACGAGGCGCAGCCTTTCTATGTCAATGCGCCGTTCGGCATCGTCCTTGCGCACAACGGCAACCTGACCAACTGGGAACAGCTCAAGATCGAGATGTTCAAGAACGACCGCCGCCACATCAATACCGATTCGGATTCGGAAGTGCTGCTCAACGTGCTGGCACATGAAATCCAGGAGGCGACCAGCGGTTATTCGCTCGATCCTTCCGCCTTGTTCAAGGCCGTCTCGGCCCTGCACAAGCGGGTGCGCGGCTCCTATGCGGTGGTGGCGCAAATCGCCGGCTACGGCTTGCTGGCGTTCCGCGATCCCTTCGGCATTCGCCCCTTGTGCATCGGCTTCAATGACACAGAAAAGGGGCCGGAATACATGCTGGCCAGCGAATCGGTCGCGCTGGAAGGCCTTGGCTTCCGCTTCCTGCGCGATGTGCTGCCGGGCGAGGCGATCTTCATCGACGTCGAAGGCAGGCTCTACAACCAGCAATGCGCGGAGAATCCCGTGCTCAATCCCTGCGCTTTCGAATTCGTCTACCTGGCACGTCCGGATTCCGTGATCGACGGCGCATCCGTCTATGCCACTCGCTTGAAAATGGGCGAATACTTGGCGGAAAAAATAAGGCGCCAGCTCTCGACAGGGGATATCGACGTGGTGATGCCCATTCCCGATTCTTCGCGTCCGGCGGCAATGGAACTTGCCTTGAAGCTGAACCTGGATTACCGCGAAGGCTTCATCAAGAATCGTTATATCGGACGTACCTTCATCATGCCGGGGCAGGCCCAGCGCAGGAAATCGGTGCGCCAGAAACTCAATGCGATCGGCAGCGAATTCAAGGGCAAGAGCGTGCTGCTGGTGGACGATTCGATCGTGCGCGGCACCACCAGCCGCGAGATCGTGCAGATGGCGCGCGACTCCGGCGCCAAGCGCGTGATTTTCGCCTCCGCCGCGCCGCCGGTGAAGTATCCGAATGTGTACGGCATCGATATGCCGACTCGCAGCGAGCTGATTGCGCATGGCCGCACCGATGAAGAAGTCTGCCGCGAGATCACTGCCGATGCCTTGGTGTACCAGGATATCGATGCGCTCAAGCGCTCGATTTCCGACGTCAATCCTATGCTCAAGAATTTCGAGGCTTCGTGTTTCGACGGCGTGTATGTGACGGGAGACATTTCGCGCGATTATCTCGATCGCATCGAGCACGTGCGCAACAACCCGAAACCCGCCAACGAGGACGCAGTGCGCTCACAGCTGAACCTGAATCTGGCCCAGGCCGACTGATTTTCTCGCATTGGAATAGAGCGATAGTCGATCATGAAAGACATCAAAAACTACGGCTTCACGACGACGATCCTGCATAGCGACAGGCAAAAACCGATCGAGCATGGATCCTTGCACAAGCCTATTCACACCTCCGTCACCTTTGGCTATCGCGACGCGCGCGAGCTGGCCTCGGTATTCCAGGGCAAGCAACCGGGGTATCGCTATGGACGGCAAGGAAATCCGACGGTTTCCGCGCTGGAAGACAAAATTACCCGGATGGAGCAGGGCTTTGCCACCATCTGCTTTTCCACCGGCATGGCGGCGATCGGCGCGCTGGTGCAAGCATTGTTGCGCGAAGGCGATCATGTGGTGTCGTCATCCTTTTTATTCGGCAATACCAGCAGTTTGTGGCAAACGGTCGCCGGGCAAGGCATCGGTGTGTCGATGGTGGATGCCACTGACGCAAAAAATGTAGAGGCCGCCTTGACCCCTGCAACACGCCTGGTATTCGTGGAAACCATCGCCAATCCACGCACCCAGGTGGCCGACTTGAAGCGGATCGGGCAACTCTGCCGCGACCGCGGCATTCTTTACGTGGTGGACAACACCATGACCTCGCCTTATCTATTCCGTCCGAAAATGGTGGGAGCAAGCCTGGTCGTCAATGCATTGACGAAATCCATAGGGGGGCATGGTAACGCTCTGGGCGGAAGCCTGACCGATACTGGTTTGTACGACTGGAGCAAGTTTCCGAATATCCTCGATACGTATAAGCGTTATGCGCCGGGACAATGGGGGATGGCCCAAATACGCGCAAAAAGCTTGCGCGATTTCGGCGGCAGCCTGGGCCCCGAGGCAGCCCATCATATTGCGGTCGGTTCGGAAACGATGGCGCTACGGATGGAGAGGGAATGCGCCAATGCCATGGCGCTGGCGCAAATGCTCGAGGCAGACGACCGTATCGCAGCGGTCTATTACCCTGGATTGCCATCGCATCCGCAACACAAACTGGCCAAGGAGTTATTTAGCGGCTTTGGCAGCCTGTTCAGTTTTGAATTGAAAGACGATCTCGACTGCTTCGACTACCTTAACCGTTTGAGGCTTGCTATATCGGCAAGCAATCTCGGCGACACGCGTACTTTGGTGATTCCTGTTGCCCATACCATTTTTTACGAGATGGGACCGGAGCGCCGCGCCGGCATGGGTATTGCCGAATCGCTCATCCGGGTTTCGGTCGGCATCGAAGATACGGACGACTTGCTGGAAGATTTCAAGCAGGCGCTTGAAATTTAGTCCCGCGCTATTGAGATTTCTTTGAAACAATTTCCTGAAAAAATTGAATTTTAGTTAAAATACGCCTGCCATTCTTCTTGGAAAGGAGCGCATATGGCAGGGTCCGACCAAGTCCGCCTCGGTGAGATTCTGGTGCAGCAAAAACTGCTTTCAGAAGAGCAACTCGAATTTTGCCTGGAAGAGCAAAAGCGGACTGGACATAGGCTCGGGATGACTCTGGTCGAAAACGGATTTGCGACCGAAGAGCAGATTTCCGGTGCGATCGCCAAGCAGCTCAATCTTCCCTACATCAACCTCAAGTTTTACCACCCCAATCTGGATATCGTTGGACTGCTGCCGGAAACGCAGGCGCGGCGATTCGGCGCAATTGCGCTGGAGGAGCGCGGCGATGCGCTGTTGATCGGCTTGGCCGATCCGACCGATGTGTTCGCCAGCGAAGAAATTGCACGCCTGACCAAAAGACGGATCGAGCTGGCGGCGGTTAGTCAATGCGAGTTGTGGCCGACGATTGATCGCTTGTATCGGAGCATCGAGGAAAATGCAAGCTTCACGCACGAGCCGGAACACGCGCTGGATGATAGTTACGATCTCGGCCCGTTGGGCGGCGTTCCAGGCATCGAGGAAGCGCCCATCGTCAAATTATTGCGATCCCTGTTCGATACTGCAATGCAGGAGCGTGCCTCCGACATTCATATCGATCCCCAGGAAGGTCACTTGCAAATACGCTTTCGCATCGACGGTGTGTTGCACACGCAAACCGAAGTCGATATCGCGCTTGCCCAAGCGCTCGCACTGCGCGTGAAGCTCATGTCGGGCCTCGATATCTCCGAAAGTCGACTTCCCCAGGAGGGCCGTTTTCCCCTCAAGATAGGGCAGCACCAAATCGACGTTCGCACGTCGACCATGCTGACCCGGTACGGCGAGTCGATTGTCATGCGCCTTTTGAATCGAAACGACGATACGCTCAAACTGGATTCCTTTGGCATGCCGCCCTCCATGCTGAAGAGATTTCGCGCGCTTTTGCGGTGTCAGAGCGGTCTTCTCCTTGTGGCAGGCCCGGCTTTCAGCGGCAAGAGCGCTACCTTATATGGCGCGCTTGCCGAACTAAGCAGCAAGGAAAGGAAATTGCTCACGGTAGATAATCCTGTGGGATATCGCTTGCCGGGCGTGGTCCAGGCTCAAGTGAATGAAAAGATCGAACTGAGTTTTGCGAAGGTATTGAAGGTTGCATTAAGGCAGGATCCCGATGTGGTGCTGCTGGGTGAAATAGGCAATCAGGAAGCTGCGCAAATCAGCATGCAAGCAGCGCTCGCCGGTCGCCTGGTATTGTCATCTCTTAATGCCAACGACGCAGCTGGCGCGGTGTTCCGCTTACAAGATCTGGGCGTGCCGCGCCATACGGTCGCAACTTCGCTTCTGGCCGTGTTGGCGCAACGATTAGTGCGGCTGATCTGCGAGAGTTGCGCTGAGCCCTATACCTTGAAACCAGCCGAGCAGGAATGGCTGAAGGCGGAAGTAGGCGAGACGGTCGAATACCACATATATTTGCACGGGCGTGGATGCGAGCATTGCAACGGAACCGGGTACCGCGGACGCACCGGCGTATATGAAATGCTGGAGATGACGGAAGCGCTTGCGTATGCAGCCAGTCATTACGATCCCGCGCACTTCAAGAAAGCTGCTCACGCACAGATGGCGGGCCATACTTTGCGCAGTCAAGCGGCGGCTTTGGCCGTTGCAGGTAAAACTACTGTGAGCGAAGCCATGCGGAGCGATAATCACTGGGGTGGCTAGAGCGCTTTCAAGCAGAAACGCGTCAAATTATTTTTGCGGCCATGGATGGATCAAGCAGCTTTTCACCCGTTTGCGGCTCGGCTGATTTCAGTTTTTCCACCAGCGATGCCGGATTGGCATCATGCATCAGCAATGAGGCATGGGCGGGTTTGAGAAATCCTTCCGTCACGGTATGCTGAAGGAAGCTTATCAATCTGTCGTAAAAACCATCGACGTTCAGGATGCCGATCGGCTTTTCATGAAAGCCAAGCTGGGACCAGCTTAAAGTCTCGAATAATTCTTCCAGTGTGCCTATGCCGCCGGGCATCGCGATAAATCCATCGGACAGTTCCGCCATCATCGCTTTGCGCTCATGCATGTCTTTGACAACATGCAAGCGCGTGAGGCCATGATGCCCGACTTCCTTCTCCAATAGCGCTTTCGGAATCACGCCGGTGACTTCCCCGCCCAGGCGCATCGTCTCATCCGCAATGATGCCCATCAAGCCGACGTTGCCGCCGCCATAAACCAGGCCGATATGATTTTCGACGAAGACCTTTGCCAGCAATTGCGCAGCCTTGGCATAAGCAGGAGAAGATCCGATGGACGAGCCGCAATACACGCAAATCGATTTCATTTTATGGCGTCATTCCTTTTTAGAGTGTCTAACATAATGCAGCGCGCCCGAATTGTTGCCAGATGCGGATGCCTGCTAGGCGCGCTCCTTGTCAAGGGTGGTTCCCCTTGACAAGGAGCGCAACGACGCAGGGGCCGCATCTGGCAGCAAGGCGGGTGCGTTGCATTATGTTAGACGCTCTTAAGCCTTTTCAGATATTCCTGCGCAAGTTTCTGGAACAATAGCTGCGTCTCGCCGCGCAGATAAGGGCCGATCAGCGACAGCACCTGATAGCATCCGCGCGCAAGCGCTTCCGCCATCGTCTCCTGTTCCGCATATTTGCGCGGGTTACGCACATATTCATAGGACAGCCAGTAAGTGGCGACGACGACCATATTGGTCGTTAGCGCATCGATTTCCATGTCGCTGGCTTCCAGCGCTTGTTCGCTACGCAGTCCCATGCAAAGCTGCTGCGCGACCTTGATCTTGTGCGCGATGATCTGTTTGAAGTGTAGTTCCAGCTTGCGGTTACGGGATAAAAGATCGCTCAAGTCGCGGTAAAAAAAGCGGTAGCGCCATACCAGCTCGAACATCAGGTGCAGATACAGCCAGACATCTTCGATATTCGGTCTGCGATCGGCGGGAACCGCCAGCATGCGCTCGATTTCCGCTTCAAATTGAGCGAACAGCGAATTGACGATGTCGTCCTTGTTGCGGAAGTGATAGTACAAATTGCCGGGCGAGATGTTCATTTCCTCGGCGATGACGGTCGTGGTGACGTTCGGCTCGCCGAATTCGTTGAACAATCGCAGCGATAATTCCAGAATCCTTTCGCGTGTGCGCCGAGGGGCTTTGTGTTGCATGCTAGCTGTTTCCCTTGTTTACTTTTCCTTTCTTCCTAGCATAACACCAACGAGCTATTACAGATCCGCTTGCGATGCGTCTTCAACCTGGCATTGGACGGAAAGGGGAGGCTTATTTTTTGACGGATTTTTTTGCTGTTACCTTGGCTGCAGTCTTCTTTGCCGAAGCTGGCGCGTTTGTTTTGGTTGTTCTTGTTTTCTTTCCGGAAAGGGCAGCTACCGTCTTGTTCAATTCTTCAATGCGCTTGTTCAATGTCAGGATATCTTGTTGAGTCGGAACCCCGAGGCTTTTCAAGGAGCGCGAAACCCGCTCTTCGAACACCTGCTCCAGCTTGTCCCATGAGCTGGCAGCCTGTTTGCCGACGCTGTCGGCCATTTTTTCCACCGTGCCGGCGACATCGGGGATTTTCCCAAGCCGCTGCGTGCGCTTTTGCAGTTCGTTGCCTTCCTTCACAAGCTTGGCAAATACTTTGCCGCCTTCTTCCTGCGCTTTAGCGAAAGCGCCCAGGCCGGCCTGCCAGATCTGTTGTGCCGAAGTGCGGACGGCATCCGCAAGCTGGGTGTCATCCGATTTGGCGGATGTCTTTGCTTTCTTCACCATTTTTATTCTCCGTTCGTTGGTTGATTAATACGGCGCATGTGCCTTATCGATAAATCCGCAGCCTCACTACTGCGGAGCTTTGGGCAACACAAGCGCATCTACTTCATGAATGACCCCGTTGTCCGCTGTCATATCGCTTTGGATTACATTCGCATCATTGACTGTCACCTTGCCGTTATCGGATGTGAGTGTCAATAAATTTCCTTGCATGGTTTTTACCTTGCCCGGTTTAACCTCGGCGATCATGACCTTTCCTGGTATGACATGATAGGTGAGCACTTGAGCAAGCCTATTTTTATCCTTCAATAAAGCTTCCAGAGCGCCTGCGGGCAGTTTCTCGAAAGCAGCATCGGTCGGAACAAAGACCGTATATGGGCCGGAATTCTTCAAAGTTTCGGTAAGCCCCGCCGTTTTGACGGCAGCAAGAAAAATCTTGGACGTTCCTGAATTCGACGCTGTTTCGATAAGGTCGGCGGCAAATATCTGGAAAGGAATGAACGTCAATGTGATAGCCGTGGCAATGAGGATGAAGAATCTTTGCACGAAAGACCCCTTTCGTCAGGAGGAAAATTGATAATAGAACTGCCATAGTTCTGTTTTCCTCGATTTGGAAAAGTTCCGGCGAAAGTTGCCGGGGTGCTCAACATGTTGGCTTGAGAGCCGGCGCAGACCTAGTACCTCATCGCAGGGAATTTGAAGGGTTATGTCGAGTTGATCGGAGGCGAGGGCAAGGCGCAAACCGCAGCCGGGGTGGTTCCCCCGGCGAGGATTTGCAACGCGGCCATCGCCTTCGAGCGGCCGGCAGAACCCTTCAAATTCCCTGCGACGAGGTACTAGTGATCCTGGATATGTCACGGATGTGACGAATGACTTGAGCTTGAATTTCCGGATGCGATGCCAAGGCAACATGACCTATTCCTTGGAATTCAATATTCTCCGCTCCTTCCAAGCGTGCGGATATCTGTGGGGAAACGATATTGTCGTGATGGGAGTAGATGGAGACGATGAGCTTGTATGCCGATTTGTCTTCGCTTGCTTCCAGATTGCGCAGCCACTTGCTGGATAAGCCTTCCTGCTCGCCGACGGTCCAGAGCATTTGACTGGTATTGAGCCCGATACCGAAGCGGGCCAATCCCGTGCCGTGATGCGGTGTGCCTAGCGTGATGAGCTCTGCAATGCGGGCGCTGCCGTGATCGCGCAGATAGGCTCTTGCTGCCAGACCTCCCATGCTGTGCGCAACGATGACGATTTTGTCGCAGCCGGTTTCCTTGCAGATTCGCTCCACTGCCTCATGAATGGTAGAAACGTACTCGTCAATGCCGCAAAAGAGAGGCTCCATGTCGACTGCATAATGGGTGATGTTGGCATGCCTCAAGGCTTTGCTCATGAAGTGCCAGTAGCCGCTGTTGCATCCATATCCATGAATCAACAATGCCGGCGGCGTCGAAGGATGGTCCGCGATTCGCTTGAAGAAGGTATGAAACGGCATGGTCCATGATGAAGCCATCATGGTCGCCTTGAACTCTCCGAAAAACAACTTGCAAGCGCGCCAGAATCTTATTCGATACTGCGATGGCGTTTCACTGCGATAGCGCCATGCGAGCGAAAAGTTGTTTGCCGTGATGAGTAGACGCAGCAGCAGGATCGTTCCCGCTCCGAACAGCAAAGCATAGGCGTGGAGTGCCTTTGCCGTGAGCGCAGCTATCGCCATGGCCATGAGGATCTGCACGGCGAGAAGCATTCTTGTGATACGGATAATCATGAGTATCTTGGAACGTCATGCCGAAGCCGATGGCGTCGACGCGCGCTTTCCGGTCATTTGAAAGCACATTAAGTTACTACGCACCTATGGCCGCAATTAATTATTCCAGAATCTCACGAGGACGGCACAACCCTCGATCTTGGAGGTGGGCGGCAACTGAAAAAGGAAGAAAGGATTTTCCGTTGGCTTCAAAGGGAAGACGCGACCTTCGCCGGTTCTTCGGTGAGGCTGACAATGCGCGTTCCGGCAATACGGTCATGCAGGAACTGACGTTGTGGATCGAGATAAGCCGTCAACGCCCACAACAGCACATTTCCTCCTGGGATGAGAACCAGCGCCCAATTCTTTGCGCCTATCGCCCATGCCAGCGCCAGCCCGGGCAGAATCCATAGCCATGCAAGCAGATACCTGCCGATTGCGCGTTTAAGTTTGACTGCCTTGCCATCGCTAGTTACTACGCGGATGCGCCAGGTTTTCATTGCAAGAGTTTGGCCGCCATGCGTCCAAAACCAGACGAAATATATTCCCATGATCAGGAACAACCAGTCTTGCAGGGCAGTGCGTAGATAAAGCGCATGGCGCTGTTGCAGCAAGGTGGAGAACAACCATCCGGAAATGAAGAGCACGCCGAACAGCAGCATTGCTTCATACAGCATGCTGGCAAGGCGCCGCTTCAGCGAAGGAATTGCAGCGGTATTCAATGGAGGTGTTATTGGATAGGACGAGCTGACGTGGGTTGCAGGGCGGACTGACTTGCTGCCTGCGGTGTAACGGAACGTTCTATCACCCGCTTGGGTGCGGATTTAATCGGTGGTACGGTTTTACTGGCATTGCCTTGGAGCGCCGCTGAGGGAAGGGTGGCGACATGCTTTTTTGATGCCGCGTCTGCCGCCAACTTCTTTTTCTGCTCTTCGGGTAATTGTTGATATTGCTGCCACTGTGCAGATTTTTGATCTGGGTTCAGTGCCTTGGCTCGCGCATAGCTTTCGCGAGCGATACGCCGCTGCTCCGGTGTGAGATTGATCCAATCCCGCATGCGTTCCTGCACACGTTGCTGCTCGTCCGGTTTCATGTTTGCGTACTTATTGCCGATGGCAAGCCATTTATTCTTGCGAAAGGCGTCAAATTTGTCCCATTGAGGAGCAAGAGGGGCGAGCGCTTGTTGCTGTGCCGGCGTCAATTCAATCCACAGCGGTCTTGTTGTTGCCGATTGAGAGCTTTGTTTTGCCTGTGGCTTAAGCGTGTCGATTTTATTGGACACAACAGGGGCTGCTGTTGACGCCCTCCCTGTGTTTGGAATGGGGGCAGGCGTATTCTCCGGCGTCGCAGCGTGAACGGCAAGCACAGCCAGCAAAGCGGCTCCTAAAGCCAACATCACTCGGCGGGCGGCCGGCAAAGCAACTTCATGTTTCATCTACTCGCCCCGCTTGGCGAGGTAAGCATTAAAGCCATGATCCGCGTAGGCGGACAGCGGTAATTCATCAGATAATACGGCCGCATCGATTTCCGCGGTCTCGTTGATGTGGCGTTGCTGCTCATATTGATAAATGCCGGTCAGGCCAGCGGCCACAAGAACCAGGGGCAGGACCAGCCCCATTCGTGCCAGCCAGGACAGGGATGCGCCGAAAAAACCGCCCGCTTGGCCAGCGAGCACTCCTTGCGGGACCAGCAGACGTAGCGAATATCCCTTCTTTCGGCGGGATAGGGCAATTTTGCGAGCGGAAGCAAGATTTTGCGCGGTGGATGTCGGCAAATTCTCGGTTGCTTCGTTAAGCGCGTGGCGCACTTTATAGGCAAAATTTAGTTCTTTTGGGTTCATAAGGTAATTCCTCTGGCTCGCAGGGCTTGTGCCAATGCGTGCGTTGCACGGGAGCAGTGTGTTTTTACGCTGCCTTCGGAGCATCCCATCGCCGCAGCCGTTTCAGCTACATCCATATCCTGCCAATAACGCATCAGAAAAGCCTCTCGTTGACGTGTCGGCAGGTTTTGTATTTCCTCTTCTATTACGGCCAGAACTTGCTGGCGTTCGACTTTGTCCGCGCTCGATTCGGCAGCCTGGGAGCCTTCCTCCGACTCGAATGTTTCCAATAAGTCAAAACTCTCATTGTCATCCGTATCGCCACCCATGCCGGAAAACAGGCTGATCCATGTGTTTCGCACCTTTTCGCGCCGAAAATAATCATGAATCGTGTTTTGCAATATGCGCTGGAATAGCAGGGGCAGCTCGGAGGCCGGCTTGTCGCCGTATTTTTCGGCTAGCTTGATCATCGCGTCTTGAACGATGTCCAGCGCCGATTCATCCTTGCGAACCGCATAAACGGCCTGCTTGAAGGCTCGACGTTCTACGTTTTCCAGAAAATCGGAAAGTTCTTTTTCAGTGGCCATGCAATGCGGCGTGTTGTCCTCGGCTGCCGGAAAATATAAGCGGATTCGAAGGCGCCGAGCTTGTCGAATAGTTGTTCTGCGAAACTGTGCGCATGCTAGCAAAAAAGTTTGGCACTGTGCGGGTTTTTTGACGAAAAAGGCTTGATTTCAAAAGGTTTTGACGGAATTTGACTTGACCAAAATTGTGCAACGCATTAACGTATCAGTCCCTTCGCATCCTTGAAGGGTTGTCTTTTCGCGCGGCCCATGATGCCGCTTTTCGATCAGACGCGCTTTAACATTTAAAAGCTGTTTGCTCTAACCCGCGCCATAAGCGCGAGAGTCGCATCGGTACTTCAGTAACTTCGGCTGAACGAGTCGCGTTTAGCGTCGATTTGAACCGCATCTACGGGTGCGCGACGAACCGGCGTGACCGCACAAAAAAGGGAAGCCTTGGCACTGTTGTTCCGCGCGATTTCGCCAGGAGAGAGCATCCGATCAATCTCCAATGGACCTTGAAAGGAACCAAGCAATGAGTTCAGAACTGACAGGCGCGGAAATAGTCGTGCGCTGTTTAGCCGAGGAGGGCGTCGAGCACGTGTTCGGCTATCCCGGCGGCGCCGTGCTCTACATCTACGACGC
>Ga0070682_100002055_pt1 | contig 11226 bp, 10 predicted proteins | sample KBSC63LmetaG_FD_64668 | JGI IMG/M metagenome (GOLD analysis project Ga0070682, IMG submission 64668) | Corn rhizosphere microbial communities from Kellogg Biological Station, Michigan, USA - KBS C6-3L metaG | ecosystem: Host-associated > Plants > Roots > Rhizosphere | place: USA: Michigan... | reverse complement strand
ACCGGAACTCCAACTGGATGGCCGGCGGAGGAGCTGCTCAATCAGATATCGCTCACGCGCGCGCAACGCGGGGCGACGGGGAATGTCTACTTCAGCATGCGCTCGTTCATGTTTGGCCGGGACAATCTGCCGGAAAAACTGGTTGCCGGCCCATACGCGAACAAGGCTCTGATTCCAGCATCCACCTGGCTCGATAGCATTCCACCCCTGTCACCAGTCGTCCGCGTCGGTCGTGACACTGCTACGGGTGCGACCTTGATGACGCTCGAGCCTCAGGGAACGGAAGCGAGCTGGATGTGGTTGATCAGGGCGCGTGTTGGAACTGACTGGACGACAGAAATCTTTCCGGGGTTTCTGCGTTTCCTGAGAATTCCGCGAGTTGCCGGAGCGATCCCGGCAGACGAAATTGCCGTGTCAGCTGTAGATCGGAGCGGCAATGAGAGCCCACCGACGCTACTCGCTCTGCCCCCTACCTGAAACGCAAAAAACTCCGCGCCGAGAGTAATACTCGGCGCGGAGTAGTTTCTGATGATATTCCCGCGCGAATCGGCCTGATCCGCGCAGGGGAAGCAAAAAATCAATTCACGGTGATCTGCTGAATCATCCCGTGTGCGAAGTGCGGCTTTCCGTCTTTGGCATCAGGCAGAAAGCAGACGAGGGCGTAATTGCCTGGAGTAAAATCCGCGGTGAAGTACTGTGATCCTCCGACATCGAGGCCCGAAATTCCGCCCAACGGCATGGCCGGCGGCGGCCCTTCCATCTTCTCGAGCCACTTCATGAAGTCGCTCACGCTGACACCGGGAGGAAGCCGCACCAGCTCGATCTCGTGGGGCTGCGCTCCGCCGTTGAGAACACGAATCGTGCGTGTGCCGGGCTGGATCGGGGATGAGAGCTTGAATCCGTAATCGAAGAGTGTCGCTGTTGCGTCAACCTTGGGCGTCGGAGCTGACGCGTCGGTGGACGCAGTCACGCGGAGGGCCTTTACCATCCCCTTCATGAAGTGCGGCGGTCCGCCGATGTCGACGAAGCAGATCAACGCATAGTTGCCGGGTTCCAGCATCAGCGTCGCGTTCGATTCAAGACCGGGCGCAGGGGCATTTGGTCCACCGACCACTTTCACCCATGCGGGCGGAGGCCCGGGATTGGCTAGAGCCGCGCGCAAGTCATCAATCGTCTTCCCGCCCTCGAGCTTGAGAATCTGCATGTGATGCAGCGATGGCCCCTTGTTCATGAATCTGAACTCCGTGAGGCCGGCAGGAATGACGTCGGGCGCATCGAAACTGAAATCCATGCCCGAGACACGGACAATGGGAGTCTTGGCCGGGGCCCCCGAACTGATTGCCTTTGTTGGCTGGGCGCGCGCCGGGCCTTGAGCGAAGCTGCTGCTGAATACGAGTGTTGCGACTGCGACTGATCCTACGATGAGACCTGCGATGGTCTTCGTTGATCGCATGAATTCCCTCGTTGACGGTTTCGGGCAGGTGCTGGACGGGGAGTCATTGTGCTGCCACTCTGGTCCGGTGTCAACAGGGATTCGCTGCTACTTGTCCTCTCGCTTTAGCGACGCCGAGTTGATGCAGTACCGCTGGTGCGTTGGGCCGGGGCCGTCGTCGAACACATGTCCGAGGTGCGCATCGCACTTGGCGCAGAGCACTTCTGTCCGTCGCATAAAGAGCGTCCGGTCCGTTTCGGTGCGTACGTTCTCGTCAGCCACCGGCTCGGAAAAGCTGGGCCAACCCGTGCCGGAATCGAACTTTGCATCCGAGTCGAACAGCGGCGTGCCACAGCACACGCATTTGTAAGTGCCGGGCTCTTTGCTGTCGTAGTACTCGCCGGTAAAGGCGCGCTCGGTACCCTTTTGCCGCGCTATCCGGTACTGCTCAGGAGTGAGCTGCCTGCGCCACTCTTCATCGCTTTTCTCGATCTTGTCGCTGATCGTGCCGGTTCCCTGGCCCTTCCCGGTCTTGTCACTCATCGCGTTCACCCTCTTGTCATGTTGCATTTGTAGTCATCGCTGCCGGCGCATTGGGAGGCCGAACAGCCTCGTGAAAAATACACAATGTGTGGAATATCGATGCGCCGCGTCCTACCTTGTGCCTAACCATATGAAGCTTCGATCGATCGCTTCGCGGAGCACAATTGTGCTTCTTGCGATAGGCATGCTGGGCTGTGTCCATAGCTCGAGCAGTCTTCGCGAGCAGCGCCGCGTCAGCTACTGGGAAGCGCTGTCGGAGCTGATTCCAGCCGACGCGATCGTAGCCGCACGCACGCCATCGGAAAAGGAATTTGCCGAGGCCCTCGGGGACCTGATGTCGGGTGATCTTGCAAAGGCGGAGCAGCGCTTTGGCGAGCTGCGGCGGAGTGCAACTGATTCCATCATCCGCTCCGGGTCAAGGGTGATCTACACCGCGACCTTGCAATACCAGGAAAAGTGGAACGCGCTGGCGGCATTGAAAAACGAGCCAGGGGAACCAAAGTCGGATCGCAGCGACAAGGCGAGCATCGAGCTCTGGGCAGATGCCTTCAGGAACATTCCACCGAAGACGTTTACCTTCCGCTCGTCGTCCGCTCGTATGCCGATGTCGATGTCGGCGGTCGGGACTCCCCTCATTCCCGTCAGAATTGGGGGAAAGGTCTACAACTTCTGGCTCGATACGGGATCGAGCCTGAGCATGCTAGCTTCGGATGTCGCGCGCGATCTCAACATCATACCGCTCGTGCCCGATACGCTCGAAATCGTCACCAGCACCGGGAGGGTGAAGGCGAATCCAGCACTGATCCCCCAGCTCGAGATCGGTCAACTGGTGGTACGCAATGCGCCGGCGATGGTCGTCGAAGAATCGATGATGGAAATGAGCGAGCCGAGAGCCATCGAGTTCAGTACGCACCTGAAAATCGATGGCATCATCGGCTTCGACATAATCAGGCAAATGGATCTCGAGGTGGACTTCAGCGAGAACATCATGCGGCTTCGTGATCCGTCGAACTCGAGGCCCCAAGGCGATCGCAACCTGTTCTGGGTAGGTCTCCCCGTCATAAGGCTCGAGAGCACTGATGGAATTCCACTGCATTTCGGTTTGGACACGGGTGCACAACTGACGTTCGTGACGGAGACGCTCCTCGATAAGCTCCAGCTGCAAGCGGCACGGATCGAGAGTCGCCGCGTCGGCGGTCTGGGAGGTGAGATATCGCTTCGCGCTCCGGTTCTGCCTGACCTCCAGGTGATGGTTCGCAGGTACCCGATTTTGTTCAGGGGCGCGGTGGTCCGAGCCCCGGTATACCAGGTTCTGGCGTCCCTCGACGGAGTACTCGGCGGCGACGTCTGGAACAGCGGAGTTGTGCGGATCGACATGACGAACGGTGTTTTCGCCATCAGGAAGCCGACTTCGAACTGAAAAAATGTTAGGTTGTTAGCTAACATGACTCGTCCTGGATCCTTCCCAATCGAGTTCGCGGTCACGCCGCGCTTCGACGTTTTCTACGCGCTTTATTCGCTCACCAGTAGCGCGCCGAGTCAGATCGATTCATGGAAGGAGAGGACTCTCAGCCGGCTGCCGGGCGATTTTGATCGCATCGCAAAGCAGGTCGCGCCCCTTCCGATCTTCTGGCCGTTGCTTGCTGATGCGATTCAGACTGTTCCAGGCGAAGTGACGTTCGAGGAAGTTCTCTCGAGTCTTCGCGAAATGTCCACGGAAAAACTCCAGCAGAACGTTCTTTCTGGAATCTTCCACGATCGGGATGTAGTGAGCTCGCTGCTGGGGAGGAAACGAAGCCTGCGCGATGTGGCCACGGATGACAAACTGGAAGGAGCGGACCTGCTGGGCCATTTCGGACTGCGTCCCTACAACTCGAGCTCACGGGCGACGCGTGCGATTACCAATCTGTTGTCGAATCCGACAAACTTCCGCGACGAGCTCGTGAGCGTGCTGCAGAAATTCTGGAATTCGAGTTTCCGTCAGGACTGGATTGCTCTCGAACCGGGGCTGCGCGCCGAGTCATTTCGCATGAGGGATCTTCGAGAAGAGAGTTCGGCAGCGAGTCTTGCGCGCGAGCTGAATCTTCCAATCACGTTCGACGACGAGGCGCGAGAAATTCGCCCGAGAGCGGGATCACCCATCGGATACGACCGGGTTGACCGATGCTATGTGATTCCGTCCGCGTTCAATGGCCGGCGATGGTGGGCGAAATATGAGACAGGAGCAAACCGGGTTACCCTGTATCTGCCGATCACCACTGACGCCGAAGCTCCCAACAGAATTTTCGAGGAGGAGAGAAGCTCTCGTGACCCCAGGCCGAAAAAAGGCCGCGCGATAAATGCCGAGTCGGTGTTCCGCGCCCTGGGCGATACCACACGGTACGCTATCGCGTCGATCCTGGCGCGCACTCCGACGACTTCGGCGGAGCTGTCGCGGAGTCTCAAGGTTTCGAAGCCGACGATAACGCATCATGTGCATGCTTTGCGGTCCGCGGGGTTGATAACGGAAACCCCGAGCGGCGGATCGACCAAGCTCACACTGAGCAGGGAAACGGTGGCGGCGTTGTCCGACGTTGCGGTCGAGCAATTGTTCTCGTCCACCGGGGATCTGGCCCTGGACACCACCCGAAAGCGCCGTCCCAGCTAGCCCTGCTCCGGAAACAGTTGGCCACGCCTTTTTTTGGGTTTTTACAAAACGTTTACAACACCCGCCCCCCGGAGCCCGTATTTCCAACACGGGCAGTCTAAGCCCAAAAGAATCTTTTAAACCTTTTCTCCGTATAGTGAGTCTAAGAGTTAGAGGCCGGATTGTTGTCTCTCCTGGCGCAGGATGAGAGCTACTGGTTGAGCTTGTAGGACGGGTGGGCCACCAGTAGCCAGCCCCGTACCCCTCAAGGGTACGGGGTTTTTTCTTGCGCGGTAATCTGTTCGTTAACGCGCGATCGCCGGATCCGGATATCCCGTATCCATGATGACGAGCCAGTGGTCGTGATCGCGGCGCCACATCGTGACGTATCGTCCGTGTCCGCCTTCCTTCCCGGCGTCGGGACCAGTCCGATTTACAACCCAATATCTCCCAGTCGTCGAGCCAATCTCACCGTCGCGGAAGACGTGCGCATCCGTCGGCTCCCAATTCAGAGTTGTTGTCGTATCCGAGATCCCAGGCAGATCGAACTTCCGGATCTCCTCGGCTCCCTTCACCATGTTCCCGCGATAGCGGATGCGAATCGCGTCGGGCGCGTAGAAGGACATCCATCCATCGATTCCTCGCGTGTGCGTCGCGACGGCGAAGTCGCGATCTGCCTGCATCAAGGAGCCTTCCGTCGCGCCCGTCGGGGAGTCGCTGGTATTGACGGTGACAGTGCACGAAGTACCCAGTGAAACAAGTGCCAGGACGACGAGTGATCGATTCATGGATGCCCTCCGCTGTAAGAAACGGCGAGTTCTTTCGCGCAGCAGATAGTAGTACCGTCGGGCGCCGGTCACCACTTTCACCACCCTGCCACCGGCGATAGGTTTGCGGTTCGCGGCGATCGGCCGCGTGGCTCATTTTGTTGGAGCGCACATGGCTGAAGTCTTCGGGCAGGCATTGCTCGCCGGAAAAACTGCGATTGTCACCGGGGGCGGCAGCGGAATCAATTTCGCGATCGCGCGCCGGTTCGCCGAGAGCGGTGCGAAAGTAGCACTGATCGGGCGAACGAAAGAAAAACTCGACTCGGCGGCCGGCGAAATACGCAAAGCCGGTGGCGTCGCGTCTGGTCACCCCGCTGATGTCCGCGACTACGATGCGCTTTCAGCCGCGATAAAATCGGCGCGCGACACCCATGGCGAGATCGATCTGGTCGTGTGCGGCGCGGCGGGAAATTTCCCGGCGCCCGCGCTGGGGATGTCGGCGAATGGGTTCAAGGCCGTCGTCGATATCGATCTGCTCGGAACCTTCAATACATGCAGAGCGGTGTTCGAGCATTTGAGACGACCGGGCGCGTCCATAATCAATATTTCCGCGACGCAGGCATTCACGCCGATGCCAATGCAGGCGCACGTATGCGCGGCGAAGGCGGGAGTGGACATGCTCACCAAATGCCTCGCGATCGAGTGGGGCCCTGACGGCGTGCGCGTCAACTCCATCGCGCCCGGCGCGGTGGACGACACGGAAGGTATGAACCGGCTTGCTCCAACCCCGGAAATAAAGAAACAGGTCGCGCGGGGCATTCCTCTGAAGCGTTTCGCAAGGAAGGACGAGATCGCGGACCTCGCGCTGTTCCTGTGCAGCGATGCGGCGAGCTTCATCACAGGCGCCGTAGTGGTCTGCGATGGTGGGCAATCGCTGGCTGGACTGGGCATCAGCATTATGGCCGCGATGCAGCCACGTTCGTGAGCGACATCCGGCGTCTCGCGGTATTCTGCGGATCGAATCCAGGCGCGCGTCCTGATTACGTTCACGCGGCGCGCTCGTTCGGCAAGCTGCTCGCCTCGCGGGGAGTAGGAATCGTCTACGGCGGATCGAACGTCGGGTTAATGCAGGCGCTCGCCGATGCGATGCTCGACGAGCTCGGCGACATCATCGGCGTAATTCCGCGGATGTTGGTCGAGCGGGAAGTCGCGAACAAGGCGCTGACCGATCTGCGCATTGTCGACTCAATGCACGGGCGAAAAGCGTTGATGGCCGAGCTGGCGGACGGATTCGTCGCAATGCCCGGCGGAATCGGAACGCTGGAAGAATTCTTCGAGGTCTGGACGTGGGCTCAGCTCGGCATGCACGACAAGCCGTGCGGGCTGCTCAACGTCGCGGGCTACTTCGATCCGCTGCTCGAATTTCTCGATCGGGCGGTCGCCGAGAAGTTCGTGCGGGAGGTGCATCGCAAGATGGTAATCGTGGAAAGCGACCCCGTCGCGCTGCTTGCGCGATTCGAAGCTTACGAGCCGCCGCGTGTGGTGAAGTGGATCAACGCTGGGACAATCTAGGCTTCCTGCCTCGGGTCGATTTGCATCGCTGTGCTCAGCTCCAGGTGAGCTCGTCGATGGAGCGCGGCCAATCCTCTTTGAGGAGACGCGACAGCGCGCGGTCGGCGAGAAGCTTGCCGTCGGTCTGGCAGCGCGCGCAGTAGTTCGTTTCGTTGTCGGCGTAGCGAATCCGCTGCACTGGGGTGCCACATACGGGGCACGGCTTGCCGAACTTTCCGTGGACGGCCATGTCGTCGCGGAATGCCGTCACCTTCGCCGGGAAATCGCCGGCCGACTCCTTCCGCAGTTTGTCCGTCCACTCAGTGAGGATTGTGCGCGTGGCGTCGAACAGCCGCGCGATTTCCTCTTCGGTGAGACGCCTCGTGTGCTTGACCGGCGAGAGCTTCGCGCGATGGAGGATCTCGTCGGAGTAAGCGTTGCCGATTCCACTGAACAGTCGCGGATCCGTAAGCGATCGCTTGAGCGTGTGATTCTCGCGAGACAGACGCTCGGCGAATTGCGCCAGATCCGCCTGGAGAACCTCGAGACCCCCGCGCTCGAATTGCTCGAGAGATTGTTCACCGCGCACGAGCCACAGCGAAGCGCGCCGCTTCGAACCAGCCTCCGTTAGAATCAGTGTGCCGTTCGGAAAATCGAACGCCGCGAGTCCGATTTTGGCGGGCACCTTGGTACCGGCCGGTACCCAGCGGAGACGCCCCGCAATCATGAGGTGGATGACGAGAAAGAGATCGTCCTCCAGCTCGAGGACAATGCGCTTCCCCATTCTCCGCACACCTGTCACACGCTTCCCGGTTGCGGCGCTGAGAGGCGGATCGACCGATCGAAGCAGGAACGGCTTTGGGATTCGCACCCGCTCGAGTGGTTGGCCCACCAGCCGAGAAGCGAGCGCCTCCATGTAAACGGTGATATCCGGTAGCTCCGGCATCTCTGGATTCGCGCTCGACTACTTTCTGGGTTTCGGCGGCTCGGCAGCCATTGCCGCCAGGAGGTAACTCAGATTCGCCGTTCCATCCATGATCGGCTCGTTGGTCGAGTAGTCACCGACGTCATCGTGATAAACGATAAAGCCAGTGTTGAATGGCGCGTACTCATCGGGATCGTGGAGGCTGATGCCGAGGAGGTGGTGATAGATCGAGGAATAGACGGGGCCGTCGAGCAATGCGCCGGTGAGCTCCACGTGCATCTCTTTCGCGACGACTGAATGTGGATCGTGCGCGAACACTCCGTCATGCGGAAGCCCGATGACCATGGAGACTCCCCACGGATTAGTCCCGAACAACCAGTCGAGTGCGGCCTGCTCGTACTCCCGAAACTGATTGTCGCCCGTCATGCGGCGATACAGATACGCCTGGGTTGCAAAGGAGGCCATCAGGTTGTTCGAGCACCAGATGAACGGGATACCGATCCGGAATCCGTTGTCGGCGCGACTCACCACCGCTGCCAGGCCCTTCCGGTAATACTCGGCGACGGTTTTTCGGTCGGTCGTATTCGCTCCACGCCAGATCTCGTAGTGCCCGTTGTTGTGCCATGGATACCACTGATAATGTTTGGCGGTGTCCGCTCCCATCCACGGAGTGACGGGCTCACGCGCGGCGTATTCCCTCGCGTCGCGGAGATAACCGCGGTCATGTGTGAGCGCGTAAAGCTCCGCCGCGGCGAGCTCCATGTCGTCGGCCCAGTTGTCTTCTTCGTAATAGTATGGCGCGTGACCTGGCGCTCCCTGGCAGACGCCGGGAGACTTCTTTCCGATCGCGTACGCTGACAGAGCTTTTTGCCGCAGCTTCGCGGCGAACGTCGGATCCTGTTTCCGGTAAATCGAGGCGGCGAGCGCGAACGCAGATGCGTACTTACCCGCGGTGGATGCAAATCCGTTTGACCTGTTCTTGTACTTGAAGAGTCCCTGCGGTTTCCCGGTGCATGGATACACCGGCCTCTCCTTCCCCTTTCCCCAGCCGTAATCCGCCGAATCGGTGGTGGGAAGATCCCAGTAGGTATGGTCGCGATCGTCACCGAGCTGGTTGTACATCTCCGAGTCGGACGGGAACATGCGCGCCAGCCACTCGAGGCCGTGCCGAGCCTCGTCGAGCACGTCTGGAATGCGGTTGCTCCCAGGGAGACCGCGCGAATCGAATCGATCCGCAAAGGAGGCCGGATGATCCCTGTACGCCATCATCATCACGAACGTCGCGTTGGCGGACGTCATCACGTACTGCAGATAATCCGATGCATCCGCCCAGCCGCCCGTCACCGGAACGAATTTGCCGGCGCGGGTGGAATCGTCGACCACGATGCCATCGCGGGTATGCACCAATGTCTTGAACAGCGGATTAAACCCTGAACGTTGCTCCCGCATGTAGTAGAGCAGCGTATCGGCAGCGCCGTCGTAAGCGTTCGCTCTGATGTGAATGGCAGGGGACGTGACCCCGCTAGCGACCAGATGGTAATCACCTGGCGTTCTGATCGTCGAGAAATCGAACCGATAGTTGGTCGCGCACGGCCCGAACGGCTTGGCGAGACCAGCTCGTCGAACAAGAATTGTTTTTCCAGAGGCGTCGATGACCTGGAAATCGCTAATCTCGATCGGGGCAGTGGAGCAGAAGACGGCCACTTTCGGCGCCTCGGGCAGGTAGCCGAGCTGATTGACTCGGATCACGCCCAACGGCGCGGAAGCGGCGGCGACTTGGAGGAAAAGCAGAATGTGAATCATCGGCAGAAATGTCGGATGCTCAAAGGGCGCGCGCAAAGTATTGATACGCCGCCTCGAGATGTTGTCGCCTGATATAGTCGTTGCCCAATCGCCGGCCACCATCGAGCGCGAGTACTACCAGCTTGGAAGCGACCCGCCTTATCTCGGGATCGGCGAGCCCCAGCCGTCCCGCACGTTCCAGCATCTTCTCGCTCGGCGCGCCGATCAGCTCGGTGGCTCGGTGAGCCATCTCGTCGTCGTAGACGAGACCGGTGACGAATACCACCGGCGCTGCCAGAGCATCCGGTTCAATGGTATCCGCCGATCTGAGCTCGAAGAAGTCCTTTGGCCGCACTTCCGGAAACAGGGTCGAGAGATGGAATAGCCAATCGTCTCTGCTTGTGGCAGCCTCGGACATCCAGGCGCGAAATGCTCGATAGGCAGCACCATCACCGCCGCCGCGCATTGCAATCGCATCGAGCGCGAAGCTCAGATATCGCTCAACGTGATGGGACTCGTCGTAAATGATTCCGGTTCGCGAAGGATCGAGAGTCCTCCAGAGCTGCGCACGATAACTAGCCCAGCCTGTTGCCTTGCCGGCATACAGCTTCGAGTTCGCAAACAGTGCGACCACGATCGGCGCGAGAGCGTTGAGGAGCCGCCATCGCGATTTCGGATCCACCCCCCGCTCGAGATTTATCTGAAGCGCCGCGGTCTGCCGCATCATCTGGACGCCCGACGGCCCGATCGAGTCGAAGTAGCGAGTCATGCCCGCATAACGATCGCGATGGAGCTGGAGCGGCACGGCATCGATGGCATTGAACGGGTCGACTCCCCGCGCCAGCAGCTCGATTCCAACGCTCGTCATTGCCTCGCGAAGGATCTTCACCAGAGCCTGCGTCGAGTCGATGACCTGTGACGCCGTCGACGCGGGAGCGCTACTGATTTCCAGCTGTCCGCCGGGCTCAAATGACAGGCGCGCCCCATCCGCGAGCCTCCAGGAAGGTGGGTCTTCGCCATTCGACTCCTCGCGCCACCCCTCACGCACCCCAACGCGTGACAGCACTTCCGCGGTCGATGCGCGCGAATCGTTCACAGCGAGAGCGCGGGTGCGCGTCGCCTTGTGAACTGGAATCAGCTCCAGCTCCACTCCGATCGCGCGCGGATTCGCCGAAGCGACGGGAGCGAACAGTCGCTGCCGTACATCATCCAACAGCTCCGCCTCAGAGAGGCTCACGAGGCTGGCTCAGCCCTCCGCGCGGGCAAGCGCCAGGGCGAACGAGCCGTCGTCGGCGGGCATCCATTTCTCGATCGATAGACCCGCGGCGGAGAGAATCTCCTCGAGTATCGGGCGATCGTACTTGTAGCTCAGCTCGGTACGAATGGTCTCGCCCTTTGCGAAAGAGATCGCTCCGATCTCAGGAATCGTCACGGTATGAGCTCGGCGCACCACGAGATGCATCTCCACGCGATGCTGCTCGATACTATAGAATGCGCGGTGCTCGTAGTCGCTCAAGGGGAAATTCGCTTTGAGCTCGCGATTGAGGCGCTCCAGCACGTTCAGGTTGAACGCGGCGGTGACACCGCTGGCATCGTTGTA
>Ga0070682_100002054_pt1 | contig 11226 bp, 3 predicted proteins | sample KBSC63LmetaG_FD_64668 | JGI IMG/M metagenome (GOLD analysis project Ga0070682, IMG submission 64668) | Corn rhizosphere microbial communities from Kellogg Biological Station, Michigan, USA - KBS C6-3L metaG | ecosystem: Host-associated > Plants > Roots > Rhizosphere | place: USA: Michigan... | reverse complement strand
GGCCACGCGTGAAATGCGCCAGCGCCTGCAATTGCGCGACTTCACCGAGCTGCTGTGCGCCAATCCCGAAGTAGTGCTGTCCTGGCAGTCGTGCAGGAACGGCGAGCCCAATCCGGTCAGCGCCTGGGTGCAGCGCCTGCAATTGACGCTGGAGCGCGCGGGCAAGACCCAAGTGCCGCTCCGCTTGATCGAACTGGAGCCGCATGCAATGCGATCCAATCCGCCGGTCATGCCGGCCCCCGCCGCGCCGCAGCTATTGCCGCGCCGCCTGTCGGCCAGCGCTTACAACAGCCTGGTGGCCTGCCCTTATCAATTCTTCGCAACCCGTATGCTGGGCCTGGACAGCCTGGGCGAATTGTCCGACATGCCGGAAAAGCGCGACTACGGCGACTGGCTGCATGAGATCCTGAAGACGTACCACGAAACGCTGCGCGACCGGAAGCTCGCCGCCGACGACCGCGAATTCCTGCTGCGCGAAATTTCGGAACGCATCTTCGGCCAGGCGCTGGAACAAAGCGCGGCGGCGCTGGCTTACTACGCGCGCTGGCAAAAAGTCATCCCGGCCTATCTGGCATGGGCCGAAGAACGTGAAAGCCAGGGCTGGCGCTTCATCGCCGGCGAACAGGTCTACCAGAAAACCTTGTCCTGGGAGGGCGGCCAGATCACCCTGCACGGCTGCGTCGACCGCATCGACGAAAACGCGGACGGCGAGCGCGCCATCCTCGATTACAAAACGAGGAACGTGCAATCCTTGCGCGAGAAAGCGAAAGAAACCGAAGACCATCAGCTCGCTTTCTACGGCGTGCTGTCCGACGTGCCGGTGGCCGCGGCGCATTATGTCGCGCTGGAATTATCCAGGGACAAAACCGGCGACGCGCAAGCGCAGAACTACGTCGAGTGGCAGGCGCTCCTGGAAACGCAGATCGTCGCCGGCATACGCGCCATCGGGCAAGGCGCGCCCTTGCCGGCCTACGGGGTCGAACGCATCTGCGTTTATTGCGAAGTGCGCGGCTTGTGTCGCAAGGGAGCGTGGTGATGGCTCAGTTTCATCCGCGCGCCTATGAAGCCGATGGCGAGTCGGTCGATGCGCCGCGCTTCACGAAAATCGCCTGCAATCCCGCGCAGTCGGTCGTAGTGGAAGCCTGCGCCGGCAGCGGCAAGACCTGGCTGCTGGTAGCGCGCATGCTGCGCCTGCTGCTGGCCGGGGCCGAACCCGCCGAGCTCCTGGCGATCACTTTCACGCGCAAGGCGGCGCAGGAAATGCGCGAGCGCCTTTTGCACCTGCTGCACGAACTGGCGTTGCTGCCGGAGGAACAAGCGCACATCCTGCTGCTGGAACGCGGCATCGATGAACACGATGCGGCGCGCGCCCTGCCTGTTGCGCGCGGCCTGTATGAGCGGGTCCTATCCAGTCCGCACGGCTTGTCCATCGACACTTTCCACAGCTGGTTCGCGCGCCTGGTGCAGATCGCGCCGCTGGCATCCGGCGTGCCGCACGGCTACACGCTGACCGAGGCCAGCGGCGAATTGCTGCGCGATGCTTACGGACGCTTCATGCAATCGCTGGACGATGCGGACCACGCGCCGGCCAGGCAGGCGCTGTTGACGCTGTATGAGCTGGTAGGCGACTGGAACGCGCGCAAACTGCTCGACGCATTCGTCGACAAGCGGGCGGAATGGTGGGCGGCGCTGCAAAGCGGAGACGATGCGCCGCTCGAATGGCTGCAGGAATTGTGCGGCGAGGATGGCGTTGACGATGCGCGACTGTCCTTATGGCAGGACGAAGCATTACTGTCACGCATCCAGATTGTCGCGCAACTGTTGGGGCAGGGCACCGCGGTCAACCAGAAGCGCGCGACTGCCATCGAAAAGGCCATCAGCAGCGGCGTCGGCATCGAGAATTTCAATGCCCTGTGTAATGAATTCTTCGGCAGCGACGGCGAGCCGCGCAAGAACAACAAGACCAAGGATTTGCAGAAAGCGCTGGAGCGGCATTTCGGCGGCGACTCCATGGCCGTATTCGAAGATGAATTCATCGTGCTTGGCGCCAGCCTCAAGCAGCTTCGCAAGCGCAGTTTCGAACCGGCGGTATTGGCCCTGAACCAAGCCTTGTTCACCGCCGGCCAGGCCTATCTCGAACAGTACCAGGCGGTGAAGGCCGAGCAGCGCGTGTTCGACTTCAGCGACCTCGAGTGGCATGCCTATCGCTTGCTGACCAACGAAGAACACGCGGCTTACCTGCAAAGCCGGCTCGATGCGCGCTACAAGCACATCCTGCTCGACGAATTTCAGGACACCAATCCGCTGCAATGGAGCATCGTGCGCGCCTGGTTGGACGCTTACGGCGACGACGCGCAGAAGCCCAGCGTATTCGTGGTGGGCGATCCCAAGCAATCGATTTATCGCTTCCGCCGCGCCGAGCCGCGCGTGTTCGCCGCGGCGCGCGACCTGCTCGCGGCGCAGGGAGCGGCGATTCTGCGCACCAACCAGACGCGGCGCAATGCTTCCGCCATCATCGACGCGCTCAACGCAAGTTTTACAGCCAATCCGATTTTTTCCGCGCAGACCACCCTCGGCGCGCAGGGCGGATTAGTGTGGCGTTTGCCCCTGGTCCGGAGCGAGCAAAAAGAAGAGGAGCAAACCGCCGCATTTGCCTTGCGCGATCCATTGAACGTGCAGCGCGAGGAAGAGGAAGATGAACGCCGCGTCGAAGAAGGCCGCGCGGTCGCGCGCGCAATCTGGGCGGCGCGCAAGCGGCTGGAAGACCTGCATGACCGCGCGCCCGCATGGTCCGACGTCATGCTGCTGGTCAAGAAGCGCAGCTATCTGAGCGCCTACGAGAGCGCATTGCGCGAGGCCGGCATCCCTTTCGTATCGGACAAGCGCGGCGGCCTGCTGGACTCGCTCGAAGTCGAAGACCTGATCGCCTTGTTGAGTTTCCTCATCACGCCCGGCGACAACCGCGCCCTCGCGCACGTGCTGAAATCGCCCATCATCGGCGCCGGCGACGATGAGTTGATTGCCTTGGCCATCCATGGCGAGGGAAGCTGGTGGACGCGCTTGCAGACGCTGGCCACGGACAATGCGCCGCCATCGCTGCGGCGCGCCGCCGTGCTGCTGCAGCATTGGCTATCGGCCGCGCCGCGCCTGCCGGTGCACGACCTGCTCGACCTGATCCTGCATCAGGGCGAACTGGTGGCGCGCTATGCGCAGGCCGCGCAGCCGGTGGCGCGCGCCCAGGTGCTGGGCAATATCGAAGCCTTCACCGAACTGGCATTGAACCTGGACGCCGGACGCTATCCAAGCCTGCCGAAGTTCATCGACGCGCTGAACATGCTGAAAAAAGGCGCCGACAACGACGCGCCCGACGAAGCCGCCATCGACGCCGCCACGGATGCCGTGCGCATACTCACGATCCATAGCGCGAAAGGATTGGAAGCCTCCATCGTCGCGCTGGTGGATGCCAATCACAGCGAAGCGGCGCGCGACGACTCCGGCATCCTGTGCGACTGGCCGCAGGACGCGAATGCGCCCACGCATTTTTCCTGCTTCGCCAAAAAAGACGAGCGCGGCGCCGCGCGCGATGCCTTGTTCACGGCGGAAGAGCAATTCAAGCAGCAGGAAGACTGGAACCTGTTATACGTGGCGGCGACCCGCGCCAAGGAAGTGCTGATCGTCAGCGGCGTGGCCGGCGCGCGCGGCGCGCTGGAAGATGGAACGGTCGAAGGTAGCTGGTATCACCGCCTGCAGGCCGTGCCGGAACCGGCGCCGGAAACGGAAGCGAAGACGCGGGACGATGCCATTGCCGTTGCCATCGGCCAGGAATTCAGCATGCCTCTCTTCAATCCGCCGGCGCTTCCCTCTTCGACCTTCGTATCGACGGTGCCTTTGCGCAATGAAGCCATCGACGAGGGCATTGCGCTGCATGCCCTGCTGGAGCGGCTCACGCAAGTCCCGTGTTGGCCCATCGAAGTGCCCGATGCGGAACGGCTGGCGCGCTGGCTGCCGTGCCCTTTGGCGACGGCGAGGAATATCAGGGAACAGGCCATGCTGATTTTGGCCCAGCCGCAACTCGAACGCTTCTTCAACCCCGCGCATTTTCAATTCGCGCGCAACGAAATGGAAATCATGAACGGCGACGAACTGATGCGCATCGACCGCGCCGTCGTCTGCAAAGAGGAAGTATGGATCCTGGACTACAAGCGCGATCTGCTCGATAGTGAACGGGCGATATATGCCGCGCAACTGGCGCGTTATAAGACAGCGGCGCACGCCGTATTTCCCGGCAAGCGCATCATGACGGCGTTGATCACCGCGGATGGCAGCTTGTGGGATGCAGGGATGGCGGATTTCCGCCGGTGACGTCCTCGAACATCGCCGGCGAGCAACAAAGCGCTGGGAGGATCAAAAGTCTTCCCCCTCTTCCTCATCTATTGGGGGCGCGTCAGACGCCTTGCACTGCATCCCGCTACAACGGCCAGAATTGCACAACTTATTCCGGCGCGGCGCCTAACTCTCTATTACTATTCTCAGATTTCTCCGCTCGTGATAAAAAGCAACAATCTTCTCCTCGGGTATTCGCCCGCATTTCGACAGATCCAGTTCCTCCAAGGTCTTCGGGAGATTTTTCAGCACGCCGCCGGTAAGCCACAAACACTCCGACAACCTTAGCCGTTTCAGATTTTTCGGCCAGGGCATGAGTTTGCGCAGTTCGTCATCGCTTATGTCGGTGTCCGACAAATCCAGCTCTTCCAAGGTCTCAGGGGAATTTTTCAGCCCGACGATAAGCTGCTTACAGCCCGACAATTTCATCCGCATGAGATTCGTCAGCCTGGGCAAGAGGGCATTGAGCGCCGCACTACTTATTTTCACGCACTTCGACAGATCCAGTTCCTTCAGCGTCTTCGAAAGAGTTTGCAGCCCTGCGCCGGTAATTTGTTCACAGCCCGCCAACCTCAGCTTCTCCAGCTTCGTCAGTCCGGACAAGAGGAACTTCAGCATCTCATCGGTCATGTCCGTGCACTTCGATAGATCCAGCTCCTTCAATGTTTTCGGAAGATTTCTCAACCCGGCGCCGATAAGCTGCTTACAATGCGCCAAATTCAACCGCTTGAGCCTCGTCAATTTGGGCCAGAGGGCGCTCAATTCTTCATCGGTCATTCCATTGCACCATGCCAGCCCCAGTTCCTCTATCGTTTTAGAGAGGTTTTGCAGCGCAGCGCCGGTAAGCTTTATACAGCCGAACAAATTCAGCCGCTTCAGGTTCTCCAGCTTGAACAAGAGGGCGTCCAGCGTCTCATCGGCCACTGCCGTAGACGATAGATCCAAATCCTCCAAGGTCTTCAGGGAATTTCCCATCCCGGCGCCGGTCAGCCGCCAACAGCCCGACAAATTCAGCCGTTTTAGATTCTTCAGCTTGGGCCAGAGGATTTTTAGATTGTCATCGTCCATTTGCTTACACGATGACAGATCCAGCTCCTGCATTTTCTCCGGGAGATTTTCCATCCCGGCGCCGGTAAGCCGCCAGCAGTTCACCATCTTCAGCCGCTTCAGATTCTGAAGCTTGAGCCAGATGGGTTGCTGCTCGCCGTCCAGTTCGTAACTCAGCGTCTCATCGGTCATTTCCTCGCACCCCGACAGATCCAGCTCCTCCACCGTCTTCGCGAGCTTTTCCAACCCTGCGCCGGTAAGCTGCTCGCAGCCCGACAACTTCAGCCGCTTCAGATTCGGCAGCCCGGACAAGATGAGCTTTAGCGCGTCATCGCTTATTCCCGTGCACCCTGACAGATCCAGCTCCTCCACTGTCTCCGCGAGCTTTTCCAACCCTGCGCCGGTAAGCTGCTCGCAGCCCGGCAACTTCAGCCGCTTCAGATTCGGCAACCTGGACAAGAGAGCATTCAGTTCGTCATTGCTCATTTCCTCGCATGACGACAGATCCAGGTCCTCCACCGTCTCGGGGAAATTTTCCAGCCCGGCGTCGATAAGCCTGGAAGATGTCTCCAGTTTCGCTTGCTTCAGATTCTTCAGCTCGGGCCAGAGAGTTTTCAACGCTTCGTTGATCTTTTCCTCGCACTGCGACAGATCCAGATCCAGCTTCTCCACCTTATTGAGCAAGGGCGCAAGGGTGGCGGCGTCGATTTGGTTGAATCCTGATAAAACCAGGTGCGGCACCTTCGACAGCTTAGTCGCCAGCATCTTCACCTTTTCTTCCCACGGTTCCATCTTGTCCTTGGTGAAACCGTTCCCGCTCAAGGCGATTTTCTTAAGATAGTTATATTGTGCGTAATCAACAAGAGCCTCAGCAGTTTCCACCTTTACTACCTCGGTCATTGAACGAGCAACGGTTGCAAACCAGCGTGAAACCAATGCGAACGCGGCGCGCGATCTATTGTCTGGAAGATCGGAATACACTTTCCTAATTGTCTCAGTGGCGAGACGGCTGATCGGCGGCTCTGGCTGCGTCGGATGTCCCCCCCCGAATGTTGTCTTCTCTGCGCCAGGGCTGAAGTGGGAAAACGGAGGGAGTGTGGTCATTATCGACTCTGGAGTGAAGGGAATCTGTTGGCAATGAAGCGCTCAAAATATAAACGCCTATGAATACATGCCAACGCTCGTCATCGCTTATTTGCCCCTTCGGCAAATCCGGATCGCTTATCTAAAGGAGAGGTGGGCAAAATCGGGGGCAAGGTAGAACATTGTTGGTCTTAATGCCTTCCCTCAAAGGCTATGATGAGCATGCGTGGAGAAATACCAAATTTCAGTTCCCGTTGACGACCATAAATGCGTCTTATGCCATTGCCGCGCCCCCCAGGATCCTGCGCTTGAAATCCTCCGCCGGCAGGGGCTCGCTGAAATAGAAGCCCTGGATGGCGTCGCAATCCTGTTCGCGCAGGAACTCGAACTGCTCGAAGGTTTCCACGCCCTCGGCAATCACTTTCCGTTTCAGGATCTTCGCCATGCTGATGATGGCGCGCGTGATGGCGGCATCGTCGGCGTTGATGACGATATCCTGCATGAAGGAACGGTCGATCTTCAGCGTGTCGATGGGGATGCGCTTCAGATAGCTGAGGCTGGAGTAGCCGGTGCCGAAATCATCGATCGACAGGCCGATGCCCATGTTTTTGAGCGAGCGAAGCAGCGATATGACCAAATCCAGGTCTTGCATGGTGACGCTTTCGGTCAGCTCCAGTTCCAGGTAGCGCGGTTCCAGTCCGGTTTCCTGCAGCACGCGCTCCACCATTCCCACGAAATTGTGTTCGCGGAACTGGACCGCCGAGACGTTCACTGAAACCGGAATCGGCGCATAACCCGCGTCCTGCCATGCGCGATTCTGCTCGCATGCCTTGCGCAGCGCCCACTCGCCCATTTGAATAATCAGTCCGCTTTCTTCCGCAATCGGAATGAACAGGCTCGGCGACACCAGCCCTCTGCCGCGCGCATTCCAGCGCATCAGCGCTTCCACGCCGATCACCCGGCCGTCGGCGATTCTCTGCTGCGGCTGGTAGTACAGCGCCGACTCTTCGTGGGCAATCGCCCGGCGCAGGCCGACTTCCAGCGCAAAGCGCTGAACCGCGCGCTCGTTGATATGCCGGGTGAAGAACTGGTAATTGTTGCGGCCCTGCGATTTGGCCTGGTACATCGCCGCTTCCGCATGCTTGACGAGCGTTGCGCTGTCTTCGCCGTCCTCCGGGCAGATGCTGATGCCGATGCTGGCGCTGATATGAAGTTCGTGGCCGTCGATGAAATAGGGCTCGGTGATCGATTTGAGGACTTGCCCCGCCATGCGCGCCGCCCCGAGGGCGTTGTTCACTTCCTGCTGCAGGATGATGAATTCGTCGCCGCCGTAGCGGGAAACCGTGTCGGTATCGTGTATGCAGCTTTTCAGGCGGCGGGCGATCTCCAGCAGCAGGCGGTCGCCGACCGCATGGCTCATGGTGTCGTTCACGTATTTGAAGCGATCGAGATCCAGAAACAGGACGCTGGTCCGCATCTTGTGGCGCAAGGCCAATCCGATTGCCTGGGTCAAGCGGTCGTTCAACAAAAAACGGTTGGGCAGATCGGTCAATGCATCGTGCTGCGTCATGTAGGACATTTTCAGGGACATGGCGCGCATCGCGCTCACGTCGCGAAAAACCAGCACGGCGCCGATGACCTTGCCATTGCGGTCATGCATAGGCGCGCAGGAATCGTCCACCGCCGTTTCCTTGCCGTCGCGGCGAATCAGCAGCGAACTGGAGGGGAGGTGCGTCACCTCGCTCCCGGCGAGCGCCGCCGCAAACGATGCGCTAAGCGGTTGCCGCGATACGGGATCGACGACGCGAAATACTTCCGAAAGCGGCAGGCCGATCGCATCGGCATTGTTCCAGCCGCTCATGTGCTCGGCCGCCGGATTGAGGTAGGCGACTTTTCCCTCGGTATCCGTGGTGATCACGCCATCGCCGATGGAATTGAGCGTCACCTGCGTGCGCTGATGTTCGTGGAACAGGTTTTCCTCGGCCGTGCGCCGCATGCCGATTTCCGCACGCAGTCTCGCATTCGTCTTCAAGAGCGCATTCAGGTTGCTTTCCAGCGTATCGAGTGTTTGATACAAGGCTTCCGTTGCTTCGATGCGCTGCCGGTCCAGCCGTTGCAGCAGCAGCGCGTTCCAGCCGATCAGCAAGGCCAGGATCAGCATGCTTGCCATGGTGGTGGAAATCAGCCCTATGCCGATGTCGTACCACCTGGTCTCATGTCCCCAGAATTGCAGGCGGCCGATGACGATGGGAATCAGTATCGCCGCCGGCAACAAGCGGCGCGCGGTGAAGCCGCCCGCGCTGTTGTTGGTCAGCAGCGCCATCGCTCCGCGATCCGGCCGAAGCGCAAGAATCCCAGTGCACAACAACAGGAAGATCAACACAGCCGGCAAGGTAATCGAGTCGTAATACGGGATATGGGATAAGGCGTCCTTTCCGTATAAGCAGCCGATCGCGAGCGTTAGCGCATTGAGCATTGCCAGAAAGACCGGCGTTTCCACCCAGCCTGGCGCCGCATTTTTTCCGAGCAGGATCAAGGCGATGCCGAACAGCATGAAAATGATGGCCGATATGGGCGGCAGCGAACTTCCCGGAAAAAATAAATTCAATGCGCCTACATGGACAAGCACGCTGGCCGCGCCTAATAGAACCAAAGCTATTGCCGCGAAGCTGTTGCCGAGCAGGATGGCCGGACTGCGCCGCGCGGAAGACAAAAGACACAGGGAAAGTCCGGCCAGCAATAGGCCGATGCCTGTATTGAAATCGATAGGAGGAAAATCCGGCAGAAGCGATTGCAAAAGTCCGATGCCGGCAAGCCATCCCAGCATGACGGCCGCGCCGGCCGACATTGCCACTATGCTTGAGGTGCGCGCGAAGGAACGATATCGATTCGATTGATTAATGTGTGAACACATGAAGAAGAACCGCCTGTTGAAAAACCATCGCGAGACGCGGCAGCAGACGAACATCTGCGACGAAATGCGTCGTAGTCTTTCAAACAGACATTGAAGGCATCTTGGTATTTAATCAATGAGACGCTTGCAGCGAGAAGAAAGTTCAATCCAGACATGTCGCTCCGGTAACGGCCACTGCGCTGCCCATTCGCAACAACTTTGCGCATTCATCCGCGTCGACCGGTTGGCTGAAATAGAATCCTTGCGCCTGATCGCAGCCGCAAGCCGTAAGCCGCGCCACCTGTTCCGCGGTCTCCGTCATTTCGGCGAGCACTTTGATGCCGAGCCGGTGCGCAATCGATACGACGGCCTCGATGATGGCCAGGCTGCCCGGATCCGTGGCGACCGCCGAGATGAAGGAGCCGTCCAGCTTGATTTTTTCAATCGGGAAGCGCTGCAGATATTGCATGTTCGAATAGCCGGTGCCGAAATTGTCGAGCGAGAGGCCGACGCCTAATTTCCGCAAGCTTTGCATCAAGTGCAGCGTCCGCTCCGCGGTGCGCATCGATGCGCTTTCGCTGAACTCCAGTTCCAGGTATTCGGGCTTGAGCGCGCTGCCGGCAAGACATTGCGCAATACGTTTCTCCAGGCCGGGACGCATCAACTCCCTGGCCGACAGGTTGATGGAAACGCGCATCGGCATCAAGCCTGCCTCTTGCCATTTCTTGTTTTGCAGGCATGCCTGGCGCATGACCCATTCCTCGATCGGCTCGATCACGCCGATTTCCTCGGCAATCGACATGAAGCGGCTTGGTTCGATCTCGCCCAGCTCCGGATGCCGCCAACGCAGCAGCGCTTCCAACCCCGTGAGGGAACCGCTTATCAAATCGAACTGCGGCTGATAATGCAGCGCGAACTGATCGCGTGCCAGCGCATGCTGCAATTCTTCCGCCAGTTTTCCTCTTTCGCTGAAATGGCGGTGCAGGTCGTCATCGTAGCGCTGCATATTGTTGCGCCCGTTTTCCTTGGCCCGGTACATCGCCGCATCGGAAAAGCGCAATAGCGCCTCGGGGCTTTCGCCATCGTCGGGATAGGTGCTGCATCCCATGCTGCATGTCATACGGATGGCATGACCGTCTATCGTCACCGGCCTCGATACGCAATCGATGACGCGATTGAGCACCTGCATCGATTCTTCCCCGTTCCCGCTGTCGCGCAGCACCAGCACGAATTCGTCTCCGCCGAGACGCGCGATGGTGTCCGATTCGCGCAGGCAGGACGACATTCTTTCCGATGCCGTTTTAAGCAAGGCGTCCCCGATATCGTGGCCGAAATTGTCATTGATCCATTTGAAGCGGTCGAGGTCGATGAAGGCAACCACGAAACGCTCCTGGTAGCGCTTTGCCTCGGCGATGGCAAGCTGCAGGCGGTCGAGCAGCAGGTTGCGGTTGGGCAGCCCGGTCAATGCGTCGTGCGTGGCCTGGTGAAGCAGTTGCGTTTCCCGGCGTTTGCGTTGCGAAATATCGCGCGCCACCATGTAAATCGCCGGTTTGCCACGATACTTGAACGGCAGGCGCGTCACCATGACATCCGCCAGCTCGCCATCCACGCACAGCGCCTGCTCTTCCGCGTCGTGCGCTTCACGGCTTGAGGCTTTGCCCGCCAGACGAACGAGGATGTCCGCCACTTCATTGCGCAAGGCAGGCGCAGCCAGGCTTTGCAGCGTTCTTCCAAGCAAATCAGCCGCATTGCGCGCATGGAACAGGCGCAGCGCGGCGGGATTGGCGAACACGATTTTGCCTTCGCATTCGATCAGGGCT
>Ga0070682_100002052_pt1 | contig 11237 bp, 8 predicted proteins | sample KBSC63LmetaG_FD_64668 | JGI IMG/M metagenome (GOLD analysis project Ga0070682, IMG submission 64668) | Corn rhizosphere microbial communities from Kellogg Biological Station, Michigan, USA - KBS C6-3L metaG | ecosystem: Host-associated > Plants > Roots > Rhizosphere | place: USA: Michigan... | reverse complement strand
GCTCGAGCTCACCGTCTCGGGCCCGACCCTCAAGTTCGCCTGCGACGCGGTGATCGCGCTCGCGGGCGCGCTCATGCCGGCGACGCTCGACGGCGATGCGGTGGCGTACCATCGCCCCATCACCGTCCGCGCGGGGCAGACGCTCGCGGTCGGCAAGGTGAGCGGGCCGGGCTGCCGCGCGTACCTCGCCGTGCGGCAGGGCATCGACGTGCCCGAATACCTCGGCAGCCGTGCCACCTTCACGCTCGGCGGCTTCGGCGGACATGGCGGGCGCGCGCTCCGCAAGGGCGACGTGCTCCACCTCGCGGCCACGGGCGCGACCGACGGCGAGCCGCGGGCGCTCGAGCCGGAGCTCCTCCCCGAGCTCGGCGACGAATGGACGATCGGCGTGCTCTACGGCCCGCACGGCGCTCCCGATTTTTTCACGCCCGGCGACATCGAGACGTTCTTCGGCACGGCGTGGGAGGTGCACTACAACTCCGCGCGGACGGGCGTGCGGCTGATCGGGCCGAAGCCGGCCTGGGCGCGGCGGGACGGCGGAGAAGCGGGCCTCCACCCTTCGAACATCCACGACAACGCCTACGCCGTCGGCACCGTCGACTTCACGGGCGACATGCCGATCATTCTGGGGCCCGACGGTCCGAGCTTGGGTGGCTTCGTCTGCCCGGCGACCGTCGTGCGTGCGGAGCTCTGGAAGATCGGGCAGTTGAAGCCCGGGGCGCGCGTGCGGTTCGTGCCGGTGGCGCTCGAGGACGCCGTCGCGCGCGACGCGACGCAGACGGGCGAGATTGCCGCGCGCCAATCGGCTCCGCGGCGGGCACTCGTGGCGGCGCGCGTCGATTCCGCGGTGGTGCGTGAGCTTCCGGCGGACGGCGAGCGGCCACGCGTCGTCTACCGCCCGTCGGGCGACCGCTACTTGCTCGTGGAGTACGGACCGCTCGTTCTCGATCTGGCGCTCCGGTTCCGCGTGCACGCGCTCTGGGAGTGGCTCGGTCGCGAGCGCCCGCGGGGCATCATCGACGTGACGCCCGGCATCCGCTCGCTGCAGCTGCACTACGATTCGTCACGAATTACGCTGCCGCGCTTGCTCGAGCTGCTCGAACGCGCCGAGTCGGAGCTCCCCGCCGTGGGCGAGATGCGCGTGCCGACGCGCATCGTAAAAATGCCGCTCTCGTGGGACGATCCGCAAACGCGCCTCGCGATCGAGAAGTACATGCAGGGCGTGCGGCGCGACGCGCCGTGGACGCCGAGCAACCTCGAGTTCATCCGGCGCATCAACGGCCTCCCTGACATCGATGCGGTCAAGCGCGTCGTCTTCGACGCGAGCTACCTGGTGCTCGGGCTCGGGGACGTGTACCTGGGCGCACCGGTCGCAACGCCCGTCGATCCCCGGCATCGCCTCGTCACCACGAAGTACAACCCCGCCCGCACCTGGACGCCGGAGAACGCGGTCGGCATCGGCGGCGCGTACCTCTGCATCTACGGGATGGAGGGACCGGGCGGCTATCAGTTCGTCGGCCGCACGCTGCAGGTCTATAACCGCTTCCGAACGACCCGCGATTTCGCCGCCGGCAAGCCCTGGCTCCTGCGCTTCTTCGACCAAATCCGCTTCTTCCCCGTGGGGGCGGAGGAGCTCCTCGAGATGCGGGAGGCCTTCCCGCACGGTCGCTACGAGCTCGAGATCGGCGAGGAGACGTTCGGGCTCGGCGACTATCAGCGTTTCCTCGCGCGCGAGGCGACCAGCATCGCGGCGTTCAAGGCGACGCAGCACGAGGCCTTCGAGGAAGAGCGTCGCCGTTGGGCCGAGCAGGGCGCGACGCTTTCGGAAGCGGATCTGGTCGCCCCGGTGGCCGCAACGGCTCAGCATGCGGGCGCCGAGCTCGTCGAAAGTCACGTGCATGGCAGCGTCTGGCAGCTGCGCGCGAAGGCAGGCGCGCGAGTCGCGCGCGGCGACGTGCTGCTCGTGCTCGAGTCGATGAAGATGGAGATTGCGATCGAGGCGCCCGCGGCGGGCACCGTCGTGGAGTTCTTGGTCGGCGAGGGGCGCGCGGTCTCGCCGGGTCAGGCGCTCGTCGCGTTGAGAGTGGGTGATTCATGAGGGACGTATTGCGTTTGGACATCGGGACGCTCGCGGGAGCCTTCGCCGCGGGCACGCTGGACCCGGGCGATCTGCTCGATTTGGTCTACTCGCGCATCGCGGCGCGGGGTCAGCGGCCGATCTGGATCGAGCTCCTTCCCAAGGAGACGGCACGCGAGCTCCTCGTGCTCGCGCGCGAGCGAAAGCAGCGCGGCGAGGCGGTGCCCCTGTTCGGCATTCCCTTCGCCATCAAAGACAACATCGACCTCTGCGGTCTGCCGACGACGGCCGGATGCGCGGCGTTCGCCCGCGTGCCGCGCGAGCACGCCGCATCGGTGGCGCGGCTGCTCGAAGCCGGCGCAGTCCCCGTCGGCAAGACGAACCTCGATCAGTTCGCGACCGGTCTCGTCGGCACCCGCACGCCGTACGGCATTCCGAGCTCGGCCTTCGACGAGCGCTATCTGTCCGGCGGGTCGAGCTCCGGCTCGGCGCTCGCCGTCGCGCACGGGCTCGTGAGCTTCGCGCTCGGCACGGATACGGCCGGTTCGGGCAGGGTCCCCGCCGCCTACAACAACTTGGTCGGCTTGAAGCCCACGCGTGGCCTCGTCAGCACGCGCGGCGTGGTGCCGGCGTGCCGTTCCCTCGACTGCGTCTCGGTGTTTGCGGCCACGGTCGGCGACGCGACGCGCGTGCTCGACGTGCTCGCCGCGCCCGACCCGCTCGATGCGTTCTCGCGTGAGGGTGTCGCGCGCGGAGGCTCGATCACGCGCCTCGGCGTGCCCGAAAACCTCGAGTTCTTCGGCGACGCGGGCTACGCGCGACTGTTCGCCGAGGCCGTGGAGCGCGCCGCGTCGCTCGGCGTGCGCGTCGTGCGTTTCGATCTCGAGCCGTTCCTCGAGGCGGCGCGCCTGCTCTACGGCGGACCTTGGATCGCGGAGCGCTACGCGGCGGTCGGCGAGTTCATCGCGGCGCACACGACCGAGGTGCATCCGGTCGTGCGTGACATCGTGCTCGCGGGGGGCGCGGTGTCGGGGGCCGACGCGTTTCGCGGGACGTACCGCTTGCGGGAGCTCGCGCGCGTGGCCGAGCGCGCCTTCGCCGAGATGGACGCCATGCTGCTGCCGACGGCGCCCACGCATCCGACGGTCGACGCGGCGCTCACCGATCCGTTCGAGCTCAACGCGCGCGTGGGCCGCTACACGAACTTCGTGAACCTCCTCGACCTCGCGGGGCTCGCCGTCCCGGCCGGTTTCACCGAGCAAGGCTTACCGTTCGGCGTCACGCTGCTCGGTCCGGCCTTCAGCGACGGCGCGCTTGCCGAGCTCGGGGATCGCCTGCATCGCGCCTACGATCCGACGTTCGGCGCGACGGGGCTGTCGCTCGCGGACTCGGCGCCGTATCGCGCCTCCGAGCGCGCAGGCGACGTGCTCCTCGCCGTCGCGGGCGCGCACTTGAGCGGACAGCCGCTCAACCATCAGCTCACGAGCCGCGCGGCGCGCCTCGTCCGCGCTCAACGCAGCGCAGCCGACTACAAGCTTTACGCGCTCGCCGGAACCACGCCGCCGAAGCCCGGCCTCGTGCGCACGCCGGGCCAGAGCGGCGCGGGCATCGAGCTCGAGGTGTGGTCGCTCACGACCGAAGCGTTCGGTTCGTTCGTCGCCGCGGTGCCTCCGCCGATGGTGATTGGCACCGTCGTGCTCGACGACGGCACGAGCGTGAAGGGCTTCCTGTGCGAGCCGGCGGCGCTCGCGGGCGCGCTCGACATCACCGCGCACGGCGGTTGGCGTGCGTTCCTCGGCTCGCGTTGATGACGCTGGGGCGCGCGCGCTTTGCGCTTTAGCTGCGCGGCGTTTCCGTGTGCTGTCCGGCGCTCTTCCAGCCGCGGATCCCCGCGCGCATGACGCTCACGTCGGCGTAGCCGGCTTCGGAGGCACGCTTGGCGGCCTTGTCGGAGGCGCGGCATGCCGTACCGCCGCAGTAGAAGACGAGCTTCGTGTCCTTGGCGGCGGGCAGCTCGCTGAGCGCGTACTCGCGAGAGCTCGAGAGCAGAACCGCCCCAGGCACCACGCCTTGTTCCTGGCGGGTTTCACTGTCGTTGGCATCGAAGACCGTCGCGCTTTTCGTCTGAACGAGGGTCGCGACTTCGGGCACCGATAGCTCGCGGATCGCGGCTTCGGGCACCGCTGCCTTGGGGCTCGTGTCTCGGGTTGGCTCGGACTTCGCGCAAGCCGCGAGCGAAAGTCCGAGGGCCATGGCGAACAGGGCGTGCTTGAACATGGTTTGAGGTATACTCCGAAAAATCCGAGGCGGTATGGGCGCCAAGGCGAAAGAACCGAGCCGTATGCGGCGGAAAAAAGGCGCATCGACGAAGATCAGCGCCCGCAAGCGGCACCACTACTACCCGGACTCGATCCCTCCGGGCATGACGGCGGAGGTGTTCGACGTCTCGCGCATCGACGAGGACGGGCTCGAGGTGCTGGACGACGACGAGGTCGTTCCCGAGTCCGTGCCCGCGCCGCGGCGTCCTCGCTCGCTCGGGCCTCCGGCGCCGGCTCCGCATCCGCCGCGCCCGAGCGTCCGTCCCAAGCCGCTCGCGCCGGACGACGTGCGCATCGACACGCCGCTCTCGTACGCGAGCAATCCGGCCGCGGTGCTGATCGACCCGCCGTCGGTGCCCGTCGTTGCGACGCCGAAGGCGTCGGGCTCGGGTCGCGCGCTGCTCATCTTCGCGGCCGCGGCAGTCATGGCGTTGCTCGGTGGCATCCTGCTCGGCCGCCACGACCTGGCCCCTGCCGCCGCGCACACGCGCGAGACGCCGGCGCTTGCCGCGCGCGTGCCCGCAGACGAGACGAGCGACGGACGCTTCTCGGAGGGGCGCGCTCGCGCCGCGATCGATTCCGCCGTGACGCGCGCGAAGGCGTGCCGGGATCCGAGCGCACCGCCGGGACCCATCAGCGTGCGACTCACGTTCGCGCAGACCGGGCACGTCGTCGGTGTCGACGTGGAGAAGCCGTTCGCTGGGACCGCGGCGGGGGATTGCTTCGCAGCGAGCCTGCGCGACGTCCGCATACCGGCTTTTCACGGTGCGATCGCGGTCGTCGCGCGCACGGTCGAGCTGCCGCTTCCTTAAGGCGCGCAGCGCGGAGCGCACGGGGGCGGCCCGTCGTCCGCTGACGAGTGGGCGTGGAGGCTCGTGCGCGTTTCGCACGTGGAGCCCAGGACGAAGCGCGAGGCGGCGGCTTTTGTTTTGAACGGTTCGGAAGCGGGCGGGCACGGAAGTTCGATTCTCGGCCGCTCGCTCTGGGCGCCGAGGCAAGGACGCCATGCGATTCACCGTTCATCGCTCCCTGCTCGTAGCGCTCGGCTGTGCGGCCGCGGCGGGCACGTACGCGCCGCACGCCGCCGCGCAGGCACCGGGCTCCGAGAGCGCCGTCACACCGCCGCGTTTGCTTCACGAGCCGAACGTCGAGCTGCCCGCCGGTGAAGCACCGACCGAGCCGGTCAGCGTCGAGCTCGAGCTCACGATCGACGAGAGCGGCCGTGTGACGGCGGCCAGCGTTCAGAAGTCGGGTGGCGCGGCGTTCGACGAGCAAGCGGTCGCGGCAGTGAAGAGCTTCGAGTTCGAGCCGGCGCGACGTGGCACGCAGCCGCTCGCCGTCACGATTGGCTACCGCTACGTCTTTCCGGCGGCGCCGGCTGCCGCACCTGCGCCGGTCGTGGCGCCCGCTGCTGCTCCCGCGGCAGCGTCCGCGCCGGCAAAAGCCCCGCCCGCGTCGGCTCCGACCAAGCCCGACGAGCTCGAGGATTTCGAGGCGACCGCCGAGGTGGAGGCGCCGCCGCGTGAGCCCACCAAGCACACCGTGAAGGAAGAGGAGCTCACCAAGATCCCCGGCACGCGCGGCGACGCCCTGCGCGCGATCGAGGTGCTTCCCGGCGTCGCGCGCACCGGCGTCGGCGACGGCACGCCGATCCTGCGCGGCGCCGGCAGCGACGAGAGCATCACCTTCCTCGACGGAATCCCCGTCCCGTTCCTCTACCACTTCGGCGGTGTGACGAGCTTCTTCAACTCGCGCTTGCTCTCGCGCGTCGATCTCTATCCTGGAAACTTCTCGTCGCGCTTCGGGCGCGCGACCGGCGGCGTCATCGACGTGCGCACGCGCGACCCGAAGACGGATCGTTTCCACGGCGTCTTCGACGTGAGCTTCATCGATGCGTCGCTCGAGGCGGAAATGCCGCTCGGCAAGGACACCGGCATCGCGCTCGCGGGCCGCCGCTCGCTGATCGACGCGGTCTACTCGAGCATCGTGCCGAAGGACGCGTTCAGCGTGGTCTCGGCCCCGGTTTACTACGACTACCAGGGGATCTTCTCGCACCGCTTCGGCCCGCACCATCGCCTGCGCGTGATGGCTTACGGCAGCCACGACGAGATCAATCTCGTGTTCTCGAACCCGAACGACAGCGATCCGGGGCTCGCGGGCAACGTCAACGGTGCCGTCGGCTTTCACCGGCTGCAGGCCTCGCTCCACTCCGAGCTCTCGCCCTCGGTCACGCAGGAGCTCACGGTCGCCGCCGGCCGGCTCGATGCCGAGAACCACTTCGGCGAGCTCAAGCAGATCTTCGGCGGGTACGAGGTGTTCGGACGCGGCGAATGGAGCGTCGAGCTCGATCCGACGCTGCGCGCGACCGCGGGCTTCGACCTCAACGCCTCGTTCATCAACGGCGAGTACCGCGGCCCCGTGCCGCAGCAGTTCGAGGGCAACCCGCGCGACCAGGACGCACTCGCCGGGCAGCGGCTGATCTCGGCGAAGGCCGACGATCTCAACACGTTTCGCCCGGCGGCCTACGCCGAGCTCGGCTACCGGCCCGTCAAGCCGTGGCTCTTGAGCCCCGGCGTGCGTGCCGACTACGCCGGTGAGTTCAAGAGCTGGGCGGTCGATCCGCGCTTCTCGACGCGCTTCGACCTCACCGAGAGCACGACGCTGAAGGGTGGCGTCGGGCGCTACTCGCAGCCGCCGCTCTTCTGGATGAGCTACCCGGGCATCGGCAATCCCGATCTCAAGCAGTACCATGCGTGGCAATTCAGCGCGGGCATCGAGCAGCGCTTCGGCAAGGTGCTCAAGCTCGGTGCCGAGGGCTTCTACAAGACGCTCGACGACATGGTCGTAGGGTCGGCCGACGGCAGCGAGCCGCACTTCGTCAACGACGGGCGCGGTCGCATCTACGGCGGTGAGTTTCTCGCCGAGGCGCGCCCGGACGCCGACACCTTCGCTTTCATCGCCTACACGATCTCGCGCAGCGAGCGCAGCGATCACGGCGGCCCCTACCGGCTCTTCGACCACGACCAGACCCACATCTTGAGCGTCGTCGCGAGCCGGAAGCTCGGAAAAGGCTGGGAGCTCGGTGCGCGCTTCCGCCTGATCAGCGGCGAGCCGACGACTCGCGTCACCTCGAGCGTCTTCGACGCGCGCACGGGCGTGTACCTGCCGATCTACGGCGCCGTGAACAGCGACCGCGATCCGCTGTTCCAGCAGCTCGACGTGCGGCTCGAGAAAGCCTTCAAGATCGGCTCTGCCTTCACGCTCGCCCCGTACCTCGACGTCCAGAACGCGTACAACGCGAAGAACGCGCAAGGCTACACCTACAACTACGACTACTCGAAGAAAGAAGCCGCTTCCGGTTTGGGGCTCTTCCCGAACATCGGCATCCGAGGTGAGCTATGAAACATCGGTTGGGTTCACGTGTGCCGGCCGCGCTCGGGGTCGGCGTCACGTTGCTCGCGACGAGCGCGTGCGACGATCCGCTCTCCGCGGTCGAAGCCATCGACAAGACACGCGTCGTGGGCGCCAAGATCGAGGTGGCGGGCGATCCGACGCGCGCCGCCCCGCTGCCTGGCGAAGACGTGGTCGTCCGCTTCCTCGTGCTCGCTCCCGATCCGGAGCCGACCTTCGCCTTCGCGCTCACGGCGTGCGTCGCGGCCGATTCCGCCTCCGATCTCACGACTTGCGCGGGCGAGCCCCTCGCGACCGCAGCAAGTCTCTCTCCCGTGCCCGACGCGCCGAGCATCGCGTTCGTGGCGCCCGCGGATGCCAGCGCCGAGACGCGGCTCGCCGTGCTCGGCAACGTCTGCTCGAGCGGCGCCGGCTTGCCGAGCGCGACGGCGACCGCCTGCGACGACGGCTCGGCGGTGCGCGCGACGACCCTCGACTTTTACATGGACGACGGCACCCATCCGAACACGAACCCCGCGCTCACGAGCGTGAGTCTCGACGGCGCGGAGCTCGCGCCCGAAACCGCGCTCACGACCGATTGCGCCGAGCTGCCGGCCATCCCCGCGGGCACCGTCAAACATGGACTGAACGTGAAGGTCGACGACGCTTCACGCGATCCCGTCGAGCGTGAGACCGGCGTCGACCCGACGCGCGAGAGCCTTTTGTTCTCGTACTTCCTCTCGCGCGGCGACGTCGATCACGCTTTCAGCGGCATCGAGAGCAACGACACGTCGAGCTCGACGGGAGCGCTCTGGACCGCGCCCGCAAGCGTCTCGATGCCGACGCTCGCGCGCTTCGTGATCGTCGTTCGCGACGGCCGCGGCGGCTCGGACTTTACCGAGCGCCGCGTCTGCATCGTGCCCCGCTGATCCGCACGCCCCAACAGGCCCATCGCGCACGAAAACCCCCAAAAGGATCGACAATCATGAACATCGAACGCATACAACACATCACCGCCTACGGCTCGTCCTGGGTGCTCTGGGTCCTGATCGTGGCATCGGTCATCGCGCTCGGGATCGTGCTCGAGCGCACGGTCCTCTTCGTCTCGTCGCGCGACAACGCCGTGAAGCTCCGGCGCGACTTGCGCGGGTTGCTCTCGGCGCGCGACGTCGCGGGGGCTCGCCGCCGGCTCGACCGCTCGCCGAGCTTCGAGGCGTTGATTGCGCGCGCCGGGCTCGACGCGGACGGCGTGGGGAGCGCGGAGGAGCGCATCCTCGCCGAGCGCGAGGTGGCGCGCCTGTCGCTCGAACGAAACCTGGGGTTCTTGGGGACGCTCGGCTCGAACGCGCCGTTCGTGGGGTTGCTCGGCACGGTGATCGGTATCGTGCGGGCATTCCACCGGCTGAGCGAGTCCTCGGGGCAGGTGTCGGCGGGCCTGCTCGCCGAGATCGGCGAAGCGCTCGTGGCGACCGCCGTGGGCATCCTGGTGGCGCTCCCCGCGATCGCCTTTTTCAACCTGTTCCATCGCACGATCAAGGCGCGCCTCGGTCACAGCGACGCGCTCGGTCACGAGGTGCTTGCCTACCTCAAGGGCGACGCGCGCCTCACCCCCTCGGACGCGGAGTGAGTCATGGCCGCCACCGCACACTCGAACGGCGACGACGAAATCGTCGGCATCAACGTAACGCCCCTCGTGGACGTCGTGCTCGTGCTCCTGGTCGTCTTGATGGTGACCGCCGGCTACATCGCGTCGAAGGCGATTCCGGTCGATCTGCCGAAGGCCGCGACGGGCGAGAGCATCACGAAGACGCTCGCCATTTCGATCGACCAAGCGGGCAAGTTCTACCTCGACGGCCACGCGACGAGCGAAGCGGAGCTTCACGGTAGCGTTGCGGCAGCGAAGAAGGCCCGCCCCGACGTGCGCGCCGTGATTGCGGCCGACGGTCGCGTCGTGCACGCGCGCGTGGTTCAGCTCATCGATCTTTTGAGACAAGAGAATGTCAACGAATTCGCCCTCGACGTTCGGCCCGAGGACTTGGCGAAGAAGGATTGAGCCCGCCATGACGCAGCATCCGTTCATCGGACTGTTCGCGGCGTGCGGCGTCAGCCTGCTCGCCCACGGCATCGCGTACGCGTCGCTCGCTTTCGCGCCCACGCCGCCGCGCGACCTCCCGCCGAGTCGCGTGGCCTTTCGCGTGCGCGCCCCGGAGCCTTCGCGTCCGCTACCGCCCCCGCCCCCCGCTCCCGAGTCGCCCCGCCCCGAGCCCCGGGCGAAGGCCCCCCAGGCGAAGCCGACGCCGAACACGCCGCCTCCTCCGCCCGCTCCCGCTCCCGTCGATCTACGTGGCGTGACGCTCACCAACGACACGGGCGGCGGCTCGTTCAGCTCCGTGGTCGGCAACGGCAGCTCACTCGCGGGGCCCGTTGGTCCCATCGGCGCGAAGGTGGCACCCGCGCCCCAGGCTTCGGCCCCGGCGCCGGTCGCCGCAGCTCCGGCCGGAGTGCCGGAGGTCGCGGCGGCGGATCTCTCCACGCGCCCCGTGCCGCCCGAGCTCACGGCGAACCTTCGGGACCACTATCCCGCGGCGGCCAAGGCGCGCGGCATCGGCGGGTCGGCAACGGTTCGCGTCCGCATCGAGCCGGACGGCCGCGTGCGGCGCGTCGAGCCGATGACGGAATCGTTCGAGGGCTTCGCCGAGGCCTGCCGGCGGACGCTCGTGGGCTCGCAGTGGACGGCGCCGCGCGATCGCGACGGTCGTGCGGTCGCGACGCATATCCGCTACACGTGTCGCTTCGTGGTCGGACCGTGACGACTCTGTGGGTATCGAGAGCACGACGCGTGCGTGCGCTGGCATTCGCCGTCTTTGCGGCCGTCGTCGGCCTCGCTGTGCTCCTCATGCCCCTGGTTGCCGGAGCCCAGGCTCGCGCGTCGGGCCTTCCCGCCGTGATCAGCGTCGGCGCTTCGGGCCTCGAGCCCGGCGCGATCCAGCGGGCGATCGAAGCCGAGCTCCACGTTCCGCTCGTGATCGATCCGAACGCCGACCAGCGCCTGGAGCTCGTCATCACCGGGCGGCGCGCGAACGTGACGTACCTGAGCCCTGGGCACGATCCGGTGACGCGCTCGGTGGATCTGCCGAAGGACGAAGCGCGCGCGCTCGAGACGCTCGCGTTCCTCGTCGGCAATCTTGCGCGCGACGAGGCAAGCGAGCTTCTCGCGCAGTTTGCTCCCCCGCCGGGCGAAGCCGGGGCCGACGTGCCCCCGCCACCGCCGCCGCCGCCGCCGCCGCCCCCGCCCGCGGCCAAACCGGCCGCGAGCGCAGCGGCCGCCAAACCCGCGGCCCCTCCCCAGGCCCCTGCCGCGCCGAAGCTCCTCGAGTCGAAGCGCTTTGCCGCGAACTTCTCGCTCTACTACCCCGTCACGGCGCGCAAGCACACCGAGCAGTGGAAGCTGA